>OIWS01000228.1_pt1 | contig 77552 bp, 66 predicted proteins | sample 1587611 | NCBI WGS metagenome assembly OIWS01 (sample SAMEA3888919, study PRJEB22519) | human gut metagenome | biome: human gut; feature: human-associated habitat; material: faeces | place: Denmark | collected 2010 | reverse complement strand
TTCTGGTTAGTCAGAGCAATCACTTTGCAATTTGACATAGATGCGTCCTCCTTTCACATAGATTTAGCCACTTTGTCAAGGTGGCTATGTAAACAGTACCAGAGAACGCAAAAAAGCCGCCTACTCTTAAAATCAATAAGAATAAGCGGCTTTGTAATTTGCCTTAGACATATTCAATTTTCATTCTCTTGGTCGGTGCATTTATGACCTTAAAAATAAGCTCGTCAATACAATCCGTATATCTGCCTTGCTGTATGAGCTGATTTTTTAACTCTACAAGGCTATGTATCAAAAGTTTTCTTTCGTGGCTATCCAAATATATATGGTGGGTTTTATCTCTCATAATATCGACCTCCTTGTACCTATATTATATAGTGGAGTAGAGATAAGCTCCAATGTGTAATAGGCTTGTCCTATGCTGCATCGGGAATAGCGGCATAGATGTTGATTGTTCGCTCATTGCCACGCTGTACCACAGTTGGATGTTCGGAAAATTCTACTTGATTATTCTCGCCATACCTTAATACCTTGTCCGAGGTTTTTAAGCTATGTACCCAGAAACCCCTAAAACAGGGGTTTCTAAGCGGTTTTGTGTTTTGGAACATTTCCGATGCTTCTCAGGGTCAAAACTTTTCTCAAATAGCACACTTCACTTTTCATTAACCTTATGGAATAATCCTAAAAGTTCTATCCATAAAATCAAGAATAGCATCATACATCTTAACGATGTCGTTATATTCCAGATAAAGTTGTTGGTCCTCTTCTCTGTAGCCAATTTTAAATTTATCGTATTTATCGAATTCTTTATATATTCTTCCACCATTATGGACAACCATATTACGAGCATCACGAATAACAGTAATGTATTCCCATTGTTTATCAGCTGTAAAGCCGTCAATACCGACTACATCTTTTAAGTATTTAGCAGCACGCTCTAACCCACTTCCTTTAATATCTTTTACTTCCTTGTCCAAATGATTGATGTTGTGATATAAACGGCAAAGAGTATTTACTGCTTCTTCTAATAATGATACCATTGTTAAAAGCAATGAATATTGAGTCAACAAATCCACCCGACAAGAATGTAAAGTCCCGCTTGTCATAGCCCATTGCTCAGTAAAAAAATCATTTTTTAATCTTGCTTCTTCCGCCAGATTTCTGTAGCTCTCATCAATTGCATCAAGAGCTATTTTATTGTTTTCTATTACACTCCTAAAGGGATAGAAATCGCAATGGGCTAAATACAATGCCATATCACTTGCTTTACCCATATCATAGTGTTCCATATCTGGAAATTTTACATCACTATTAAGGCTGTATATTTTTGTCATATTATTGTCTTCCTTTTTATAATACTGTATTTAAATCAGACCTGTATCATTTCTCCAATTACACCGAATATATCTTTCAAATTCTTCTTTGCACTCCAAGTTTTTCCCGTCCACATGGTCTACAATAATAATTTGAGGCAATATTCCTGTGTCTTCACCGATGGAATTGATTTCATCAAAAATTGTCTTATACATTTTATTGACGGCAATCAAATCTGCTTGCGTGATTTCGTCTTTATCATTACCTTGTGGGAAATACACTTGACTTGGTTGGTCAAAAAACATAACCAAAGGCATCGGTGAATTGTCCTGAGTTGCAAAAAAACGCAGGAAACTTAAAAACAGAGCAATATGGCAGGAAACCCAATTTGCACCACTCCCCATCTCGTATAGATGGATATTCTCATTGCTTTTCTGGTGCTGATAAATGTCAAAGCTACCGTCTGTTAAACCAAAATTCAAGTTAATCGGTCTATACTCTTCTTCAAAATCAAGCGTTAAAGAAAGACGATTCATATTGTTTGATAAAAAGCTCTCAGCTTTTGACATCTTCTTATCAACATCAAATCCTTTGATTTTTTCTTCGAGTCTGGCAATTTTTTCTTTAAGTTCTTCAATATCTCCATCAACCGTTTCAAATATACCAGAGCTACTCATTTCAGCATATAAAGCGATTCTCGCTTTTGCGTAATTTACTTTTTCTCTCTTTGAAACAAGAGCTTTTGATGAAATGAATTTTTCCTCAATTGTCTTTATCTGTTTCCAAACATCTCGTATTTTTTCATCAATCTTTGAGTGAGCTTCCTTGAGTTTTCTAACATCTTCAGAAAAATCGGAAGTGTATTTTTCGGTAATTCTTAATTCGTTATCTAACCATTCTGTAGCCTCAATGAGCTTTGAATCATTCTCGGCAATTTCTTTACATTCGTGACCGCAAAGAGGACAGGTATATTCGTCAGTTTCAATTTCGGCTATACTTGTTTGTTGTTTCAAATCCTTCAACATTTGAGTAAAAGAACTGCCTGTATCAAAAGCATTATCTATATTTTTAATTTTTAATAAGATTTCTCGTTCTTCATTTCTGAGATTTTCTAATACGGCATTTAATTCACTGTAACGTTCAGCTATTTTATTTTCACCAAAAAGTTGCGTGTCATCGAACTCTGGTAAATCAGAAGCTATTTTAAGCATTTTCTGTACTGAAATTTTTCCGTCAAAATCCTGTTCAAGCAATGCAAAATAATCCGTTAATAACGGCGAAAGATTTTCTTTAATATATGCAGTGCTTTTTTCATTAGCTTTCTGTTTTTTGTATTTTTGTTTCAATTGAGCTTTTAATGTATTTAATTGAATTAAGTCGCTATAATACTCTTGACTAATCATACCTGCAAAAACAGGAAATTGGTCTATCACATCTTTTCTTTTATAAAAATCTGAGAACCGATAGAATAACGCAAACTTACTTGCCATTAAGTTTTGATGTTGAAACAAGTAAGAAACCATATTTCTTAATGACGCTTTTTTCCCTTGTTGGTCAGCATCAGTAGCCATATTTGTCACAAATAAGCCTAATGCACATTCAATCTCATTTTTTACATCTTTATACGGCAAAGCCGGTTTTTCTACAAAATAGCTTAACTCCAAATTTTCAGGTTCAAAGCCCTTTGCTTCTTTAGAAAAATGCATTTTGCTGCCATCATCCCAATTATAACGAGCGATAACATAGGTATTATCATCTATAGCCATTACAAGAGTATAAAGATACGAAAAGTCGGTTATTTTGCCTTTTGGTATTGTACAACGAGTACTGCACAAGCAATAATCAATTATCTCAACTAATGCACTTTTACCTGTTTTGGATTCGCCAGTGATTATATTTACTCCTTGCTCAAGTGGAACTACTCTTTTTTCGCCATTTTTATTAAATATAATAATAGCTTTTATATAACTTTTCATTTTGTATCAACTCCTAAAAAGAAAGATAAATGGTCTTCGGTGGTTTTTGAAAACACAACTCCAAGGTAAAATGCACATTTAATCCAATCTTTGATAGCTCCCTCAAAATCTTTGTAATCAATTTTCTTGATAAGGACAATCTTGTGATTGTTAAAGGCTATTTTTCCTTCGGAAGATAAAATAATAATTGCTTCTTTACAATATGGTTTAAGTGAATTATATCTGTCAACATAGCCAGATAACCTTGTTTTACCAGAAATCTTACGTTCATCAATAATTTGAGGGGACTGAAACAAAGTATCTATTCGACTTCTTCTATTTGCATTTACTAATTTTTCTCGTGATTCAGCATACAGTAAAATTGGAATTGCCATAAACGGTAATTTTATCTCACAAGGTTTTTCGTAACCAGAAAGAAAACTCTGCATTAGTAAAGAATAAAAATGAGGATTCATTGAAAGCTTTTTGATGTTATTTATGCTCATTCTTTTCTTCACCTACTTTCCATTTGAAATCTGTTTCGTCCACTATGTTATGTATAACTCCTCGCTGGAAGTATCCTTGATTACGAATAATAGAGCCAAAATCATTCGCATCCCAACTCATTACACCATTGTAAAGCTGCTTTGAAATTCTTATTTGTCCTTCCTCGGTTGCTCCTTCAGCATTCAAATCGCTATTCGCTTTACTATATTGCATCTTTGCAGACAAATCTTCCATATATGATTCAAGACTTTCTAAATACATAAGATTGTCCCTAAAATATTTGGCAACGGTTAAATCAGCTTTCCAATAATCTGACATTGCATTTGGAATCATTTTGTCATACTTAATCTCACGAATAGAAGCAACAAATTTTTTCTGTTCTAGTGTAGTAATTTTGTCTTTAGGAACAACTGCTTTTGCGTACTCATTTGGAAGTGGCGCAGTTCCTTTTGTTCCATATGCTGCTGATTGTATCTGTAGAATTTCATCAAATGCTGACTTGGTCACCTCCCATTTATGCGGGGGGGCCTTAACTTTTATTAATATTTCGCCAAGCAAAGCACCTATATATCCGTCTCTATTTTCGGAAGGAATGTGACCTACATATTTAGAAAATTCATTCGATATACCGTCTATTGAAGTTTTTGCAGCTTCAATCGTAAATTTATCTAATATTTCCAAAAGGCGACTTTCGTCATAAGAGTCACCGAAAATTCTATTATATTGATTCCTGAATGTTTCTTCAGTTTTCTTAGAGGTAGCTCCTATGTCTTTTAAGCATTTTAATTTCTCAGTCTTTTTTATATTATTCCAACTATGAAACGGAGAATCACTTTTTATTGTAGCTGTAGTACTGAGTATATAATTGGAAAAGTTTTTTACACGCTCATAGTCTACATACCAATTTGCAAGTGTCTTCCAAAAATCTATATCTCTGTCCGAAATAGATGTATTCCCAAAATGATGTTTTACTTCTCTCTGAAAGCGACCACCCACATCATTTATAATGCTCACATCACCATTTGTCTCAATTTGCAGAGTATCGCCATCGTTCAATTCGAAGCAATCTCTTAAAGCTATTAGATACTGGTATATATCACCAGCTTTTTGCAATGTTGCATCATTAACTGCTCTTGTCACGGTCAATACCTCCCTTCAGATTTGACCATTTTTTCGCATTGCCTTTCCATATGTTTTGCCACTCTTTCTCATTCACTATCGTATCAAACACAGGCTCAAGAAAAGTCTGGATTTCTTCAATGACAAATGGAAACTCAAGTGTGTTATCTTTTATGGTTTTCAAAAAGAATTTCCAACGCTTCTGCATATCTTCATCATCGGCAAGTGCAACAACACGCTTAAAACTATCTCTGTCATAGGGAGTGCCACGCCGCTGTAAGGTTTCAAATATAGCTGCCTGTAATTTTGCACCCTCAAAATCGAATGTCCTTGAAAGATAATAGATGTCATAAAAATCTTTCATCCTGCCTGTCAGTTCAAAGCGTTGCAGTATGGCATCAAACTTCTCGGCAATGGTGCTTTCAAGGGAATAAGTTTTGATTACAGGTGCTTCAAAATCTGGAAGCTGAGTGTTGATTGTGCGTTCTTCGGCACGGGGGACTATAATATCGCCCACTCCTATATCAACATTAAACGGCACACGCACATTTTTTATTTGAGCAATAATTTGTGTACTGATACCGTGATATTTTCTTTGCGGAGAAATCTCTTCAAAGCCTTTTGCTCGCATTTCTATATAATCGTTACCAGTCGGCGTGTCGATGATTTTACAAATCAACTCTTTTACATCATCTATTGTATTAGAGTATCCACGGAGCAAGAAATCGACATCAATTGTTGCTCTACTTTCAAAATTAGTTAAAGTATAAATGAACAATCCACCTTTGAGTATAAGCGTATCCTCACACCCAGATTTTGATAACTTTCTCAAAAATTCTTCCTGCACAAAAAGCTGCAAACATTGCTGGTAACTGATACCAGAAGCTTTTGCTTTATTTCTCAGCTTTGCCAGAACGGAAGCTGCTATATCTGCCATTACAACCACACTCCAATCAATTCTTTTACACGCGTTTGAACACGCAAAGCTTTCGCATATTCTATAAGATTCGGTATATTCTTTTTCGGGTCCTTAACATAGCCTTGTACTGCTTTATTAAAAACCTCCTTATCTATCTTGTTCATATTTCGCAGCACATCGCAAATAGTACGGTCACGGTCATAAATGCGGACTTTGTGGAAATCAATTTCACCTTCGGTTTCGCCCAGCGTAACCAACTCTGACTCTACACGATATGCCTTTATAAACGGATAATCGATTTTTGTTCGCCGCTTAGAGACATTTTTATCTATTGCAAAGTTCCATTCGGCAGGATTTCTGTCACTGTATCTATAATAGAATAGGGCAGTCTCCATACAGAGCACTGCATCGGGAAACAATCGATTGATAATGACAACTTCACTTTCTCCATAATCTTGAGTCCAGTGATAGTAACCTCGCCTGACTCTTTCAATCAATCCTTCATCTAAAAGTTGTTTTATATCTGCATAGTATAACTTTGAAGCTGTAAGTTCAGCAGTAGTCATAACATAATTATGACTGCTAAACAACATTCTCAGTGTCTCAATATCTTTATTCTGAAGCATATCTTCACCTCTATTTAATCGCCCCTAATCAAGTCAACGATTGGGCACTTTACTATATTATATTTGATTTTTCTCTTTAAGTCAATAATAGCAAAGTGAACGCTTTTAATTCTATCAATTAGGCAGTTTAGTATAAAATCTGTCCTCCGCTTTTATAACCAAATAAAATATTGGTCAACGAAAAGACAACTATGTAAAAAAATAAGCGTACCACTATTTCTAATGATACGCCTATCCTCATTAAATCACTTCAAAATGCTTCAACGCATCCTTTATCGCTTCCACCTTCTCTGCTGTCGGATGCTTCCTCGGCTGTTTCAATTCTTCTACCGCATCAGGAGCATCGTACATTGGCAAGCCTAAATCTCTCTTTACCTCTGCGATATATGCGGTATGTACTTTGAAGCCGTATTTAGCTTCTATGTACTCCTTTATCATTTTGTAGGTCACTCGTTCTTTGGGCTTATAGCTTTCGGCTCTTTTAGCGATATTATCAAGCGGAACTTTTCCCTCACCCTCACCAAACTCAACTTTTACGTTGATATGTCCGTCTGGCTTTTTGTGGGAAAGCAGTACTACCGTCTCCACATGTCCAGTCCAAGGGAATAAGTCAAATGGACAGATTTCTTTTACTGCATACCCTTTGGTTTTAAAATATTTTAAATCTCTTGCCTGTGTTTCAGGATTGCAGGAAATATAAACCACTCGACTTGGATTTAGTGTAGCTACGGAGTCTATAAATTCTTCGGTGCTTCCTGCTCTTGGTGGATCCATTAGCACCACATCTGCCTTTTCTCCCTGTTGCGCCATTTCTACCATAAATTTTCCTGCATCATTTTGATAAAAGCGGATGTTTTTCACCTGATTTCGCTTTGCGTTATAGATTGCATCTTTTACTGCATCTTTATTTAGTTCTACTCCTATGACTTCTTTTGCATGAGCGCTGGCAATCATGCCAATTGTTCCAATGCCACAGTAGGCATCAATTACCCGTTCTTTTCCAGTAAGTGCCGCCAATGCAATGGCTTTTTTATATAAACGTTCCGTCTGCTCCACATTAATTTGATAAAAAGATTTAGAGGATATGCGGAAAATAGAATCACAAAGGGTATCTTCTATATATCCCTTTCCGTAAAGTACGGTTTCTTTTTCTCCCAGCACCATACTGGTTTTCTGATTATTGACATTTAAAACAATAGTTGTAATCTCTGGATGTAGTTTTCGCAATGCTTTTACAAAATTGTTTTTTGATGGTAAGATTGGCGAACCTAATACCAATACTACCATAATCTCACCACTATGTTTTCCGACTCGAACTAATACATGACGTAACAAGCCATAACCCGTATCCTCATCGTATGTTTTGATTTTGAATGATTTTAATAAATTTCGAATGGATACAATAATTTCATCTGCTTTCTGATCTTCAATCTCGCAGGAATCGACCCGAACTACCTTATGACTCTCTGCTTGATAGATTCCCGAAATAATTGCACCGTTTCGTTCACGGTCAAATACAGCATGTACTTTATTTCGATAATGATATGGCTCTTTCATACCTACAATCGGTTGTACCTTTCCAAATTTGCCAAGAAGTTTTTCCACCTGTTTTTGTTTTTCCTTCAACTGCTTTTCATAATGCATTCCCTGATAAGTACAAGCACCACACTTTTTCGCAAGTTTGCACCCTGCCACATTTTTTTCTTTTCCCTGTTCTTTTTCTCTCCCATGGAACATTTTTTGATTTTTTGCAAAAGTATTTTTTGCATTATTTTTTCTTGTATTTGATTTTCCTTTGAAATCTCCCTGTTTCGAGTTTTTCACTACTGTTTTATTTTTCTTATCTTGCGACTTAACATACTTCTTTTTTTTATTTTGTACTTCTCTTTTCCGTGATTCCATTTTTTCTCCTTTTTATCTAATCTTAATAAAATTTTCCACATAATTTTTCTTAATTTAACGGAACACATGCAATGTCACTTACTTAATCCCATAATCTTGTTTCACAAGTTGTAATGCCAATAATCATTCAAGAACAGCAACTAACATACAAAAGGAAGTCCTCCCGTTTTTCAACACAGTTTGCTTTTTACAAACTCCATTTCTTCACGAGCTGACCTCCTACTATTATTAGATAATCGCCAAAGTTTTAAAGGCAATGTTTTTTCTAGTCCTTTTATAAATTACTTTTCGCTATCACCTATTATATTATTGTTACCATAAACAGTAACATATGACTCTCTATAATGCTGGGTCCTCTACTCCATTCAAAGCAAAGGCTTTGGCTCTATCCTGACAAGTTCCACATTTACCACAAGGCTTTTCTCCACCTTCATAACAACTCCAAGTAAGCTCATATGGGACTTTCAATTCCAATCCTTTTTTTACAATTTCTGCTTTTGTCCAACCAATAAATGGAGCCTCCAAATGCAACTGTTTTCCACTTCCCTGATAAATCGCTTCATTCATTGCATCTTCAAATTCCTTGCTACAATCTGGATATGCATTTCCTGCCGCATCATCTCTATGCGCGCCATAATAAATCACACTACATCCTTTCGAAAGTGCGATACTTGCCGCTGTTGATAAGAATAAACCGTTTCGGAACGGAACATAAGTATCTACCGGGTTTCCATCTGTATGCTTCAATTGTTCCTCATAACTTTCTTTTAAGATTTCTTTATCGGAATGTTTTAGCAAAGAACAATCACTATAGGTAAAAATCTTCTCCAAATCCATATGAATATGTTCTACTTTATAATATTTTGCAACCTTATCAGAAGCAAGAATTTCTTTGTCGTGCTTTTGTCCATATGCAATGGATAATGACAATACATTTTCAGCTCCATACTTTTCCACTGCCATTCCAAGACAAGTGGTACTGTCAACGCCTCCACTGGATAATACTAATGCTTTCATCCGCCGTCCCTCCTATCGGTTGTTAATCATCTCTGGTGATAGATCATGCTTGGATAACCGTTCCCAAGCCACCTGTTCCCATTTGGTTCCAGGACGTCCATAATTACAATATGGATCAATAGAAATACCACCTCTAGGCAAAAACTTTCCCCAAACTTCGATATATTTCGGTTCCATCAATTGAATCAAATCTTTCATAATAATATTGACACAATCTTCATGAAAATCCCCATGATTACGGAAACTAAATAAATAAAGTTTAAGTGATTTGCTCTCTACCATTTTTACATCTGGAACATAAGAAATATAAATAGTCGCAAAATCCGGTTGTCCCGTAATCGGACATAAACTGGTAAATTCCGGACAGTTAAATTTCACAAAATAATCATTATCCTGATGTTTATTTTCAAATGTCTCTAATACCTCAGGTGCATAATCCTGTGCATAGGCTACATTTTGATTTCCTAAAAGTGTTAAATCTTTTGTCTGTTGACTCATATCCTACAATTCCTTTCCCTGAAAATGTAAAAGTAATTTTTTAGTAACCATTCAGTCAAAACATAAGCTTCCCAAACATACCAAACAGGTTGCAATATCCTATTAGCTGATCCGTCACAATTCTATCCATGTGATTTTAACACTATTCTTTCTTTCCGTCAATAAAGTTCTTCTCTATGACTTAGATAGTAGAAAATACTGAACCAATAAAAAACAGTTGCATAACAATACTATAATCTTACTGTTTCTGCAACTGTCTCATTCATATACTCGTTATCACGATTGAAGATATACTGTAATCGTTGTTCCCACTCCCGGCTCACTATCCATTTCCAATTTTGCTTTATGTTGTACGATAATGTGCTTTACAATGGCAAGCCCCAATCCAGTTCCTCCCGTTTCACGAGAATGACTTTTATCTACTCGAAAGAAACGCTCAAAGATACGTCCCTGATTTTCCTTTGTAATTCCAATTCCCGTATCTTTTACTGTGATACTGGCACCTTTCTCCTCTTTCTTTATGGTTACAAACACTTCCCCATTTGGCTTGTTGTATCGAATGGCATTATCCGTAAGGTTATAGATTAGTTCTTCCATCATTGTTCGATTTACTTCAAGGACAACTGGCTCCCCCTGATAATGTACTGTTATATTATTCTTCTCTGCACTAAATTGAAGCATATCAACCATGCACTGTCCAACCTGAGATAAATCTACAGATTCTTTTTCCAATTCGTTTTCCACCACATCCAATTGTGACAATCGAATAATATCATTAATTAATGTTAATAATCGATTGGAGTTTCGATGTATCTCTTTTGCAAATCGAACCGTATCCGCCTCAGTTGCCATTCCATTTTCAATCAATTCTGCGTATCCTGATATGGCAGTTAAAGGGGTTTTTAATTCATGCGATACGTTTGCAGTAAATTCCTGCCTAACCTGCACATTTTGTACAATATCTCTATGCTGTGCCTGTATCATTTCAATAAATGGCTCAATCTCTTCATAGGTCTGTATTCTCTCTAAATGCTCCAAATCCTGTGCTGCCTGCTCAATCGGTTTCACAATACTCTTTGTTAAATAGTGGGAAATTACAACGGTTAAAATTAAAATCGCAACTGACATTCCCATAATAAAAGGCATCGCATAAAAAACAATATTCCAGACATTTCCCGCCTCTTTCGAAATACGAAGAACATTCCCATCCTTCAACAATACCGCATAATAAAAGGTGCTTTTATTCAAAGTTTCCGAGGTACGAATATCCTGCCCTTCCCCTTTCTTTAATGCCTCTTTTATCTCTGGTCGTTCACTATGATTGGACAGTTCCGATGCATCCGTAAAATTATCAAATTTTACAGTTCCATCTGGCTTTACAATGGTAATGCGAAGCCCTTCTGTTGAAGTTTTCTTTATGTTCTGATACTCTTCTCCTACACCTAAACTTTTTAATTGTAACGCACATACCCTTAAATCATCCATTACTTCTTTTTGAAACAACTGATAAAATAAAAGGGTAAATAATAACAATATTCCAATAATGCATAAAACGGCAATCCGCACAAACTGACTATTTATTTTCTTTTTCATACTTTTCCCTATCATAGTATCCTACCTTTTTATCTTATTTTTATGGATATGTAGCGCTACTTATTACTCCATTCTATAGCCTACATTTCTTACGGTTTTTATACATTTCCCGTCCTCACCAAGTTTTCTTCGCAATGTTTTTATATGCATATCCAAGGTTCTAGATTCCCCTTCATAATCCGTTCCCCAAACTCGATTCATTATGGTTAATCTTGGAAGCACCACACCTACATTCTGTAAAAATAACTTACATAGTTCATATTCTTTATAGGTAAGTTCAACATCCACACCATCTACATACAACATATGCTGCTCTGTATTCATAGCAATTCGCCCATGCTCCAATATTTTATCGGACTGTATTCGATTGCTGCGTCTAAGCAATGCTTTTACTCTGGATATAAGTTCCATGACACCAAAAGGTTTGGTAAGGTAATCATCTGCGCCCATATCAAGACCTTTCACTTTATCAATTTCCGATGTTTTAGCTGTCACTAAAATAATTGGAATTTCTCTTGTTTCCACTTTTTCTCTTAGCTTTTTTACAATACTTAACCCATCTTCATCAGGTAACATAATATCCAACAAAATCAAATCTGGTTTCTTTACCTGCATACGTTTATAAAAATCGGCTGCATTTGAAAATTCCTGCACCTGATATCCACTATTTTTTAACGCATACGATTCAATCTCACAAATATTTGTATCATCCTCTACTACATAAATCAAAAGTTCCATCTTATGCTCCTCTTTCCCATACAATTCTACCTGTTATTCGCAAGGTAAAACAAAATCCTATTACAGTTACATCTTTGTAATAGGATTTTTATTTTAATGTGCCATATATTTCTGCTTATACTCTTCAAACATTTCTCTAAAACCACTATCTTCATTTCTCTTGATCGATTCTAGATATTCATGAGTCTCAAAGCCATCATCCTTTATCTGAATTAAGCTTACTGCAATATTTGAACAATGATCCGCTGTTCTTTCATAATTTGTAATCAAATCTTCTAAGTCCAAACCAACATCAATCGTACATTTCCCTTTTTGTAATCTACGAATATGATTGCTCTTTACTTCTGAATGCAAGCAGTCAATCACTTCCTCTAACGGCTCTACTTTCGTAGCAATCTCATAACTTCCCGTCTTGTAAGAAGCAATCGCAAGCGTCATAATCTCCTTTAATGCATTTCCATAATTTTGTAATTCTGCCATAGCACTCTTAGAAAAGCTTTCTTTCTGTACATGCATCTTCTGAGCAACTTCCATAATATTAATGGAATGGTCAGATATTCGTTCAAAATCACCAATACAATGTAAAATAGAACAAATTGTCTGGTTATCTTCATGAGATAACGGACTGCTGCTTAATTTAACTAAATAACTGCCTAATTCATCATCATAAAGGTCAACTTCCTCTTCAATCTCAATTACCTTTTTCGCCCGTTCGTCATCGTATTCCTCAAACAAATCAATAGACATAAACAAGGCTTCCTTAGATAAATCAGCCATCTTCTTAGATGCTTCTACACACTGTGCAACAGCAAAAGAAGGCTTCTCTAAAAAACGAGGGTCCAAAATACGAATTGGTGCAGCCTGTCCCTTTCCTTCTGTATCTTTGATCGTAAGCACTGCTAATTTTTCTAATAAACCAGCCAATGGCAACAAGCAAAGGGTTGCTACTATATTAAATACACTGTGAATAACAGCTATCCCTGCTTTACTGGCATCTGCCTGTAAAAACGGAAAATGAACAAACATGTTCAAACTATAAAATACAACCATAAATAGTACAGTACCAATTACATTAAAATACAAATGCACACAAGCTGCTCTCTTTGCATTTTTCTTTGCACCCATAGATGAAATAATTGCCGTAACACAAGTACCAATATTTTGTCCCATAATAATTGGCAATGCTGCACTATAGGTAAGACCTGTACCACAAAGGGACTGTAAAATTCCTACAGAAGCAGATGAACTCTGAATAATTGCGGTAAGAACAGTTCCCGCAATCATACCAAGGATCGGATTGGAAAACATAGTCAAAATATGAGTAAATGCAGGAACATCTGCCAGTCCGCTAACAGAATCACTCATAGTCTCCATACCAAACATCAAAACAGTAAATCCTAATAGAATATTACCAATGTCATGCTTTCTCTCATTTTTGGTGTACATAATCATGGCTATACCAATGACCGCCAAAATAGGAGAAAAGGAAGATGGTTTTAGCATTTGTGTAAAAAAGTTTCCGCCTTCAATTCCTGACAAACTTAAAATCCAGGATGTAATCGTCGTACCAATATTGGCACCCATGATAATTCCTACTGCTTGTGACAGTTTCATAATACCAGAGTTTACAAAACCTACTACCATAACAGTGGTGGCGGAAGACGACTGAATCACTGCCGTTACCGCAGCTCCTAATAAAACACCCTTTATAGGTGTGGAGGTAAGTTTTTCTAAAATACGTTCCAATTTACTTCCTGCGGTTTTTGCCAAACTGTCTCCCATAACATTCATACCATACAGGAACATAGCTAGTCCGCCTAATAATGATAACACATTAAAAATATCCATATTTCCACTCCTGACTATCATATTTCGATTTTCTCTAAAAAATCCGTACATTTCTCATTATATATCATGAAGTGAAAATACACAAAACTTTTTTACAAAAACTTTAAAATCCCCAAAATCCAATATTTGTAAATCGTGTAACTTTTTATGTATTTCTTTAATTTTCCTTATTTCTTATTCTTCAATTTCCTCATTTAACTCTTTGTGGATACCTGTAATAGAAAATACTACCCACTCTGATATATTGGTAGCATGATCTCCTATTCGTTCAAAATATTTTGCTACCATCAATAAGTCTGCTGCCTGTTCTCCATTTTCCGGATTCTCATGTATCAGTCCGATCAATTCTTTTTTTACGGTATCAAACAAGTCATCTACCACATCATCCTGCTGCATAACAGCGATTGCCTTCTCCTTATCTTTTTCCACAAATGCATCTACCGCTTTCACAATCATTTGCATCGTTTCTTTTGCCATTTCCTGAATATGCTCTAATTTCTTCACATAAGGCTGTGATGCCAATGCAATCGTAATTTCTGAAATATCTGCCGCATGGTCTCCTATTCGTTCCATATCGGTAACCATTTTTAATGCAGCTGAAATCTGACGCAAATCTCTTGCCACCGGCTGTTGTTGTAACAAAAGTTTCAAACATAAATTTTCAATGTTCTTTTCCTGATGATTGATTACATCATCTCCCTTAACAGCCTCTTTTGCCTTTTCTACATCCTGATTTACTAAAGCGGATACTGCTTTTTCAATAGCGGCTTCAATCATTGCCCCCATCTCTATCATTTCATTATTCAATTCTTTTAATTGTCTATCAAATCGGTTTCTCACTACCTTGCACCTCCATTATCAACCAAAACGACCAGTAATATAATCTTCAGTACGCTTGTCTGATGGCATAGAAAACAATTTATCGGTTCTATCATATTCCACAACCTGTCCCAATAAGAAAAATGCTGTGTTATCTGAAATTCTTGTTGCTTGCTGCATGTTATGCGTTACCATTATAATTGTAAAATCTTTTTTTAGTTCCAAAGTCAGGTCCTCAATTTTTGAAGTCGAAATTGGGTCCAATGCAGAAGTCGGCTCATCCATCAAAATGACTTCTGGTTCCACAGCAAGGGCTCTGGCAATACATAAACGCTGCTGTTGTCCACCAGATAAACCTAATGCAGACTTTTTTAATCGGTCTTTTAATTCATCCCAAATAGCTGCCTGCTTCAATGACTTTTCCACAATCGCATCTAACTGCTCTCTTTTTTTGATTCCATGTGTTCTTGGACCATATGCAATATTGTCATACACGCTCATTGGAAATGGATTCGGATTTTGAAATACCATTCCAACTCTCTTTCTCAAAGTATTTACATCCATTTTTCCGTAAATATCTTCTCCATCTAATCGAACATTTCCTGTTATTTTACAGCCTTCCACTAAATCATTCATGCGATTTAAAGATTTTAAAAATGTTGATTTTCCACATCCAGATGGTCCAATAAATGCTGTAATCTGGCGTTCTGGTATATTCATATTAATATCTTTTAATGCATGAAACTGATCATAAAATAATTGCAGATTTTCAACCGTTATCTTGTCTGCCATAGTCTTGCTCCTTTATCTGGTTACTGTTTAAATTCCATCGCTTTTCATCAAATCCACCTGTTATTTACAAAGGAATTAACTGGAAAATAGCGATCCTTTAAACCATAACTTTTTCAATACAATAAGTAGTTACAACTAAAGTATACCGTTTCTATGTAAAGTATATTATCATGCAAATGTAAAATTTATGAAAAGTTTTCGTATGGTTCAATCCCTTATCTCTTTACATGCCCCCTTCATAGTATGACAAACAGTTGTACACAGCCCTATGGAATACGAATGTACGCTTTACGCTATGTAAAAATAATGCTATACTAGATAGGAAACACAAATACAGCATTGAAAACAATGCCGATAAGAGGAGAATAGCATTGGAACGTTACCAACAGATTTTAGAACATGCTTTGTATCGAGAAGCACTGCAAAAAATAAATATATATGAAAAAGATCGTAAATTTTGTTGCCATACATTGGAGCATTTTTGTGATGTAGCCAGAATTATGTATATTCTTGCCTTGGAAGAACAAAGCGATTTAGAGCAGGATGTAATCTATGCCACCGCATTACTTCACGATATTGGCAGAGTAATAGAATATAAGGATGGTACTCCACATGATAAAGCAAGCCAGGATATGGCAAAAATAATTTTAACAGATATTGGATACAAAGCAGATGAAATACAACTTATTATAGATGCAATTGGTTCCCACCGAAAGAAAGAAGAACCAGAACATACACTGGCATCCTACTTGTATCGGGCAGATGATTTATCAAGAAATTGCTTTGCCTGTGCAATGACTAAAGAATGCTATTGGGATGAAACAAGGAAAAATCACACGCTTACACTTTAAAACAGGAGGACTTATAAATGAAAATCGGAAATACAGAATTTGACTGGAATAACGGCACATCCTATGTAATGGGAATTTTAAATGTAACACCTGATTCTTTTTCAGATGGAAGTAAATTCAACACCTTAGATAAGGCGATCGACCATGCGGCTGAAATGATTGCAGACGGTGCTTCTATTATTGATGTTGGCGGTGAATCCACAAGACCAGGATATACCCAAATCTCAGGCGAAGAAGAAATCGCTCGTGTAGTTCCCGTAATTGAGGCACTGAAAAAACGTTTTGATATTCCTTTATCTGTTGATACTTACAAAAGTGCAGTAGCAGATGCCGCACTTTCTGCTGGTGCAGATTTATTAAATGATATTTGGGGATTAAAATACGATGATAACATTTCTGGTATTGTTGCAAAACATAACAAACCTGTTTGCCTTATGCATAATCGAAAAGAGATTCCTCTCCTTCCTGGAGATAAACCATATCCATTAGAAGAATACCTTTCCCTATTAGAGATGGAATTGCAGGAGTCCATTGATATTGCATTACAGGCTGGTATCAAAAGAGAGCAATTAATCCTTGACCCAGGTATTGGATTTGCGAAAGATTTAGATATGAATATCAACGGTGTTGCTTATATTGAACGTTTAAAGAAATTTAATCTGCCAATCCTTCTTGGTATTTCTCGTAAATCAATTATCGGAAAATCTCTTTCTTTAGATATGAATGAACGGGAAGAAGCAACAATTGCACTAAATGTAATCGGTCGTATGTATGGCTGCCATATTTTCCGTGTACACAATGTACGCGGCAATGTACGCGCCTTAAAAATGACGGATATTATTTTAAATGCCAAAAAATAACTATATGAAGAAATAGACTTTTTAGAAAGGAGTCATACATGCCTAGTTTCTATGACGTTTACATAGGCATGCTATAAATTATGCAAGATAAAATTACAATACAAGACTTAGAGTGCTTTTCCTACCACGGTGTCTTAGAACAGGAACAACAACTGGGACAAAAATTTCTAATCTCCCTTGAGCTTTCCGTAGACACTCGTTCTGCTGGGAAGGAGGATGATCTAACCCAGTCCGTTAATTATGCAGATGTTTGTAATACTGTATTTCAATTTATGAGAAAGCATACTTTTCAATTAATTGAGGCCGTAGCCGAGCGTCTAGCAGAAGAGATTTTACTAACGTATTCTCTTGTAAATCAAGTGCGGGTTATTATAAAAAAACCTTGGGCTCCTATTATGTTGTCCCTAGAGACGGTTGCCGTGGATATTACTCGTAGTTGGCATACGGTTTATTTAGGAATCGGTTCTAACTTAGGAGATAAAAAAGAAAATATTTCTCGTGCAATCACCTGCTTTTCCGAACATCCACTCTGTAAAGTAGAACAAGTTTCCTCCCTTTATACCACAAAACCCTATGGTGTAAAAGAACAGGATGATTTCTTAAATGGTGCTTTCCTTGTGAAAACATTATTGTCACCAGATGAAGTCCTAGAATTAATTGGAACCATTGAGAAAGAACTAAAAAGAGTACGTGAAATTCATTGGGGACCAAGAACGATTGACATTGATATTTTATTCTACGATACCATTTTACTTAGTGAAAAACATTTAACAATCCCACATCCTGAAATCTGGAAACGTGATTTTGTATTAGTTCCACTTTGTGAACTTAACCCTTATCTGTTGCATCCAGTTTTCCAGAAACCAATCTGTCTATTATTAGACGAATTGAAAGCCAAAACAGATAGTGAATTAACCTTACTAGAGGAAGATAACTAACAAAAAAAGTCGCTACTCCTTTTTGGAGTTTGCGACTTTTTTTACATTACTTCATTCGATTTACTATGAATTTGCGAATTAAATCCACTGGTATCATTGTAAATGCTAAAAGAATTACAACAATCCATCCAGTGATTCCAAATGGTTCACAGCTAAACATTTCTCCAATCCACTTAAATGGAGCCAATGGAACTAATGCTGCATTTACGATTAATGCCTGAATAGCAATAATACCAAAAAATACTTTTAAGAAGCCTGTATTCTCATTTAATCCTTTAAAGATTGCAGCGCCTTCATCACGCACATTAAATCCATTAAATAATGCGGCTACAATAAACAAAACAAAATATCCTGTTAAATGTTCTGCTTCCATGTACTTCCCATCTACGGTAAAAATATTCTTAAATACTGGCAATTTCAAATATAAGAAACTGACAATCGTAAGCCATGCACCCATAATTCCAATCTGAGCCATCATCTTTTTACTAATAATGCTCTCGTCTCTTCTTCTTGGTTTTTCATGCATATATTCTTTCAATGCTGGCTCATTACCGAGCATAATAGCACCCAGACCATCCATAACCAAATTTACAAATAGCAAATGTGTTACTTTCAGCGGCTCATCCACACCAAAGAATGGTGCAACGGCACTTACAATTACTGCTGTTACGTTAATCACAAGCTGGAACTTACAGAACTTCAAAATATTATGGTAAATCGTTCTTCCATACCAGATTGCATCTTTAATCGATTTAAAGTTATCGTCCAAAATAACAATCTTACCTGCTTCTTTTGCAGCTTCCGTTCCACTACCCATAGCAAAACCTACATCTGCTCTCTTTAGCGCAGGAGAATCATTTACACCATCACCTGTCATACCAACTACTAAGTTCATTTCCTGACACAGACGAACCATTCTGGATTTATCTGTTGGCAATGCACGAGCAATCACTCGAATATGTGGAATAATCTTTTTTACTTCCTCATCTGACATTTCATTTAACTGCTTTGAAGTAATTGCTTTGTCTGCCTCTGTCTTTAACAATCCCGCGTCTCTTGCAATGGCAACTGCTGTTTCTAATCGGTCACCTGTAATCATAACAACCTGAATACCCGCATCCTGTACTTCCTTAATCGCATCCTTCGCTTCTGCACGAACATCATCACGAATACCAACCAGACCAGTAATTACAATATCATCATTTACTTGGTCCATCACAAGACCTTTTTCTGAATATCCAAATGCTAACACACGCATTGCCTTTGCAGCCAATCCGTCAATCTTCTTATCCAATACTGCCTTATCTAATGGCTGTTCATTTCCCTGTGCATCTATAAATTTCTTTGCGTTTGCAAGCAATACTTCAGGTGCACCCTTATAAAATGTTTTTCCCAAATTTTCAATTCTTGCCTGACTGAACTTATTAGCAGAATTAAATCCCTGTTGTTCGGTTACAATGCATTCAGTATCATTGATTAATGTATTATAGGTATTTTCCCCTAAAAACTTCATAAGTGCCTGATCGGTAGCATTTCCTCCAATTACAGCATGGGTATCGTCAAACATAGAACGCGTATTTTTACCAATGGATAAATCTACAAAACCTTTTACTTTACTATGCTTACTAAGTTCATCAATGGCAATGGATTGTCCGTCCGCAGTAAAGAAATCTACGACTTCTAACATACCTTTTGTAATTGTACCTGTCTTATCACTAAATAAAATGTTAAGGGAACCTGCTGTCTCAATACCTTCTGCCTTACGAACCAATACATTATGATCAAGCATCTTGCTGGTATTTTGCATGAGTACAAGCGAAATCATCAATGGTAATCCCTCTGGTACAGCACAAACAATAATAACAACTGCCAAAGAAACCGCTTCTACAATACTTTTTATAATCACTTCAATCGGCTGTCCGAAGAAACCTCCAAAACCACCTTCCAAAATAATGGAATGTGCAAGATAAAGTACTGCAATAATAATAGCTCCAATATAACCAAAGGTCGAAATCTGTTTTGCAAGTTTCGCAAGTTTTACTTTTAATGGAGAGTCCGGCTCATCTTCCTGCATTTCTTCTGCCATCTTGCCCATCATCGTTTTCGTACCGACTTTTCGGACATCCAAAATACCTTCTCCGTCAAAAATTACGGCCCCCTTAAAAAGAGAGGATTGATCTACGAACGTATCTCCAGTAACATCTTCTGGGAATGGAGTAGTTATATCTACTGCATTTTTCGGACATTCCTCTGCCTCACCATTTAATGCAGAGTTGTCAATTTTTAAAGAACCATCCACTAATACACCATCCGCTGGTACTTTGTCTCCAGACTGCAATAGCACCTTATCTCCTACTACTACATCATCTACATCAATTACTGTTACCAAGCCATTACGATGTACCTTGCACTGATCCTTTTTCGTGCTATCCTTTAATTCTCTATACTTTGTATCACTTGCCACACCTGTTTTTGCAGATACGAAAGCTACAATAAGCACTGCCACAATGGTTCCCAATGGTTCATAAATTTCTGCATATCCTAAAAAGAACATGACAATCATAAGTGCTGCAATTGCCAAAAGAACTTTAATCATCGGATCTCCAAATGTTTCTTTAAACTCCTGCCAGAATGTAGTTGGTTCTGATTCAGGAATTACATTAGAGCCGTATTTTTTTCTTGACTCTTCCACTTCTTTGTCATTTAGACCGTTAAATTTCATTTTTTCCCTCCTGTTTTTTCAGCTTCACTAAAAACATGTTACCTGATTTTATTTTTTTAGTCTATAATTAACATAATAACAAAATTACCTATATCTTTCCACTGTTTTCGCAACAGAAGTATCTGTTGTCCCCTGTCCAATGGCTTTGAATTTCCATTCGCTTCCTTCTCGATATAATTCTCCAAAAATCATAGCTGTCATCCCTGCATAATTTTCAGAAAGATCATATCGACACATTTCCCGATTTGTCCTTCCGTCTACAATACGGATAAACGCATTTTTAATCATGTCAAAATGTTGTTTTCTTTGAACAGCATCGTAAATATTTACCACAATTACGATACGATCATAGTCAGCAGGCACCTGTGTCAGATTGATAAGAATCTGTTCATCATCACCATCGCCTGCGCCTGTCAGATTATCTCCCATATGTGTAACGGAATCGGATAAATGACTTAAATTTCCAAAATATACAAGATCACTTTTCATAACAAATTTTCCATCTTTTAATAGGATTGCAGAAGCATCGCAATCGATTGCCTCTGCCTTTTTCAAGAAAAACAACTTAGATTGTTTTACCTCATCCCAACCAAGACCTACCAAAATAGTGGATAATCCTGGATTTTCCTTTGTAAGACTTACCTTCTGTCCTTTTTGTAATCTAACTGCCATAGAATCTCTCCTTATTCTGCATCAATTCCATAATGCCCACAAAGTGCTGCAAGTCCTCCCTGAAAGCCACTTCCAATTGCATTAAACTTCCAATCTCCATTGTGACGATATAACTCACCCACCACAACAGCCGTTTCAATCGAAAAGTCTTCACCTAAATCATAGCGAATGATTTCTGTTCCTGTTGTTTCGTCTACAATACGAATATAGGCATTGGAAACCTGTCCAAAATTCTGTTTTCGAACATCTGAATCATAAATCGTTACTGTAAAGGCAATCTTATCAATGTTAGAAGGGATTTTTGTGAGATCCACCTTAATCTGTTCATCATCTCCATCCCCTTCTCCAGTAAGATTATCTCCCATATGCTGTACGGCTTCACTGTCATGCGTCAGATTTCCGTAAAATATAAATTCTTTCTCTGTCGGACATTTTCCATTTGCCCCAACCATAAAAACGGTCGCATCCAAATCAAAATCTGCACCTGAATCAAATGCATTTACATCCCAACCCAGGCCTACCATAATATTTTTCAAACTTGGATTTCCCTTTGTTAAATCTACTTTCTGTCCTTTTGTTAAATTAATTGGCATATTAACAACCTCCTCTTATTTTTTGTCTGGCATATGATACATTTTGCTAAACTCTTGTTTTATTGTTTCTAATCTTTTTTGGTCCTCTACACGTTGTTTTCTGGCATTTTCCTGAATTTGTTTCGTTTCATCAATACCATTTACAATTGTTTTCCATGTAGTCTCTAATGTTTCTATCTTAATAGAACTTCCAGAAGCCATTCGAGCTGTTGCTTTTGACTGCTCTACCGTATTTCTGGCGTTCTTAATAAGCATCTCATTTGTTTTTTCATCTAAGGCTGACATGGCATCAGCCTGAACTTTTTGTCTCTTTAACATAAGTGCCTGTGCCAATGCCTGCTTAAATACTGGTAATGTAATAATAAAGGCTGAATTAATCTTACGAACCAGATTCATATTGGTGAACTCCATCGTCTTAATCATAGGAATAGACTGCATTGCCACACTTTCTGCTGTACGAAGGTCCTGTGTTCTTTGATCCAGCATCATTAGTGCCTGATTTAATGAAGTAATTTCGAATTGAATGGAGCTGTCACCAGTGGTTTCCATATTCTGCTGTCTCTGTGCGATATACGCCTCTAATTCTCTACAGCCCTGTTCCCCTGCTAAAATGTATTTTACCAATTCATGATAATAATTTACATTTGCCTCAAACATTTGCTCTAATTTTCGATTCGACTGCTTTATTTCCGATTCGTACTGTTTTAACTGTACATAAATCTTGTCAACCTCATCTCCCATAGTATGGTATTTTGCAAGGATTTTATCAAGCTGTTTCCTCAAGTTGCCAAAAAGCTTTCCAAATAATCCCGGATTTTCCTTTAATTCTTCCACATCAAATTTGTCCATAATCTTTGCTAACGTATTCAACATCTCACTAGAATCATCCAATTGCGACATGTTCATACTATTTAACACAATATCCGATGCCTTGGAAATCTCCTCTGCAACTCCTGCACCAAAGGTTACGATTGTTTCCAGATTATTGACCTCAATCGTACTTACAATGGCATCTACCTCTGGTGAATTCACTAAGGTACTATTCATCTGTTCTCTGTCTGCAACAATGTCATAGCTTTCTACTACTTCAATTTCATTCTTTGGCTCTGGTGTTCCTCCCGCCATCGTCGGATTATCCGTAGCAGTCTTTGTAAAATCTAATCCCATTTTTTAAACTCCTCTCTTAAAAATTCTATCTCTCCATTTTGTCTTTCCAGATAGGGAAATCATAGCCATATTCGGTACACGCAAATCATACATATACTCCCCGATCTGATGTTCCTCTATTGATTTGCCATTAAAATATCTTTCAACGGTTTGATAACCGGTTGGTACAAAAAACACAACATCAAATCCAATTAAATTAAGAAATGTCACTAATATGGTATCCTCAAGAGAAATCATTTCTTCTTTTGTATTAACGTATACAAGCTTTGGATTTTCTTTTGTAAAGTCAAACTTTTGAAGCATCCTTACAATGTCTTTTGGCAAATTCAGAACAGTAGCAATAATGGTATATTCTGTTCCATTTTCAAAGGTTCCCTTGATAAACCTTTGCTCTATTAAAAGCTCCAACTTATCCAAAATATAGTCCTGTATCTCTTCTCTTAAAAATCCATAAGGATACGAGGGATGTTCTTTTATTTTGGTTCGATTTAATCTTCCATTTTTATAAAATCCCACCACATACGCCTTGATTGGATTTGGATCCGTTGATTGAAGATATGGTGCTTCCGTTATAAAAAAAGTGTCCTCCGTCAACAATGTCTTTATGTCTCTCCAATATTGCTTGACGTCACCCTGTTTCACTCCCGATACTTTAGAAAAAATAACCGGCATATTTACGGTATCACCCACCGTACTAAAATTTGGTCGATACGACAACGGCTCTCTCCAAAGCAAATTGATTTCTTCGTACATCGTTTTTAATGTAATTGCATTCGCTTTACTATACTGTTGATTCCGATACATTCCTGTGTCCTCATACAGTAGCGTATCTAAATCCCGTTCCGCATGATATGCAACTGTGCCAATATGTAAATCAGCATTTTCCTGCGGATATGCCTGTATAGACAATGTTTCCATATCATTGATTTCGTATAACAATTCGTCCTCTAAACAACAAGTTCCATTCAAATTTGGTTTTAAGATCAATACATCCACAGGAAGCCTTGCTAACATTTTTAAAAATAAGGCTTCATTTTCGTTCTTACATCCTCCAAAATGAATAAAACATCCAATGTCGGGTTGTTTCCAATCAGTAAATAATAGGGTTTGATAACGTTTTAACCAGCAAAGTAGATATACAGCTTTATTCATCAGCTTGTTTACATTTTCATCCGATTTTTTTCCCTCTGCCAACATAACATCCAAAAAAGCTTTTCGCATTAAACATTGCAACTCTGTGTCCAAACCAGATTGGATATTATTGGCTAAATCCAGTAACATCTGATTTTGCTTTGTATATTGCTTGCGTTTGATTTCCGCGATTTCTTCTACCGAAGGCAATGCTATTTCACCATCCACAATCACAACTTTTCTACCGCTATTTTTTAGCTCTAATTGAAACTGAAACAACGTATTGGCATAAGTCAATTTATCCTCTACTCCATTGATACGGCAAAAACAATTATAAAATAACTTCTCATCCTCTCCACGAAGGACTGGCAGTTTCTGAATATCCTCCAATCCTTTTCCTTCTATCCATGCATTTGTACAATTTATCAATTGGGGCATCGTCCCATAAAGTCTTTGCCTCTCGATCTCCTCTTGCAGATCCCTTACAATTGTTTTAATTCCATAGGAAGCAGGAAAGGCTCCCATATCTGGCACTTGCAACAAATCTGAAAATTCGGAAGTCAGGTCCAATTGCTGGTACGCAGAATCTCCTGTTGTCTCGAGAAGTACCACATCACAGCCTGCACTACATAGCAGAGACAAAAACAGCAATTCATACTTGCTAACTTCTCCCTCGTATAAAATCTTAGGGATTTGCTCCGCTCCCAGTTGATTGGCGATTCGCTCAAATTTGTAATATAGCCAACACATAAATTTTACATATGCATTCTTTAACATATTTTCATTTTTCCCTTTTTCTTGCAACCTGCAAAGGGTATCGTACATAGCCGTTGCCACCGTATCTACTGCAAATTCACTCATTCTTGGCATCCATTTTTTCAAATAAGTCATTATAAATTCCATACTGATCTGAAATTCCATACCCATTATTTCATAATAATAGGATAAATTGTTTTCATCTGGATTTGCAATTCTTCCTTCTATAATTACTCCCTGCTGTCTAGCAGTTTCATAATACTGTTTCAAGAATTTTCCAATTGTATCATTATAACCTGCTATCCTATAAAAATAGATGCCCTTTTCTTCCCTCTGACTCAATGGGACAAAAAAATCATCCAACTCCTTTATTGTTTTTCGCTTAAACACTTCTGTTCACCTTCAAATCTGCAATCAAACGAACACCAATTGTTTCTCTGTAGCTATATCATACCTACAATTTCAACAAATGTCACCTGTTTCGCTTCATTTTTAATCTTCTTTTAATCTTTTCCCCAATGCCTTTTTTTATACTACTTTCCAATATTTTCATTTACCTTTCGCTTCAGCTTTCGTGTTTTAATTGTTGAATATACACGTTTCCTATACAGTATAACATAAACAGACATTTTTAGCTACCAAGTATTCACTTTTTATCCGCCATTTTTTTACCAAAACAGCTTCTTTATACTATTTCCTTTTTTTCACTAGTATTCCACTTAAAATACTTTTTCTCCACTATCTGGAACTGTAACTACTCCTCCATAATAGAAAAGTGCAGACGAAAAAAAATTTTCGCTGCACTTATTATTTTTCTTATGCACTAAGAATAAAAGCTGTTTATTTTTCACCACCACTTTTTTTCGCAAGTTTATTTGCCAACAAATCAGAAAGGAAATTCATGCACATTACTACAATCATCAATACTACGGCTGTGGCGTATGCCTGGTTTGTATGTAGTCCTTCCTTGGACAAATTATACATATGTACGGACAAGGTACGTGTGGAGTCAAACAAAAATTTTGCTCCATTTGAGAATTGTGGTATTTTTGCAACACTACCTGCTGTATAAATCAATGCTGCTGTTTCTCCTACAATTCTACCAATCGCTAATACAACACCTGATAATATACCTGGAATGGCACTTGGAAGAACAACTCGAAATACTGTACGAAGTTTTCCTGCTCCCAGTCCTAAACTTCCCTGTCTGTATGAATCTGGAACAGACATTAAGGCTTCTTCTGTCGTTCGCATAATAACAGGAAGTACCATAATTGCTAAGGTAAATGCTCCTGATAATAAAGATAAGCGCCATTTACATGCTGTCACGAAAAACAACATTCCGAATAAACCATATACAATAGATGGAATACCTGTCAATGTTTCCGCTGTCACTCTCACAATACCCACAATCTTGTTTCCTTTTTTAGCATACTCTACCAGATAAATGGCAGAAAAGATACCTATTGGTACTGCAATCAGTAACGATAATAAGGTCATTAAAACGGTATTGATCAACGATGGTAACATAGATACGTTGTCTGAAGTGTATTCCCATGCAAACAAAGATGGCGTTAAGTAAGGTACACCTTTTATAACGATATACAATATTAAATATCCAAGAGATGCAATGGTAAGCAACATGGCAAGGCACACACACAGTAGCAACACAAAAGAACCTGGATGCTTTTTGTAAGAAGCAATCCTTTCTTTAAAACTAACTTGATTAATTCCCACTATGTCTTCCACCTCTGGTGCTTTTTTCTTCTCTAAAACCTGCTCCATTTTACTCCACCGTCCTTCTCTTTAATACAGAAAACAACAAGTTAATCAATAGGATAAATACAAACAACACTACACCAGTGGCAATCAATGCTTCTCGATGGATGCCTGTTGCATAACCCATTTCCATTACAATATTCGCTGTCATTGTTCGTACTCCATCCGTTACAGACGAAGGAATTCTTGCCTGATTACCTGCAACCATAATAACTGCCATTGTTTCACCAATTGCTCTACCTACGCCAAGGATCACTCCTGCCAATATCCCTGATTTTGCCGCAGGCAATACCGTTAAAAATACACTACGCTCATGAGTTGCTCCCAACGCCAATGCACCTTTATAATAATAATCAGGTACTGCACGAATTGCCGATTCTGATACCCCGATAATCGTTGGTAAAATCATCATTCCTAACAATGCAGATGCTGTAAGAATACTGTTTCCAGTACCTCCAAACAGCGATCTACATAATGGTACTAATACGCACATTCCAAAGAAACCATATACAACAGAGGGAATTCCCGCCATAAGATTTACCCCCGCTTTTAATGGTTTATACAACCAAGATGGACAAAACTTTGCCAGAAAAGTTGCGGATAAAATTCCAATCGGTACACCTATCAATAATGCTCCCGCAGTTACATAAAGACTTCCTACAATCATAGATAAGATACCAAAGATGCCATTTGTAGGTTTCCAGTCCGTACCTGTCAGAAATTTTGCAACTCCAATTTTTCCAATAGCTGGTAATCCCTTTGCAAACAAAAAGATACAAATTAGTGCTACCGCCAAAATAGAAACACATGCTGCCAATAAGAATACCATTTCCATTCCTTTTTCTTTTACCTTAGCCATAAGAGTTCTCCCTTTATTTTACATCATCCCATGTAGTAACATTTCCACGGAATATATCATTTACCTGTGCTGTTGTTAAATCTGTAATATCGTTTTCAGTGTTTACGATTACAACAATACCGTCCATTGCAATCGATGTTGTCTTTAATCCTTTATTACTCTCTTCATCCGACAATGCTCTGGATGCCATACCAATATCACAAGTTCCATCTGCTGCTGCATTTACTCCTGTTGTAGAATCACTTTCCTGTAATTCAATTTCTGCATTTCCATTGATTTTCTTGTAAGCTTCCTGTAATTTTTCCATAACTGGTGTTACAGAAGAAGAACCTGCTATAACAATCTTTCCTTTTGCATTATTACTCTTAAATGCACCTGAATTGTCTACTTCTACATATCCATTCTCGGAAATGATTTTTTGTCCATCTTCACTCATAATAAATGAAATAAAATCCTGTGCTACATCACTCAAACCATCTTTTGTTACAATATTAAATGGTCTTGATAAACTATACTTTCCATTTACAATATTGTCAGCCGTTGGCTCTACTCCATCAATGTTTACTCCTTTTACTGTATCATTCAAGGAACCTAATGAAATGTATCCTACTGCGTTCTTATTTCCTGCAACTGTTGTCATTACAATTTCTGTACTGTTAGAAATAATTGCCTCGTCTGTCGTGTTATCTATTTTATTTCCATCTTTATCTTTTTCTTCTACACCAGTCAATTCTACAAATGCGCTTCGTGTTCCAGAACCATCTTCTCTTGAAACAACGGAAATTGCTGTATCGCCATTCTTACTTCCGCCATTTGCGCTATTTGCACTATTTCCGCATCCAACCATTCCAACTACTAACAGGGCACTGAGTGCCAATCCAACTGCTTTTCTTACTTTCTTACTTGTCTTAACCATAATTTTCCTCCTGTTTTAGAAAAAATATACATAGATACTGCCATGGCATTTACATTTCAACCTTCCAGACAGTTCTAACCTCTGAACAATTCTAAGTTTAACACTCCTATGTAAAATCCAGAACCACCCTAAAGTAAAATAAATGTAAACTTAAAGATAAGAAAAGGATAAACCTTGTATGGTCTATCCTTTTCTGTGTTTATCGTCTATATACTTCTCAAGACTCTTTTTTATTTTTTCGTATTCTTCTAACAGGGCTGGTGTGTACCGTTCCATCTCCAGTACATTGTCACGTTTTGCACATTGTTCCATATATTCTGCCATTTTAGAAAGTTCCATTGCACCGATTAGTCTTGCAGAGCTTTTCAGTGCATGTACCTCAATCATATAGTTTTTCAAATCTACCTGATCAAACAATTCCTTAATAGAAAGCATTTTTTTATCCGCTGTACTATAAAAAATATGCCAAAGTTTTTTCACAATATCCATATTTCCTGATACCTGCAATGCCTTTTCTATATCAATACCATCGATATTCTCCATCGCCTCAGAGGATGTTTCTTCTGTTCTTTCTTTTGCCTCCGTAAGCTTTTCTTTTGGCAGCCATTTTCGTAACACCGAAATCATTTCCTTCATATCAATCGGTTTGCCTATAAAATCCTGCATTCCATTTTCTAGAAACAGTTCTTCCACTCCACTTATGGCATTGGCAGTAAGTGCAATGATAGGAATCTCTTTATAATATGTTCCTTCTAAAGATCGAATATGCTTTGTTGCCTCAATTCCATCCATCTCTGGCATCATATGATCCATAAAAATTAAATCAAATTTTTCTCCTGTCTCTAACTGGATAATGGCATCCTTTCCGCTGGTTACCATTATCAATTTCATCTTCATCGGTTCCAATAATCCCTCTAAGACTTTAAGATTTACAAGATTATCATCCACGACCAATATTCTTGCTTCTGGTGCCAAAAACAGTCCTGCATTTCTACCTTTCGGTGTCTTTTCCAATGCCTTTAAATTGTGACTAATTTTTTGCGGTACCTGAAAATAAAATTCACTTCCCTTTCCATATTCACTTGCAACAGAAATACTTCCTCCCATAAGCTGCACAAAGGCTTTACAGATTGATAGGCCCAGCCCAGTTCCTTCCAACTTACGATTTCTCTTTCCATCTACTTGTTGAAAAGCGGAAAATAGTTTTTTCTGATCCTCTGATCGGATACCGATTCCTGTATCTTTTACAGACACATGTAGTACAATATCTTCCCCTTTCGGCTCATAATCAACCAGAATTGTCACGGAACCTGATTCTGTAAATTTAATTGCATTATTTCCTAAATTAATAATAATCTGGCGAAGTCGCATATCATCTCCGTACAAACAAGCTGGAATATCCTCATTCACCATAATCTTTAATCTGAGATTCTTTTCTCCAATTCTTGCAGATAAAATATTTTTTATATCCGTTATTACTTCCTTTATCTCATAATCCGCTTCTCGTATCTCCATCTTTCCTGACTCAATCTTAGAAAAATCTAAAATATCATTAATAATAGAAAGAAGACTCTTTCCCGCAGACCAGATCTGCTCTAAATACTCTCGTTGCTTTCGGTCCGTCTCATCCCGAAGGGCAATCTCTGTCATACCTATAATCGCATTCATCGGTGTGCGAATCTCATGACTCATATTAGCTAAAAAGCTGGATTTTGCAACATTTGCAGACTCTGCTTCCTCTTTTAAAATAAGCAATTGTTCCATTTGCTGTTTTAATTGTTGGTTTGCTCCCACCAATTTCTTTTTCACCGCAACACGTTCCAGTGCATCATATATTTCTCTAAAAATATAGGAAAATAGCTCCAGGTCTTCTTCATCCAATATAGATTTTCTTTTTAGACCGCTCCAGCTATCCATCATTTGAATATAAACGATAAAAAATCCTACAATATCATGTTGAGAAAAGATAGGGACTGCCACAAAAGAGGATACCCGATCTTTTGAAAATGCCTGAAATACCCGATTATATTCCTCGTACTCTTGTCCATTTTTCGAGTATACAATCCCTTTTGGATTCTCCTGTAAAAACATTTTAATTTCTTCTATATCCTGTTTGGATACTTCAAATCCTAAATCAGAGTATAAAATTCTATTTTCCACTCCATCGCAGGTAACCGCATATGCCTTGTCAATAGAAAAACTATTTTTAAAAACTTGCACCAATTCTGCCAATTTTTCACTGGTATCTTCTTTTAAATTGCAAGTAAACTGCTGTAACACTCTTAAAAAATGGATGCTGTTTCCAAGCTCCTGATTTGTTTTTTCTACAGAGATTCGCTCCACCCAATCTCCAATCTGTTCGATGGTAATCCCTTCTAACTCTAGCTTTTCCGTTTGGTAACTTTTCTCTGCCTTTTCCTTTCCATCCAGATAGCTTTGCAATTTTTGTTGAATATGTGTATACCCTTGTTCTTTGCAATACGCAATACCTTGCTTTACGGTTTCTTCCCCTTCTTGCTTTCTTCCGCTCTCCTTACATATTAAATAAAACTCCTGCACATATAAGGGATAATTAAAAAATCGGGATCCTGTGGAACGTCTCATATAGAACTCTGATTTTTTTATCTGCTTATATGCACACTCTATATCTCCCTCTTTTCGCAATACCATTCCACTAACAAGGTAATACAAAAATACACTATCATCCACAAACAAATTCTCGTCCTTCTCATTTTGCAGGTCGATGATATGAGCCAAAAATTGTTTTGTTTTATTTAGATACAGATATGCCTCATGATAAATCTCCTGTTTAAAACACGCAACGGCTGTCAGACCAAATAATTTTGCGATGTTACAGATCCGAAGCGTACCAATTTTCAATTGGTTTAATGTATTCGCTGCTGTCAATAAATATTTGCTAGAATTTTCATAATCATCTGCTAAAAAAGCATTGATTCCCAAATTATATAAGGTCTCTATTAATTCATCTACCATTTCTTCTTGGTAGTAAATATTTAATGCCTGATTATAGTATTTGTGCGCGGAAATATAATGGCCTACCCCGCAATTACTATATCCAAGACCATTATAAATTCCAGCCTCAATAATTCTATTTTCATCTCCCTGAATTACTTTAAGTGATTCTTGATAAAAACAGATGGCAACTGAATAATAGCCATGAATAGAAGCCAGCATAATATTCTTTCGATATGCCTCAATTAAAAACTGCTGATTTCCCAATTGCCTTCCCAATTGAATACCAGCCATAAATTCTGGTATCCTTTTCTCAATGCCTTCTACCTTTTGAAACTTTTTATAATCACTGTTAAAGCTATACACTAAAATATGTGCTAAATGATTATACTTTTCATACATCTCACATTGCTGTAAAAATTGTTCCGTAACTGGATAATCTTTTTCTGATACCCATAAATCGTCCCAGCCTAAATAATATGCCATATTGGAAAGCAACTTTACTTCAAATATTCGTTTTCCATCTCCCAGTTTCCTTGCCAATCGATTACACTCCGCTAAATTTTCCTGTAGCTCAACCTCTGTTCTGGAATAGATGTAAACTAATGCTTTAAAATAAGCAACATCATACGCTCTTGCTAATCTATGATTTTCTTCCACTGGGAGCTGATTTAACAGGTTACACACTAACAATGCATCTGCATAAGCCTTTACCCCTAAGCTACTCCAGAAAAAGCACTTTAATATGTGTTCCTTTTGTTCCATCGGTATCTGTGGATGCCCTAATCTATGTTCTGTAACAAAACTGCGTAAATATTCGTTGACAGTTTCGTATTCCAAGAAATAAGATAAATCAAACATAGTCTCCAAATATACCGAAATTTCTTTTATCTGGTATTTAAACATAGTATCTGGAAGTATTTTCCTATTTTGGGTTTCTAACAGCCATTCAAAAACGAGTTCCTCATCCTCGCATTCTTTTATAAACTTATGCTGATATTTTCTGGCACTTTCCAGTCCAGTAGCCAGTTCGTTATACATAATAAATATCTTTATCTGACTGCTTATCCCCAATTTTTTCAGACACTTTGCTACCCGCCACATAGAAATTCCTGCATAATTCGCATCATTTAAAAGGAACACCATCGGTTGCTCCTGTGCAATTTCCAATAACATAGATACCACGGCATCGCAAATCCTTTTTCTTTCAAAGGCATACTCTCCAATCAGTAAGTCTTCCTTTCTCGTTGGCACTCTTCCACCGAAATAAGCACGAAAGATGTCCCGATGCAAAGAATATACCTGATTTCTATCTAAAAACCCCTCTAAAAAGTTCTTATCTTTCTTTTGCTGTTTCTCTATATATTCCGAAATAATGGCTAAATATGGCTCATATGCTGTTCGCAAAGTATCTTGATAAAACTGGTGATACACTACTTTAAAGCCTCGTTGCTGCAATTCCATATCTTCCACATCATCTTGTGTCACTTTAAGGCTTCCATTATGCTTCAATATCAATAAATTTTTATCTGTATGCCCCTCTAGCAACACATTCAAATTATCCAATAAATATGCCCGTTCTCTACTCTCCATATTTACGCCCCCAAATCATAATCCCTCTTATCTTTACATATCGGTTAAACCGCCTATTCTCATTAGTTTTAGCACCTTCCTAGCAAAAAAAGGTTCTATTGCATCTGCAATACAACCTTTTTTAATTTAAACTATTTTATAATCGCCTCGATCTACAGCAATCTCGTATCCAACAGAAGCTATCCTATTTTCCAAACAATACCTGCATTCTGCCGCCTCTTCCACTGTACAGACTTTTCCATCGTACAAGGCATATTTTTCTCGCACTGCCCTTGGTGAAAGATTCGGCATAACCACATTTGCCCCTGCCAGTATTCCTTTTTCTCTTCCCCGTGGATCTATCGTTGCCAATGCCGTAGTAGCTGGTAACAGGACATTCTTTTCCATAATGCGTATCAAACTCAACAAAAATAACGTCTGCTTCAAGGTCCCCTGTTCCTTATCTGCAAATAGTGTATCCTTATGCGGAATAAAAGGGCCAATTCCCACCATTTCAGGATGCAGTTCATGAATAAAGCTCAAATCCTTGGCAAGCTCTTTATTTGTCTGGTATGGACTTCCTACCATAAATCCACAACCCGTCTGATACCCAATTTCCTTTAACTGTCTCAAACAATTTTTGCGGTTTTCCAATGACATTTCTGTCGGATGCAATTTTCTATAATGGTTCGTATCTGCAGTCTCATGACGCAACAAATAACGCTCTGCCCCTGCCTCATAAAATGCCCGATAACTCTCATACGACTTTTCTCCAATGGAAAGCGTAATCGCACAATCTGGAAAAGAAGTTTTGATTTTCTTTACTATTTGTACAATCTTTTCATCTGTATAATAAGGGTCCTCTCCTCCCTGTAATACAAAAGTACGAAAGCCCAATGCATACCCTTCTTTACAACAGGCAAGTATATCTTCCTCACTTAATCGATAACGCTGTGCATTGCGATTTTCCCTCTGAATGCCACAATAATAGCAATTATTTTTACAATAGTTTGTAAATTCAATCAAACCACGAATATATATCTTCTTTCCATAAATCGCATCTGCAATCTTTCTTGCCCGTTCTGCGGCATATCTTTCATCTTCATCGGTTCGATTCGACAACAATTCTACAAATGCTTCTTCTGGCAGCACGCTATCCTGTTCCAGTTGCTCCAACAATGGTCGCATCTCCATGGCATGTCCTCCTCTTTCATAAACCGAAGCAAAGCAAACAAATATACTCTCACTCTTACTTTTCCTTTTCGGTATGTATTACAAAACAAGCACCTCAAAAACTATGTCCAATCTCCCACAAAACATTATTTTACACTATTTTGCCAACTCTAACATACGCACTAACGGTGCATTTGCCTTGATACGCATCTCCTCATCCATGGTGACTTCTGGAGATAAACTCTCTAGTGCAGCTTTCACCTTTTCTACACTGATTTTTTTCATATTTGGACAAAATTGTCTATGACCTACAGAGAAAAATTTCTTTTCTGGATTCTTCTGCTCTAATTCATAGAATACACCCATCTCTGTACATATAATAAATTTCTTTGCATCACTCTTTGTTGCAAAATCAATAATCTCCGATGTACTACCTACAAAATCAGAAGCAGCAACTACATCCTCTGTACATTCCGGATGCGTCAAAATAAGCGCATCTGGATGTAACTCTTTTGCCTTCTTTACATCTTCTATATGAATACTTTTGTGCACATGACAGAAACCATCATTAAAAATAAACTCTTTTTCCGGCATCTGTTGTGCCACATAACGTGCCAGATTATTGTCAGGAATAAAGAAAATATGCTTATTAGGAAGTTTTTCAACTACACGAATCGCATTCGAAGATGTTACACAAACATCAGACTCTGCCTTAATCTCCGCAGTTGAATTTACATAACAGACAACTGCCACATCCGGATATTCTTCACGCACTTGATGAATACGGTCAATGTCTACCATATGAGCCATCGGACAGTCTGCATATTCGTCTGCCATAATAACACGTTTTTCAGGATTCAAAATTTTGGCACTTTCCCCCATAAAAGAAACACCACAAAATAAAATATTCTTCTGAGTTACTTCTGTTGCCTTCTTTGCAAGGAAGTAGGAATCTCCAACAAAATCTGCCAATTCCTGTACAGCTCCATCCACATAATAATGTGCCATAATTACCACGTCTTTTTCTTCCTTCAAACGCTTGATTTCTTCTATCATCTCTTAATTCTCCTTTTCAATCGGTACGCAAATCTTCGGTATCATTTTAAATATACACTAGCTTCTATTGTATAAATCCCTCGACTATTTGTCAATGCTTAACACTGCCTAACAGACCGTCTGTCCGTTTCCTCCACCCTTTTATAACAACTCTCTCTTCTATTTATAAATAGATTACCTTACATCAGAAAAATCCTCGCTGCTCCCTTCTCTTATTTATATTATAACTTTATCCGATATATATTTTATATCAACTAGAAAGGAGTCGATTACTTATGGATATTAGTTCACTTTCTACTTCTATGTCTTTGACTAATCTACAAATGGATGTAGGATATTCTATGCTTGCCAAAAGTATGGAAGTTGCTGAAAATGCAGGAGATGCCATTACAAAAATAATGGAACAATCCGTAAATCCTAATATAGGAAGTAATATTGACGTTTCTGTTTAATTTTCAAAATGAAATAAATAGGAATGTTACTCCTATGGATGATAACCAAAATGAAAAATGACAGACTGTTTTCTTTTGTACTTCTAAGAGAACCGCCTGTCATTTTAACGTTGTAACGCTTACACTTTTAGGTTATCATCCGAAACATCTTTCCGTTTGATTTTCTGAATGAAATCCTTCTACCCTAAATTTAATTTCCTGCAACGAAGTTCTATTTAGCTTTAAGACTTTTTATAATATTCCACAACTTTTTTCACTGCCTGAATCACATCTTCCACATCCTCATCTGCCATTGCATAATACAATGGTAAACTCATGATTTCTTCATACAATTTTTCTGCTTGTGGACACAATCCTTTTTGATACCCCATTTTTTCATAATATGGATGATAATATACTGGAATATAATGTACATTACAGCAAATTCCTTCGGCAGCCATTGCTTCAAAAAATTCTCTACGACTACAGGTTAAAGTTTCCAACTTTAAACGCAATATATACAAATGTCTGGTCGTATCCGATTCTGGTATCTCCTGTTGTACAAACAATTCTGGTATTTCAGAAAATGCCTGATTGTATCTCTCTACAATTTCCTTCCTACGTTTCGAAAATGCAGAAAGCTTATCCAACTGACTTAAAATCAAAGCCGCCTGTATGTCCGTCATACGATAATTCATTCCCAAATCAATCTGCTCATAATACCAACTTCCATGGCTTTCTCTTTCTAAAAGTTCTGGGTCTCTGGTAATTCCATGCGCACGATATAATAATAACTTCTTATAGTATTGCTCATTGTTCGTCAATACTGCCCCACCTTCTCCTCCAGTAACAGTTTTCACTGGATGGAAACTAAAGGTTGTCATATCTGCGATGGAACCAACTGCCTTTCCATTGTATTTTGTTCCAATTGAGTGTGCGCCATCCTCAATCAATACCAACTTGTTCTTTTGGCAAATGTTTTGCAATTCTTCCAATTCCACTGCCTGTCCAGTAAAATCAACTGCTACAACAGCTTTTGTTTTCTCTCCTATTTTTTCTTCTACTGATTTCGGAGATATATTATAAGTGTTTGGATCAATATCTGCAAACACTGGCTTTGCTCCACAATAAAGAGCGCAATTTGCCGAAGCTGCAAATGTAATTGGAGTGGTAATCACTTCGTCTTGTTCTCCTACTCCTGCTGCCTGACATGCTATATGTAGTGCTGCTGTTCCATTGCTACATACTACCGCATATTTTGCTCCTGTTATTTCACACAACTTTTGTTCTAACTCTGTAATCTTTGGTCCACAAGTCAGATAGTCACTTTTTAAAACTTCTACTACTGCCTGTACATCTGCATCATCAATATATTGATGTCCATAAAAAAGTTTTGACTTTCTTACTGGATTTCCTCCGTTGATTGCTAATTGTTCCACTTCTATCCTTCCTCTCTTTTGGTTGTAAAACAAAAATTGCTCCTAGATTTTATTCACTCAAATATTTTCTTCCATTCTAACAGAACTATATTGCAATTTTCTTCCAACTTTTGCCTGAAATTTTCGAAACTTATTACTATTAATCTTGTGTGTTCGTATTTTACTGCACACAATTCGATAAAAGACATTATATTGTCGCAATTCTTGGCTACATATTTGTACTGCCGATTCTAATTGTGGAATCGCTTCATCAATATTTTCTCCCTTAAGCTCTATATAATATGCTTTTTTTACACTGTCATTAAGTACAAGAAAATCACAACATTTCCTTTGCTTCACAATATCTCCATCTAATTTGTATTGACGTACCTTATGCTTTCCATTTGAATTAATTGCTCTATGTTCACGCTTATTTCCAGTATCCCTTGATACAATAATTTTTTGATATTCTCCACATTTGGATTTATCATCTGTCAGCAACATAACTCTTTCACTCCTCTTCTAAAGAAAGCATCTCAGAAAATTCTTTATTTATATCATCTGACGCTCCATCAATAATTTCATTTTCAATGGATTGGAATTCATCATCCACACAATTAGATGCTTTCCCTGCTTCCAAATAATAGGCAGCAAACTGTTCAAACTCTATCCATTGATATTCCTTAATAATTTTCTTTAATTTTGCTCTATCCACCGATTTTGAAATTCGATTGGCATAAAGCAAATTATTCATTTCCCCTAAAATATACGGACTGTGTGTTGTAACTAGCACTTTATTTCCACCTTTCTTCGCCGCGGAAATAAATTGAGCAATTTTCTTTTGTGCATCTGGAAATAAATGTGACTCAGGTTCTTCAATAATAAAATATGCCTTTTTCTGATTTAATAGATAATAAAAAAGAACATTCAATATCCATACCACTTCCTGTTGACCAGAGGATGCAAAATTTATTTTTACATATCTTTCCCCCGAAACTTGTAGTCTTTCCTCGCCTCGAACATTCACATACTCTCCTTTGAGTATCTGTTGCATTAATACAACCATTTCCTCTAAAAAAGCACGTTCCATTCTCTTATCTGTCAGTTGAATTTGATTCATAATCATCTGTGTATAACTACTTGTAAATACAGTCTTCAAGCGTAAAATTCTCTCTAAATAATTTTGTGTACAATAATCTAAGTTTCTTTTTTGCATATCATCCATTGAACCATATACATAATTCAATTGATCACTAAATAATGTAATTAAACTCCTGCCAGCAGGAATATATACAATTTCCATTTCATCTTCAAAAAAAGAATAAATTGTATTTCTTAAACTTTGTTCTCTAAGTCCCCACTCTTCCTTTTTTTTATAATTCTCTATATTATTTAAAAATCTTTTGATATCCGGACTCATATCAATCCAAATATAATTTGGCCTTAATGGATCAGGTTTCAAGGAAATTTTAATCCACTTTTCGTCACCATAAAAATATTGCAACTTCATTTCATTATCCATGCACCATGTTGTTCCAAAAGTCTGCAAAAAAATTGCTCTAATTTCTCTAAGCATTCTTTTTTCACAGGACATTGAAATAATATCTGAAACACCATTCATCAGATGTTTTCTTTTTATTTGCTCGAACAATATATTTTTTACGTTCTTAAAGAAAAAAATACTTTTTGCCAATGTGCTTTTGCCCGATGCTTGTGGTCCTGTTAAAATCATAAAGTTACTAATATCAACCTCGCAATCCTTAATAGGTCCTAATCTAAAAATTTTAATTTTTTGCATTTTTTCTCCTATTCCAACTCTGTCAATAATATTCGCAACTTACTTTGCTACTTACTCATATAAAAGTTAAGATCCTTCTGACTGTAATTTTCTTACAGCCTATAATCAATGTATCACCTAAAACCTATGAATGCAAGACTTTCTTCCTTTATGATATGTTTCACCCCAAAAAATATTTATAAAAGTTCAAGAAGCCTCACTGCCACTTGAATGCGAGTACTCTTGCAAAAAGGTTTGGTTCAAACCCTATATCTCATATGGCACAAATCAAAATGGTTTTCAAATATCACCGCCTTGACAGTATGTTTCATCATTTAAAAACTTTTCCACCTCCTCTATAATCCGCAGTTTTCCTTTTCCATCTATCAGCTTCTGCATCTGGCAACTCATTTCTTTTCGTCTGGAATACACTTTCATTTCTTCCCATTTTTTCATAAAGTTTTCTGCCATGTTATCGTAGAAACCTAAATTTAAAACGTTTCCCTGTCGTTCTAACTCCTCTACAATTTGGCGTTGGTTTTCCGCATATAAAAAAGCTATTGCTGGAGTCCCGCAAGCAGCCAGTTCATACAAAGTACTGCCTCCTGCAGAAATTGCCACATCGCATTTTAACATAATAGCGGACATTTTGGATGGTTGCTCATATAACACCACTTCCTTATGCTTTTCTGCATATTCCACCAAAGCTTCTCTATGTGAAAACGCATTTCCTACCACCACATGAAAACTTATCTCGCCCTCTAACCTGTTACATAATTGCAATATATCTAAGGTTACATTATGAGGGTCCGCTGCACCTGTAGTAATCATAACATGTTTTATTTCTTCATGAATGGTTCGTTTCGGTAAATGACAAAATTCATCCCGAATTAAACTATAGGCTGTACCAAGCAAAAACAACTGTCTGGAATGTAGTGCGATATAATCCTTTCTTTTGGCGAATATGTTTTGATTGATTACAGCATCCACATCATAGGGAAATGCCATCACATCATCAATATAAACAAGGCATTTTGTCTGCTTTCTTAGTTCTTTAAAATACCAGTCCGTAACATTGTAACTGTCTGCTATGATTACGTCTGGATGAAGCTTAAAACAAAGCTTTTTAATTGCTTCGCAATCCTTTCTCAATTCTTCTTCTGTTCCATAAGAAAACTCCTCTGCATGACTTTCCTTCTGTGCAACCGCTGGAAAGACCGAAAAAGACTGTTCTTTTATATATTGTTGACCGATTTCCAATTTACTGTAAAAGAAAACCTTCCATCCTGCCAAACGAAATGCAGTAGCCAGAGAGCAGCAACGAATCACATGCCCCATGCCAACAGATTCTCCACCATGTGCAAGAAATAAAACTGTTTTTTCCACATTATTCTCCTTTGTCATACTCACATAATCTTGCTTTTAACTTTTTCTTATATTCTGCAATATTATCTTTCCAATCAAAATCACATAATAAGCGAAGTGCTTCTAATTCCTTTGAATTGTGATAACTGCTCTGCCCTTCCTGTTTCTTTCCAACCAACTTTCCATTCTTAATATCATCCCAATTCTTTGCAAACAACTCCATCATTACCTCTTGCAATTTTTGATATGAACTTTCAAACGTTTCCTGCTGTTCCTCAAACATAACTTCCTGCTTACAATAAATGTCACCATTATCCAATTTTTCGTCTACTTTATGGATGGTTACTCCCTTTGGTGTATTGCATATAAAGCTAAAAAAGTTTGGTGAGCTTCCTCGATTATATGGTAATAGAGAAATATGCAAATTAATAATATGCCCCTGCATATATTCAATAACCTCTTTCGGTATGATGTGTCTATAATTATACGAAATAATATACTCAGGTTTTACCTCTTCCAAAAAGGAAACTGTCAGGGCATCTGAATATTTCAAAACGGCACTTTTTCCCTCTTTCTCTCTTAACCACTCAAACATTGACTGCGTGTTATTATTATTGGTAAGAAAAATATATTTTATCTTTTCCAATTTTTTAAATTGAATTGGTGTTCCTCTCTCAATTGTTTCCTTCGCTGTCATTCCCTGAATATTAGTATAGAACTTAGGTTTTATACCATACCCTGGTCGAATACTCCTCACATTTTCTTCTGTTATGGTTTGTCCTTTTTCTATTGTTTCAACAGCAAAAAGAGAACGTCTAAAAATCATACTTGCCTTTTCTGTTTCAGAGGGTTCATAACAAACCTTTCCCATAGCTCTCTCTACCGTTCTTATACTTTGCACCATTTCAGCAAATTCGTCTGCTGTCATAGAAAAAGATGCATCTGCGGAATCAATTTCCCGATTTAAACAAAAATGCTTTTCTATAATATTCGCTCCCATAGCAACCGCCGCAACCGCTCCCAAACTTCCCATAGAATGATCAGACAACCCTACTGGCACTGCAAATCTTTTTTGCATATCTGGTATTGTAGCTAAATTCATGTCTTTTGGTATGGCTGGATATGCACTAGAGCATTTTAAAAGTGCAATCTGATTGTTTCCTTCCTCTCGAATTGCATTTACTGCATCTTCAATTTCCTCTAATGTGGACATTCCCGTTGACATTATAATCGGTTTTCCTGTTCTTGCAATGCATTTTAGTAATGGAATATCCACCATTTCAAAGGATGCCACCTTATAAAATCTTACATTTAATTGTTCCAAAAAATCAACTGCGGTTTTATCAAATGGCGTAGAGAAAAAATCAATCCCTACCGCATTCGCTTCTTCTTTTAACTCTTGATGCCACTCCCATGGTGTATAGGCACGTTTGTATAAATCATATAGCTTTTCTCCTGACCAAGTTCCCTTTTCAATATGAAAATATTCGTTATCACAATCAATCGTAAGAGTATCGGCTGTATATGTTTGCAATTTTATGCAATCTGCTCCTGCATCCTTAGCTGCTCGAATAATCTTTTTGGCATTTTCAAGGCTCCCTGCATGATTTGCCGACATCTCCGCAATAATATAAGCAGGATGCCCTTTTCCTATATATCTGTCCTCTATTTTAAACATCTTATTTCCTCATTTCTATCATAAAAAAGTCGCATCATGAACTTCATAATGCGACCCTTTTACTTATTCATTTTTTGTTAAGTCAATTCCATGTCGAACCGCATATTTTACTTCTGCAATTTTCCAGTCTTCTAAATTATCAATATCCTGTACTTCCATTTCATCCAGTTCAATAGGAACGGTTTTATCCATAATAAGTTTTCCCTGTTCATAAAAACTTGAAACATTTAATCCATAAAATTGTCCTACATCATGATAATATGGTTCCAAATCTTGTGAACGAGACAATGCGTATTCAGGCCATTGAAATTTCATACATCCATCCTCTTTTTTTACCACTGCTCTTTGTGGTGGAAAACTAAAGCGAACCACTGGCAATACGGTATCTGCCTGCTTATCCTGTAATAATTTCATTGCCTCCTGCAATCTCTCAGAAGTTATAAAAGGTGCTGTTGGATAAATGCAACATGCAGAGGTAAAATTTTTCCCTTGCTTTTTATATTCGTCTAATACTTCTCTTACTACATCATATGTTGTTGCAAAATCATTTGACATTTCTTCACTTCTCATGAACGGTACTTTTGCACCTGCTTTTCTTGCAATCTCAGCAATTTCCTCATCCTCTGTAGAAACCATAACCTCATCAAATACTCCTGCATTTAATGCCGCCTCAATAGAGTATACTAAAATTGGCTTTCCCAAAAACTCCTTTATATTTTTTCGTGGAATTCTTTTGCTACCACCTCTCGCTGTAATAATTGCTATTGTTCCCATTTGTATTCCCCCTCTAAGCATTATGCTCTATTTTATTCTATACATTTTTTAAAGCCTCTCGCAACTGTTCTACATTCAGCCATTCTGCATTGGTTCCTGAATTATATTCAAATCCATCCGCAACGCATTTTCCTCCTGGCAATACAGCCTTCTTCAAATCTACCCAATCAAAATTTGGATATACAATATAATGCTTATCATATTCAAATGTACTTCTGGAATCATCTTTTGTAACCATTACTTCATGGAGCTTTTCCCCTTCACGAATACCAATCTCTTTTATACCACATCCTGGCAAAATTGCCTCTGCCAAATCTGTAATATGAAAAGATGGTATTTTAGAAATATACGTCTCTCCACCTTTTGCCTCTGCCAAGGCTTTAAATACTAACTCGACTCCCTGCTCTAACGTAATCCAAAAACGTGTCATTCTAGTATCTGTAATTGGCAATTCTTTATTTTCTTCCTCTGCTAATCTACGGAATAATGGAATAATCGAACCACGGCTTCCTGCAACATTTCCATAACGAACAACAGAAAATACTGTTCCATTTAAACCAGTATAGGCATTGGCTGCAATAAATAATTTATCAGAAACCAATTTCGTTCCACCATACAAGTTAATTGGATTTACAGCCTTATCTGTAGATAACGCTACTACCTTCTTTACCCCTCTATCCAAAGCAGCATCAATTACATTCTGTGCCCCATGAATATTTGTCTTAATCGCCTCCATTGGATTATATTCACAAGTTGGCACCTGCTTCATAGCTGCCGCATGAATTACATAATCTACACCATGAAAAGCCCGCATCAAACGCTCCTTGTCTCTAACATCACCAATAAAGAAACGTACCCTGCTCATATCAACCTGATCTGCCATCTCTGCTTTCATGTTATATTGCTTAAATTCATCTCTTGAATAAATAATCACTTTTTTTGGATTATATCTCTCAAAAATCATCTTCAGGCACTTTTTACCAAAAGAACCTGTTCCTCCCGTAATTAAAATCGTCTTATCATTTAACATCTCTATACTTCCTCCATGAATCTAGTATTCCCGATAGAAACGTCCGAAACTCCAAGTTTGTAACGTTTCATCCTAAGTTGTCTCTTACATTGTATCGGCTGTCTTTGCTATTTTTTTAACACTTATGTAAAAAAACCTATTGTTTACATATCTATTGCAAACAATAGGTTTTAACTGATTACTTTAATTCATCTATATTTTCATATACTTTATAAAAAGCAGCTACTACATCGTCTAAGTCTTCTTTCGTCATGAACGGACGCATTAACTCATGTGTAAATAACGTTTCAAAATGCAACTGCTCACAGTTTGGACAAATTCCTCTACTATAATCCACTTTACTATTACAAAATGGATATCCATGATCTCCGTATGCTATTTTTTCTTGGAAAAGAGGCTGTAAATATAATGGTTTTACATAACCACAACCAATGCTTACACCTTCCGCCTCTCGCAATGTAATTGGCATCAATTCCGCCTTTACGGCATCTATATATGTCTCTCTGGAAACCCCTGCCTGCTCTTTATCGAAAAAGATTGGATGTACATAATAGGCATGTTCGCAGCCTTCACGAACTTTTGGAACACGTAAAAATGGGATTTTGTCTAATTTTTCCTCCAGATAAGCAACATTTTTCTGTCGTTCTTCTAATAACCAATCCAGTTTTTTCAACTGCTCTCTTGCAATGGCTGCTTCTACTTCTGTCATTCGCAAATTAAAACCAATCATATTATTTAAGTTCTTCGTTCCCTTTGCACCAACAACTGCCTCTGCATGATTACGAATCAAACGTACTCTTTCTGCCAATTCGTCATTATCTGTCACAACAATACCACCTTCTCCGCAGTGAATATGTTTGTGATAGTTTAATGAAAATACGCCAATATCCCCTAGCGTACCTGCAAATTTGCCTTTATATTTTGCACCAGGTGCCTGTGCAGTATCTTCAACCACATACAAATGATGTTTCTTTGCAATTGCATTGATGCGTTCGACATCATAAGGTTGTCCAAAAATATCGACTACAATAATCGCTTTTGTCTTTTCCGTGATTCTCTCTTCAATAGATTCAGGGTCCAGACAAAAATGCTCCTTCTCAATATCTGCAAACACAGGGATTGCATTGTAAATAAGTGGTGCTGTTGCTGACGCAGCCATTGTATATGGAGATACAATTACTTCATCCTCAGGGTTTAATCCGATTGCCCCTGCTGCACAGTATAAACCAGAAGTTGCTGAGTTTACGGATATTGCATGTTTTACTCCAAAATGTTCTGCCCATTCTTTCTCTAATGCCTGAACCTGTGGACCACCATAAAAATCATCTGCCCAACAGCCTAAATACTTTGATAAAATTCCAGAACGTAACACCTGTACGACTGCATCCTCTTCTTCTTTTCCGATTACTTTATAAGCAGGAAATAACTCTTTCCTTACTTTTTCTCCCCCTAAAATTGCCAATTTACTCATAATAACGCCTCCATCACTTTTTGTATATTCTCTGTCGCATTCATTGGAATATTCCACGCTGCAGCTTTCTTTTCATTTTGCAGCAATTCCCTTATTTCAGTCCGAATCTGTTCTGAAGTTCTGGCACTTTTTAGCACACCAATTTTTTCCAGAATAAATGGATTCTCCCTCTCTGGTTTCAATCCCTTCTGAATACTGATTACTGGTTTTCCACACAATGTACTCTCTAATAAAAACATAGATGACATCCCCACAACACCATCCACAGAACACATTGCTACCTTATAATCAGTTTGTCGGTCAAGGAAGTAGGAAACATAAGAGCTGTCTTTTAATCTTTTTTGCCATTTGTCCAAATCCTCCTTTGGATGCGGACGCACTACTACACTTACAGCAAAAGGAATTTGTGCTGCAACCTGCTCTAACTGCTCTTTAAAACACTCAAAAATAGTTTCCTCATCGTATCCCCAATAACTGCTGCTAGAACCATATGTTTTGCAGATTGGTTCTGAAGCAAATAGCAAAATCTTTTCTGTATTTTTGCCAAATTTCTCTCTAAATTCCAGCCTGTCCGCCTCATTTACTCTTCCAACTGCCTGTACAAACTCTGTAAGATAGGGTTGCCCCGTCACTTTAATCTTGCCTGACGGAACACCCTCCTCCTCCATCTTTTCTTTGGCATAAGCATCCATCACACAAATACAAGTAGGTAAATATTCCTGTTTTCGATTCTTCTCATACGCTTCCATTTGATTCACTCCATACTTGGAAAAACGGATTCCATAATTAATCCATTGATCTAAAATTGCAATTGATGGAATATTCAAATACTCTGAGGCTTTCCATAAATATTTTTCCGTCTTATCATCTGCACTGGTGCCTGTAACCACCAAATCAATTTGCTTGCTTTTTAAAAAGATTTCCATTTGTTCTATAGAAATCGCTTCTACTTCCTGCTCTATATTCTTCACCTGTAATCCTGCTTTTTGAAAACGCTCCAATGCCACATCCTTTGCATAAAGCAATCCTTCATAACTCTTTAAAAGCCCAGTTGCCAATACCTGAATTACATTGGCTCCTCCAGGATCTCTGGCAAATAATAATAACCTCTTCATTTGCTTTCCTTCTTCCTACTTACACAATTGTAATCTCTTACAAATCTCCAATACCCTCAAGCCGTCTTGCTCTGTACATATAAGAGCATTCTTTTTCTCCAAATAATCAGCAATATTAGAAACTGCGTTTCGAAAAGAACTGTCATATTTTACAGGATACTCTTCTACCTTTCGATAATTAAAATACCCTTCATAAGTAGGAGATGGTAGCACTTCAAACCGTTCCACATAGGCACAGCCATCCGAAAGACGAATACGAGCTTTTTCAAAAAACAATTCTAATTCAAATATAGTTACAACCTGACAATCCACAGGATGTAAAAAGATTGGACTTCCCACCACTGTTAAATGCGCTTCTACCGAAGGATCATCTTGTTCAAAATCGAAAATAGGATTCTGACTTTTTTCTACTGAAACTTCTCCCAATAAATAACGAATAAAATCAATCATATGAGATCCATTATGTAAAATTCCTTTTCCATAATAACCTGTTCCACGTAAAAAAGAACCATACTCTCCTATTTTTTCTTTTAATTGGATCAATTCCGTTACAAACCTTCTTGTATAATTTAAAAGGATTGGAATTTGTTTTTCCTGATAAAGTTTTACAATCTCCTCTGCCTGTGCAATCGTCTTGGTAAATGGCTTCTCGGTAAATACCAATTTGATTGGATATTCCGCTATCTGTTTTAACACATCAAAATGAAATTTGTCGGGAACTGTACAGCATACAATATCAGTCCCTTCCATTGCCTCGTCCAGCGTTTGAAATGCAGTTACCTGCCAACGTTCTGCCGCTACTTTCGCCCGTTCAAAATCCGCATCAAAAAAACCTTTTAATGCAAATCTAGAATCCGCAGAAAAAGCATGGGCATGGGTCAATATTTCCTCACTATCTGCCTGATCAAACAATGCTCCTATATTACCTGCACCGACAATAACTACTTTATATTTTTTCATTCTTTCCCTTCTTCTCTTTGTTTTTTATCCTAACCCTTTGATTCCTCTATAAAAAGGCACTGTATATCCACCAAATCCTCGTTTAAAACGGGATATATTTATTAATTTTTTATCTGGATCACTATAATGTGTTTTTCCAAATACTTGTTCTCCGATTTCATAAAACGCAATCCCGCGTTTTTTTAACTCCAGAATAGTTTCCCACTGTAATACATGCCCTACAGAAATATGTTCTAGTTTATCTGTTAATTCTGCATAAGAACTATAATATGCCGTATCTTTATAAAGGGTTACAATAATAACTGCAACATTCTCATGTCCTTTTTTTGCTATTCCTACTAAACCATTTCCATCTTGGGCAAATTTTAGATAATGATGAGACATTTGTGAATTTCTAGTTACCATCCCTGCATCGCATTCATAAATTCTGCGATATTCTTTTATCACATCCTCCGTAATATTTTCCTTGTCAAAAAAAGTAATGGAATAGTCTGCTTTTTTTATATCACTTTTATGCCCCTTCCGTATGCCAGAAAAAAGCACATTTTCTTCCTTCCTCAAATCTAATATTTGGGATAAGGACGAACGATCCTCATATATTTCTTTTAACATATAATTATAATTATACAGCTTGTATTGTTCATCTGGATTCGTCAATGGATCCATTCGCATTAAAATTTTTTTACACTTATGTTGCCTTCCAATTTCCTCAATTCTTTTTAATAACATCGCCATATATTTTTCCTGCAAAGAATACGACAACTTTTGATCCACAACTGGTGCAGGAAGGTAACCACCAGACCAGCTTACAGATTTAATATGATTTAACTCCTCTATATAAACGATTGCAACTCCAATCGCTTTTTTATCACTAATAAGTAAAAAACTTTCGTTCTGTTGCACATAAATAGAATATTCCAAATCAAACTTCATCTTATTGGATAAATAGTTAAACGTACTTCCCTGTATGTTCTCTAAATACGCATCCCACTGTTTTTCCCCTATATCAGAAAATTTTATATACTCCATGCCTCTCACCTTCTCTTTAAGCCCTGTTGTCCCTACTCTTTATGCAAATACATTGCTACATCACACTTTGCATAATGATGGAATAAATTAACCTTCTTCGTCAAATTCTTCACACAAAACGAAAAAATATCTTCTGGATTATGATATGCCATTTCCTCTGACTTAAAATTCACATAATTGGAAATATAATTAAAAGCCATTCCCTTTTCGCAATATGAATACGCATGACTTAACATTTTTTTCATAAACGCATCATCATTTCCAGTTGTCACATTAAATACACCGCAAAGAATTACATAGTCAAACTGCCGTTCCAACTTTTTCTCAAAAACATCCCAAACTATAAACTCTGCATTGGGATATTTCTTTTTTGCAGTTTCTATCATTCCATCCACAATATCAATTCCTGTATATTGAATATTTTGTATTTTACAATTCTTCACCAAATATTCATACAATCCGCCTAGCCCACATCCAATTTCTAGTATGCTTTTTCCCTCTAAACTTTCTGGAATAATTTTTTTTAACTCTTCATATCGCATAATCATAGGTCTTTCCCATAAACAAGAACGCGTATCATCTCCATATTGTGCAAATGCTTTTTCAAATATTTCTTTAGTTTCTTTTACATAATCCATTCTCATTTTTCCCCCCAAAAAAAATTCCTATTTTACAATTGGTAATAATTGGTATAACAATAAATCTGATAAACGCACATAATTTTTATGCATATATGCCTCCTGTATATTCAGCAATATCTCGTTCCATGAAATATCTGTCCTCTGTGATATATACTTATCCAATTGATCTAACAACACAATAAACTGTTGATCCACTTTCTTTACATCCAGTAAATAAATAGAATCCACCAAATCATCAATTTGTTGGCAAATTATTTTTTCCAAACTTATCCCTCCTGTTGCTCTATATAACTTTCATACTCTTTTTCCACAGTTTTCTTTAATTTTTCACATTCACCAATTAACATGACACAGGAACGTTTCACAGCACCCATCAAGTTTCCCTGTGCATACACGTTTTTTAATACATTGGCTGGTGTTAATTCATTTCCCAACGCTTTTACATAGGTAGTTGTCTGTGCGATATATTGCTGGAAAAAGGTAATGATATCATGCTGATTTATCATATATTGTATGATTTGATCACCTTTCTGCATTTGTTTTACGACCTTAATCAATTGATTCTGTGTCATATCCTCATTGATACGATCATATATCTTTTCTAATGTTGCATAATGATCTTCTGTTTTCTTTTTGGTTTTGTATAATTTCTGAATCAATCGGTCTGCCTCTTTTAAAACTTTTTCCTTCTTTTCTTTCACTTCTTCTACCGATACTTCTTTTTTCTCTAAATACTCATATAAGTCTTTTTCTTTTTCCTTTGTGCAATATTTGGAAATTGCCTCCTTCAAGGTCATAATGGTACTTCCCTGAATTTTTGCTCCTCCCTCTGTTGCATCAATTAACTGTACCTCAGGATTTACAATAATTTTATCTTCAAACCAGTAACGGAACAAATTATAGTATTTATCTGTAGGTATCATATCCCCGTAAATACCCTCAACCATCAAACCATCTGTCTCGTCTGCATTATTTTCTCCCTCAAATTCAGTATGTGTAAAACTACTATGTTTCTTATTCCCGGTAAATGCCAAATCTTGTCCAATCAAAATAATAGGACTGCATCCCGCCAATTCCGCAACAGCATAAGCAACAGTAGCACAAGACATTCCCATATTGATGAAATTAAGATTTTCAAACTGATTGCTCCACCATCCATCTACTCCTTCATCATTCTTACTCATTACTACTTTTTTTCCTGGAAATTTTTTATATATATCAGACCAGATTAACGAAGGTCCTAATAATACCAAATCTTCATCAAATTCTTTTCCTTCGTAATAATATTGATAGGTCTCCACACCTCTTTCAATGGAGGCAATTGCATCTGGTTTCACTCCATGTTGCTTACAAGCGGTCCAACTAGCATCACAAGAAATAATCAATGCTTTTCCCTGCGCTTCTTTTAATACATCTATATTCTTTTCCAAAGATGGTCCTGCCGAAACAATAATCGCTGGCATTCCTTTGTATTTACCATAAATATCAAATACATTATTTGTTTCTATACAGGCAATAAAATTCTCCGCATTTTGATGGAAGCCCTGTAATACATCATCCAATGCATTACCTAACGCCATGAAATACTGCACCATCTTCTTCTTAGATGCTTCAAATATTTTTCTGAAATCTGACAAATAAGGATAGTATGCTGGACAAGTAATAATTTCAATATTGTATGCTAATTTTGTCCAGTTCATAGCAACCAAATCATACCCAAAATCTCTACTATATTGTTCTATATGGTTATCCCACCATAGTAAAACTCTTCCCTCTACTAAGATACTTGATAAGTCTATATGTTCCAGAACATATTTCAAAATATAATCATTTGGCTCATAAATAACTATTTTGGATTCTCCTGATTTTTCCTGCACTAATCTTTTCAAAAATTCTGTATTTGCTAACCCCAATACAAAAATAAGATTTTCCTTTTTGGAATTTATATTTTTTGTAAGGATTGCAATTTCATTCTCTATATTTTCACTATATAATTGCCAAGTGTTCTTTCCATCTGTATAAAATAAAATGCCATCCTCTTCAAACACATGTTCATCCGTTCCCTGAATCTTATCTAATTCTTCATACCGTTTTTCTTCTTCTAATGTATATTCTTTTAAAAGTTCTATATTCTTGCCATATATACTCATATAATTCCCCATTTTCTTTTTTATTCTACTTAAAAAGGCAGATAGAAACCTATCTACCTTTTTATTTACATAGATATAAACTACATCCACATCTATATAAAACTATAAATTACTTATTACTGAAGCAGATTTACAACACCCTGTGTAGATTGATTTGCCTGTGCAAGCATTGATTGTCCTGCCTGCATAAGAATATTATTTTTAGAATATTGTGTCATTTCCTCTGCCATATCTGTATCACGCAATGTAGATTCTGCTGACTGTAAATTTTCGGATGAAGTATCCAAGTTTGCAATCGTATGCTCTAATCTATTTTGCATTGCTCCCATATTGGCTCTTTCTGTAGAAACCTTTTGAATTGCCATGTCATAAGCTTCTACTGCCATAGATGCACCTGTTTGTGTACTTACATCTAACGCCTCTCCTGTTGTATCATTTGCAACATGCAGCGCCTGTGTAGTCATTGCATTTATTCCAAGCTTTACTTCCTGGCCTGCATTTGCTCCAATCTGAAGTCTTAATGCATCTTTCCCTGTTGCGGCTGGCTGTGTTGTAACAGCTTCACCAAGTGTAATTGTGATTACATCTCCTGCTTTCATCTTTGTAGCATTTGAAATTTCAATTACTACATTTGCAGATGCTGCATCTGTTAAAATCTTTCCGTCTGAAACTTTTCTTAATAAGGATTTATCAACATTAATTCCTTCACTTGTAATCGTTACACCTGCGGATGATCCATGTAAAGACTTTACGGTATATCCTGAAGCCACTGCACCAACTTTTCCTTCTGAATCGGCATCTTTATTTAACTCAATACGAATAACATCTGTATTCATAGCTGTCTTTAACTCATCCGAAGTGGTATCAACTTTTACTAAAGAATTGGAAAATGTTCCTTCAATCTTATTGGTACCATACTTTTGATTTACAGCACCAGTTCTATCTCCATTTAATAATTTTTTTGTGTTGAATTCTGTACTATTTGCAATACGATCAACCTCTTGTGTAAGCTCATTGATTTCATTTTGGATTTGACTTCTATCGTCTTCTGTGTTTGTATCCGAAGCAGATTGTACCGCTAATTCACGCATTCTATGTAATAATGAATGTGTCTCAGAAAGCGCACCTTCTGCTGTTTGAATTAAAGAAATTCCATCTTCTGCATTCGTAGATGCCTGATCTAATCCCCTGATTTGTCCACGCATCTTTTCAGAAATGGCAAGACCTGCTGCATTATCTCCTGCACGGTTAATCTTATAACCAGAAGATAATTTTTCTGTAGATTTACCTAATTTTTTCGTTGTTTTTCCCAAATTATTGTTTGCATTCATCGCAAGCATATTGTGTTGAATAATCATACTATACTCTTCCTCCTTGAATTTGTAGCAGCATCCTTGCTGCTGTGTTTCTACTATCCTCGTAAGGAATTCCTCTCTCTATTTTTTCTTCCTTACCATTATTTATATCGGTTTCTTTTCACAATTCTTTATATTATGTTACAAATGTTTTCCGTTTGTTTGTCTTGATGATAGTTCAACTAATAATCTAAACCACTTACCTCTCTAGATTCCAAAACAATTTTCTCAAATTCTCCTAATTTACTCTTAAAATAAAGTACAGCAATAACATCCAAATGTTACCGCTGTACTTTGAAACCGGGTTACTCCCACCCTTGATAAAAAATATAAACGAAAAACGGAGAGCCGAAACCCTCCGCCTTTCTCTAGATATTTTAACTTATATTATCCTAATAAGTTCAATACACCCTGTGTTGACTGATTTGCCTGAGCAAGCATTGACTGACCAGCCTGCATAAGAATATTATTCTTAGAGTATTTGGTCATTTCTTCAGCCATATCAGTATCACGTAAGCTTGATTCAGCAGACTGTAAGTTTTCACTAGATGTATCCAAGTTAGCAATTGTATGCTCTAATCTGTTCTGAGTAGCTCCAAGTTTAGCTCTTTCAGTAGATACTTTCTGAATAGCCATATCGTAAGCTTCTACAGCCATAGATGCACCTGTCTGTGTGCTAACATCTAATGCTTCTCCAGTTGTCTTATCAGAAATATCTAATGCCTGAGTAGTCATAGCATTGATACCAAGCTTAACTTCCTGTCCAGCATTTGCTCCAATCTGAAGTCTTAATGCATCTTTTCCTGTTGTAGCAGACTGTGTTGTAACAGCTTCTCCAAGTGTAATTGTAATTACATCTCCTGCTTTCATCTTTGTAGCATTTGAAATTTCAACTACTACGTCTACAGATGCTGCATCTGTTAATATCTTTCCATCTGAAACTTTTCTTAATAAGGCTTTATCAACATTAATTCCTTCACTTGTTACTGTTACACCTGCAGATGCTCCGTGTAATGATTTTACTGTATATCCAGAAGCTGCAGCACCAACTTTTCCTTCTGAATCAGCATCTTTGTTTAACTCGATACGGATTACATCTGTATTGAAAGCAGTTTTTAAATCATCAGAAGTTGTATCAACTTTTACTAATGAGTTTGTGAATGTACCTTCAATTTTGTTTGTACCTTCTTTCTGGTTTACAGCACCAGTTCTATCACCATTTAATAACTTCTTTGTATTGAACTCTGTTGTATTCGCAATACGATCAACTTCCTGTGTCAACTGATCAATTTCGTTCTGAATCTGTGTTCTATCGTCATCTGTGTTTGTATCAGATGCTGACTGAACTGCTAACTCACGCATTCTCTGAATAATAGAATGTGTTTCTGTTAAAGCACCTTCTGCTGTCTGGATTAAAGAAATACCATCTTCAGCGTTTGAAGAAGCCTGATCTAAACCTCTGATCTGTCCACGCATCTTCTCAGAAATAGCAAGACCTGCTGCGTTATCTCCTGCACGGTTAATCTTATAACCAGAAGATAATTTCTCTGTAGATTTTGCAAGACTTCCTGTTGTTACACCTAAGTTTCTGTTTGCGTTCATCGCAGTCATATTGTGTTGAATTACCATAACAATTCCTCCTTGAATATCCAGTAGCGTCCTTGCTACTGCCCTTTAAAAAATTTTAAATGTTCCTGTACCCCCTCTGGCCGTACGCACCAGTTAGATACTTATCCGATTAAGTAAATGTATTTTCTTTACTTGTTATATATATCGGAGGGGTTACTGGAAACTTAACCCTTTTTTTGTTAAGTTTTGGTTAAATTCCATTTTTTTATGTAACACTTTTGTAACCATTAAACAGAAGCCAACACATCCCCCTCTTCTAAAGCCATTTTATTTCTTACTATTTAAAAAATAAGACTGTCCCATAGCAGAATTTGCCGTATGTTGATTATATTTTGCTACACTACGATTTCCAGAACGAAACTGCTTAATTTCTCTTTTTTTATTTTCTAAAAAGAATTTCATATATCGCTGATTTCGAACTTCTTGTGCTTTTATCTTAACGGTCTTATCCGTAATGGTACGAATGTATCCCTGCATTTCTTGAATTTTGCTCTTATACTTGTATCTATCGGCATCCATTGCATCCTTTACCCGATTATATATATTTTCAAAACCATCCTCTGCCTGTTCTAGTTCTATAACCAATTCTTCGATCTGTTTTTGTATCTCATCTAAATGGTCAATATCGGGATTTGGTAGTTTTAATTCTTTTTCCTGTTCTGTAATCACCTTTTCTACCTTTTCCAGTAATACTACTTTTTTTCGTAGTGATGTTACCAGAATGTCCACATATGTATCTGTATTATCCTTTGTTCCCATATATTCTCTTCCTTTCACGAAAAGAAGCCGTCCATTTTATGGTACGGCTTTCTTCTTTTTTAATTTAACTTTATCATGCGTTTCCGTTCTTTACTTTATCCATAACCTGTTTCCAAGTATCACGCATCTCTCTAATACGTCCTAATGCCTCTTCCAACAGCTCTTTGTCTTTCTTTACGTTCGCATCCACTAAAGTATAATAAATGTATTCATATACCCGGTCAAAATCCTGCGCTACTGGATAGTTAAAATCCAAATCATTTCTAAACTGAACAATAATTTTTTTCGCTTTTTGAATATTCAAATTTGCCTTTTCGTAATCGCCTTTTTCTAAAGCAACCATTCCTATATTACAAAATTTTATTGCGCCATCATATAGCATTAATGTCAATTCTGCTGGAGATGCTGTATTGATACGTGTTCCTTGATATGCATTTGCTGCTGCCCCCGAAAATGCCATGTTGCATTCCTCCTTTGTCAAACTCTAACTCTATAACCTCTTAAACTTAAAATAATAGTGAAGCTATCCTTATACTTCTATATCGGTCATTCTTCACTCTTTAATAATACAACAGAGAAAAATATTCTCATATTTTTCTCTGTTGCAATAAACATTTACAATCTTCTGTTTCATTTATGACAGAAAAGAATTATGAGCTAGAACCATAATAAGAAGAAAATACACCAGAACTGTTCTGCATCTTTGTCAATGCAGTCTCCATTGCAGTAAACTGTTTATAATATCTATCCTCCAAATCTTTTAGCTTCTCCTCTAATGTAGATATCTGTTTCTTGTATGCTGTTTGATCGTCTTTCATCTTCTTATCATTGTAGAATGTCAATGCACTACTCAGACTTGTCTTTGCCATTTTTTTCGTCATAGCATCATATAAAGACTGACCTGCCTCTGCCAATGTTTTCATGACAGCTTCTGGATTCTCCTCAAGTGCCGCTTTTAACATATTTGTCTGAGTGGAATAGGTCTCATCATCCTCATCTCCATAAATATGTAACTTTCCATTTTCCGTATAGTCGCTGGAAGTACGAATACCAAAACTAGATAATGAATATTTCTTTCCATCCACTTCTGTTGTTGTTTGCAAAGAAGAACGCATTACTGTAATAATTCCACTCAATGTATCATCTCGACGAAGTAAGGAGTCTTTAATTTTAGTTTCCCACTTCTCTATTTCATCATCCGACATAGCTTCCTTCTGCTCGTCGGTCAATGGATCATATCCTCTTGCAGAATCTGCCTTGTACAATTTATTCATTTCGTCTACTAACTCATTGTACTTCTTAACAAAATCCTTTACCATCTTGTATGCTGTATCGGTATCATTCGTTACATTCAACTGAATTTCTTCATATTCTCCTGTCGTTTTATCCAAAGTTGTTCCTGTCAAATTTAAAGTCAAGCCATTAACAGTAAAGGTATTGCTAGAACCTGTTAATTCTGCACCATCCAGTTTGATTACCGCATCATTTGCCCACTTTATACTTAAACCAGAACCACTGATGTTATCACTTTCTGTCTTACCTGTTGCATCTATCTCATCTAAGCCCAACACGGTAAGTTGTGATTTTCCATCTGGTAACTTTGTAGCACCCGTTACTTCATTCTTTGCATAAATTTCCATCTGCGTATCAAACGCATCTTTGTCTATATGCTGTGTCAATAACTTGTAATTATTTACTTGGTCCATAGTAAGACCTGCAGCAGTAATGTCATCCTCTGTTGCGGTATCGTTCATAGCCAACGTTTTTAACTCTGCAAACTGATCGCTATTTAAGTCTTTCAAAGAAGCATACGCAGAACCCAATTCTGAACGGAACAATATAGAATCACTGGATGCAGCAAAGGATTCGAATACTCCTTTCAGACCTGATTCGTCCTGTTGTTCTGCCAAATAGTCACACATATTATTATTTAATGTTCTATCTGCATCATCAACCGCTCTTGCTGCATTGTATGCATCTTTAAATGTGGCATATTCTTCATCTGTAATTCCGTATTTAGCCAGCTTTTCCTGTACCGTAGCATCATCATAACCATCTCTGGCAGACTCTAATATATCGGTAGCTGCATCCACCATAGACTCGCCACTGCTCTCCACCGTAGCCTTCAGCTTTGCCTTAATCGTATCTGCTGCTGAGAGATAATTGTCATAAAGCGCATCATCTGTTCCAGTCGCATTGGAAATAAGATCTTTAATTTGTTTATCCGCATCTGCTCTAGTAGATGTACCTGTAGTAATACTAAATCCCTGTTCCGCACCGCTAGATGCCGAACTAATAAAGAAACGCTGCTGCTTTGTATCGAAGTTTGCATTTAATCCTATTGACTTACAACTAGCAACAAAGTCTGCAATTGTAGTACTGTCTGTTACTTCTAACTGTGTACTCTTTTTCCCATCTGCTGTCGATAACTGGATAACCGTTCCCTCTGTCATACCTAAATCAGTAAGACTCTTTACTGTAGATGTAGCATCAATCTTTCCTCCTGTCACATTCTGAGAAGATGCTAACGAACGAATCTCCAACGAATGAGATCCATTGGCCGCATTATTTGATGCAGTCGCAGTTACCACAGATTCCTTTGAGGATGTTGCTTTCTTTGTAATATAGTTACCCTGTGTCTTAAATTTAGTAAGTTCTTTTGTATAAAATGAATATAATTTTGTATTTAAGCCTTTCCAGATTTCTTCTGTCCACTCTGATTTTGTCAATTTATTCTGTACTTTAGTGCCTTTCATTTTCTGAGCACTAACCAAGGCCTCTACAATCGCTTCTGTATCTAACCCTGAAGTCAGCCCCGTCATACGAATTGCCATACTATCTCCTCCTTACATTTTTTCATCTACAACCAATCCTGCTGTTTCAAGCATTCTAGTAATTCTCTTTAATGATTCTTCTGTTGGTACTTCTCGAATCACCTTTTCCGTATCTTTATCTGTTATCTTGACACAAACACGGTTCGTCACTTCATCATATGAATATTCGCGTGCAGTATTCGTAAGCCTTGCTTTTCTGTTAGCTTCTTCAATTGCCTGCTTCAATTGCTTTAGTTGCATTTTGGATAAGGATTTTTCTGTGCTTTCAGCTTTTTCTTCTTTACCTACTTTAACACTATTTTCCTTTTTATCCGTTTTTTCTGTCTTTACCTGTTTCGCTTTTACTGTCGTGCTTACACTCTCTGCTTTTACTTCCATGTTTGCAGTTCCACTCACCTGATTTAGCATAATCCCACCTCCATGTTTTCTTATTGTTTCAATCAAGCCCCTTAATACACCTATACTATATCTTATTTATCGACTTACTTTTCGAAAACTTAATAGATTTTTTTGGGGATTTTTGTAATTTCAGGTTACTTATTCTTTGGAAAAAAGTTTCTCCAAAGCACTCATATTTTGACTAATATCCTCTGTTACCGCTTGTTTGTTTTCTTCCTGTATCTGTAAATAAATTTCTTTTCGATAAATGCCAACCTGTTTTGGTGCGCTAATTCCAATTTTCACTTGATCGTTACGAATATCCAGAATGGTAATCTCAATATCATTTCCAATCATGATAGATTCACCCTGTTTTCTTGATAATGCTAACATTACGCCTCCTCCTTTTCCTGTTTCATCTGCTGAAGTGCATCATACACATTATATTTTACTTGGTAATCTGCATTTTCAACTACAACTTGACAACCTTTTCTTGTATCTGCATTAATAATCAATGGTGCTTTTAAGTTTGCCGTAAGCTTTGTCAAATCGTTTGGTACGGTTAATGTTAACAGTATGCATATATTGTCTTCATTTAACTCACCTAATGGTTGCAATAATTCCTCATTTACTTCAGGATTGTAATCTTGCTTTACGATTAAAGGATTGATGACAGGCAATGCAAAAGTAGGTTCTTCCACGCTTTGAAACCACATGATACTACCCTCATCTTCTTTTTCCGTATCAAATAGTATTGTATATTTGGTAAAATGTTCAAATCCCATGATGCCATTTTCAAAGGTAAGAATCTTATCCTCTGTTAAATCAATCTCTCCAAAATATTTTGTCTGTACCAACATATTCTATTCCTCCTACGTCTTTTCGCATCCCTGCATCTTTTATAATAATTTACTTATTAAACTCCATTTCTTTTAATTATATCGACAAAAAAAGAAGAGATACAACCCTGTATCTCCTCTTTTTTTATTTCTTATAGAAAATCTAATAATGAATTTTGAACCATTCTTCCCGCTGCATTTAATGCTGCATTATATGCGGTCTGCGCTGCTGTATAGTTTACCACAGCTTCTTCTAAGTCAACTACCTCATTCGTATCACGTAGATCAGTAAAGTTAATTTTCAAATCTTCCAGTCTGGTCTGAATCATCTTTAGTCTTGCAGAACGACTACCAATACTGGTCGTTGCTATACTAACACTGATTTTTTTAATTTCTGTTTCTCCATTTTTATTTATGTAAGGAACTTTTGTACCATTTTGTGCATTTTTCGTTGCTGTTTGTGCAGAAGCAAAACTCTCACGCAAGATTGATTTTTTCAAGGTCAGTTCTGTTTCTAACTGTTCTTTCAAGGTACTCAGTGCCGCAATCTCATCTGGTGATTTATTACTGTCTGACATAAGCAGATTGGCATTGTCAATCTCCGACTGCGTATTATACGCATCATTTAGAGCATCTAAAATATTGTCAATCGCTCTGGCATAAGACGAATTGATAGTCTCATTCGCCAATACGTTTACCTTTAATTGCTGTCCAAAGTTTACATCATACTTAATATCCTGATCTTCTGGCTTTGTATAAGTTTTTTGGGTATCTGCCTTCGGATTTCCCGTCGAATCTAATTCAACAGATGTACAATCATAATACATCTCCGGTCTGACATCTCCCGTTTTAAAGTTTGTCTTATCATATTCTGCAACAACACTTTTTGCTGTACGGAATGCCTCATATAAATCATCCGAAATAACAATTTGTCCTGTGTCAGCAATAAAATTCACTGTATTGGTACCAGCAGTATAGCAATCTGCATCTGTACTATTTTTCGTCGCAATCGTAAACGTTACTTCCGCCCCATTTTTATCTGTCACAGTCAATTTGTTCAATGATGCCAAATCTTTGTATCCCAAATCAAGTACATATGCCTTGTCAGTCGTTGGTGCTTCCTTTTTATAATCCTCTGCTGTTTTGTTTGTATCATATGTAGCACCGCCTTTTACATATGTCTTTTCATAAAGATTCTGAAAAGATAATGTTTCTGTAATTGTATACTTTTTAGAACTATCATCCTTTGTATAACATACAGATGTGTTCGTGCGGTATCCAGAAAATAAATATCTTCCTGCATTATCCGCATTCATACTTCTATAAATTTCTTCTTTGGAATTTAAAAGAGACTGTTCCATACTGTCTCGATCTATTGTTTCATAAGTGTCCGATGCGCCAGCCACACATTTATCGTACAATTCTGTCAAAAGATCGTTCATATTGGTCAATGCGCTTTCTGTTGCATCCATCCAAGATGCCGCATCTTCCACATTTTTTGTTCTATATTGCTCTAATTCAGATAAATTCGAACGATATTTTAATGCTCGAATCGCAACAACCGGATCATCTGAGGGATTTTGTATTTTTTGCAGTGTAGCATACTGCTCATACTTTTTATTCATATCCGCCTTATTCGTCATAATATTGCCTAACATTCCGCGCGTTATCATTAAGTTTGTTACTCTCATCTTCCTACACCTCTCTTTTATTATGCACTACATACTCAATAATACGTCATATAATTGCGACATAGTAGAAATTATCTTTGCCGATAACTCATAAGCATTCTGATATTTCACTAAATTGATTGCTTCTTCGTCTGAATCTACACTAGAAATAGACATACGCTGCTCATCAATTGCTTCTGAAATATTGGACTGGCTCTCTGCAAATAAATTTGCCTGTTTTGTATCAATACCTATATTCGCTGTAAATGTGGACAAATATTCTAGTGGTGTTCCCTGCTTGAACATCCCCTTATCACTTTTCGTTGCTATAATCTGATCCAGCATATCTACACAATCGATACCTTGATCAATGTCTGATGCCAAAGCAAAACGCATTACATTATCTTTCACATCTTCTGTTACGCAGAAATTTAAAGCAGTCACGTTATAATAGGAAGTCCCCGCATTCTTTGTCACGCCCTGTTCATCTGTGTAACTTGCTGTTCCATTGGATGAGAAGCTGTTTACTTTTTCATACAATTCATAATTTTTACCAGTAACTGCTGATGTTCCATTGAAAAAGTCCAATCCCTTATCACCATTTAAGTCTTCTGCCGCATTATGAATCGTATTAAAGGAAGTCGCATAAGTACGAACAAATTCATTTAATTGTGCCTGATAATATGGAATCCCCTTATAATCAATGCTAGAACCTATGGATACTTGCTTTCCTGCCGCATCCTTTGTAATTTCTTTATTTCCCGCATCATCATAAAGACCTTCAAATGTATAAGTATATTCACCAGTCGTGGCATCTATATCCACAGAAAAACTGCTATAGTAATATTGCTTTGCACCGATCATGATGGTTCCCTTCTCGGCTGGTATATTTAACTTATTTAAGTCATTGCAATTTGTTGCCTTTACTTTAATACTGGTGTCCCCAATTTTTGTATTTGCGTCAGATGTACCAGTAAAATTCGTTTTATTGTTTCCATCTCTTACTTCAAATAATGCCTGTAATTTTCCACCCAAGTTTGGACTTGCACTATCAAAGTCTTGTCCATCTTTCCATGATAAGGTATATAACCCATCTATATCATTTTGATTTACTTTTCCGTCTGCAGAGGAAACTACTAATTGATTATATTTGTAGGTATCTACTAACGTTTTATTATCTAATTTTATAACAAAATCATGAAGAACCGTTTTGTCATCTCCTCGATTTGTCTCGGTAACAGATATATTCGCATACTCGGATAATTCATCAATCAACTTATCACGCTGATCTCGCAAATCATTTGCGGTTCCGCCCTGTAATTCTAATGTATTAATCTGTTTATTCAAAGTTGCCACTTGTGCTGCAATAGAATTAATACGCTCTGCAGTTGTCTTAATGTCTGTATTTGCTTCTTTTTGTACACTCTGCAAACTGTTTCCTAAATAATTGATAAAGTCTGCTAAATTGTCTGCGGATTCAATCGCTGCTGTTCTTGTCGTAGAATCCCCTGCATTTTTTTGTACATCTTCCAACGCATTATAAAAATTGGTAAGATACGCGGTCAATCCTTCCGAATCCTTATCCGTCTCTTTGAAATAGTTCTGTACAGAGGACATATAATAGGACTTCGTACTATAATTTCCATAAGCGGTATTACTAATTCTGTACTTTTCATCATAATAGATATTTCTTTGACGCTCTATACCAATCAATGATACACCAGTACCAGCCATACCTGCTCTGGAATAAACAGAAATTGGTGTCCCTGCTTCAAAACTTGCTACCTGTCTGGAATATCCTGTTGTATTTGCATTTGCTGAATTATGCACTGTTGTATTTAATCCGATCTGTGCCGCATTCAATCCTGTCTTTCCAATACTCAAACCAAAAAATGTTGATGGCATACTTTATTCCCCCTTATGATAATTTATTTAGTAAATCTGCCAGCATCTCATCAATCGTTGTAATATATCTTGAATTTGCTGTATAGGCATATTGAAATTGTATCAGATACGTCAACTGTTCATCAGAAGAAACTCCCGAAACAGCCTGTCTATTACTATCAATACCTTCTACCAGACCTTCCTGGTCACTCGCCATACTCTTATATTCTCTTCCCAACGTTGCCACATTTCCAATTAACGCCTGATAGTAGTCCGTAAAGGTTTGTTTCGTTAATACATTTGGATTAATCGTATCAAACTCTACATTCCAAATTTCTTTTAATTTCTCACAGGTTACTTCATCATATCCGTCTACACCACCAAGATAGTTATTGGCAGATAATGGAAGTTTCGATGGATTGTCCAACAGATTTTCATTTATATTCATCTGTTTTGTCGTATACAATGTATACTCATCCTTTGGATCTTCTTCATTGTAAATCCAAATCTTTTTCTTTGATGTATTTCCATCTTTATCAGCGACTTCAATTTCCACTTCTGTATAGCGTTCTACTGCCTGACGGGAGAATAATTCTTCTCTAGGAGTAGCATCCTCGTCCATACCTACCGCTGCATTGTACTCATCCCATATTTTTACTTCACTTAAATTCTTTTTAACTGTCTTTCCTCTATAGTCTGTATAGGTAACCTCTGTTTCTGTTGTAGTCAACCCTAAGTTTCCAAGTACAGAATCCACATCACTGTTTGGACAAAGCACATCATTAATAGCTGTGGCTACTGCATGAATCAATTTATCAAAACTAGCCTGATTGTTCATAATAATATAAGAACCGACTGTTTTATTGTAATCAATTACGTCCTGATCATATGCTTCTTGATTAAAGGTTCCATTTTTATTATACTTTTCGTCTGTCTTAGAAGGAATATCTGTATACTTTCCTGCTGCATCGCCTCTCGCCATCAACAGACTTTTCAACTTACCTATATCTGTATTTTTTTCTGAAGAAAATCCTTGATCTAAATTAAATACAGGATTTCCAGTTCCCCATACAACATTTAGCATCCTTGTTGTTTCATTTAAAGGTTCTGTATGTATTTTATATACATGATCCTGACTGACAAACTGTGTTCCTTCAATATTAACCAACACCTTGCCATCCACATCTTCATAATAACTGATACTAGCGTATTCTCCTAATTCATCCAATAGCAGATTTCTTTGATCTCGATAATCGTTTGCATTTTCTGAACCGATTTCGTATCTGGCAATCTCTGTATTTAATGCTTTAATTTTTTCTCCTATTTGATTAATTCGATCTACCGATTCTTGTATCTGCGTATTCAAATTCACCTGATAAGATTCCAACTGACTATAGATATCTTGTGCACGCAGCAAAAATGTATTGGCTGTACTTATAAATGCCGTACGCTTTACTATACTATCTGGCTCTTTTGCCAATTCCTGTACTGAATTCCACACATCTGCCACTGTATTTTGAAACTGTACTCCATTCATCTCACCCATAAGATTTTCAATTTCTGAGACAGCTTCACTTTGCACTTCATAAAAATTCTGTCTTCCTACCTGCAAACGATACGCCTTATCATAAAAGACATTTCTGCTTTGTTTGATCGCTGCAACTTCACTTCCCAGACCAACTTGTGAATAGCTAATATGGCTGCTGCCTACTTTGTTATAAACCTTGTCTGCATTTATTATATCCTGTCTGGAATAGCCCTTTGTATTTACATTGGCAATGTTGTGAGCAGTCGTATTTACAGCGGTCTGTGCCGCCCTTAGTCCACTAACACCAGTAGACAGACTTGTCATCAAGCTCATGATATCACCTTTTCCTTTCTATACTGGTTTACTATGCTTATTGCTTTGCATCAAACGTCCCTGCCTGCAAAGCCGGTGCATCTTCTGTAATTGCACCTTTCGTATAGTTGTTCCCTGGCGACATCCTTGTGCTTTGAATCAAATTCATATTGAATTCTATCATTTCTAGGGATTGTACTATTAACGATTTGTTTTGAATATTGATATTTTTTAATTCCTGAACGGTTTGTTTTAATTGATCATGTATTTGTGAAAGCTGTTTTTGTTCCTTTGGTTGGTTCTCCAACAGCCTAATTATCTCTTTTAATGTAAGCTCCTCTGGCTTACGGTTTAATAATATTCCTATATTAACAATAACCTCGGATCTCTTTTTTTCCAAAACAGTTACCTGGTCTATTGCCAACTGTTCCTGTTCTGTGATTTCTTGAAGAGATTCGAGGTTATTTTTTATAATCACATTTTTCTTTTCCGATGCAATCGGAATAATTTTCTCATATAATTGCTGCTCCTCCGTAAGTACGGTAATCAGCTCTTGTATTACACTTGCCAAAAGGAAGCCCCCTCCTTATATTCGTCTTTTGTCTTAGAAGATGGAGCCTGTCATACTATTTAAAATCTTCTCTGCCACATCCTCTGCAGATACTTTGTAAGTTCCCTCTTCCATCTGTTTTTTAATCGCTGCAACTCTTTCTTCTCTAATATCAGAAGCCTCTGAAAGTGCCTTCTTTGCAACAGCTAAATCTTTTCCAGTCTGCGATATTTCAAACTTATCATCTTTTGCTATCTTCTTCTCTGTGTTGATCTTTTGTGTCTGTTTTGTTGTTTGATATACTTGATTCACCGCATTATACGCATCTATTCTCATGATAATCACCACCTTTATTCTTTGTACTTTTTATATCGGCCCATTTTCATAAAACGTTATAGATTTTTTAATTTTTTTCACTTTTTGTGAATTATGTCAATTCTTTCCTATTTCTTTTTCTGGCTTTCATGCATATTGCCTATGCCTACGCATACAGGCCTCTATGCCCTCCATTTACATCAACAGAAACCTCAGACAATGCACCTTTTCCATATGTCAAACCAGAGTATAACTTCTGAACATTGGACATCATTGGACCTGCCTGATCTTTCGAAGCGACCTCTGCATACGCATGTCGTAACTTTTCAAGTAAACGGATGCACGCCTCTATGTCTTTATCCTGTCGCTTGATACGAGCCTCAATAATAATCTTATTTACAAATCTGTAAATAGATAACAATTGATAGGATATTTCATATTCATAGTTTAATGTTCCCATCAACTCATTTAAAAATTTCTGTGCATTCTGGAGTGAAATATCAAATTTTTGAAGTTCCTGCTTTTCAAACTCCGCCAACGCCTCTGTCAACTCCTCCTGCACAATTTCATACACAATCACTAGAAGCTCTGAACGATTCGCCTGCGTTATCCTTGCAGAAAACTCCTGCCTTTTTTCTCTTTCCATAATGCCGCCTCCTATGCGTATTGCGTTTTCTTTCCTCATCTCTCGTTTAATATATCGGCTTATTTTTTTACTACCTTATAGTATTTCCCCAAAAAAAGCTAACAACTATGAGAAAGATTTTTGTGGATTTTCAATCATCAAAATTGCTACCAATTTTTCTATAAACATATAACTTTGGCTTGCTATAAACAGTAAAAGAGCCTGTCGCTTTTTGGTGCGAAGGCTCTTTTTTGTCTATTGTATCTATTATTGTAATAATGACAAAATGTTTTGTGGCAATTGATTTGCCTGTGCCAACATAGAAGTACCTGCCTGTGATAGTACATTTAACTGTGTATAATTTGACATTTCTTCTGCCATATCCAAATCTTCAATACGTGAAAGTGCTTCTGTTAAGTTTTCATTTGATGTATCCAGATTACTAATGGCATGTTCCAAACGATTTTCATAAGCTCCAAGCTTTGCACGGACAGAAGATACTTGATTGATAGCCTTATCGTATAAAGTAATTGCTTCTCCCGCAGCATTTGTATTTCCTACATTTACATTTTCAATTCCAAGAGTTTCAGAATTTACCTTTGGAATACTGATACTAACGGTCTGCTCTTCATTTGCTCCAATCTGAAGTGTCATAGGTCCTGCATCCAAAACGGTAAGCTCGACATCCAGATTTGCAAGAGCATTACCACCTGCATTCGTTAAGGCATCTTCTTCTAACATGACAACCATTTCAAATCCATCTTTATCTGAAATCGTAACTTTATTTCCATCTGCTGCCGCAGTAGCAGCCAAAGAAAATGTCTTTGCATCTTCTGAGCCATCTTGCGCTTTATTTGCTGTCGTAGTAAGTTCTATTTCTGCATCTTTACCTACTGCTTTCATATTGTTTGAATTTGTATCAATTCCAAGAAAATCTGCCAAATCTTTATTATCACAATATACTTCTACTTTTCGTGATGCGCCTGCCTCTTTCGACTCAAAATTCAGATAGGCATCTTTTTGTACCGTTCCCTGTGTTTTTCCTGCTGCGTCTGTCGTTGTGTACACATCCACGTTTACATTGCTTCCCAAATCCCGCAATTGTGTATATACATCTGCCAAAGAAGTCCCTTTTTCAATTTCCACCGTTTCACCGTTAATCGTAATCTTACCAGACGCTGGTGCAACTGTGTCTGCAATTGCCGCAGGAGAAGTAACTTTTGCCTTTTCTCCCACCTTTTTTACTGAAATCTTATAGCTTTTTGCCGTAACCGCATCTGATGTTGAAACGATATTTACCTTGGTGCTGCTTGAATAGGTCTTTCGATCTGAATCGCCATTCAATAGTTTCTTAGTATTAAACTCTGTATCCTCTGAAATACGATCAACCTCTGCACTAAGATTGTCAATCTCTAATTGAATTGCTTCTCTATCTTCTGCTGTATTTGTCTCATTTACCGCCTGTACAGATAGTTCACGCATTCTTTGTAACATCGATTCCACTTCATTTAAAGCACCCTCTGCCGTTTGTATAACCGAAATACCATCCGATGCATTTCTAGATGCCTGATCCAAACCGCGAATCTGTGTCTTCATCTTCTGTGAAATTGCCATTCCTGCTGCATCGTCCGCTGCACGATTGATACGATAACCAGATGATAAACGCTCTACGCTTTTCTCCAGTGCTTCATTTGTTCTTTGTAATTTAATGTTTGATTTAATCGCTGAAATATTATGATTGATTTTCATAATTAACTCCCTTCCGCCTCATGAAGGCTCTCCATGCTCCTCGTTACTCTACACACGCTGCTACATGCTTCACAAAGGTTTTTGCTACCGCATATAATTTTGCAGCATCTTTTTTATTGTCCATGTCTGTTACATTATGAGCCTCCATGCTCCTTGTATGTAATCCATAAATCACTCGTCCAAGTTCCATCCCTTGTCCTTTCAGACGATTTTCAAACGCATCCTCCCTGTCAAGAAGACTTTCTGATGCTTTCTTTGAATCGGTAAGAAGTGTCCCTTCTACCGTGTTACCATTCACCATAAACTCTGCTCGAATTTCTCCAAAGCCTTCTATGTCTGTTGATATGGTAACTTTGCCCTGTTCATCTGTGCCATTTAAAATTGTCACATGCATCGTTGTAATATTTTCACCCGTCTGAACTGGTACTTGATAATCCTGTCGTCCTGCCAGTTTTCTGGCTAGTCCAACACTGTTTGCCATAACCCGCAATTCCTGTAATCCCATAGAATGAATCTGTCTGTCTGCAAACCCATTCTGTAGAATATTTTCTACCTGTTTTTCCAATCTTTCATACTGCGATTGCATCGTATCTGCATCTACCAAAGCATCTGCCATTCCATCTATGGTATCGATTATCTCTTCTTGTTGCTCCTTTGGCAATTTTCTTGCTTTGTCCTGAAGTTGCTTATACACCTCTCCAAATTGACTGGCCGCAATCACATTTTCTACTGTAACAGGTATTCCTTCGCTTCTTAAATATGAGAGAACCGCATCACTATTATCGGATACTTGTTGTAAAATCTTTATCTTTTCCTTCTCGTATGAAGTATCTTTTCCTTCTTCCTGCTCAACCTGTCTGTTTGCTTCTTTGAGTTTCCAAAGTAATTCTTCCACGTTTTCCTTCATCAAATCCGTAAACTTTTGTTGGCCTGTTTCTCCCGTCAGCATTTTTTCCAAGCCCGATGGGGAAATCTCCTCTGTCAGTTCTTCTACTATATTCTGATAATATTTTGCCTTTATATCCATATCACCTTCTTCCCTATCAGAAAAAGTTTCCTGCATTTGAGATAATAATGTTCCTCTGCTATATTTAATATCCTGCATATCCGTACTATCTGCTGCTTGCATTTCTACTCCGCCATTTTTCAACGTACGAATTGCCGTATATAAATTCTCCAGTGTCAGTTCACGATCTGTCTGTGCCACATAACCTACCGCAGCCCCATCCATCTTCTGTACATTATTTAACAAACGATAAACATTGATAAACGCCTGTCTGTCCTCTTGACTAATGCCGTTTTTCTGCTCTAATTGGTACAAATACTTGCTATATTTTTCATCTTCTGATATACCAAGTTCGTCTTTTATGTCGTTAATCACCGTATCCAGTTCATCCAAATTCGACTGTAATGGATTGATATTTCTCCTGATCAGTTCTACCGTCACTGCAGGATGTAGGTCGTTTATCACCTTATTGACTTGACTATCATATTCTTTTATTTTATATATATTTTCTTCTGTAATAGACATAGTATTGTGTGCAAGAATTCGCACCGCACGCTGATTTTCCTCTGTCGGTTGTAACCCTACATCTTCTAATATGGCATCTACATTACGAAATGCTTTTTGTATACTATCTCCTAATTGACGGTCTGGTCTAGTCATAAGTGTCTCATAAGCGGTTTCTGCCTGCTCAAATTTTTGCTGCTGCTTCGCTCCTTCTTCCTGTAATTCTTCCAGCGTAATTTCTGCCCTTTTTACAAGTGTAGTACCCAAAATAACATTTGGAGCATCTTGTAAGGATTGTACACACTGCTGCGTGTCACGTAACATAGCAATATTTTCCTGACTATCTACGACACCACTCTCCTGTAATAGTCCCTGATAATATGCATCCTCTATGTCTCGCAATCCATCCACAATTTCTTCTATATGTTCTATATTTAAGTCAATGCCTTTTTCCTGCAATCGACTGGCACTATCCGCAGTCATCTTTAATCGTACTTCCTCTAGTTGCCTGCGTTTTGTAACAGCGGAAATATCAAAATCGTCTTCTGATAAGTCTTGAAGCTGCTCATTTACCTGTGATAAAAAGGTATCAACCGCCTGCTGCACAGAGGACATAGTCGGTGTCAGCAAAGAAACTGCTTCTGGATCTTTGCCTCGTGCCATTCCTTCCGTCACCTGTTCTAATACCACCTCTGGATCGTACTGTTCTTTTATATCCTGCATCGTGGTAAGATTTTCTATCATTTCCCCTGTAATAGGTAAATCGTGTTCAAACAGCCATTTTGCCTGCTCCATTACCTCATCTGTTACCTCAATCCCATCTTCCGTCAACATCTTCTCTGCCTGTGGTGCTATTTCCTGCCAAGTATCTGCCAAATCGGAAGCCTGTGTATTTTGCACATCACTTTCATAAGATACGACCTGAGACTGATAGGACACACCCTGCCCTACTTTATAATTACTAAACTTGCTGCTACTGCCTGCATATTGTGCATGATATACATTTTCTATTGTAGGCTCCAGCGCATTTTCCAACATATAATTCATCGCATTCTCAGACAAATTCGGTGTAACTGCTGCCCTGTGCATAACATCGGAAACTTTTTTTATGTTTGCCTCCGTCACAGGTAAATCTGCCTGTGCCAAAGCATTTGCAATCTGTTCTGCCATTTGATTTCCAGCAATATTTTGTACTTGATTATGTATCCTTACTTTTTCAATTTCTTCCTGGTAATCTTCTCTATGTTCTACGCACTGTTCAATACCATTCTGCTTTGCCTGTCTTTGTTGTTTGATACGCTCTAATGCTCGTTCCAAGCGTTCCAGTTCATATTTTTCAATGGACATACCTTCTTGCTCTATGTCATTGCAATCTTCCCCAGTCATCCGTTCACTCACAGAACCCAAACTACCTGTTTCCTGTTCTTTTTCTGTGCCATTACTCTTTTCCATGTAATCTGCAAAATTCATCTGATCGTTATTTACTATGGTGCAAACCATTCCCCTAGCTTCACTATCAGAATTTGTACCATTTTCCACTTCCTTTAATACAATACTATTCTTTGATACATCCCTTATTTCAAAACTTCTCTGTTCGCCCTCCCTGGCATTGTGTACTGCACCTTTTGGTACCTGTACCTGCGTACCATTAAAGTCAATGGAAATCTTATCGGATACTCCAGCAATCGTTCCTACAATAATCTGACCCTTCTTGCCAAGTTTTGTATAATCCATCCCGGATTTTCCTTCTCTGGACATGCTGATTTTCCATGCATTTGTTGATTTTACATTACCTGCAATCTCCATCGATTTCCCACTCACCTTTCTTATGTTCTATGTTACATTTCGGCTACTCTATTTTAAAACATTAGCATAACTATCCAGTACACTCCTTTATGTCCCAGAATACAAACACCAAAGCAGACAAATTTGCAATAAAAAAAGAAGCATAACCATATCCCCATTATGGTCTGCTTCTTTTTTCTGACAATCTTCTCCCCAGAAATTGTCTTTTCATTCTTCTTCCATTTTACTACTTAATTACACGATCATTTTAGAGATGCAAGCCCTTCCTTTTTGTTCGCATCATAATATAACTCCTTGTTGGCATTCTCCTTTGTATTGAAATCATTCTCCCCATTTCAGTGTCACACACTGCATCTCAATACATCTGAGTCTGACCGATTTTCTGAGCCTTCTGTCATAGATACGGAATATTGTAACCGAAACTTCCGAACACTCCCTTTGCATCTAAAAAGCATTTGCCTTTTCATACATTCCCTACAACCTAATACCTTCCCCAAGGTTTTCCATTTCTATGATATCTCAGTGTAAGTTTGTCCTCATTACCTTTTCAACTATCGAAAACGCTTTGAGACTTGCTGAACAGATTGTTATGCATTACATATCATACTCCCTTTGACTTGTTTTGTTCGATACTGTCAACTTTTTTCTTACACGAATATTATGACACATTCCTCCTGTTTTTGCAATAGTTTTTTGTATTTTTATGAACTTTTTGTACTCGTTTTTCGTTTTGTGTAGTTTTTGCCATTTTTCTCTCTTTTTTCACAAGTTATTACAATTGCCACAAAAAAAGAAAGTGTCATATGCAAGCTCTCCCGTTTGCATGTAACACTTTCAATAACATATCTTTATTTCTTTTTAAATCTGGCAAAAAAACCTTTCTTTTCCTCTTTTTGTTCTACTCCGCCACGCGCACCTTTTATGTCCATAATATAAATTCCGCTGACAACCGCTTTTACTTCTTTCTTTACGGGAATTAAATCATATACTTTTTCATCGCAAAGCATTGTAACAATCTTAGGTCCAATTTTCACTTTTACTACTGGTACTTTTGCTCTTTTCATATACCATTTTGACTGTTCCATCACAATTTTAGGTAAATTGGCATCCTGTAATTTCATCTTCTTTTTATCAATCACAAGTAAAGACTGTACCTGTGATCCTGCACGCATCTGCTCTTGCGAAGACTCTGCCTGTTCCTGCATCTGTTTTCCTTTGCGATAAAGTAAGACACAAGCAACTACTAAAATTACTACAACAACCAATAAAATAATCAGCCATTTCATATGTAATTACCTCCTACATTTTTCATTTTTATTCTTATAGCTACTTTTAACTATCTATCGTAACTTTTCCATACTCACATAATTAAAACTATATCATATCTTAGTCTATATTTTCAAGCATTTCTTCTACCTTTTTCTGCATGTATGCACCCATATGTCTCTTTTCTTCTGCCGTCAAATCCTTCGGATAAATCGGCTCACCATATACGACAGATACCTTTGTTGGTGAAAACCATGCAAAATGATGTCTAATTACCTTTTCTGTATTTTTCATAGCTACTGGCACAATTGCACATCCTGTCTTTGTGGATAATTTGAAACTACCATCACGAAAAGGCAATAAAGGCACTAACTCTTTTTGCCGATTTCTGGTACCTTCTGGCATGATAAAAACTGAATATCCTTGTTTCATCTGCTCAATTCCTGTAAGGATTGTCTGCATTCCTTCTCTTGGATTTTCACGATTCAAGAAAAGACATTTCAAAAATCGCATCCATCGACTGACACAAGGCACTTTTTTTAAATCATCTTTTGAGACAAAACCTGTCAAAGTAGGAGTGGTAATATACCCTGCTAATATATCGCAATAACTTCTATGGTTTGCAATATATAACACCGCTTCATCTTTGGGTACATTTTCCCGACCTTTGCATTCAATTCTGGCTCCTGCCAATATAAATATAATACGAAATGCGACTTTCACTATTTTCTGTGAAAATGCCACCTGTAATCTCTCATCCTTTTTTCCTAACAGCCAGGCTACCAAATATAATGGTAAACTGATAATCGCAAATAGGACTAAAAATACCCCCACCAAAATTATTCTCATATTTTTTCCTCGCTTCTATTCTTCCAATTCCTTAGCTGCAATTTTAATGGCAACCTTACAATCTGCAACGTGATTATAATTCATATCTAATGTATATTTTAATACTACATCAATTACATCTTCTACTTCCTTAATGGATATGTCTGTCGTGTCAATTCCTACCATTAAATCTCCATATGGTGTCTTATAACAACTCGTTGTTTTTTGCATCGTATCGAAAACCATCTGCACATTACTCATTCCCTGCTTAATAATTTCCACATGATTCTCTTCAAAAACCAACGTTACATTTGTAATTTCCTGATCTTCTTCGTCTACTTCTTCGTACTGCACCAAATGTCTTCCTTCTTCCCAGGCATAGGTACCAGAAGAGATTGTTTCGATTGGTTCTCCTTCTTCTTGTTCTACATTTTGTAATCCCTGTAGTGATACAATGACCTCTTTTGTCATGCGTACCTCCTTTTTTTATCTTAATATTGCTCTATATTTACAACATCTGCCTCCATTACATCACATGGTAAAATCGTATTGGCAAATGCCTTAAATTTTTCTGCACCATCGCTTACATAAAATCTATGCTCTGTTGGTTCCCAATCCAAACGGTTCATCTGTTTTTCTTCTAAGACTGCCTTTAATTTTAATGCCGTTTCATAGGCTGGATTTACCAACTCTACTTCTTCCCCCATAACTTTTTGTATCGTATGGCGAAGCAAAGGATAATGTGTACAACCCAACACAAGTGAATCTACTCCATATCCCTTCAATTCACTTAAATACCGTTCTGCAATCTCAATCGTAACAGAGTCATATAACCAATTTTCTTCCACAAGAGGCACAAACAACGGGCAAGCTCTGGAATACACCTGTGCTTCTGGTTTTATCTTACGAAGGCACTGGCTGTATATTCCACTATTTACAGTTGCCAGTGTTCCAATTACACCAATCTTATTATTTTTCGTTGCCTTTGCCGCAGCTCTTGCCCCTGGTTCCACAACTCCTAACACTGGAATATCATTTTCCTGCTTCAATGTCTCCAATGCCAATGCACTGGCTGTATTACAGGCTATTACAATGGCTTTTACCTCTTTCGTCCGCAAAAACTGCGCAATTTGCCGAGAATAACCAATAATCGTTTCCTTTGATTTGCTTCCATATGGCACACGCGCCGTATCTCCAAAGTAAACTATATTTTCATTTGGCAACTGATTGATAATCTCTCTTGCTACTGTCAATCCACCTACACCGGAATCAAATACCCCTATGGGATTCTCACGCATATGATTCTCACCCATGATTCTCCTCCTTATGGATTATCGCATATATGCAGTTTCAATCAATGTTTCTACTAACTTCTTTGTATCAATACCTGCTGCTGCCCAAAGCATAGGATACATACTAATGCTGGTAAAGCCAGGAAGTGTATTAATTTCATTAAATACAACCTCGTTTGTACCCTGTTCCACAAAGAAATCTACCCTTGATAAACCTGCTCCATCCACAGCTATAAAAATTGCCTTTGCCGCATCTCTGACTTTTTCTTCTACCCCTTCTGGAAGCTCTGGTGAAATCACTGTTCTAGATTCTGGATTGTTATATTTTGCCTCATAATCATAGAAATCTGCTGCAGCTAAAATTTCTCCAACACCTGATGCTTTTACTTCTTTTCCACCTAAAACCGCACATTCTATCTCTCTTCCAATAATAGTCTCTTCCACCAAAATCTTTCGGTCATGCTGTACTGCAAGTTCCAATGCTTCTTTCAATTCTTTTCGGTCATGCGCCTTAGATACTCCCTGTGAAGACCCTGCATTGGATGGCTTTACAAATACGGGATAAGAAAGTTTTTCCTCTACTTTCGACAATACGCTCTCCATATCTTCTAAGTCTCTCTTCAAGACAGGGACATAAGCAGCCTGACGAATATGTAAAGTATCCACAATAATCTTCGTATAAAGTTTATCCATCGACACTGCTGATGCTAATACTCCACATCCTACATATGGGATCTTTGACAATTCAAAAATTCCTTGAATAGTTCCATCTTCGCCATATAAGCCATGAAGGGCTGGGAATATTACATCCACCTTCTTCTGTGTTAATTGTTCTCCTTCTATATAAAGGATACCCTTTTGTGCTGTATCTGGTGAAATAACCGCAGTTACTTTACTTTCTCTCCATGTACCATTCTCAATATCTGCAACGGAATCTACCTTTAACCATCTTCCATCTTTTGTAATTCCAATTATCAGAATTTCATATTTTTCTGTATTTATATTCTTTATAATCGTTGTGGCTGAAATACAAGATACCTCATGCTCTGAAGATTGTCCGCCAAACACAACTGCTATTGTTTTTTTACTCATGTTCTTCTTTCCTTTCTTACCTTGTTTTCACTAGATTACATTGTAACCTTATTAGAATAAATAGTCAACAAAGTAATTAGGAAACCATTGGTTCTCGTATTATTTAAACATAGCTTTCCATAATTCTACTATTTTTAATCGATATTCTACCGTAACATTCTTATCATCTATACAGGCATATTCATCCTGACTTAGTTGTTCCTTTAATTTTTCTTTTGATTCTTTTGGCACAACTGCCATTCCCTCCTCTACCATACATAAACTTGGATACATGACACACCACCAGTTATGCCCTTTTGCCTCTCCGATCTCAATCTGTAACGTTTCGTATTTTCCCGCTGGAAAAACCGTATCTCCATACTTTTTAACAGGGAAATCATTTACCGTAAGATATGCCGTAACCGGTTCACTGCATCCCTGCTCTTGTAAAGTATCCTTGGCAATTTCCGTAATAGTTTGAAGATTGTCTTTTATGACCTGCTCCGCTTCTTCTTTGGTATAAATGTCCTTTAATGCTCCCTGCATTTCTTCTACTACTGCATCTCTCACTTTTAATTTTAATTGCTGATCCTGTGCTTCATCACTATTTGCCAGCACATGAAATCGAATGACCTGTTCTGCAATTCCCTGTTGCAACTCATCAACCTTTTTCTCTTCTTTTCCCACATTCAAAACAAAAATCACACCTAAAAACAATACAATCACAATTATCCGTACCTTTCCCATGATACTCATTTTACCTCTCCCCTTTTTTATTTTATATAGATAAATCTTCCCTCTTTTGCCACTTTTATACTATTTCTTGTTGTGGTATAATTATTTATGAATTGTATACAATGTACATTAGGAGGTTATTTGATGAATACAATTATAAAGAGGGCCTATGGTAAACTAAATTTATCTTTGGATATTGTTGGAAAATGTGAAGATGGCTACCATCTCGTATGTATGGTTATGCAAACCGTTGATTTATATGATGAACTAACGATTCAAAAAACAGACAAACCAGGTATCCAGCTTACGACTGACAGACCAGATCTTCCTACCAATGAAGACAATTTAATCTATAAAGCTGCAAAATTACTTTTTGATGAATTTCAGATAAAGGGTGGTGTTTCCATTCATCTGAAAAAACAAATCCCGATTGCCGCAGGTATGGCAGGCGGCAGTGCGGACTGTGCAGCTACCTTACTTGGTATCAACACACTGTTTGATTTAAAGCTTACCGAACAGGATTTACAAAAAAGAGCCGTTACTATGGGTGCAGATATTCCTTACTGTATTATGGGAGGAACTGCCTTATCCGAAGGAATCGGAGAAGTTTTAACCCCTATCTCACCAGTACCGGATTGCCATGTACTTCTTGTGAAACCAAATATTGATATTTCCACCAAATGGGTCTATCAAACATTACGTTGGAATACTCTTACCAGTCATCCAGATACGAAAAAAATGCTTTCTGCACTGGAAGCACAGTCTTTATCCGAAGTATCTGCGACTATGGAAAACGTACTGGAAACGGTTACGATTCCTGCGTACCCAGTTATTGCCTCCATCAAAGAGAAACTTCTCTCTCTTGGTGCTATCAATGCTATGATGAGCGGCAGTGGTCCTACTGTATTTGGTTTATTCCCTGATCAGACAGCAGGAGAAAAGGCATACTCTATTTGCAAAGAACTTTATCCTGATTATCAAGTCGAATGGACCCGATTTATTTCCCGTGAAGAAATAAAAAATAAGTAAAGGTGGTGAAGTTTGAAACAAATAAGTAGAGAACAGCCAAGAAATAAAGGGCATAGCAAATAAACCGCCTAAGTAGTCGGTTTTAAA
>OIWS01000208.1_pt1 | contig 80324 bp, 79 predicted proteins | sample 1587611 | NCBI WGS metagenome assembly OIWS01 (sample SAMEA3888919, study PRJEB22519) | human gut metagenome | biome: human gut; feature: human-associated habitat; material: faeces | place: Denmark | collected 2010 | reverse complement strand
AAGGGACTTGGAGAACCCACGACCATCCTCATGGAGTACACTGGCCACTACCATTATCCGGTGCTCAAGAAGCTTCAAGACGAAGGGTTTCCCGTTTGCATTGTCAATCCATACCAGATGAAAAAATACGGGGATGTCGAGATTCATAAGGCGAAGACGGACAAGAAGGACGCGCTTCGGATAGCAGCCTATGCACTTGAAAAATCTTATAAACTCGTACCGTATAGCTCAATGGAGCAAAAGTATGAGGACTTGAAATTTCTTTCCCGTCAGTACAGCCAGCGTATCACTTATGTCGCGAAACTGAAAGTTCAGCTCATAGCTCTGCTGGATCAGACGATGCCTGGGATCACAAGAATACTGCCACTGAACAGCAGGAACCCTGAAAAATGCGCTCTGCTGCTTTTTATCAAACGATTCAAGTCCTTTGATGAGATTCATCGAATTGGAAAGGCTCGTTTCCTGGCGTCCTATGATGTCTTGGCGAAAAAGGCTTCAGAACGCAGCGCGTCCAGCAAGGGACTTAGTATCTACGAACTCGCTGTTGACAGCATTACCACCCGCGGCGAAGACCCTTACATTTGGCTCTCACAAAATCAATGCGTTGACCTGCTTTCTACCACACAAAATGCTGCCGACGAAATCATTTCTCAGATGAGAAACATCGCCGAGACAATTCCGGAATACAAGGTGCTCCGAGCAATGCGCGGCGTCGGTGACCGTCTCGGGCCAATTATTCTCGCTGAGATCGGCGACATCCGTCGCTTTCACAGCGGCAAGGCATTGAACTCCTATGCTGGCAACGATGCCCCTCCATATCAATCCGGACAATTCGAGAGCAGAAACCGCCACATTTCAAAACGTGGCAGCTCTGCCCTCCGGAAGGCTTGTTACGAGGTAATGCAGGCCCTTAAACTGACAAAACCTCAAGACGACCCCGTGTACCTCTTTATGCTCAAAAAAGAGCAGGAAGGGAAGCCTTTCAACGTAGCCAAGATGGCTGGCGTGAACAAGTTCCTCCGGATCTACTACGCCAGAGCAATGGAGCTCTACAAGTAAACCGATTTGATTCTACATCATTTTTTCAAAGCCCGCAATCTGGTGGGTTCGTTTAGTGCGCCCTTTTTTCTGTGCAACTTTCAGAAAAAAGTCCTTGACAAACATTAGCAGGATTTGTCAAAATACCAGGCGCATCTGATGCCATACAACATTGCCGTGCGTGGATTTGTCGGACACGCCCTCGTCCTTGAATCCAAATTTCGCGTAATACGGAATAAGCTGTTCCTTGCAGGTCAGTACAAGTCCCTTGCGTCCCTGCTGTTTTGCGTCGTCGATGGCGCGGCGAAGCAGCGTCCCGGAATATCCGTGCCTGCAGTATTCGGGCAGCGTGTTGACGCCGAAGATCATCTGCCATGCGCCATTTTCGTTATGCATCGCCGCGTTTTCATACATTTCATCGGTCAGGTCAGGCTCGTCCGTTACGAATCCGTCCACAAACGCTATCAGCTTTTTGCCATCGTGCATCAGCCAGAAATGATTCCCGTAATACTGGACCCGCTCAATGAAGTCCTTTTCCGTTGCAGCCTCCGCAGGCGGAAAGCATTCCGCCTCGACCGCAGCGATCGCCGCAATATCTTCTTTTCCCGCATATCTTATGTTCATAATGTTTCCTCCGCAGCTTGACCGCCGCCTTTATCTCAAATCGAAAAGATATTTTTCATAGTCCTTCACATAGTACCGCTTATTTTTGCGTCCCTTTTCGATGATGGTGTGTCCCTCTGCTTCTAATTTTTCTTTCTGCGCTTCAATGCCATTCGGGTATTTGGCATTCAATTCCCCGTTGGCTTTCAGTGTCCTCCAATAAGGCGTCTCATCTTCCGCGCGCTGATAGCTTGCCCATGCCGCAATGGAAACGAAAATCCCTGCCGTGATCGGCTCCGTAAAATCAGCGCCGCTCATTTTCGCAAAATAATCGCGTATTTCCCCAACGGTGATCACCTTGCCGTATGGGATTTTTCTCATCACTCTATCGTACTCAATTGGCGGAGCGAAATACATTCTGCTGCCGCCGTATTTCTCTATGCTTTCCGGGTCTGTGATAGTTTGAAATTTCGGCATATCCTTGTTGTCGTGCAGCATCGCATTAAAATCTTTTTTATTTTCGTTGGCCATCTTTGCTCACCTCCGCCGTAAGAGTAACCTATTTATAGCTCTTATGCAATGAGACTGTTTGAAAAAATAGAGTGATCCACAGCGTTCACCCGCCGCTAATCCATGTAAAAATAGAAATCACATTTATCGCTGCCCCGGCCTATCGTGCCGTGCCGCTCAAAGGTGATGCCGCACATATTTCCGTAGACGCGGTCATCGCTCAGACAGAAAGTACTCGTCAGCTCTTCGCAGCCCAGTAGTTCACAATACTTCATATAGGGACATTGCAGAACATCGACCCTGTAATGCCTGCTGTCGGCTTCAATTTCTTTGAATTTGAAGCCTGCATCTCCGTTGAACATAGTGCCGATCATCTTGTGGAAAATCTTAAAGAAGAGCGGTCGGATAAACGGAAGCTTAGTTGCAGTATGCAGACGGTTCCTATCAGGCTCTACGCCTATTCTTGCGGCTTCTTCTATCAGTCTTATGGCCTCTTCGCTGGGGATGTATTTGATTATCTGAAGATAAATAGCCGCCCGCGGGAAGATCATCTGTTCGGTATGTAGCTTTTCTTTCTTGGGCAAATTTTTGTATTTGTTACACAATTCGTTGCAGAGCTTTACCGCATCATCGACCAGAACATCCGTCTGTTCCTTGCCAAGCTTCTTTCTCAGTTCACCCAAGAGATACGAGCACCCACCGAGCTTTTCATAATATCTTTTATCGACCATATTCTATGCTCTCCCGCATTTGCAAGTTTTGATTTGCCTCAATCGAACAGTGTCGCTGCATCCGGATTTTCATATGAGTCAAAGCACATCAGAATCTGTTCTTTTGTACATTTTTCTACAGCAAGTGCTGGTGGAAGATCCTTTTTATCGAAAAATCCGATCTCAGTAGTCTCGATATTTTCTTCAAACTTTCCACCCTCGTATCGGCACAGCACAAAAACCTTCAATATCCCATAAGCGTAATTTACCACATTGTGCTTTCTCCAGTCTTGGATTGCAATTATTTTCTCGGATGTCACGGTAAGTCCCGCTTCTTCCAACACTTCTTTTTCAGTATTGGATGCAACAGACTGGTCTACATCGCACCAGCCTCCCGGCAGCGACCATGTACCGTTATTCTCATGTACAAGCAGAATTTTACCGTCAACAAAAACCGCCGCCCGTGTATCCACTTTCGGTGTCTGGTAGCCGGACTCATTGCAAAACAAATCAAAGATTTTATTTACCGGAATATCCGTTTTCAGAGACAGCATTTCCGCCGCGATCTGTCTTAATTCTTCATAACGTGCTCTGTCATATTTGTCTTTGCTATACTGAAGCCCCGCCTGTGCAATACTTTGAATGCGGATCGCAAACTCAACCCATTTATCATTCATATGACCATCCTCGCAAATTCTGATTTACCTCACTCATATATCCGCTTCCCGAACTCGTATGCCTCCGACAAGTGGTTAGTTTTATCGATCTGCGGCTTGCCATTGGTATCTCCGCAGCCGTCAGCCAGAAGCATCCCCCGGTCATGGAAGCCGATATAGTTCACAATGGCGAACTGGTAGTAGGACGCCGCCTGCTCAAAAGTCCAAAAGAAATTGTCCGCCGACGTCATCAGTAGCGCAGAGTCCTTGACCGGGTATTTCTCATACCTGCCCAGCGGCGGATTCGGGTCCTCCTCCGCAATACAGTAAAACCGCTCCACGAACGCTTTCAGCTTGGACGAGATTGTCCAGAACAGCAGCGGCGAGGCAAAGACGACGCAGTCCACCGCCTTGATTTTAGGCACAAGCTCGTTGAAGCCATCCTTCTGAATGCAGGGTTTGCCGTAGCGACAGGCGTTGCAGCCAAGGCAGCCGTTTACTTGAACTTTGTTCAGCGAAACTATCTCCACCTCATGCCTGGCATCTGTTGCCCCACGCGCGAAAGCGTCCACCAACTGCCGTGTATTCCCCCTCGGGCGTCCTCCGCCCAGTATCACCAGTATCTTTTTCATGGTCTCCTCCGAGTTTTGAATATAGCCGTTTGCAAACGGATGCTTTCCCGTATTCCGACTCGCTTTCCCTTAAATATGGGCGCAAATTAACGGAAAGTACGTACTGTTAAGGGAATCTGATTTGAAGTGTGTCGATCCGCAAAGCGGATAGGCTGTCACGCAATCACTACTTTCTTGCTAATATCATATCTAAAAATAGCAAGAAAGTAAACAGCGGGTTTAGAAAAGCAAGCCAAGGCATCGCCCCGGCTTGCTTCTTGACTATGGATGTTACTCTGCCCGTAGGCGTTATAGCGCAATAAGAGAGGTTTTACTATCTCTTTGAGTAAAATCGAAAACGCAAAATCTTTCCGGAAATATAATGAACAAATTCCGAAGCAGTGTATCGGAAATTCGTTGAGAAAAATCCGATGTGTCACCCTCATCTCCTGCGCCGCAATAGACAAGGAATGAGAAGTATTTGCTGCAGAATGGAGAACTAATTCAATCTAAAGTAACAGGTATTTTTCCCTTTCCCTTCTTTTTTCAGCTCACCGGCAGCGACCAGTTTGCGTAAGGCTCCTTCGATAGAGCTGTCGCTGAGCGTCGGGCATAGCTCTCGAATAGCCTGTTTGTTGAACCGGCCGATTTTATTCTTGCTTGCTCGACGTACCATTTCAAGTGCAGGCAGTTTGGTTTCCACAAGCACCACGCGATCCTCAAAGTCCTTGTAAGCGGAAAGTATCGTCCCGAGCAGATACTTGATGAACGGAACCACATCCTCCGTGCCTTCATGCCAGCCAGTCTGCGACTGTGCAAGTGCATCGTAATACAAGTCTTTGTTTTTTGCTATTTTAGATTCAAGGGAAATATACTTGCCTACGAAGAATCCGCTTCGATATAAAAGCAGCGTTGTGAGCAATCGGCTCATTCTTCCGTTGCCGTCATTGAAAGGATGGATACACAGGAAATCGTAAATAAAAACTGGGATAGCAATCAGCGGTTCAAGCTCCATGTTTCCGATTACGCGGTTATATTCCTCGCAGATTCTGTCTAAAGCCTCCGGTGTTTCATAAGGCGCAAGCGGTGTAAACAGAACCTCAACATAGCCGTCCGGATAGGTGGCACTAATATAGTTCTGTACATTCTTTGCGCTGCCCGCAAGCGGGTTGTTCATGTGGCTGTACAGTATTTTGTGGAGCTGCAGGATGTAGTTCCGCGTAATTGGAATCGCATTAAAGCTCTCATTAATAATGTTCAGCACATCACAATATCCTGCAATTTGCTGTTCATCACGGTTCTGCGGCGTGGTTTTCTTCTCGATAAGCTGCCGAATCCTTGTGCTTGTGGTAACAATGTCCTCAATGGCATTTGATGCTTCGGTGCTCTGTATCTTGGCGATTTCAACGAGCTTTTCAAGCTCCTCCGGGCGCTGTTTCAAATACAGTTCCTGCTTACCCGCTTCCTTATATATGGCAGCAATCAATCCCAGAACGTCCGAATCCCACTTCTGCTCCTTGATTGCGGAATAATTAAATTGCCTCATTCCCTCACCGCCCACATGGTTTCCCTTAAATTGTAGCGCATAACAAGGGAATAGTCAACAAGCCGCGCGATAATTCCCTTACTATTATACCCGCATTAAGGGATTTGTGGCGAGAGACTTAGACGAACAGCAGATTGCAGTGCAAGCAACGTGTGGAAATTTGGGGATTGAAATTAATATGTCCCTATGGCATTGACCACCATGCATCTATGGCACTTTCTTGTAATAGCGTGCATACTACAAAGAGGCGCAGCACCATGTGTACCAGCCGTGGTGCTGCGCTTCCGTGTTTAGCCTCTTGGCGGAAATGGATCGTTGCCGTAAGAGTCCTTAGCTCGAATTCTGCCGTCAACTCCGTGAATTATTACTTCAGATTTTTGATTGATAGCAATTTCTCTTGCTCTCAGGCGAGCCGCTTCTTGCGTGTCGGCAATAGAGGTTGCCCGTGAATTGCCTTCACCAATAACTTGCCATTTCCCGTCAGGACGCTTTGTGACATGTTGGTTTTTCCCCATGTCCCTTACCTCCAATTTATGATCATCTTGCGAGAAGATACTGTTCCACAACTAATACATCTCACGTGGCCATTGTCGATAAAGTCGGTCGTTGTGCTGCCGTATTGAAGGTTGCCATACTGCGCATCCTTATACGCGAAGAAGCTCAAGTAAGTTATCGCGGGCATTTCCATTAGGATTCGACCGAACATACTTTTCTCTATTGACACTGACAGCTGGAATGACTGTCGGATATGGGGTAATTGCAACTTTGATTGTACCGGGATTCTTCTTCAGATAATCATGAATGGCGGCTTTCTTAAAAAAGCCAGAATTGCTGCAACCTTCAATAAAAATTTCATCAATTTCAAGAAGGTTCTGAGAGTGGTGACAACCTTGCCGCATTTTAATTTTGGTGGCGTACATCATTACGTTGGTTCCTTTCTACTGTAACGGCATGTATTTACAAACAGAAAAAGTCTGGCTTGTGTCTGACGTTTTTTGTTCTTGCCAGGCCACCAAAAACATGATACAATCAGGTCGTGTAGCAAGTGACGACTGTATCAGTTTAGGCTGGTCTGAACGTCAAGCACAAGAGAGTGATGCCTTGCGACTGGTACTCGCAAGGTGTCGCTCTATTCTTTTTCTGGTTTGCTTCATTTCCGATGTTCTTCGTCTATGATTACAATAAGCATACCGGTTTTCTCATCTTGTTCGGGTAAAAACTGTATGGCTTTTTCACGAAATTTCATGCCCGTTTGTTGCTCAAGATAACGCGAAAAGTCTTTTGCATTAATACGTACCCAACCGTCCTTCTCGCGGGATTCAAACTCGTACGGCTCTGCCGGACTATCTGATGTATGGGCGCGAATACCAATAGCCTTGGCCTTTGCATCATACCCTATATCCACCCGCGAGGGAAAACCAAGGAGACTGCGTGCCCCAGCGTTGAAAGCAATGCCGATTGCGCTCAAAGTAACAACGGGTGGGCCGCATCTAACGAAAGAGAAATCAAAGTCAAAGCTGCTCATAAGGACTGCCTCCCACGCTAATTATATCGTAACTATACGCAGAGCGTAGACGCACAACAAAGCAAAATACAGGAAACGGTGGAGTTGTGCTATTAGTATATATTATATAGGGAGAGATTCTCGCCGTCAACTGCGCATTGTGAATATTCTATTAATAAACGCAATATGCAGTGTTGAAAGTTGCATTTCAAGTCTTGTTCGCGGAATTGTATTTGTCTTGTGCGTCTCTTGTAGTTGCGCAACCCATGTTAATGTTTGTTCTTGATCAATCATAATGACTAGCTAAGTATAGCAAATGTGCTTTTGTATTTGCCCCTCCACTTCTTGTGCCGCAATAGGCAATGAGTGAGAACGTGCGGGCTTACTGCAGCTTGAGCATTGGATACGTATCCGTACCAACAATGTGATTGAACGGTTGAACCGTGAAATCCATCGAAGTAGTGGTGGGGACGTTCCCTGATGGGACCTATGCTCTTATGCTGGTCTGTGCGAGGCTGCGCTACGTGGTAACCCCAGGGCAACAAGAGCATATAAACATGAAAAAGCACTTTGAAACGGCTCTGAAGGACGTCTCTATTGCCGACTGACCTCATTCATCTGGAGTCTACAAACAATTTTGCGCATAATTCTTGACAGTACCAGTACCACCTATGAGCATACTAAGCAGATACCTACTTTTTTATAGTCAGAGTCCTAAGGGATAAATTACATCCCTTAGGACTCTGACTCCAGTTGCTTAATATTTTTCTTCATAGTACTTGTTAATATATGTGTTGCTTGTTTTTGCGTTAACATAAATATCACTATGCTGTGGTATAGCATTCAATTCTTGTTCCGCTTCTTCGATTGTTTCGAATGCAGAAAAAGAAATATACATTGGCTTGCTATCAGTGTCACCATACAGAATTTTTGCCGTGCCATCATCTCCCTTTTGGATATCCTTCACAAGTGCATTTACCAACAGGTTAGCCGTGTAAAGGGTAACGGTCTGATTTAAAAAGTTAAATTCTATGCCATATGTAAAAGTCAGTGCGATTTTGTGTCCAATACTAAACGACATTTCTGTGGAATTCATAACTGCTGGCGATATATCAGTGTAAGTTAGTTTGGCATTTGAGCGAACAACTTTTTTCTCACATAAAAGCAGATAAAGTTCGTCAATATCATGATGTTCTTCATCTGGCAAGTCATTCAACAAATTCGGGGAAATTGAAATTGCAAGTTTGCTTTCTATCGCACTTAGACGTTCGAAAAAATATTTGTAGCAGGTGAAATACTCTTTCACCTCTGATAAGGAAACTTTGTCATTTTCGGTAGGTGTATTATCTTCATGGCTATAAAGATGCGTTAATAACGCTGCAGCAATATTAAAACTATCAGCAACCTCCCTAATACTTTTTGCTCTCTCAAATTGCACCTTATAATTTACAGTGTGTATATTCTCGCCAAGTGGAAATGTAAATTTAAAAGAAACGATTGAATCTGGTTCGGAACACAAAATCACTTTATCTTTGATTCGGCTACGCAATAAAGTTATAGTTTTTTCTTCCCCATTCACATTAAGCACAATAGGTACAGGTTCGACTGCAGGACCAACAAAAATTTTATTTATGCCTGTATATTCTTCTATCGGAAATTTTGTTCCCATATGTCCAACTGTTTCGGTTACCGAAGTAATACCCTCAACTGGAACGACACGTCCTTCGGCGTATGCCATCTCTAAAGCAGACAAGAAATTTTTGTAAGCCTCTTCATCGCTGAAATGCACAGTCCCGTTAATATTAACTGTATCATTAGAAAAAATATCTTTGATTTTATTAGGCATATTACCAATCCTTTCTGATTTCTTCCAACACCAGAATTTTGCTAATCAAAACATTCTTCTGCATCATGATATCCTCTTTATCCTCAAAACAGCTCTCGGGCAAGCTGGTTATCGTTTTGATAGTGCTAATCCTAGCGTAGGTATTAGGAACGATAATATATCGTATATCGTCATATGAAAAATCCAGCCAAAGTTTCCTATATTTTTCTTGCTCTATCTCTTTGCTGATTTCATTAGCATAAGAAATTATATGAGGATTAGCTATGATACTTTCGGTGTTCAAGGAAGCAAGAGCATTAGCAGCCGGAACATATCTCCATTCGCATTCATCATGGAAATTTTTATAGATTTCAACTGTCACGGAGCTCGAATCGCTACGAGCAAATCTTCTTTTCATGATTCCTCTCAGTGGTTTGACATATGTTAAGCGATTAATTACATCTTGAGAATACTCTTCTGGAATGTCATCACACTGAAAAATGCGTTCGAATAGAGCAGAAAAGTCCTTTGCATATTGGGAATCTTTATTAAGATAATGAACCGGTTGAAGATGTTTATGTTCGCCCCATCTTTTTGAAAAAGACACCGCAAATTTTCCATAATAATCAAAATGGGTATTATTCTTTTCTAAGTTTGCGCGCTCCTCACTGTTTAATGATGCATAAACGTCGCCAACACCATTTACAGCAAATGAATCTGCAAGCTTATGAAAAGGGATATCGCAAAAGCATTTTTGTAAAATAGCAACTTCATTAAACATGCAAGCATCATTATGGATATTTAAATATTCGATAGTCTCAATGCAATACCGCGGAATTATGGCTCTGCGGCAAAGAATGGAGTTTAAGTATTCTTGTTTTGTCATAAAATGAAAGAGTGTGTTGGCACTCTGCGCATAATCATCGTATGGTGAATAGATAACCGGATTGTCGTCGTGCATCACATTGTCTCCGTTTTGCCCTAAAAATCAAAAAGCCGTGTGGAACTTCACCCACACGGCTGCCTTAGTGGTGCAAAGACCCACCGTTAATTAATTATAATACATTTTGGTGGAAATTACAATACGTTGTCGAATTTGTCCGATACTCCTCACCTCTTGTGCCGCAATAGACAAAGAATAAGAAAAGCTCTCTGAAATCGCTGATTTCAGAGAGCTTTTGGTCCGAGTGGAGGGGCTCGACCTGCGCCGCGGCGCAGGCCACCTCGGGTTGAAACGTGCCACCGGCACGTTTCTAAGTGCCCTCGGGTTCGAGCCCAAACTGGCAAAGAAATAAGCAACGCCCCCGGTGGGGGCATTGCTTATTTGGTCCGAGTGGAGGGGCTCGAACCCCCGACCTGATGGTCCCAAACCACCCGCGCTACCAACTGCGCTACACCCGGATATGAAGTTGAAGTTTTTCTGCGACTGTGGTCAGTCATGTGGTCATTGCTGATTTTCCGTCTGTTTTGACTGGCTGCTCAAATCCCACAAGTGCAGGTACTGCAAGGCTTTCCGGTGTTTCGGCTTGCCCCGTCTCGGATACAGGCACGGCACTCCCAAACCACCCGTGCTGACAACTGCGCTACACCCGGTTATGCCTTATTCAAATGCCGACTCAGATATTATACAACATCTTCCACGTCCGTGCAAGAACAAAATAGCATGGATCGGCGCTTCGCCGCTCCATGCTATTTTTTCTTCAATTCTGCTCAGTCGCGGACGATGACGGAGATACCGTTCGGAATGACCGTCAGGCTGTGCTTGCCCATATTATGCGCAAGCTCCAGCGCGGCCTCGAGCGACGGCGCGTAGGTCATCTTCATCTCCTCAATCATGCCCTTCATCTCCGGGCGGGAGACGAATATGACCGGATGGTGCATGAGTATGCGCGCGAGAATCTGGCTCTCCCACTGGTCGGGCACAGTCCTGTCCTGCGGCGTCGCCATGAACTCGTCATAGAGCGCTACGGCGCTTTCGCAGTTTTTCAGCGATTCATAGAAGCCCTCGCCGCCGTGGCCGTCGGCGCACTCGGCGCACATTATTATAACGCCGCCCTCGTTACAGGTGGCCTCAGCCGCCGTCATGCCCTTTACGCACTGGTAAAGGTTCTGATCCAGCGGCGCTCCGCCGTTCGAGGAAATGACTATGTCCGCCCACTTGGGCTTTGCCTGACAGTAGCCCAGCAGGAAATCGCAGCCGCGGCGGTGCGCGGTCAGGTAATTGCCCGCAAAGGCCGCAACCGTTTTCTTGTCCTCGTCGATCACGACATTGACGATATATGCAAGCTTTGCCATCTCCGCCGCCGCGATCATATCCTTGTGGATAGGATTGCCGTCAAGGATACCGGTGCGGGAATACAGGCTGTCGATGAACTTGGAGCAGTGGTTGCCGAGCACCGTCACCTGATCGGACACGCCGGGCAGCACACTTTTCCGTCCACCGGAGAAGCCAGCGAAAAAGTGCGGCTCGATAAAGCCCTCGGCTATCAGCAGCTCCGTCTCGACCGCAAGTCTGTCAATGACCAGCGGCGCACCGGAGGGCAGGATGCCGATCTGAACATTTGCGTCCTTATCGCGGCAGTCGTGCACGACTATCCTGCACTCGTCCATTATCTCCCGGCCGAGCTTTGCTTCGAGCTCCGCCGTCGATGTCAGGCGGTGAAAGCCCGTGGCGACAAGCAGCGTGACCTCTATATCTGGGCTGCCTGCTCTCAGCTCATGCAGCATATTGGGGATGATGTCCCTGCTCGGCACCGGGCGCGTATGGTCGGAAATGATGATAACGCAGTCCTTTTTGCCCTTGGCAAGCTCGCAGAGCCGCGGGCTGTCGATGGGATTTTCCATCGCGGCGCGGACGATATCGCTGCCGCTGCCCTCCGCTTTCAGCTCGCCGATGCGGCTGGTGAGCACGCCCGCTCCCTGCTCTTCAAAATCTATATGGGTCTTCCCGTAAGGAATATGTACCATTTTATACCTCTCTGAACCGGTGGTCACCCGGCTACTTTTGTCTCTGAAACGGTGGCCGCCTGACTACTTTTATCTCTAAAACGGCGGTCGCCCGGCCAAGCTTATCTCTGGACTCTGCCGGAGGCATTGCCCGCGGCGAGAGCCTCGACCTCGGCAACGCTCATCTGGTTGAAGTCATGCTCGACACTGTGCTTGAGGCAAGAGGCCGCAACTGCGAAGTCGATGACCTGCTGATCGTTCTTGCCGCTGAGCAGCGCATAGATCAGGCCGCCGCCGAAGCTGTCGCCGCCGCCGACACGGTCGATGATATGTACATGGTAGGTTGTAGAGAACACGGCCTTGTCGCTTGCTGCGTCATAGAGCATGCCCGCCCAGTCGTTATCGGTTGCGGAGATGGAGCCGCGCAGAGTGATGGCGACCTTCTTGCAGCCGAAGCGCTGCGCGATCTGGCGCGCGACACTGATGTAGCCCTCATGGTCGAGCTTGCCGCTGTTGATGTCGGTGTTCTCGGCCTCGATGCCGAACACGTCCTTTGCGTCCTCTTCGTTCGCGATGCAGACGTCGACGTAGGGCAGCAGCTTTGCCATGCACTCGCCTGCCTGCTCACGCGTCCAGAGCTTCTTGCGGTAGTTGAGGTCGCAGGAGACGGTGATGCCCTTCGCCTTTGCGGCCTTGCAGGCCTCAAGGCAGGCTTCGGGCATATCGCCGCCGAGAGCCGGGGTGATGCCAGTCCAGTGGAACCAGTCAGCGCCGTCAAATATCTTGTCCCAATCGAACTCATCGGCCTTGGCCAGCGCGATGGAGGAGCCTGCGCGGTCATAGATGACCTTGGAAGCGCGCTGGGAAGCGCCTTTCTCGCAATAGTACACGCCGAGACGCGGGCCGCCGCGGAGCATCAGCGAGGTGTCAACGCCGTAGCGGCGCAGCTCATTGACGGCGCACTGGCCTATCTCATGCGCGGGAACCTTGGTGACGTAGGCTGCGTCAATGCCGTAGTTTGCGAGCGACACCGCAACGTTCGCTTCGCCGCCGGCATAGGTGGCCTCGAATTTATCTGCCTGCACGAAACGGAGATAACCCTCCGGGTTCAGGCGCATCATTATCTCACCGAAAGTAATTACTCTTGCCATTATAGTCTTCTCCTTTACTGTACGCTCTTTATTATTTCTACCATGGTCTTTGCCGCCTCGGTCAGTTTATCGAACTCGCCGGCGTCGATCCATGCCTTCTTTGCGAGGTTGCCGCCGATGCCGAGCCCGACTGCGCCGGCCTTGAGGAAGTCCGCCGCGTTAGACTCGTTCACGCCGCCGACGGCCATGAGCTTCACATGGCTGATGGGCGCGCGGATGGCCTTGAGATAGCTGACACCGAGGTCGCCCGCCGGGAAGAGCTTGACGAAATCCGCGCCCGCGGCATGCGCGGTCATGACCTCGGTCGGGGTCATTGCGCCGGGGAGGGACACCATGCCGAGCTCAACAGTGCGCTTGATGACATCAACATTCGTATCCGGGGAGATGATATACTTGCCGCCATGGGCATGGGTCAGCTCGACCAGCTCAACGCTTGTGACAGTACCCGCGCCGAAGAGCATTTTATCGCCGAACTCCTCGGTCAGTGCGCCGATCGCCTCGGCGGTCTGCTGCCAGGATGCGGGATCCTTCTGATTATAGGTGATCTCCATAAGGCGCACGCCGCCGGCATACAGCGCGTTTGCGACCTTGCTGCACTGGTCGGCGCTGACACCGCGCACGATGGCGATCAGCTTTTCCTTTTCAATTCTTTCTATTACCTGTTCACGCATACGGATTTCTCCTTTGATTTTCATAATGTGAAAATGGTTATCGCATTCTGATATTCGCCTTTATATTACAAAATTACTTCCCTCTTGTCAACCGGATATGCCCCGCTTTGCGCCGCGCATATCGCCAAAAATGCGCGGGGCTTTTTGTGAGAATACCACAATTGACGCGGAGCGCCGGGGCATGTTAGAGTATGAAAAAGCTTTTCATAATGTGAAAACGGAGATATGTTATGGCAAACTCAACACCTGTACAGTCGATAGACCGTGTTTTTGATATAGTCGAGGCGCTCTCCTCCAGCCCGCACGGGATGAGCCTGACCGATCTCGCCGCCGCAGTCGGCCTGCACGTCAGCACCGTTCACCGCCTGCTCGCTTCGCTCTCCTCACGCGGCTATGTGCAGAAGGATATAGAGACGGGAAAGTACCGCCTGACGCTGAAAATGTTTGAGGTCGGCAGCCGCGCAGCCTGCGGGGTGAACCTTGTGTCGATAGCGCGGCCATACCTTGAGCGGCTCGCGGAGTTCAGCGGCGAGGCCGTCCACCTTGTCGCGCGTCTGGGCGATGAGGTCGTGTATCTCTATAAGGAGGACACGAGCAGCAGCATCGCGCGCATGGCGTCGTTCGTCGGGCTGAAGAACCCGATGTACTGCACGGGCGTCGGCAAGTGCATTCTGGCAAATCTCCCGCCGGAGGCCGTGCGCGGGATATGGGACAGGTCGGTCATAACCGCGTTCACGCCGAACACCATCACGGACTTTGACCGGCTCACCGCGGAGCTGAGCAAGATAAAGGCTCAGGGCTACGCGCTCGATAACGAGGAGCACGAGCCGGGCGTGTTCTGCATCGCCGCGCCAATCTTCGATTACAGCGCCCATCCCGTCGCCGCGATAAGCGTATCCGCCCCGGCATCCAGAATGGAGCCGGAGCGGATACAGGAGATCGCCGCGCAGGTCGTCAGCAGCGCCGGCGCGATCACCGGCGTTCTCGGCGGCTGAGGGTCATTTAAAATACGTATTATCCACGGCGGATGGCAGAAGCTGTCCGCCGTCGACTGTTATGTCGCTGCCGGTGACGTACTTGGCAGCATCCGAGATAAGGTACAGAACCGCCGCGGCGATCTCCTCAGGCTGACCGGTGCGCTGCGCCGGGATACGGGAGACGAGCATTTTCTCCCTGTCGGTGACGACGTTCGGGTCTGTCACCTTGATGTATCCCGGAGACACGCTGTTGACCCTTATCCCGTAGGGCGCAAGCTCAAGCGCCATATGCTGCGTGAGCTTATAGACCGCGGCCTTCGCCGGGCCGTATACGCTGGCCTTGGGATAGTTCGTGCCGCGGTGGACGCTGCTGGTGTTTATGATGCAGCCGCGCGTACCGTGGCGGATCATGTCCTTCGCCGCGCGCTGGGCGCAGAAGAACGTGCCGCGCAGGTCGACGTTCGTGATGGTGTCGAACATCTCAGGCGAGACTTCGAGGAAGGGCATGAACTTTGTGATGCCAGCATTGTTGACGAGCACATCAATATTCCCGAATTCCCGCTCTAACGTATCGAACATCGGGTCGATATCGTCGAGCTTTGTTAGGTCGGCCTTTATGGCCATTGACCTTCTGCCGAGCGCGCGGACTTTTTCCACTGTGTCCTTCGCCTGCTCCTCGCTTCCGCAATAGCTGATGCAGACATCGTACCCCGCTTTTGCAAGCTCAATGGCCTCGCCCTTGCCGATGCCGTGACCGGCGCCTGTGACCAATGCGATCTTTGCCATGATGTAAGTTTCCTTTCTTTTTATTATTCCTGTTTATTTCACTTCAAATGTATAGCTTCTCCGATAGCTCACGCTCTCCCCGCTCTCAAGGTCGATGGGCGCGAACACCTCAGGGCAGAAGGCGTTGAAGTTGTTCCAGCTGTAGAAATTGCAGACGGGAACGCCGTCCTCGATGAGAACGCTCATGCCCTTGGCCGCGTTTTCAAGCTTCATCCAGTGGCTCTTGAGCCCCTCCCAGCCGCGGATCCAGAACGCGCTGGACTCGGTCGGCCCGTCAAATTCGCCGAGACGGTAAGCGTCGCGCTCGATGATAAGCTCGCCGCGGCGCAGCTTCGGCTCGATGGTATAGGGGAAGGACAGGCGGTAGTCGGAGTTTATCACACCGCCGTCAAAATTAAAGAAGTTGTGGGAAAACTCGGTCGCGTGGATGGCCTTGGGTCCGACATTCCTGACAGTGATATTCATGTGCAGGGTGCTGCCCTCAAGGGTATAGAGCTTCTCCATATCCATCGCGACGCCGCAGCAGAGATGCGGCAGCGTCCTGATCTTCACGAAGTCCTCCCCCGTCTCGACCGCGTGCTCAAACGGCACGGTCGGATAATCCTTTGTAAAGAGAAAGGGCGAGGTATCCGTCTTCTTGAGCAGACCCACGCCGGGCAGCGGGAAATAGTCCGCGACCGACGCGCTGTCATAAAGCGCAGTATCGCGCCACTCGAACACGTTCACGAGCCCCACGCCGCCGAGACCGACGCCGCCGCTGCTGTTGAGCTCCTTGGAGAGGAAGGTGTGTCCCTTGTGCCACACCTGCTCGACCATGCCGCCCCAGTCATAGCGCGAACGGTCATAGCCCCAGCCGGGCAGCAGGATATTTGCCCTTATACTTCCGTTGTCAATAATAACCGATTTTTCCATTGAACTTATCACTCCCGAGTGCCGGGCACTTTCGCCAAAGTTCCGGCAGATTTTTTATGCATACCGCACAAGACCCCTTGTGTTATCTGGCTTTATGGTAGCAGAGATTATTCAAAATGTCAAATATCAAATATCATTTCCGTGAAAAAGTCTATTGACAATCCGCCGCGCGCTTGATAATATTGTGAACGAAGAATGAATCACGCGGCAAAAGCAAAATACGGAACACGGAGCGGTCATTATGGCAGAGAAAATAGTCTTTGAAGGCACAGTCGCCTCCAAGGTCACAGAGCGTCTGCGCGAGGATATAATCAGCAAGAAGATTGAAGCCGGAAGCCGCATCACGATAAAGGAGATCTCCGAGCGCTACGGCACGAGCAATATGCCCGTGCGCGAGGCTTTCAGAACGCTTGAGGGAGAGAAGCTGCTGGAGATCAACGCCTACAAGGGCGCTACCGTTCTGTGCATCGACGAGAACTTTGTCAGGGAGATATACGGTCTGCTCCGCGCGCTGGAGTGCCTTATCTACGAATCCGCCCTGCCCTATATAGACGATGAGCTTATAGAAGAGCTCAAGGCCGTCAATGAGGAGATCGGCCTTATCGCCGCCGGTCAGACGCTGAGCAACGGCTACATAGACCTGAACACGAAATTCCACGGACTGATAATGTCCCGCGGCGGCAACTCGAAGGCTATAGAGCTCTACCGCTATTACCATATGCTCATCAGCGCCCTGCGCAAAAGCTACATGCCCAGCACTGCCCGCGTACAGGCGGTGTACAGCGAGCATACGGAGCTTATCGCCGCGCTCGAAAAGAAGGACGCGCTCGCAATCAAGGCCGCAGTCGACAAGCACGTCGGCCACGCGATGGAGAACTTCCTGAAGGTATACGCCGGGCAGCTCTGACGCTCCGGCTCCGGTTACACTATGGGGGGGACGAAACTTGTGGTTTCGTTTCTCCGGCAGCAAAATATCAAATATCATATCTTAGCCGCGTCTAAAATATCAAATATCAAAATTGCTTTGCACATACACAAATAAACGCAAGTGGAGGTAATGATCTTGAAAGCAATTGGTAAAATCTTTGATGTCCTTGAGAAGATCCTCAAGAACATCTGCGGCGCGCTTGTCGTAGGCTTTACCGGCATCACCCTCGTCGCCGTTATCGCACGATATGTGCTCAACTCTCCCATCTGGTGGAGCGAGCAGCTCTGCCGCTACCTGTTCATCTGGATGCTGATGCTCTATTTCCCCATCATCGTCCGTCATGAGCAGAACCTCGGCTTTGACGTTCTTGTGAAGCGCCTGCCGAAGAAGTTCCAGGACATCTCCTGGCTCATCTGCAATATGCTCATCTGCGCTTTCGGCGGCTTCTACTTCGCCTACACCGTCCAGCTGTGCCAGAAGTTCAACGCGGCGCACAAGTACCTTGACGGAATCCACCTGCCCGCCTCCTTCATGTACTCCTCTCAGGCGGTCGGCGCGGCGCTGCTCGTGCTCTTCTCGCTCGAAGTCGTTATCAATCTGTTTATCAAGATAGTTCATGAGAATAAGGATGGTGAAGAGATATGATGCTTGGTATTCTTTTCGGGCTGTTCTTCCTGCTGCTGTTCATCGGCATGCCCGTCGCCTACGGTATGGTCATTTCCGCCGTCATTACCCTTTTCTTTGACCCCTCGCTCACCGGTATAATCATCCCTCAGAAGCTCTTCACCGGCATGGACTCTTTCTCCCTCATGGCAGTGCCTTTCTTCATGCTGGCCGGTACCCTGATGGAGAAGTCCGGTATCACCGATATCCTTGTCAACTGGGCAAAGAGCCTTGTCGGCCACTTCAAGGGCGGCCTCGGCCACGCGACCATCGTCACCGGCGTCGTGATGGCGGGCGTCTCCGGTTCCGCGAATGCCGACACCTCCGCTCTCGCCTCCATCCTTGTCCCCATCATGCGCAAGGACGGCTATGACGACGGCTACTCCTGCGCCCTCGTCTCCTCCTGCGGCGCTCTCGGCCCGGTCATCCCGCCGAGCATAATGATGGTGCTCTACTCCGGTGTTACCTCCATCGCCATCGGCAAGCTGTTCATGGCCGGTATCATCCCCGGTCTCGTCATCGCCATCGGCTACATGATCGTCAACGGCGTCTACGCCCGCAAGGCCGGTATCCCCAAGTCGAAGTTTGTCGGCTGGAAGGCTCTCGGTCAGGACACTCTCAAGGCGCTGCCCGCGCTCATCATGCCCGTGATAATCATCGGCGGCATCCTCTCCGGTGCCACCACCGCGACCGAAGCCGGCGTTGTCGCCTGCGTATACAGCATCATCTACGGCTTCATCCGCAAGACCATGAACGTCCAGCACGTTTGGGACTGCTTCAAGGACGCTGTCCACGGCACGACCAACTGCATGATCGTCGTTGTTTTTGCCGGTATCTTCGGCACCCTCGCCACGAATTACAACCTCTCCAAGGTCGTGCTCGCCGCGTCTCAGGTCTTCCACGGCAACCCCTACCTGATCCTGATATTCATCAGCATTATCCTCTACATAGCCGGTATGTTCATCGATTCCAACGCTGCGATGCTCATGCTCGTGCCTATCTTCACCCCGCTCATCGCCGCCTACGGCTTTGACCCGATCTACTTTGCAATGGTCTGCATCCTGACGCTCGACATGGGCGGCATGTCTCCCCCGGTCGGCCTGCTCATGTACATCTCCGCAAGCATTACCGACACCCCGCTCGAGAAGGTCGTCAGAAATATCTTCAAGTTCATCACCGTCAACTACAGCGTGACCCTGCTCGTCATCTTCATCCCCGCGCTTGTCACCTGGCTTCCCTCTCTGATGTGACAGGGAAACAAATCCGGAATCCCGGAGCATCTGCTCTGTGATCATAAAAAAATTTAGGAGGAACCCCAAAATGAAGAAACTCATCGCTCTGGTGCTTGCACTCGTTATGTGCTTTGCACTGTGCGCCTGCGGCCAGTCCGCTGCCCCCGCAGCAACGGAAGCTCCCGCAGCAGAACCCGCAGCCGACGCTGCAGCTGACACCGCAGCAGTCGAGTACCCCGAGATGACCCTGAAGCTCTCCCACCACAATGCTGTTGACCAGCCCATCCACGAAGCACTGACCAAGTGGGCGACCATGATCAACGAGCAGTCCGGCGGCAAGATCACCATCGACATCTACCCCGCAGCTTCCCTCTACAACCAGACCGACGCTCAGGATGCCGTCCAGATGGGCACCCTCGATATGTGCCTTGCTGACTGCTCCCAGCTCTCTTCCGCAGTCCCCGCTTTCGCACTGACCGCAATGCCTTTCCTGTATGACAGCTATGAGACCGCAGGCAAGGTCATCTTCGGCGAAGTCGGCGCACAGCTCGACCAGCAGCTCGAGGATACCCTGAATATGCACGCTTTCGGCTGGACCTGGAACAACTTCCGCAACATGATCACCAAGACCCCCATCACCAGCCTTGACGACTGCAAGGGCTACAAGCTCCGCTCCCCCGGCACCGACCTCTACCTGAACACCTTCAACACCCTCGGCATGAGCCCCACCGTCGTTCCCTGGAACGAGGCCTACACCGCAATGCAGTCCGGCCTTGTTGACGGCGTTGAGTCCGGTCTCGAAGCTTTCTACACTCAGGGCTTCTATGAGCTCGGCAAGTACGTCTGCCTGTCCCGCCACATGATCTCCGTCATCGGCCCTGTCATGAACGCCGATAAGTGGAACTCCCTCGACGAGGCCACTCAGGAGCTCTTCACCTCCACCTGGAAGCAGTGCCAGGAAGAGCTGAACGAGACCGTTATCGCAAACGAGTCCGGCTACCAGACCAAGCTCGAAGAAGCCGGCTGCACCATCACCCAGTTTGACGACCAGCAGGCTCTCATCGACCTCTTCACTCCGTTCTGGAGCGAGAGCGCCGAGGCCGGCGGCTACACCGATCTGCTCGATCAGGTTCTTGCCATCGTCAACGGCTGATCCGACTGAACTTTATAACGGGCATCCCAACGGATGCCCGTTATATCCTAAGCAATGTGTTTTGTATTTAACGCAAAGCATATTGCTCAGGATATAAGATAAAGCGAGGAACTGTATATGAAGATAAGCTGGCTCGGTCAGGCGGGCTTCCGTCTGGTCACGGATAACGGCACGGTCATTATGATCGACCCCTATCTTTCCGATACGCTCAGATATAAAAAAGGTGAGAGCTACCGCCGCGAAGTCCCGGTGAAGGATGAGCTTCTTGGAAGCCACGTAGACGTTGTGATTCTCACACATATCCACGACGACCATACCGATTTTGGTACGCTCGACAGGCTGCTCGCAGCAAACGGCCCCGTTGCGGTGCTGGCACCGGTGAACGTGCTCGCCGCGCTCCGCGCGCGCTATGCAAGGGCAGAGAACTATATGCTCTTTGACCCCGGCATTGAAATTACGCTTAACGGCATACGCTTCAGCTCGACCTACGCCGCGCACAGCGATGAGCACCCCATCGGCGTTGTCATCGAGGGCGACGGCAAGGTCGTCTGCCACACCGGGGACACCATGTTCCACAAGCGTCTGCCGTCGGAATACCCGCAGGGCGCGGATCTGCTGATGCTCCCGATAAACGGCAGCGGCTACAACATGAACGCCGTCGACGCTGCGCGCCTTACAGCGATCCTCGCACCGAAGGCCGTGCTCCCGATGCACTGGGATATGTTCAAGGCCTATGGCTGCGACGTGAATGAGTTTATATCGGAGTTCCGGGACGGCGGCCAGCGCATCCTTGTCCCGGAGCACTATGCCGAATTTGAAGTATAACTGGAGGATACATCCATGAAAATCACAGATATCAAGACATTCAACGTTTTTACCTACCGGACGAATTTTGTCTTTGTCAAGCTCGAAACTGACGAGGGCATATCCGGTATCGGCGAGGGCACGCTGGAATACAAGGAGAACGCCCTGCTCGGCGCAATCGAGGATATAAAGCGCGTGCTCATCGGGCAGGACCCGCGCGAGGTCGAGCGCATATCCCATGAGCTCTACCGCGATTCCTACTGGCGCGTCGGTCCCGTGCTCCAGAGCGCCGTCTCCGCGGTGAACATGGCCATGTGGGACATCAAGGCCAAGGCCGCCGGGGTGCCGGTGTATGAAATGCTCGGCGGCAAAGTGCGCGACGGCGTGCGCATGTATGCGAATGCCTGGTTTGCCGGTGCAAAGACCGCGGATGAATTCGCCGCTGCCGCCGTCAAGGCCAAGAACATGGGCGTCACCGCCCTCAAGTGGGACCCGTTCGGCAAGGCCTATATGTATATGGAGAACTCGGACTTCCGCCGCTCGATAGAGATCGTTGAGGCTGTGCGCGGCGCGGTCGGAAATGACGTTGACCTGCTGATTGAAGGCCATGGCCGCTTCGATATTGCCACCGGCATAAAGATCGCAAACGCACTCAAGCCCTTTGACCCGTATTTCTTCGAGGAGCCTACGCCTCCCGACTGCCTTGACGCTCTCGCGCAGGTGCACAAGAGCTCCCCTGTTCCCATCGCGGCAGGCGAGCGGCTCTATTCCCTCACGCAGATGCGCGACTTCTTGGAGCGCGGCTGCGCGGACTTCGTCCAGCCCGACATCAGCCACTGCGGCGGCATCTCTGCCGTCAAGAAGATGGCCGCCCTGTGCGAAGCACACTATGTGGCCCTCGCGCCGCACAACCCCAGCGGCCCCGTTGCGAACGCCGCGACGCTGCATATCGCCGCGAGCACTCAGGGCTTCCGCATTCTGGAGATAAGCTTTACTGACGTGTCATGGCGCAAGGAGCTTACGAATGAGCGCGTCGTGTTCGACAAGGGCAATATCCTCATCCCGACGGGCGTTGGCCTCGGCCTTGAAATAAATGAGGAGAACTGCCTGAAATATCCTTTCCAGCCCATCGATCTGCGCCACTACAAGGGCACGCTTACAAATATCCGCCCCGCTGACCATACGAGCACCTACTTTGAAGGACTCTGAGAGGTAATTTACAATGAAAATAACTGACCTGAAGATGATACATATCCGTCCGCGCTGGATGTTCCTCAAAATCGAAACCGACGAGGGGATATGCGGCTGGGGTGAACCGGTTGTTGAAGGCCGTGCAAGAACTGTCGAGACCGCCGTCAATGAGTTCAGACCCATGCTCATCGGCGCAGACCCGCTGAAGATAGAGCACCTCTGGCAGGGCATGTACCGCCGCACCTTCTACCGCGGCGGCCCCATCCTCTGCTCCGCCATCTCCGGCATCGAAATGGCGCTCTGGGACATCAAGGGCAAGTACTATAACATGCCGGTCTTTGAAATGCTCGGCGGCGCTTACCGCGACAAGGTGCGCATGTACGGCCACCTCAAGCCGACCGGCCACCCCGGCGACTTCCCGATACCCGACATGCTGAAGATAACGGACAAGCGTCTCGCCGACGGCTTCACCGTTATGAAATATTCCATCATCCCGCCGATCAGGCCCATCGACAATATGGAAATGGTCGACAAGGTCGTTGAGCGCTTCGCCGCTGTGCGTGAGCGCGTCGGCAAAAAGGTCGATATCGCGATCGACTTCCACGGCCGCGTGAGTCCCGCGATGTCCATCCGCCTGCTCAAGGCGCTCGAGCCGTATTATCCGCTCTTCGTCGAGGAGCCGGTGCTGCCCGAAAATGTGGACGAAATGGTGCGTGTGTCGCGCAGCACAACGATACCCATCGCCGCAGGTGAACGTCTCTTCACGAAGTTCGGCTTCCGCGAGCTTATTGAGAAGCAGGCCGTCTCCGTCGTCCAGCCCGACCTCTGCCACTGCGGCGGCATATTTGAGGCGCGCAAGATCGCGGCTATGGCCGAGACCTACTATATGCAGATCGCGCCGCACAATCCCCTCGGCCCCATCTCCCTCGCCGCCTGCATGCAGCTCGACGCCTGCGTGCCGAACCTGCTCGCGCAGGAGCACCCCGGTATGCCCGACCATGCCGATCTCGGTGTCGGCATTCTCAAGACCCCGTTCAAGATCGAGGACGGCTATATCCGCATCCCCGAAGGTCCCGGTCTCGGCATCGAGGTCGACGAGAGCAAGCTTGATGCGCTGCGCTTTGACGGCACATGGGACACGCCCCATCTCGAATTTGAAGACGGCAGCATAGCCGATTGGTAACATATAAAATCTGAATGGAGGCAGAACTATGTTTGATTTAACAGGTAAGGTCGCTCTGGTCACCGGCTCCTCGCAGGGGCTCGGCGCGGCAATGGCGCGCTGTCTGGCGGAAGCCGGGGCGGACGTCGCCGTGAACTACACCTCGGAGCACTCTCTTGAAATGGCCGAAAAGGTCGCCGAATACATCCGCGGCAAGGGCCGCCGCGCCATCATCATCCGCGCCGACGTCAGCAAGGAAGAAGACGTCATCCGTATGATCGAAACTGTCGATAAAGAATTCGGCCGCCTTGACATCCTCTGCAACAACGCCGGCGTCAACAGCAACCGCAACATCTACGACATGACCCTTGAGGACTGGCAACGCGTGCAGAACACCAACATCACCGGCGCGTTCCTATGCAGCAAGTACGCCATCCCCGTTATGAAGCGCAACCACTACGGGCGCATAATCATGACCTCCTCCGTCACCGCCCAGCAGGGTGCGCTGTTCGGGCAGGTGCATTACGCCTCCACCAAGGGCGCGCAGCAGTCCTTTGCAAAGACGCTCGCACGCACTGTCGCGCTCGACGGCATCACCGTCAACTGCGTCGCCCCCGGCACGCACATGACCGAGACACTGCACGAGATCCTCGTCAATTCCGATCCGCACCGTCTGGATGCCGCGATAGAGCGCACGCCCATGGGCAAGATCGGCACCTGCGAGGACGTCGCCTACGCCGTCGTATACCTCGCGTCCGAGGAAGCCGGTTACGTCACCGGCGCCTGCATCGACGTCAACGGCGGCTGCTATATGCGTTCATAACTCTTTCTCCATAATGAAATTGGGTGTACCCGTTCAGCGCGGGTACACCCAATTTTTATTTATTATGCCTGCGGTACCGGTAATGCGGCGCTTCCCGCATCGTCAACGCGGTCGCAGAAGACTGTGACGCGCGTCTTGCCGCCCTTGGTGCAGGTGTAGAGGACAAGGTCATGCCCACTGTTCTGCACGGCTTCGACGGAATTCGGGCTCAGCGTCTCGAGCCTCGTGACGGAGTAGGTGCTGACGACGCCATCCATGTCCGTGAATATGACCGTCTCGCCGCCGGTGAGCTCCTTCAGTCGCCCGAAATGGCTCTCAAAATTGTGCGCGGCGATCACGAGATCGTCCGTGCGCGTGGAGCCGAACTGACGGCAGGGCGCGATCTTCAGCCGGTCGTAGTCCCACTCGGCCATGACCGGCAGCTTCAGCCCCAGCACGGGAACCTCGACATAGCCGATATAATCATAGCCGTCGATCGTGACGGTCGGCATCGTCGGGTCTACCGGCGCAGGCGACGGCGACACGCCCGGACTCGGCGACGGCTTCCGGACAGCCTGCGCCTCGATGACCGCCTCGACGCTCTCGAGCAGGCTCTCGGCCTCCTGCCCGGCTTGTGCGTCCTCCTGACGGTTATGGACGAAGAGGAGCAGCGCTGAAATGATCAGCACTGCTCCTGCTGCCATGATCGCGATGCCCGCTTTTTTAGGCATCGTTCTCTCTCTTCTTCTTGAGCATCATTGCCCCGCCGAGAGTAACGAGGGCAACACCGGCGCCGCCAAGCACCCAAACAGGCCAATTGAGCTGACCGGTCTGGATTAGGCTCTTGCTGTTCGTGATGGTCACGACAGTGCCGTCGGCAGAAACGCTGTAGGACGGGACATAGCCCTTGGGAATATTGGTCTCAAGGACGCGCCAGTTGCCGTAAGCGTTGAGGTCTTTCCAATGGTAGGTCCACTTGTTCGCAGCGCTCAGGCGCACCGTGTCATAAGCGACATCGCCGTCATAAAGCGTTACGGTAACAGAGCTGGGACGGTTCTTGAGCGTGTCATTGCTCCATTTCTTTATCACTGTGATGTCCAGCGGAACCTTTGGATCGGGGCCGGGATCATTCGCGGTGTTGGTGATGGTGACAGTCGTGCCCTCGGTCTTGTAGCTGGGGGTGTAGCCGTCGACCGGCTCCTCCTCGACCGTCCAGGTGCTGTCCGCATCGAGCTTATCGAAGGTGTAGGTCCAATTGTTCGCGGCGTTGAGCACCTGAGTGGTCCCGGTCTCCTTGCCGTCCTTGAGCAGTTTGACGGTGACGCTGTCATTGGCGTGGCTGGCGTTGCCGTCGCTCCAGTTCTTGGTGACGGTGAGCTGGGTCTCGTTGAAGCCGTCCACACGGAACACCCAGTCGACCTCACCGACGCGGTTGGCATACCTGTTGTCAAGCGTGATGGGCACGTTCAGATCAACGGTGAATGTGGTGCCCTCGCCCTTATAGAACTTGCCGATGAAGACGTAATCGGTCAGAGCCCCGGTCTGGTCGGGAGTGCTGTTATAGATCTCCGTGCCGCCGGCCTTCACCGTCATGGTGAGCTGAGAGAGGAAATCGGACATCGTCGCGACGGTCTCATCGCGCTGACCGTCGACATTGGCCTGATCCTTGCCGCCGGTGTTCTCAAAGGTCTCGCTGTAGGTGAGGGGGTTTGCGGTCTCGTCATGGGGAACTGCCTTCATGTAGAGATTCACAAAGTCGCAGTCCGCGGCGTCCTGCGGAGCATAGGTGAAGCTGATGCTCTCGGTCAGGTTATCGCCGGGCATGACGTTCTTGAAGCTGTCAAACAGGTCGGTCGCGGTATAGTTCATGTCGCCGGACTGGAACCCGAAGCCCTGCTTCTCACCGCGGAACGTGATGGAAGCGGTGGGAGACGGAGCCGCCGCAAACGCGCTGACCGACAGGCTCATAAGCACGAGTACCATGAGCACGAGGGATGTGATCGCTTTGAATGACTTTTTCATGTCTCCACCCCCTTAGTTAGCCGGTACAATCAGACTGCCGTCTGTGCCGATTGAGAAGCCTGTGCCCCAGGCTGCCTTAACAGCCGCTTCCGGAACGCTCTGGATCGCTTCTGCCATAACATCGATGGACTGATGGCCGCCGTCCGCGTCATCGTAGTTTTCGGTCAGCGTCATGCTGTCAGTCAATTTAGTCGCGGGCTTATCTCCCGGCGCAACGGGCAGAGTATAGTAGTAATAACCGTTGTACTCGACCCAGTTTGCGCCAAGTGTGAACTGGGGAAGCGCCGCCGTGCCGCCGATGTGCTGACCGGCATCATTCGTGCGGTAGGTCACCAGCTTGACGCGGATGAAAGCATCGATATCGCCGGTGTTCTTCACGTTGACATCGGATTTCACTTTACCGTCAAATTTTTCCTGCACTTCACAGGTGACTTTGGAGGGATCAAATGTGTTCACGAGGGGTCTATCTTTATCGGTGAGCCATGCGATGGTACCGCCGACGGCCAGCGCAAAGAGCATGACCGTGGCGAGGAGCATTGCTGTCGCTCTGCCTCTGCGGCGGGGTCTTGCGCTCACAGACTGTGCCTGAGGCTTGCCGTGCTTGCCTTCATATCTGGCTTTATACATTTTTCATTCCCTCCTTCCTCAGTGCTTAAAACCGAAGATGTTGCGGACAACTGTGCTGAAGCCGTTCAGCCACTGGTCGTTGGTCTTCGTATTGGTGCAGGTAATGCTGCCGGTGGGATTCTGTGCCGTCAGCGCAGCGCTGCCGCCGTTATTGGCAGAATAGCGCCAGCTCCAGCCGGTGTTTTCGCTGATGGTGTAAGTACCGACGGGCAGTTCGACGAGGGTTTCGGTGCCGTTGCCCCAGACGGTCACTTCGGAATACTTCACGCCGTCCTTGAAAACATCGAACACATAGGACTCGTCAGCCGCGCCGCCCTGCTTGGTAATGTTCAGCGTGCAGGTCTGGATGTGGATCAGGAACGCGGGAGCACCGGGCGTTGCTGGGGTCTCCCAACCGCAGGCGGTGGTGCAATCCTGATGCACGAACGTGGTATGCTCATTCACATTTTCTATGCCGATTTTGACCGTAGCCGCAACCGGAACATCCTGCTTGGTGTACTTGCCGTCTTTAAGTTTGCTTTCATCCGGCGTGTAGCTGATATCCAGCGTCGGCTTTGCGCCGAGCATGGTTACACCTGCATCTGTCGATGCGGTATCACCGTGCCTCCACGTTTCCGAACCGACCTTGTTGCCGCTGTAATTGTTGTTTGCGGGAACTGTCTCGCCATAGTAGGCGGAGGAATCCCTGAACGTCAGCTCCGGTTTGAAGACATAGATGTTGTCGGCAGGATCGTTGACGCCGGTTTTTGCCGTTGCCGCGTCACCCTTGGCGGGGGTAGAAGTACCCGCGGTCTTGGGCGCTACGGTAACTTCGACGGTATAGGTCGTATCTTCGGTCAGGTTTTCAAGCTTGTCAGAAATGACATTGCCGTCTTTGTCCTTGACCGTAACGGTGATATCAACGTACTCGGTCTGCCAGGGATCAAGGCCGTAAGGCTTATCAGTGTCGGTTGCCTTGCTGAGATCAAGCTTTACATCGCCAACGCTGATTTCAGAGCCATCCTTGAGCTGATCGGCGGTGACTTCGCCCTTGAGGTAGACGTTCTTGTCAGCAGCGGTGACGGTCACGCCCTGAATGGGAACATTGACTTTGGGCTGCTCGAAGGTCATAACAGGGGTCTGCGCGGAACCGTTCTCGTAGATACCCGCGCTTGCATTGGTGATAACATCGTTGCCGCCCAGGAAACCGCTCTTGCGGGATACATCAAAAGAAATAACCAGTTTTTTGCCTCGAACGGTGGTATTGCCCTGCGCATCCGTTTCGGTGCCGCACCAGTTTTCGGAGAAGTCAAAGCCGGTTACGCTAACCTGGTCGCCGCTGACCGTGGCAGATACACCGCCACTGCCGCCGCTGGTGCTGCGCCATGTGTAGATATTTCCGGTTTTTCCGGTGCAGTCATAAGTATCGATTCGAATGTCGCTTGCTGTCGTCCCGGCAGGCAGCGTGAAGTACGGGGAGATAATGTCTTTCACAACCGTCTCGCTGCCCAGCGTGGTCTCAGAACCGCCCGTCTCGATTTGGTCGGAAATCTGCTGGAAAATGTTGTTCAAAGAAGCCGAGTCACCAGCAGAGAGGTAGTAGCTGGGCGTGCGGGGAGTTCCGTTGTTGGAAGAAACTTTCTGCATAAACCAGTTACAGGCAGCAGACATTTCTGCTTCTGTATAGTTAGCCGACCAACCGGAACCTTCGTAATCTTTATCTGGCTCTTTTCCTGCGGTGCTTGCGTCAGCGCCGGAGAAAATGCCTATGGAGTACACGGTAGTTCCTTCGGCTTTGATTGCGTTTGCAGTCGAAATTGCACTATTGGCAACGTTCTTTTGGAATCCGTTGTAGTCTGTCGGAGAGCCGTCTGTAAAGACGATCACCACACGGTTGCGCGTCTCACCAGTTGGAACCGGATTGGCGTCCAGAATACCCTTTGCCATGATAAGGCCGTAGTCTGTTCTTGTCGCGCCGCTCGCCTGCAACGCATTAAGAGACGCGGCTACGTTGCTCTTACCGTTGGTTGTGCTCATGTCCTGTAGTGCCGTACTATACACCCCGGCAGCATTATTTTCATACCGGTTCAGCGTGCTTCCGATAAACACGCCGGTATTATAGCCGTAATCCCAATCAGTGTCCGCATAGCCTACGACGGCAATGCGATGATCAATATTATCGGCAGTGGTAGTGATATCGCCGTCCTCGCCTGCTGCCTTAGTAGCAACGGCACTGGCAAACGCATTTGCCGCGCTTTTCAGAGCGTTAAGACGTGAGCCGCCGCCGGAGGTGGTTGTGTCGCGCTGATAAAAAGCAGGCGTATATCTCGTGCTTGCACCGGTGGACGTGCCAATGGTTTGGGTTGTACCATTGGTGTCTGTGTAGGTGTATGTGTAGACGTTCTGACTTTCATCCGCCACAGCCAGATACAGATAACCGTCATCCGTGTTTTGGAAAGTAGGCGAATGACGGCTACCCTTGTTGTTCTGGTTTAAGATAGTACCGTCCTCAAGCGCATATTTGCAGTTCCAATTTTGTAAACCATTATCGCGCTCACGGGTATAGACAACTTTTTTAATTTCACCGTTGACATAGGTATACAAATTATTCCGATTTTCCCAATAGTTCGTATATCCGTTGGAACCATTGTCATTTCGGCCCTTCGTTATTTTGTTATAGGTGATCGTCTGCTGAAGCGTCACGGAAACAGACACGTAAGAGCCATCAGGCAGCTTATGCCAAAGGTTGGCGCTGCCGCCGTTATGCCGTCTTTCATAGTTGTTTTTGTTTTGCGTGTTATTCCCCGTATACGCTGTATATCGCACCTGACCGATATCATCTTCCATGGAACCGGACTGGTTGAGTACAAGAATGATATCCGTAGGAATATCCTTTTCTTGGACAGTTGTAGTCTTGGAGCCGGTTGCAAAGGCTTCCAGTGTGATGGTATAGGAGCCATCTTTGTTGGCAGTAGCCGTCTTGCTGATTTTCATGCCGTTGTCGGGGTCACTTTCCGCATAGGCTCTCGTGCCAGGCACAATTAGCGTGCTGAAAAGAGACAGACATAAAAGCAGCGATAGAATCCTCGTCTTTTTCATTCTCTGCCTCCTCAATTATCCCCGCCAGTAACGGGATCGCCAAAGGGTGCGACATAGGTGTAGTTTACAGTCGGACGCACAATTTCACTCGGCACAGTTTCCTCTGCTACATCATTTTCAATGGTTACAGCAGGTAGAGGAACGGTTTCAAGAGATTTGATGTGCGCCTCGACCTTCTGAATCTGTTCATCGGAAAGTAAGCCAAAATACTCTTCCGGCGTTTCTGCGATGAGGTCTTCCAAAGCCTCCTGCGTAGCGCAGGCCATGATCTTGTCGAACAGGTGGCAGGGGCATTTGCAGTCTGCATCGGTGCAGTCGTCGGAGCAGGTATCGATATGAGAGGGAACTGCGGGCTTTTCAGGAGCGGCATAGAGGGGGCAGCCTTCCTTGTGCGCCTCGCCGTCGGCAGGGGCGGGGTCACAGGTGCAGGTCTTGGTCTCGGCCTCGGGCTCAGTCTTGGGCTCCTCTGAGGGCTGCTCGGGAGCGGCGTACAGAGGGCAGCCTTCCTTATGCGCCTCGCCCTCAGCGGGGGCGGGATCGCAGGTGCAGGTCTTGGGCTCTGCCGGGGTCTCGGACTCGCTCTGAGGTGCGGCATCGTCCGTCACGACGGAATCGGCAGGAGTCTGCGCGGTTTCCGGAGTCGCGACCGAGATGGTGCCGTCGCTGGAAGCTGCGTCAGCAGAGACGGCCAGCGTGCCGGGCAGTGCCGCGGTAATGACCAGAACCAAGCAGATAACTGCTGCGATAAGCTTTTTCTTGTTCATGCTGCTGCCTCCTTATGCTGCAGGCCAACCAGACGCAGTCAGAGCGCTGGTGCCGTTGTTGGCGGTCTGCACGGCCTGTGCGCTGATATCGACCGTTGCGGCCGCGTTCTGGTACTCGTTGCCCATGGTGGGCTCAAAGGTCACGGAACTGAGGATCGGCGCGGTGGTCTCGCCGGGCTTCAGCGCCTTATTATAATAGTAGTACCCGTCCGTGCCAAGCGTCCAGTCCGTCGTGTTCAGGCCGAGCTTTATCAGGTCTGGGTCGACTTCGCCGTCGCCCGCGAGCTGGATGTCCTTCGTGATGAGCACGCGGACCCATGCTTCTGACGCGCCGGTGTTCTTGATCTCGGCAATCTTGGTAACGGTCACGCCGGGCATGATGCCGGTCACGTCCTCAAACGGCGTCTGCTTCGCTTCATCCGCCCATTCCTTGAGCTCGATGTCAACGCCGCCGGAAGTGATGACGTTGTGCGCCGTGTCTTCCGCAGTAAAGTACGCAAGAGTCCCGGCGGCGACAATGGCGACGCATATCGCCAGTACCGACAGGATCAACAGTTTTCGCTTCATAGTCCGTGCTCCTCTCAAGCTGAAATTGCTATTACTCCCAAAAGGGATGTTTACATAATTCTATGATCGTTACCAGATCATATGAGAACATCCCGAATATCCCCGGATGCTCTCATATGATCTGCACCGCAAAGGGTGCAGACCATATAAGAAAACGTTTGTGTTTAGTGATTATTTGTCAGATCAAATCACTTAGCGTCGAATGCTGTGAAAGCAGCTTCCCAAGTATCGAAGCCGTCAGCCTGAATGGCCTGAGCAACGACCTTAACCTCATCGAAAGAAGCTGCGCTGGCATTGTCGAGGCCAGCGGGGATGGTAACGGTCTGGAACATAGCGGTGGTATCAGCACCAGCGGCCAAAGTGCCGTCGTACTTCAGGATGAACTTCGCATCAAACTGACCAATGGTGAAAACATCGCCAGCTTCAACGCCGACAACGCTCCAGCCTTCGCCCAACTCGCCGACCAGCAGGTTCAGAGCTGCCTTGTAGCCATCATTGGGGAAAGTCTCTTTGAAGTCGGGATAACAGGCGGCAACCAGATTCATCCAGTTGCTGACATTGACAGTAGCGCGGATGTAAGCAGCGTTTTTGCCAACATTGTGGACTATCGGGTCCTTGGTGACAACTGCACCGGGATATACATCGTACGCGTTGCTGGTGACACGGTCGCCAGTCGGTTCCGTGACGTTGGTTTCGTCGAGCTTGATCTTGACATCGCCCATCGTGAAAGTGTTCGTGGCAGATTTAGTGTCGGTGAAGTAGGCGAGAGATGCACCTACTACTGCGATAGCGACCAGTGCTACGCACAGGAATATCGCGGTGATCTTCTTTTTCATGTACTCTTCTCCTTAAACAAATATGTAATGTACTGCGCCTCCGCGCAGATGGATCACAGAGTTACGAGGTCAAGGAGTGACGTTCGCCCATGCTTCTGCAGCGGTAAATTCCACGCCTGCGGACTTGTAGAGCTGAGAGGCATAAGCCGTGATGGTCAGGGTGGGCTTTGCAACACCTTCTGCGTCAAGAGCGTTCATCTGCTCCTTGGTGACAGAACCCTTAACGGTGACCTGATCGTTTGCCAGAACACTGTAGGCTGTGTTGATATCCTTGGTCAGTACCTTGCGGTAGTAGACCGTATCGGTAACACCGTCGAGCTTCGTCCAGCCGTCAGCGATAGTATACTCAAGGTAGTCATCGAAGTTCGTGGACTTATCCAGCTTCACGAACAGGTAGCACTCTTCGGAGCCTTCCAGAGCAGTGGCTTTCGGATCCTTGCCGATGGTGTAGCCCGGAATCATTTTGTACTCCGTACCGGTGGTCTCTTTCAGTTCAACCTTGATATCGCTCGTGGTGAACGTATTGACAACCGTATCAGACTTTGCAGTCAGCCATGCCAGAGTACCGGAAACAGCGCAGACAGCCAGCAGAACCAGCGCCAGCACCATTGCCAAACCTTTCTTCTTCACGTCGTTTCCCTCCTTTCCTCAGAATTTGCTATTGGGAATTTATTTCAACAGGGCGCCGGAAGTTTTATTCTTTCGGCTTGTTGGAATCATATGAGATTACTGTGCGTCGTAGGCAGCCCATGCTGCGTCAGCATTGGCAAAGCCGTCAGCCTGGATGGCTTCGGCAACTGCGGTGATCTTGAAGTTGTTGAGCGCAGCGAGCTGGTCGCCGGTGACCCATTCGGGAACGGTGATCTCATCGAACAGAACAGCAAGCTTGACATCAGCATCAGGAGCTGCGACAGTCTCGGTGTAGTAGAAGTAATAGGTAAGAGTGCCGGCAGCTTCGTCGTAAGCAAAGTACTTTGCACTGCCCAGCATATCTTCGGTATCAACCATGTTATCGGGGATGATGCCGTCCCACTTTGCCGCGTTGGCTTCAACAAACTTGACCATGCGGATCAGCGGGTATGCGTTCTCAACGCCGGTGGGGCCGTCGTCTGCGAACTCAGGATCAGTGCACATTGCGATGAGTGCAGCAGCATTATTGAAAGTGACCTTCATGCGGATGTAGGAGCTCTCGCTGCCTGCTTTGACCGTGACAGTGGGATCCTTGGTGTAGGTGTGACCCGGCAGCAGCTTGTACTCATTGGCCTTGACGCGCTCTGCAGGAGTTACCGGAGTGCCGTCAGTGTTGACCTTGGCTTCGTCCAGAGTGATCTTCACGTTGCCGACGGTGAAAGTGTTTTCAACCTTGTCGGTGGAAGTCAGGTACGCCATTGTTCCCATTACTGAGGCGGCGACAAGCAATACCGCACATAGAGTCAGGAGCAGAGCCTTGCTTTTTGTTTTCATTACGAAAACCTCCTAAAAATGTTATATAGGGAGCCTTGCGGCATTGCCCTTTGCATCAATGCGGAACGCGCTGCGCACCGCTTCCCGCTTCGTCAGTCCTTGCCGAAGCGGCCTGCTTCAAATTCCCGGCAGATGGCGTCTACATCATCGACCATGAGCAGGTCATCGTTTTCCTCGGTGGGCGCGTCCGTCAGGCCGGCATCCGCGGGTTCCTCCGGGGCTGCGGGCTCGGCGGCCTCGACCGCTGCGGGTTCGGCAGCCTTGACTGCCGTATCATGCGCGGCCTTGCCGCGCTTGGCGGATTTCTTCGCGCGCTTCTCCCTGGTCTTGTCTTTCTCCTTATCGTCCTCCTCGGCGAAGATATCAGGCAGGAACACGAGCAGGAGCAGGACAGCGCCGGCAGAGATGGCAATGTACATCCCGGGCGGGTGCTGGATATAATCGGCAACGTAGCCAAGATACGGGATGGAGAAGACGGGCGTGCCGATCACATTTTTATAATGTACGAGCGAGCCGTCCTCGGCGTCGTTCGCGTCGCCTTTCGTGCGGAAGCGGATGACCGTGGGATCCTCCTCATCGGGAACAATGCCCACGACCCTGTGGGTCGCGATGGTGTTTTCATCCAGCATGAAGGTGATGGGCTGGCCGGGCTCGATAGTGTACGGGTCGACCTTTTTGACATAGATAAGCGAACCGGTGTGATATGTAGGCTCCATAGAACCGGAGAGTACGGTGAACACCTGCAGGCCGACAACCCGCGCCCCGACCAGAAGCAGCGCCAGGATCACAACGATCGCGACGATGATAGTGCTGATTACGTTCCAAACCTTTTGGAGAGATCTTTTCATGATGTGTTTTTCTTTTCCTATTACTTGTTCTGCAGGCCACGTGCCATATAATACGTGTACCAGATTATACATTAAAATCTTATGAAATCAATAGAAAAAATTACATTCGATACAGGTTTTAAAAAAGTCATAACAAAGCAGCAAAATTTGTTAAAATCCTACTATCCTGATTTTAACACAGAGCCGAAAAAACTCAGGAGCAGCCCGGCGGGCTGCTCCTGAGTTCTTGCATTATATACTTATATATTTATACATCCATGCTCACGATATCGTCGAGCGTCTCGCGGCGGACGGCGAGGTAATCGCCCCTCTCGCCGAGCATTACGATCGGCGGGCGCGGAACGCGGTTATAGTTCGAGGCCATGGAATAGTTATACGCACCGGTGGTACACACGGCAACGAGGTCGCCGCGCTTTATCTCCGCGTTTAAGCTGACATTGGGCTGGATGATATCGCCGCTTTCACAGCAGCGGCCGACGAGGTCAAAAGTCTCCGTTTTCTTCGGAGCCATAACGTCGAGCACGGTATAATTCGAGCCGTAGAGAGCGTAGCGCGGGTTATCGGTCATGCCGCCGTCGACCGCGACGTAGCTCTTGTAGCCCGGTATGCGCTTGACGGAGCTGACGGTATAAAGCGTCATGCCCGCGTCGGCGACAATGCTGCGCCCCGGCTCCATGAGGATGACCGGCATGGGGTAAGAGAGCTTCCGGGCAAGCGCCTTGATGTGCTCCCCGAGAGCCCTGATCCTTGCGGGGATATCGATGCGCTTGTCGCTTTCGAGATAGCGCACGCCGTAGCCGCCGCCGAGGTTCAGCTCATCCAGCGTCACGCCGAGGCTGTCCCGCACCTCCGCCATAAAGGCGAGCATTATATCCACAGTGCGCTCATAGACGTCCTCATCAAAAACCTGTGAGCCGACATGGCAGTGCAGCCCGCACAGTTCGAGATTCTCCTGCCGCAGGGCTTCGCTCACAAATTCCTTGGCCTGCCCGGTCTCGATCGCGACGCCGAACTTGGAGTCGACCTTGCCGGTGCTCACGGCATCATAGGTGTGCGGGTCTATGCCGGGGGTGACGCGCAGCAGCACGCGCTGACGGATGCCTGCGCTGCCCGCTTCGCGGTTCAGAGCGTGCAGCTCCTCCACGTTATCTACGACGAAGCAGCCCACACCCGATGCGACGGCATAGCTTATTTCACTGTCGGTCTTGCTGCTGCCGTGGAAATACAGTCTATCCATGGGGAAGCCGGCCTTCAGCGCCGTGCGTATTTCACCCGCGGACACAACATCGGCACTCAGCCCTTCCTCGGCGACTATCTCATACATGCGCTTGAAGGACGCCGCCTTGCTCGCGTAGAGCACCTTGCCGCGCTCCCCGAAAGCGTCCTTAAACGCATGGAGGTACATGCGGCAATTGTCCCTGATGCGCCCCTCGTCCATGAGATACAGCGGGGTGCCGTATTTTTCCGCTAATTTTGCCGTATCATGGCCGGCGAAGCAAAGCGCGCCGCCGGAGTTTCTGCTGATGTTTCCGCTGAGCATAGAGCAACACTTCCTTTTATGCGTGTCATTTTAGCATTCCGCATTTACGGTGTCAATTACCTAAATTTAATGAGCGTCGAAAAATTTCGGCGCTCATTTTATCATCTGTTCTGCTTTTTCTGCTCGGCCTTCAGTTCGGCTATTTCCTCCTGAAGCTCCTCATTCTGCTTCTGGAGAGCGTCGAGCTTCTTGTTCACTGCGTTAAGCTGCTTTTTAAGCTCACCGGCGACGATGCCCTTATAGAATCTGTACTTTCCGGCAAGGCTGATAACGCTCGTCGCAAGCACCACGCCGCCCGCGACGGTCGCGGCCTTCTTCGCGTCGATGTTTTTTATCGCCTGCATCGCGGCGCGGCCGGCTATCCCCTTCGGGGCGGCAAGGCTCAGGGCATTGGTCTTCTCCTGCTTTGCCCGATGCGGCAGCAGCGCGGTATGCTTTGATCTTTTTCTCATGATGCTTCCCCTTTCACCGTTTATAAAAGCATTATAGCGACTGTCTGTTGTCTTTGCAACTATAAAAATAAGACAGAGCCATGCTCCGTCTTATTTTTATGCTTATTCTTTTCAGCCCGCGGCGGTCTCTTCCGCAGAGGGTTCGTCCATAGTGATGCCGAACTCGTCGGTGACGACCTCTTCATCGACCGTCTCTTCCGGAGCGGTGGAGATGAACTCGGTCATGTATGCGTCCTCACCGAGCCCTGCCATCAGGGCGGGGATGTTGATGATGAGTCCGTCCTTGTCATATGGCAGCTTGATGGAGTAGGTATAGCTCTCCTCGCTGCCGCCCTTTTCCTGAGTGACGACAAGATCCATGGAGAAGTTTGCGCCGATGCAGGTGGATGCGCCGCGCTCCTTGTCATAGAGCTTTGCGATGCGCTCGCCGCCGACATAGACCTCGACCTTATACGGCGTGTCATAGGTCGTGCCGTTATATTCGAGCTTCTTGTTGTCGATATACACGGTGTGGCCGCGGCCGAGGAAGTACATCAGCACTGCCAGCGCCACGAAGAAAACAACGGTAATGATCCTTATAAGGAGGGTTTTTGTCTTGTTCATTTCTTCTCCTCCTCAAGCTGTTCCCGAGCTAACTGCTGGCCGAGCTGGCTCTTCTGCTTGCGCTTCTTCGTCTCATACATGATGAGCGCGACGGTGATGACCGCATAGGACACGAACACGCGGAAGTATTCGCCGATCATCGAGTCACCCGTTATCTTCGCACCGGCAGAGGGCGCAACAATGAACATCGTATGGAACAGGATGACGCCAAGGAACACGTTGCCGATCGAGGCCTTGTCAACGGATGCGCCGCCGACGAGCAGAGCCGCGATGCAGAACATGCCGATCTGCGAGTGCGAGGAGTAGGTGGCGATGTTGCCCATGTTCTGCAGGTAGATTATCATGCCGAAGCCGGAGAACACGGTGGACATGACGATGGAGATTATTCTCGTGCGCTCGACCTTGATGCCGGCGTCACGCGCGACCTCCATGTCCTGACCGACTGCGCGCATATCCTGACCGAGCTTGGTCTTTCTGAACCAGACGATGAACAGGCAGAACAGCGCAATGATGATAAAGGTGAGCACGGGGATCTTGACGCCGCCGATGTTCACGGCAAGCAGGTTATCCACGCACTGGCGCATATTGAGGAGGCTGACGGTGTTTCTGATGCCGTAGCCGCGGGGCAGCTTGAGCGAGAAGTGCTTGATGGGGATGATGGAGCCCATCATGTACAGCACTATCAGCTGATACACGCCGTTTATGAAGAAGCTGATGATATAGCTGGTTATCATTTCTCTGCCCTTGGACATGTTGAGGAGCTTTCCGCAGAGCATGCCGAGGAGGACCGAGAACGGCACGGAGAGGATCATCGCCAGTACAACGCCGGGGATGCCCCACACCTGCCAGTCAGCCACGAAAATCAGCGCGATCTCACCGGCCATTGCGCCGAGGGTCATACCGAAGTTCAGACCCATACCGGCCATTATCGGGAAGAGCAGGCAGAGGATGAGGAAGATGTTTCTGCCCATACGGGTGACGATCTCGTTTATAAGGTAGCCTACGGAGAAGCCGGATATCGGGATGCAGATGATGCAGATGAGCACGAACATGAGCGGCACGGAGTTGTTCTGCACAAAGCCCAGAACTCTCTTTCCGAAAGGGACGGCCTCTTTGCTTACGTTTTTATTTTTCATTTCGAGCCCTCCGTTTTTCTGGTAAGAGCGTAGAGGATCATACCGTTGGAGATGATGATACGGATGACCTCGCTCATGTCCATGTGGATCATGGAGTTCATTACGGTCGGCGTCATGGTGACGATGCCCTGGAACAGAAAAGTACCGATGATGACATTCGCGATGGACGCCTTGTTGACCGATGCGCCGCCGATAAGGATGGCGGAGACGGCGGGCAGCGCCATGTAGAAAGGCGCGGTGTAGATCTGGATGAAGCCGAAGCCCTGCTCATAGACGAGGATGCCGACGGCGGCAAGCCATGTGCTCATAATAACAGAGAGCATACGCATCTTGTCGACATTGACGCCTGCGGCCTTAGCGAAGGTCGGGTTCGAGCCGACGGCGGTCATTGCGGTGCCGGTCTTGGTGTGGAGGAAAGCCCACATCAGGAAAGCCAGCAGCGCGAAGAACAGCAGAGTGCCGGTCGGGATGGAGAGGTTGCCGATGTTGATCTGCAGGAAGTTTGCAAGCACCTTGTCATAGAAGCCCTCGAGGGAAATCGTGGTCCTCAGGCCCTTGCCGGCAAAGCCCCAGACCATTGTCGGGCTTTTATACGGCAGCAGCAGCCACATCATGCACATGAAAGAGACGGACGAGAAGCCGACGTAAGTCGCGATCATCATCTCGCCGCCCTTGATCTTGTTGAGCAGCCAGCCGTAGCCTGCGCCGAGGATCAGGGCAAAGGGAGTGGCAATGACAATGGCCATGACAAAGCTCATGGCTCCGGTGAAGCCGAACTCTATAGAGAGCGTCGCGCCGAGAAGACCGGAGATAATGCCGAGGGGCAGGCCGAAGTTGAGGCCGCAGCCGGAGTGGATCATCGGCACCATCGCGAGCACGAGGATCGCGTTCCAGCTGAAGCGGTTAATGGTGTTGGTGATCTGGGTCGCAAAGTCCGCGCCGACAAAGGGAGCGGCAATAAACAGGAGCAGGAGGAAGCATGCGATGATGAGTCTCGGCAGGCCGAAGGAGTTGACAGCAGCTTTGAGCCTGTCCATGAATGTGGCGTTCTCGCCGGATAATTGTCTGTTCATCCTTCCACCTCACTTTACCTGACTGACCATGAGCATGCCGAAGTCCTCGGAGGAATCCGACGCGGGGAGTATGCCCGCGATGCGGCCGCCGGACACGATGGCGATACGGTCGCACACCTGACGCAGCTCCTCAAGCTCGGAGGAGATCATGACGACGGTGACGCCGGACTCACGGTTGAATTTCTTGAGCGCTTCGAGCACCAGCGACTTTGCGCCGACGTCGATACCGCGCGTAGGCTCGGAAACGAAGAGGAACTTCGGTTCAAGAGCGAAAGCCTTGGCAAGGCAGATCTTCTGCTGGTTGCCGCCGGAGAGCTCGCGCGCCTTCTGCTTGGAGCCGGTGCACTTGATCATAAGCTCTTCTATGTACTTATCGGTGACTTCGCTGATGGCCTTTTCGTCTCTCCACTTGATAAGCCCGCCGAGGAGCTTTTTGAGGAACTTATCCTGCACCTGCATTGCGGGGAAGGCGACGTTCCATTCAAGCGTTTCATCGAGCAGGAGTCCAACGCCGCGCCTGTCCTCAGATACGAAAGCGATGTTCGCATCAAGGCAGCTGCGCGGGCTGTTGAGGGGAATGGGCTTGCCCTCGAACTCGACGGTGCCGCCGGCTTCATACAGACCCATGACGCCGTTGGGGATGCCGAGCTTGCCCTGACCGGCAAGGCCGCCGATGCCGAGGATCTCGCCCTCCTTGATGTCAAGGTCGACGTTGCGGACTATTTCACCGGGCATATCGACCCAGAGCTTGCGTATGCTCATGATGGTCTTTGCATCCGGCAGGGTCCTTATATCATTATTGGCGGCGCTGCTTACATTGCGGCCGACCATCCATTTCGTGATATCGGAGACGTTGGTGTCCTTCGCGGGGACGTTCTTGACAACGTAGCCGTCGCGCATGACAACAACGGTATCGCACACGGACAGGATCTCATGCAGTCTGTGCGTGATGAAGATAACGGCGATGCCCTTTTCGGACATGCTTCTTATGGAATCGAGCAGAGCTTCCGCTTCCTTTTCGGTGAGGACGGCGGTAGGCTCATCAAGGATGAGGAGCTTGAGATTGTCCTTTGAAAGCTCGCGGGCGATCTCGGTAAACTGCTTGTGACCGACGGGCATATCGTTTATGACCATGCTGCGGTCAATGGAAAAGCCCATCTTGTCAATCGCGGCCGCGGCACGGCCGTTCATCTCATTATAATCAAGGGTGTCCAGACGTTCGCCGAACACCTGAGAAAGCACATTTGTTTTCTTGGGTTCTCTGTTGAGAAGGATATTCTCGGTCGCGGTAAAGCCGGGGATCAGCGAGAACTCCTGATGCACCATGCCGATACCGGCGGCAAGCGCGTCAAAGGGCGTGTTGAAGGCGACCTTCTCGCCGTTGATGAGAATGTCTCCGCCGTATCCGCCTGTTTCTCTGATGACGTCCATACCGAAGAGTATCTTCATCAGCGTGCTCTTACCGGCGCCGTTCTCACCGCAGAGGCCGAGCACCTCGCCGGGCATGAGCGTGAGGTTGATATCCGTCAGAACCTGGTTGCCGAAGAAGTCCTTCTTGATGTTCTTCATCTCCAGTAATGGAGCATTGGCATTTATCATATCTTTCAAATCCTAACTTAACCGGGAGATCACAGAAGCAGCGCCGCTTCCGCTGAGCGCTCCCGTCATTTTACGCAGAGGGACTGCCGATCCGCTGTCGGAACAAAAAACGAAACGTCGGGGGAGGATTTTTCCTCCCCCTTTGTTATAGGCTTATGCTTTATTACTTGATGGTGAAGTACTTCTCGGGGACCTCAACAGAGGTGGAGCCCATGTAGTGGCCGGGATTGCCCATTATGTAGGTATCCTGGTAGACAAGGAAGGTGTTCTCAGCCTTGACGCCGGTCTCGGCATTGGTGTAGTTGGAGCCGTTCCAAGCAGCACCGGGTGAGAAGACCTCGTAGGCCTTTGCGATATCGTCGATGTCGCAGAGCTCGCTTTCGCCGTTGATGACGTTCAGAGCATGCTGAGCAAGACCGGCGGAAACAGTGTAGCCGTAGGAGAATGCCCAGGTGCCGAAGCGGTCAGCGCCGCCCTTCTCGCAGATAGCCTCTTCGACCTTTGCGAGGATCTTTGCATAGTCGCCTGCCTCAGCGGTCAGGTCAATGCCCAGAGCGCCGGGGTAGCCCATGGTGGGAGAGGGCAGGTCAGCCTCGATGAAGTAGCCGCCGTACTCGAGCAGCTGCTTGAGCAGAGGCTCGGTGTGAGCGTCATTGGTGCAGAAGTAAGCAGCCTTCTGGCCATACTTCTCGACCCACTCAGGAACCTTCTCAAGGATGTAAGCCTGTGCGCCTGCAACGCCGACGTCAGAGGTGGGGTCGGGAGCAGTCTCAAGGACGAACTTCATGCCGAACTCCTCGCATGCAGCCTGCATGATGGCAACACGGCGGCTCATGGTCTCGTAAGACATGTGGCGCGGGAAGGAGATGTGCACGAAGGTGTCACAGCCCAGCTCGTGAGCGGTGCGGATGATGAGGTAGCCGCGGGCGACGAAGTCGTTATTGCAGACGAGGTCAGCAGCGGAGCCGATCTCGGGCAGGTCTTCGTGAGACTCACCTGCGATGCAGAGGATGTCAGGGCGGCTTTCCTTGATGCGGCGGAAAGCCTCGGTGGTGCCGGGAACAGCCTGGTTAACGATGATGGCCTTCATGTCGGGGTCATCGGAGAGGTTAACGATGGTCTGGATGGTGGTCTCGAGCTCTTCAGTGAAGTTGTCGGGGTAGATGGCCAGCTTGACCATATCCTCGCCGTACATTGCCTGGAAAGCCTCGGCGCCGCGGCGGTCGTCCTCGGACTGAGAGACGGAACCGGTGACTATGCCGATGTGGACATTGCCGGTGGAAGCAGTGTCGTCAGCTGCGGTGTCATCAGCCTTTGCAGTATCGGCTGCGGGAGCAGTGGTCGCATTGTCGGAAGCAGACTCGCCGCATGCGCACAGAGCGAATACCATGCAGAGAGCCATGAGCAGTGCGATAAATTTCTTCATGTTTGTCCTCCTTAAAATTTTTATACCCGACGCCGAATGCCTCCGTCCGGCTACGCATAAAAGCCAAGCCCCATTACACTTTGAAACAAAGTGTAAAAAACAGGGCCCTGTTTTTCGCGCGAGCCTTTTGTCGTTCATTCGCCGCCATGAGTATAATTTTAACACATTATACATTTTTTCTGTATTCGTGTCAATACAGCAATTTGGCAATTGGCTAAAGTTTCCGGCAAAAAAATCACGGCGCGAGGCGGTTAAAACTGTATATATCCGACATATATGGTTCGCTGCGGTCGCCGAGCGCCCAGTCTATAACGCCCATGCCGAGCGCGTCAAAGGATATGCGCTCATGCTGGTCATATACGCAGCCGACTATCGTGACGTCGTTTCCGGTCAGCACCATTTCCCTTATCGGCGCACGGTCCATGCCGACAAAGGGGCTTTCAAACAGATAGAACTGCGTGCCGAGCTGCGCGGTCTTCAAGCATTCTTCCCTGCTGAGCGTGTATTCCGTCTCCTGCCAGTCGCTCCCCGCGTCAAGGGAGAGAACGCAGGGCACGGTGATGCCGAAGTCCTCCTTGCAGTATATGGCCGCGTGCATCGCGGGATACGCGCCGAGGCTCGAGCCGCAGATCATAACGTCATGCGCGAACACTCCGCACTCCGCCGCCGTGCGGTCGAGCTCATCCACTGCGAGCTTCGTTTTCTCCTCCACATAATCAAGGCCGTTCGTGTAGAGAAACAGCGCTATCGTATTCGGCGCAGGGTTCATTATATAATAGTAGAGAAAGTCCTCGTATATCTGCGCATCGCGTCCGCCGGGGAAGTATATGAAAAAGCGCGTGTCCGCATTGCACTCCTCCGGCAGCACCACATAGCCCGCCTCGCAGGCATAGACCTCTTTCCAGTACGAGTTCGTAAAGCGGTTCTCCTCGCTGAACATCGGCGCGGCAAACTCATCCCGGCTCCATCCGAGCACCCTTTCGCAGCGCCATTCGAGCACACGGCTGTCGCCATAGTCCTCGAGCCGCTGCCATATCCCGCAGGCCTGCTCATAGTCCCCTGCGCAGGCACAGTCGAGCGCACGCTGGTATAGCTTCTCCTTGACTGTATCAAGCCCAGCGTCAGTGCCGGGATAATCGCCAAGGGATTCGAACAGCTCCAGCGCGGCGAGCAGCTCCCCGTCGTCCATCAGCTGCCGCGCCTCAAGGCTTCGGCAGGCAAGCTCAAGGTTGCGCGCATCCTTATAATCGCCAAGCTCCGTGAACATCCGCCGCGCGGTCTCATAGTCCCCCGCCTGCTGGGCACGGCGCGCATAGGCATAGTTCTGCTCAAGGACAAGCTCCCTGCCGGCATTATTGCCGCTCCCCGCGCCGGGCACGAGCGAGCCATAGCGGAAATACCCCAATATTCCGACAGCCGCCGCGGCTGCAAGCAGCACTGCGGCGGCGATGATATACCATCTGTGTTTTGTCTTCATTCCGGGCGCGCTCCAAATACGTAAGGTATGCTTCGTATTATCCCACAAATCACCCGGCAATGCAAACATATCATGTCGAAGCGTTTTCTGTTCCCTTACTTCGCGTATATCTGCCCGACTATCCAGTTGGACAGACGGCGCGGGAACAGCTTTGCGATCACGGCCGCGCCCTTATAGGCAATGCCCATTGCGACGAGCGGACGCGAGCTTTTCTTCAGCGCGTATTTTGCGACGAAGCTGCCCGCGTATTCGGGCGTCATGCCGGTGCGCTCGTCATGCTCCATGACGGCGACGGAGCGCTCGATGCGCCCGGCGTAGACATCGTCCCCGGCGGCGGATTTGCGCCGGGCATCGGTAAAACCCGAGGCGATATCGCCCGGCATTATCGCGCAGACGCTTATCCCGAAAGGCCGCACCTCGTTCTGGAGCGCGAGGACATAGGCAATTATCGCCGCCTTGCTGACCGAGTACCAGAGCTGGAACGGTATCGGCACTATACCGGCGATGGAGCTCATGCACACTATCCTGCCGCCGCCCTGAGCGCGCATATGCGGCAGCACCGCGCGCGTGACGTTATCCGTGCCGAACACGTTCAGTTCAAGCTGCGCGTGAGAGTCCCGGCTCTCTGTCAGCTCCGCCGCCCCGGATATGCCGAAACCGGCGTTATTGACGAGGATATCGATCCTCCCCTCGCGCGCGGCGATCTCGTCTATGACACGGCGCACCTGCGCCTCATCCGTGACGTCCGCGCTCATATGTATGATGCCGTCGGACGGGATATCGCGCCGGGATATCTCATAAACGGTGCAGCCCGCCGCCTTGAGCGAAGCCGCCGTGCAGCGGCCTATGCCGCCGCTGCCGCCTGTGACTACAGCGATCTTGTTCATGTTTATCTGCATCTCCGTTTCCGTAAACTAAAATTACCTGATAGTTAAAATTTTTTAACTATCAGGTACAATATAGCGCGCCGACGGAAATATGTCAAGCACTGTGTTCGGCAGCGAATATCTCAAGCTTGCCCCGCGCGATACTGAGCGCCGTGTTCAGGTCGGAATCTCCGTACAGATAGGGCTGCATGCTCTCGATGAATATCCGCTCCATCCCGGCGCTCTCCTGAGTGTATACCGGCGCGCCGTCAATAAGAGCCATGACCGTCCCGCCCAGCTCCGGGAGCTCATAGGAATCCAATACCGCATTGAGCGCCGCGGCATTGCTCGGATAGCATATGCGCCGCCGGTCGAAGTCCTTCAGCTGCTGTCCCTCCATGAGCAGCAGGCGCAGGAAGCTCCACGCATTCTCCTTATCCGGGCAGGTCTCGGGGATCATATAGCAGCCGCGCGGATCGCAGACAAGGCTTGTGAAGTCATCCCCGCCGTCGCTCCCGTCGAGCAGGCGCAGCGCGCGCCCGGACTCCATGGCGCGATTCAGATAGTCCGGCTGAAGGTCCGTGTACGTCAGCTCCGGGGTTTCCGTCTCTTCGGTATTGACCTCCGCGGGTCTTGCCGAGCACATTTCAAGCAGCGCGCGGACACCGTCGGAGCCAAGCTCTGCCGTCCCACGCGCGAATATTCCGGGCGCCATGCAGCGCAGCAGCTCCGTCTTCGTCATCCAGCCGTTAAACAGCGGTTCGGTGCAGCCGATAGTATCCAGATACGCCTGACATTCCGCGAGCCTGAGCGCGCCCGGCTTATCGCGCAGCGCGCCGTCTGATGCGAAGGTGCAGATTGAAAAGCCGCTCCATATCTCGCTGAGCCGCCCATTGCGCTCGATCCCCGGCAGCAGCCCCGGCACAAAGCTTTCGCGCGAAAGCTCCGGGTCGGCATCAAGGAACGGGTAGAGGTCGGTGAAACCGGCGGCGGTATCGATCGAGTACCCGTCGGCAACGATGAGGTCTATCCCCTCCCCGGTCGAAACGTCGCGCAGCAGGCGCGCAAGCCCCTCCTCATCCGCGCCGTAGTCAAGGCATTCGACGCGGTGGTCCGGCGAAAGCTGTGTATACTGTGCCTTCAGCGCTGCCAGCATTTCGGACGCTCTGCCGTAAAAGGCGATGTTCACCGTGCGCCTGTTGTCTATCGTCCACTCCTGCGTCAGGCACACAAGCTCCCCGGAGTTTTCCGATGGGAGAGTATCAGCCTTTTCGGGGACTAAAAGATAAGTGTTCCCATCAAGGCTGAGGACTTCCCTATACTGCGCCTGCACGCTGTAGAGTTCGTCCAGCTCCACAGTGCGCTCCGCGGTGAAGTCGCTGCCTATGCTCAAGAGCGTCCCGCCCATGCACATGAGCGCTTCCCCGGCAGCGCTGCGGCACACCGCACTCGGCGCGCGCAGGTCTATATTGCAGTCGATGGGGATGAGTTTCCCCGCCGCGTCGTATCTATTGAGCTTTGACCTGTGGCTGTCGGTATCGATAGTCTGAAAGACCGCCTCGCCGCCTATCAGCAGCGGCGGGCAAAACTCGACGCGCTCGCGCGTGAAGCTATCAAGCTCCTCGCCCGAAGCGGAGTAGTGACGGATATTGTGTACCCCGCGCAGCCAGAAGCTGCCGTCGGGCAGGGCAAGGATGCTCCGCGCCTCATCCCCCGCGTCGATGCTAACGGGGTAAGTCTCCGCTAAAGTGCCGTCAGGCAAATATGTGCTCACCGTGTACTGTACTGTGCCGTCCGCTTCCTCGCTGCACAGCAGGAGAAAGCGCCCCGCGGCGCAGTCAAGGGAGATGGGGCTGCCTGTTCCCGGCAGCGCCGTCACTGCGTCTTCGCCGATGCGCAGTCCGCCGCCAAGCGTATAGTCCATGCGCGCAAGGCAGGGCGTGCCGTCCCTGACGCCGCATAAAAAGATGTGCTCCCCGTCCGCCGCGGCGGCGCTTATCGTGCCGTCAAGGCCGAAGGGATAGCGGCTCACCGCCTCGGTGCGCCAGTAATATGTCTCCTCCGGGCTTTCGGGCTCTGCGGGTTTGGCGGTTCCGCAGGCACACAGCGTCAGGAGCATGGACAGCACAAGCATGAGCGTCAGCAGCTTTTTCATGGCAGTCTCTCCGATCATGTTATTCTATAATAATGACGTGTTCCGATGGAGAAAGTTTCATTATAAAAAGGCATGCTGCGCGGGCAGTATGCCTTTTTTGATATTATTCTGCTTTATTCTTCGCTGCTTTCTTTTTCCTTACCACGAAGAACGCAGCACCCCGACGATGACCAGCACCGCCAGCGCCAGCACGCCGACCATTTCGCTCGCTATCTGCGCGAGCAGATCCTGCCCTATCTCTGAGGATATGTAGGTATCGGGTCCCGCCGTCATATCGCGGATGGTGTTCATCGTGTCGATGATGTCCTGGTCGTTCTCGTCCCCGTCGAAGGACACCGTCAGCAGCGCCGCGGAGCTTACGAAGTGTGCCGTAGAATCATCGAAGGTGACGCCGGTCACATGCGGCAGCTCCGCTATCTCATCGGCCACAGCCTTCGCCCGGTCGTAGGTCGTGTTCGCGCGCATATCGCCCTGTCAAGCGGCGTGTCCATGAAGTCCTTTATCTCTCCGGCAAACTGTGCGTTTATTTCAGACAGCCGCCCCGCGCCGCGCACGAACGGATCGATGCGCCGTTTCTTTGCGCCGATCACGCGCCACGCGCCATCAGGGAACGCTTCCCTGTCGGTGACTATTTCATGCAGCGCACAGTAGCCGCGCCACAGTTTGGCTGTCTCCGCGTCGGACATGAGCTTTTCTATAACGGTCTCCTCCGTCAGATAAAGCTCCTCCGCGCTAAGTACATTCTTTTCGAGCGTCCGCCACAGAAGCTCCGAGAGCATCTGCATCGCGTATCTGTCCTCGTCTGAAACGTATATGCGTGACATTTCGAGCGCGTCATGCGCGAAGCGGTACGCCGTGTCGGCATCGGTAAATGAAAGCTCCGTCTCGCCGTGCTCGTTTACCGCGACGCAGAGATCATCGTAATACTCCTGAAGCTCCGCTGCAGTCCTCCCGGTATAGGCGGCGAGGTTCCCGAGCGTGTATTCGAGCCTGTCCGCCGAAAGGCGCGGGCTGTCGTTATCCGCGACGGGGTAGATGTGATAATCCGTCACAGCGTCCGGGTCTATATTATATTTATCGAGCAGGCGCGTTATGCCCTCAGAGCCGCGTATCAGTTCTCCGGTGCGCCCCTCGGTGTGCTCCTGCGCCATATAGTCGCCGTACAGAAAGTCCACTGTGTGGGCGAACACCGGCGTCGCGATATCGTGGAACAGCCCCGCGAGCGTCTGCGCCATGCTTCCGGTGAAGTGCCAGATGATGAGCGCCGCGCCCACGCTGTGCCGGTACCGAGAGTATCGCGGCAGCCCGCGAAATCGCAGGAAGGATGTATACTCGCAGCCGCAGTTCATGCCGACGTGCTTTAGCCGCTGCATCTCCGGCAGGGCACAGAACTCATCGAGCCACGCCGGACGCTCCGCGCTGTACAGCACGGGGCTGGTTTCCGTCTCTGTCATGCCTTTTCCAGTATCGCCCTGATCTCTGCGAGGTCGGAGGCAAAATATATCCCGCGCTGCTTCTCGGTGGTCGAAAGCCCCATATCTATCATGTGCTCCAGCAGTACCTTGAGCCCGTCATAGTAGCCGTTCAAGTTATATAGTATGCACGGCGCCTTGAGCATCTCCAGCGCGGAGCAGGACATCACCTCGGAAATCTCCTCAAGCGTACCCGTCCCGCCGGGGAAGGCGATGAACGCATCGCCCAGCTCCATCATTTTCGTCTTGCGCTCCGGCATGTCCTTTGTCACAATAAGGCGGGTTATCGCGTCATACTCAAAGCCCGCGTCGATGAAGAACTGCGGCTCGACGCCCGTGACATCGCCGCCCGCCATGAGCACGCTCTCGGCAAGCTCGCCCATGAGCCCGGCCTTGGAGCCTCCGTATACAAGGGCGTTGCCGCTCTCGCCTATCCATGTGCCGAGCTCCCGCACCGCACTTTTGAGCGTGGGGTCGTTTCCTTCGTTCGCGCCGAGATACACTGTGATGTTCATTCTTCGTCCTCCATGAGCAACAATTCTATAGTAGGGACATGCCGGCATTTCTCCATGTCGACTCTGCCGTCGGGCAGGAAGCTCACCCGCTCCTCCTCAAGCAGAATGCGGCGGAAATCCGCGTGCCCGCCGCCGGCTATTTCGCCGCTGTCCTTCACGACGCGCTGCCACGGTATATCATCCGGACAGCAGTGCATCGCCCAGCCGACCTGCCGCGCCGCCCTCGGCGCGCCGAGCACGCGGGCGATCTGCCCATAGGACATGACCTTGCCCGCCGGTATGCGCGCGACGACCTTATACACTTCCTCAAAGAAGCTGTTTTTCTTCTCTTCGCTCATGCCGCGTTCCTTCAAAGATTTTTGATGTGATATTGTACCATGCGCCGAAAAAGTTTTCAACAATGGCAATGTAAAAACAGCGGCGGGATGTTCTCCCGCCGCATCAGCTTGCTTATTTTACTTTTTCCCGGCGCAGGGTTTTAATGAAATTTCCTATTTTGATCTGATCCATATTTCTGCCTCCCTCGTTTACGGCTCGATAATAGCACGGCTGTCCCCGCGGCAACAGGACACAAAGCGAGCAATGTCCGCATGGGACACGGTGTGTCACCTGCGAAAAGTCAAATATCCGGGCGCGGTTTACGCGCCCGGATAAATTTCAAATTACCGTCTCCTGCCTCACGCGAGATTTAGCCACTTTCTCAGGCAAAGCGTGGTCGGGATGTAGTACAGCGCGGCCTTCACCATTTCAATCGCGATGAAGATAAGCATCACCACGTGCGTGGCTGCGCTTATGTCGAGAGTGTCGATATTATCGAACATGTCAAACAGCCCGGAGTTGCCGGTGATTCTTGCGCTGACGACTGCAAGCATGGTCATCGCGGCGCTGAGCACAAAGAAGGACACTACCGACAGCAGTCCTTTATGGTCATTGAAGCTGTGGCCGATGGCCATGGCGGCGTAGAAGTGCAGGCACACGGAGCAGGAATACACAAACAGCAGTACGATGCCCTCAAGCACGTAGCCCGCGATGTCCCAGCCGGTGAACATCTCCCAGAAGTGCACCTCGTTGAGCATACCGTTAATGCTGACGACGCCCTCTTCGGTGAAGGCGGCGCTCAGACTCGTGGCGGTCATGATGAAGGTCGAGAGCACGACCACGACAGCGGTGGCAAAGAACCAGATAAATGATGAAATGAGCTTTGCGAAGATGTGCTCATCGACTGTCGCGGGCAGGGTAAAGGACACATAGCCCTCATCACCGAGGAGGTTCTTGTAAAAGCGCTGGATCATCATGACAACGGCAACGACACACACCGCCATCACGCCCATGACGAACGCAAAAATGATGAGCCCGTATACAACGTTCAGCCAACTGTAATCGACCTGATGTTCCATCGCCGTGGTCGAGATACCTGCCAGCACCGACAGTGCCAGCACCGCGCCGAGAAACGGCAGCATAATGCGCCTGCTCGCGCGCAGCTCATGTTTTATAAGCTTACTCAGCATTTGAATACCTCCCTGAACAGAGCGTCGACGCTCTTGCCGTACTGCTCTCTTATATCGTCAACGCTCGACTGCATGTTCACCTTGCCGTCCTTGAGGAAGATGACCTCGTCAAGCGCGTTTTCAACGTCGCTTATGAGATGGGTGGAAATGATGACGCTTGCGTTCTCGTCATAGTTTCTGATGATGGTGTCGAGGATATAGTCCCTCGTCGCGGGGTCGACGCCGCCTATCGGCTCATCGAGCAGATAGAGTCTTGCACGGCGGCTCATGACCATGATGAGCTGCACCTTCTCTCGCGTGCCCTTGGACATCTGCTTTATCGTCCGCTTCTCGGGTATGTTCAGATGCTCGAGCATTTTCCCGGCGCGCTCACGGTCAAAGTCCGCGTAGAAGTCGGCATAGAGATCCATGAGCTGCCTGGTATTCATCCACTCCGGCAGGCAGGGGCGGTCGGGCAGATAGCTCACGAGCGCCTTGCTCTCCTTGCCGGGCTTATACCCGCAGACGTCGATCTCGCCCGAGTCCGGCGTCAGCAGGCCGTTTGCCAGCTTAATAAGCGTTGTTTTGCCGCTGCCGTTCGGGCCGAGCAGACCCACAACGCGCCCCGGCATGATAGAAATGTTGACCTCGTCAAGCGCCTGAACATTGCCGAAGCGCTTGCTCAGTCCTCTGCATTCAAAGCATGCTTCCATTTTTGTCCTCCTCTTCGCCGCCTTCAAGCAGCGCTATGATCTCTTCCCTGGTATATCCCAGCTTTTTCATTGACGCCATGAACTGTTCGATATGCTGCCGCGCAAGCGTGCGTTTGGCCTCGCCTATGGCGGCGGTGTCCTCTGTGATGAATCGGCCGCTGCTGCGCTGGGTAAACACGAGCCCCTCGCGCTCAAGCTGCTGCAGGGCGCGCTGCATCGTGTTCGGGTTGACCCCGGCGTCCGCGGCCAGATCCCTCACGCCCGCCATCCTCTCGCCCGGGGACAGTTCCCCGGAAACGATCGCGAACTTTATCTGATACACAAGCTGAGTGTATATCGGCATATTGTCGTCAAAATGCCATTCCATGTCTTGCCTCCTTGTGTCGCTGTATTAAGCGATTAAGACAATAACACGTTAATACAGTTTTGTCAATAGGCATTTTGATTTTTTTAAAAATTATTAGACACCGGCAGGGTGTTTGTCCGTGTAGAGTCGACTCTACTGCTCTATCGTAAGTATAGTGCTATAAGTATAGTCGGGGAGAGCGCGGCATAGCTTGCCTCTACCTGCTCTCCGGCTTATAATCTTCCCCGAGGTGAGGACATGCAATTTCGTCAGAAGCTCGCAAAGGCAATACGTGTTATCTCAGCGCCGCCCTTCGCCGCGGCAGCCTTTGCGCTCATACTTTACTTTAACCCTGCCGGGGCAATAGTCCGGCGCGATCAGCTCGTCGCCTGTCTGCTCGGTTTGAGTGTCGGCCCGGTGCTGGCCTACCCCATATCCGCCGTGCTGCATACCGGGCGCGAGAAGCAGCGCGTCATTGCGATGTACATTTCGCTGCTGTCCTACGGGATCCTTCTCGTGTGGAGCCTTATCTGCCCTAACGGCAATGAGTTCCGCTTTGTGTGCATGACCTATTTCATGTCGGTCATCATGCTCATCGTGTTTAACCGCCTGCTGCACGTCCGCTCAAGCGGGCACTCGTGCAGCGTCTCCGGTCCGGGTCTGCTGCTGTGCATCTTCTTCGGCGCGAAGTGGATCCCCGGCTGCGCGGCTGCCTACGCGCTGATATTCTGGGCCTCGGTCGAGACGAAGCGCCATACGCCGAAGGAGTTCATCCTCGGCACTGTGTGCCTGCTGATCGCCGCGGGCGTCTCGGCACTCGTGATGCTGTAAGGGTGCTGTAAATGTAAAAATAAAACTCCCGCCTTGACACAATGTCAGGCGGGAGTTATAATATATTCAGAAAGAGCACTGCGACAAGCGGTTAGCTCTGTTGTAGATTCAAGTCATTGGAATGACCGTCGTCACTTGGCAGAGTGGCGGCGGTTTTGCTATATTCAAAAAATCTTAAGCCAACTTCAGCTTTTATAGATTGATGTTTTATTTCCGTTGTGGTATTCTTTTGAACAGGAGTGTGATTCTTTTGAGGATGAGAAAGCGGTCGAATCTCGGCCCGCGTATGGAAAAGTGCGCAGAATATCTTATAGACGATCCCGCCGCGCTGCGCGGGAAATGGCTGGAGAGCTTCCCCGGCTATGACAGGCTCTATCTTGAGCTCGGCTGCGGCAAGGGCCGCTTCACGGCGGACACTGCGGAGCTGATGCCCGATACATTATATATAGCAATGGAAAAGGTGCCCGACGCGATGATCCTCGCGATGGAGCGCGTACGCGAACGCGGCATAAAGAACGTCCGCTTCATCGACGGCGACGCTATCAAGCTCGCCGAGATGTTCGCCCCGGGTGAGGCCGCGCGCATATACATAAACTTCTGCGACCCGTGGCCGAAGAGCCGCGATGCAAAGCACCGCCTGACCTTCCCGGGCTTCCTGCGTCTCTACGCGGACGTGCTCCCGCTCGGCGGCGAGATACATTTCAAGACCGACAATACCCCGCTCTTCAGTTGGTCGCTCGAGCAGTTTGAAAACGAGGGCTGGGCGCTGTCGGAAAAGACCAATGACCTGCACGCGAACGGCCCCGTCGGCGTCATGACGGATTATGAGGCGAAGTTCCATGCGCAGGGATTCCCGATAAACCGCGTCGTCGCGGTGAAGACGGAAGCGACCAAGGGCATGGCAGCGGGTCCCGCGCCGCGTATGTACAAGGCGGCGCTGACCGATGCGCACGGCTATGAGGACAGCATGAACTCAAACGCCGGGGAGAAGCATGAATGAGGTTTATTTCATGGAACGTGAACGGACTGCGCGCAGTCCGGAAAAAGGGCTTTGACGATATCTTCCTGAGCCTGAACGCAGACTTCTTCTGCATTCAGGAGACGAAGCTTCAGGAGGGCCAGATCGATATCGACTTTCCCGGCTATGAGAGCTACTGGTGCTACGCCGAAAAGAAGGGCTACTCCGGCACTGCAATATTCACAAAGCACACTCCCCTCTCCGTCTCCTATAACATCGGCATTGAGGAGCACGGCGCCGAGGGGCGCACGATAACGCTTGAATATGAGGACTTCTACCTTGTCTGCGTCTACACGCCGAACGCGCAGGACGGGCTCAAGCGCCTTGATTACCGCATGAGCTGGGAGGATGCTTTCAGAGAATATCTCTGCTCTCTGGATAAACTGAAACCCATCATCGTCTGCGGGGACATGAACGTCGCGCATGAGGAGATAGACCTCAAGAACGCCAAGGCGAACGTCGGCAACCCCGGCTTCTCGGATGAGGAGCGCGCGAAGTTCACCGAGCTTTTATCCGCGGGCTTTACCGACAGCTTCCGCTACCTCTACCCCGACCGGCGCGACGCGTACTCATGGTGGAGCTACCGTGCCGCGGCAAGGGAGCGCAATGTCGGCTGGCGCATCGACTACTTTGTCGTGTCCGACCGGCTGCGCGGTAACATAAAGGACGCGTATATCCTGCCTGAGATCACCGGCTCGGATCACTGCCCGGTTGGGCTTGACATGTCATGGTGAAGATAGGCGATATCGAGCTGCGCGGGAATCTGACTCTCGCGCCGATGGCGGGAGTGACGGATTTTGCCTTCCGCCGTGTCTGCCGCGGTCTCGGCGCGGCGCTCACGACTACCGAGATGGTCAGCGCCAAGGCGCTGGTATATAAGGACGAAAAGACAAAATCTCTGCTCTATATCCCGGAGGACGAGCACCCCTGCGCCGCGCAGATATTCGGCCATGAACCGGACGTGATGGCCGAGGCCGCGGTCATGGCGCGCGAGATATCCGGGGCGGATATCATCGATATCAATATGGGCTGCCCGGTCGGCAAGGTCGTCAAATCAGGCGACGGCTCCGCGCTCATGCGCACACCGGAGCTTGCAGAGGAAATAATCAGGAGCGTCGTAAAGAGCGCGGGCTGCCCCGTCACGGTGAAGTTCCGCAAGGGCTGGGACAACGGCAGCGTCAACGCCGTGGACTTTGCGCGCATGTGCGAGGACAGCGGCGCAGCCGCTGTCGCCGTACACGGCAGGACGCGCGCGCAGATGTACGCCGGGCGCGCGGACTGGGACATTATCCGCGAGGTGCGCAAGGCCGTGAGCATCCCGGTCATCGCAAACGGCGATATCTTCGCGCCCGAGGACGCGGCGCATATCCTGCGCTACACCGGCTGTGAGCTTGCGATGATAGGCCGCGGCAGTTTCGGCAATCCATGGCTGTTCCGGCAGGGGCAGGCTGCGATAGACGGCGCGGACATCCCGCCGCTGCCGCCCCTCAGCGAGCGGATAGACATGGCGGTCGCGCAGATCGAGGAGCTTGCCGCCGTCGCCGGTGAGCGCAACGCCTGCATGGAGGCGCGCCACCAGCTGCCGTGGTACCTGCACGGCGTGGCACATTCGGGCTACTATAAGCAGCAGCTCGTACATGTCGATACTCTGGAAGATATAAGAAAGATCGCGATAGGGATAAAACATGATCTGACCTGACACCGGGGAGGTGACAGCTTGACACGGGAACAGGAAGCGGCCATAGTACGCAAGGTGCTCGGCGGGGACGCCAACGCCTTTGAAACGCTCGTACTTGAATATGAAAAAAACGTATACAACATAGCCCTGCGCATGACGGGCAACAGTGAGGACGCGGCCGACATGACCCAGGAGGCCTTCATCAAGGCCTACAATTCCCTGCAGTCCTTCCGCGGCGACAGTAAGTTCTCCGTCTGGCTGTACAGGATCGTTTCAAACGTCTGCCTTGACTTTCTGCGCAGCAAAAACCGCAGGCCGACCGTCTCGCTGTCCGTCGAGGATGACGACGGCGAGGATGCGCAGCTCGACGTGGCCGACGAGAGCCAGTCGCCCGAGCTGCTGCTCGACCGGAAGCTCACGCGTGACAGTGTGCGCCGCGGGCTCGATTCGCTCCCGCCGGATTACCGGCAGATACTGCTGCTGCGGGAGATACAGGGGCTGAGCTATGACGAGATAGCTCAGGCGCTCAGCCTTGAGGTCGGCACAGTCAAATCCAGAATATTCAGAGCCAGAAAAAGACTTTGCACTTTTTTGATCGACGACGGGAACATTTCTGATTTTTCATCGTCTGGGAAAATGAAAGGCGGTGAGAGTCAATGACAGAGTGCGAACGATATCAGGAGCTCATCAGCAGGATGGCTGATGAGGAGCTGACAAAATCAGAACGCGCTGCCCTTTCCGCGCACATGGAGCATTGCTCTCAGTGCAACGCCATGTACGCAGTTTTCTCAAATCTGTCCGAGATCATCGGGCAGGACACAGAACCTCTCCCCGAGGGTCTGCATGAAAATATTATGGCGGATATCCGCCGCAGCGCCATCAAGCAGCGGAACGTTAAAGAAAGACGGCGCTTTGTGATACCGAAGCCTTTCAGGAACGTTGTCGCCGCCGCGGCCTGCGCCGCTGTGGTGATCTTCGCAGCAAAGGGCATGCTGCCTGAAAAGATGAACGACACCTCCGCCATGAGCGAGAGCGAGGCCGCAGCCGCGGCGGCACCCGCGGCCACCGCCGCCGTGACGCCGCAGCCCACCCCGGCGATACCGCCGAGTGCCGCCGGTTCCGTTCAGGCAACTCAGGCTCCCGATGTTACCGCCGCGCCCGCTGCCTCTCCCGAGGTTCAGAGCGCCGGTACTGATGAGGACAAATACAGCGGCGGTTCCGCTGCTGATAATTCCGAAAACCGTCCCGCGCCGAGCAACGCTCCCGCCGCAGCTCCGGTTTCCACCCCCGTCCCCACTCAGGCTCCGCCCGTAGTGGAGACGGAGAAGCCCCGCGCCGTGCCGACTCCGGCTCCCACGCCGGTTCCGAAGGCAGCACCGGAAGCATCGTCTCAGTCCGTCCCGGATGAGAGCTCCGCTCCCGCAGCAGTGGCCTCCGAGCCCGAGGAGTCTGAAGAGCCCGTCGGCAGATTCAGATCGTTCTTCCTGAAGAACGCCCCCGTTCTTACGGCCGACACTCCGGCTGAGGACGCTTCCGGCAGCTCCGCTCCTGCGGAGGATAACGGTGTCGCTGTTCAGTCGATGGATGAACCCGAAGCGTCAGCCGCGGCTGACAGCGGCAAGGTCATCTTTGCCGAGATAAAGACCGCCGCCAAGCGCGGCGAGCTTATGCGTGTCCTTGAGGGGGCTGACTCGAGCCCTGCCCCAAGTGAATCCGCAAAGCCCGAAAAGCCAGCGGAATCCATAAAGCCCGAGAAGCCGGCAGAATCCGCTCTTCCCAGCCCCGCTCCCTCCGCTGCCGTAGCGGAAGAAGCGCTCCCTGCGCAGGATCCCGATTATGTATATGAGATCCTGTTCCCGCAGTGCAGGGATGAGGAGAAAGAAGAGGAAGAGGAAGAGGACTTCATGTCTGTCTGTATCTTCGGCGAGGACATCTATTGGATAGTCTTCTCCGATGACGGCGACGAGCTGGTCTTCCGTGCCGAGTGCAGCGTCAAGGAATTTGAGGACTTTATAAAGCCCTTCATTCTCCCCGAAGCGTCCCCGTCGCCGGAGGTCTCTCCCGCAGCGCAGGAGCCCCCGCGTCCCGTGCAGTGACGCAACATATTGATAAATACGAACACGGTGCGCGTAAACAGTGCACCGTGTTCGTCTTCTCTTTGCAACAAAGTAGACTTTTTGGATAGTTTTTCACTTGATATTGCTCTTTTCGTGTGTTAGAATTAAGACATATATAATGAGCAGGGAATTCGTAAATTCTTCGGCATCAGTAAGGAGAGAATCACGTGAAGAGACTCAAGGTTTCAAATAATGTTATTCGGCGTCTGCCCCGCTACCTCCGCAAGCTGGATGAGCTTACCGAAATCGGCATCAGCCGTATCTCGTCCTTCGAGCTGGGTCATCAGCTTGGGCTGACCCCGTCGCAGATCCGTCAGGATTTCAGCTGCTTCGGCGAATTCGGCCAGCAGGGTTATGGATATAATGTCCCCGCACTGCGCGCGCAGATCGCGTCTATTCTGGGTATGGACAGAGGCTTCACCGCCATCCTCGTCGGTGTCGGCAACATCGGCCATGCTTTGATGGACAACTTCTGCTTTGCAGAATGGGGCTTCAATCTGGCCGCCGCTTTCGATATCAAGCCCGAAATAATCGGCACCACCTTTAACGACGTTCCCATCCACGGGATGGATGAGCTTGAGGACTACATCGCCGCAAACCATGTTGACGTCGCCGTTCTCACCGTTCCCAAGGAGGCTGCTATCGCCGTCACCAAGCGCCTTACCGACAACGGTATCGACGCTATCTGGAACTTCACCAATCTCGAGCTCACCGAGCCGAACAGCAGCACCATCGTTGAGAACATCCACTTCTCCGACAGTCTGCTGTCCCTGAGCTATTTTGTCTCCGAGCGCAGAGACGAGAACGCCGCCAAGGCCGCCAGAGCCGAGAAGCAGTAAGCATTACAAGATAATGAGCAAAAAGGCATTGACGCAGTCAATGCCTTTTTTGAACCGATAAATCCCCGGCCTGCGCCGGGCTGAGAGGAACAGCCATGAATATAGACGGAATAATTTTTGACCTTGACGGCACTCTGTGGGACTCCTGCCGCATCGTCGCCGAGAGCTGGGGGCATACTCTGCGCACAAAGTACGGCGCGCAGCGTGTCCCGACCGAGGCGGAGGTGCGCTCCATTATGGGGCTCACCGTCGCGCAGATAGCCGAACGGCTCTTCTCCGGATACGGTGAACGCGCCCTCGAAATATGTACCGACTGCCTCCGTGAGGAGAATGCCTACATTGCCGCGCACGGCGGCGGCAAGCCCTATCCCGGTCTTGAGGAGCTGCTGCGCAGGCTCTCCGGGCGCTGCGGGCTGTACATCGTCAGCAACTGCATCGATGGCTATATCCAGTGCTTTCTCGGCTGCACCGGCCTTGGCGGATATATAAAGGACTTCGAGTGCGAGGGCGTGACCGGCATGAAAAAGGCGGACAACATCGCCCTTATCGCGCGCCGCAACGGCCTGAAGCGGTACATATACGTCGGCGATACCGCCTCCGATGAGGAGAGCGCCGCGCTTGCCGGCTGCCCGTTCGTTCATGCATCCTACGGCTTCGGCACGGCAAAAGCTCCCGCCGCCGTGATCGGCGCGCCGCTCGAGCTGCTCGCGGTCGTTGACGCAATGGATAAGGAGGATCAGAATGGCTGACACTATCGCTGCGATCGCGACCGGCGCACAGGTCGCGGCCATAGGCATAATACGCATATCCGGCCCCGAGGTGCTGCCGATCGTCGACCGGCTCTTCCACCCGGCCTCCGGCAGACTCATGTCCGAGTACGAGGACAGAAAACTCGTCTACGGCAGACTGACCGACCTCAGCGGAGACCTGCTCGACCTCTGCCTGTGTACCGTCAGCCACGCCCCGCACAGCTACACAGGTGAGGACACGGCAGAGCTCCAGTGCCACGGCTCGCCCACGGTGCTGCGCGCCGCGCTGGAGGAGCTGTTCCACGCCGGGGCGCGTCAGGCTCTGCCGGGCGAGTTCACAAAGCGTGCCTTCCTCAACGGCCGCATGGAGCTTAGCTCCGCCGAAGCCGTTGCGGACATCATCGACGCGGAGAGCATCGAGTGCGCAAAGAACGCCGCCGCGCAGCTTTCGGGCGCAGTCGCCGTGAAGGCTGATAACATATACTCAACTCTCACCGATATAAGCTCGCACTATCACGCGGTTCTGGATTACCCGGACGAGGACATTGAGGACTTCCGTCTTGAAAACTATAAGCAGCAGCTCAGCTCCGCCGCGGACTCGCTGCGCGCGCTGCTCAGGAGCTTTGAGCGCGGCAAGCTCATGGTCTCGGGCATCCCGGCTGCCATAGTCGGGCGGCCGAACGCGGGCAAAAGCTCCCTGCTCAACGCCCTGCTGGGCTATGAGCGCGCTATTGTCACCGACATCCCCGGCACAACGCGCGATACCATCGAAGAAAAGCTGCGTCTCGGCTCGCTGACGCTGCGCCTGTGCGACACCGCCGGCATCCGCGACAGTGAGGACGCCGTCGAGCGGCTCGGCGTACACCGCAGCCGCGAGGCCATGGAGCGTGCGGAGCTTGTGATAGCCGTCGTGGACGGCGGCGGGGATGTGACCGATGAGGATATGGAGATCATCCGCGCCGCGGAGCGCGCGAGGAAAGGTCTGGTCGTGCTCTCGAAGGCCGACCTTGGCCACGTCTGCCCGCCGCCTGAGACATCGCTCCCCTGCGTCACAGTGAGCTCCGTCACCGGTCAGGGGCTCGATGAGCTTGAAGCCGCCATAAAGGCGCTCTTCCCTCTGCCGCAGGTGCCCGCTGGCGAGATACTCACGAACGCGCGTCAGGCCGAGGCGATATCCCGGGCGCTTGAGAGCATGGACGCCGCCTTTGCCGCCATGAGCGAGGGCTGCACGCCCGACATTGTCCTGACCGAGACGGAGGAAGCGATGTCCGCCATAGGCGAGCTCACCGGCCGCAGCGTCCGCGAGGATGTGACAAACAGGATATTTGAACGCTTCTGCGTCGGAAAGTGAAACAGCATGAATTATAAAACTATAGACATGGAAAATTCCCCCCGCCGCGCGCACTTTGAATATTTCAAGGGCCTTGCCTACCCGTATGTCGGCTTCACGGTCAATGTCGATATAACGGAGTTTCTCGCCCAGCAGAAGCGGCTCGGGCTGCCGTTTTATCTGGCGCTGGCCTACTGCGTGACCCGCGCGGCAAACAGCGTGCCGGAGTTCCGGCGGCGCATACATGGGGACGGCATCATAGAATACGACTGGTGCCACGGCTCGCATACCGTCGCCCTGCCGGATGAGACCTACTGCTACTGCACGCTCGACTGCCGCATGCCGTTTGACGAGTACCTGCCCCGCGCCGCGGAAGCGTGGAAGCGCGCAAAGGCGGCCTCCTCGATCGAAGACGGTGAGGACGCTGATTCGCTGCTGTTCTTTTCGAGCATCCCTTGGATGAGCTTCACCTCCGTCATCCAGCCGACCCCTTCCCCCGCCGACTCAAACCCACGCATAACCTGGGGAAAGTATTTCCGTCAGGACGGCAAGGTGCTGCTCCCGCTCGCGGTGCTGTGCAATCACGCGCTTGTTGACGGGCTGCATATCTCCCGGTTCTATTCCGCGCTCGACCGCGAGCTTGCGGAGCTGACAGACCGGCTCGGAGATATGGGCTGAGTTCATCCGCGCATTTTGACCGATTTGCTATTGACATTAGCCCCCGTGTGTGCTATCATTATCCAGCAACATCGGCATGCAGAAGTACCCAAGAGGCCGAAGGGGCTCCCCTGCTAAGGGAGTAGGTGTCTAAAAAGCACGCGAGGGTTCAAATCCCTCCTTCTGCGCCAAGCCGCCGCAAGCGTATCTGCTTCTTTTATTCTTTAAAAATGTGCAAGCCAAGAGCGCTCCGGACGGAGCGCTCTTTCTATACCGTACCGTATCGTTCCCTCATTCGCAGAACTTCGCTATCGCGGCGTCGATATCCGCGGCGCAGGCCGTGGCGATGGCCTCATCGCCCGGCTGGAGGGGATAGAGCGGCGCACGTACACTGCCGATATCCGGTGCTCCGCGCAGGCGGAGGATCTCTTTTATCATTGCGTACATGTTCCCCTGCCCTGAGCACATCTTGTAGATGATGTGGCAGCAGGCGTCCTGTATAGCGCGCGCAGGGATGATGTCCCCGGCGCGGACAAGAGCGTATATACGCTCGTACAGCTCCGGCATGACGGCGTAGGTACCGCCGATGCCGCCGACCGCGCCCGCCGCAAGCCCCGAGAGGAGCTGTTCATCCGGGCCGTTGAAGACTATTGCGCCCTCGTCGCGCCACATCTCAATGTCCTGTATCGGCATGGAGGAGTTCTTCACGCCGATCACGTTCGGCACGGAGAGCATCGTGCGCAGCAGGGAGCTGTTCAGCCCCGTGCCGGCAAGCTGCGGGATATTATAGATGATGAAATCCGTATTCGGCGCAGCGGAGGCGATGTCGCTCCAATACTTTGCCACCGCGCGGTCCGGCAGATGGAAGTATATTGGCGGGATGGCGGCGATGCAGTCCGCGCCCACGCTCTCGGCATGGGCGGCAAGCTCCATGCTGTCGCGCGTGTTGTTGCAGGCAACGTGCGCGATGACCGTGATGCGGCCTGCGGCCTGTTCAATGACCGCCTCAAGCACGGCCTTGCGCTCGGCTGCGGACTGATAGATGCACTCGCCGGAGGAACCGCCGACGTACACGCCCGTCACCTTTTTGCCTATCAGATACTCCGTAAACGCGCGCACGCGCTCGGGCGACACCTCGCCCGCGTCGTCATAGCAGGCGTAGAACGCCGGGATAATGCCCTGATATTTCGTAAGGTCTATTGCTTTCATTGTACACTCCTTGTATTTGCCCTTGTCTCAGCCCTTGACTGCACCCATCGTGATGCCCCTCGTGAAATATTTCTGGAAGATGAGGAACACGATGATGATCGGCACGGCGGCAAAGGCTGCGCCCGCCATGATGAGTCCGAAGTCCGTCGAGTTTTCCGCCTGCATCTTCGCGATGCCCAGGGAAATGGTCAGGTTCTTCGTGCTTGAGAGCATGATGAGCTGCATGAAATAGTCGTTCCATGAGTTAATGAACGTGAAGATCGCAAGCGCACCGACACCGGGCTTTATCATGGGGAAAACTATCTGGTTGAAGGTCTTGAGTTCGCCCGCGCCGTCTATCCTCGCCGCCTCAAGTATCTCGCCGGGTATGCTCTCGGCGAACTGCTTTATGAGGAACACGCCGAACGGCCAGCCGACGATCGGGTAGATGACCGCGCTGAGCGTGTTATAGAGCTTGAGCGAGGACATCTCGCGGATGAGCGGGATGAGGATGACCTGCTTTGGCAGCGCCATCGCGCAGACGATAAGCGTGAAGATGAGCGTCCGCCCGACGAAGCGCTTCTTCGCCAGCGCGTAGCCCGCAAGCGCCGAGGTCACGCAGGTGAGGAGCATCGCCGCCACAGCCATCCACACGGTGTTGAGCATCCAGCGGATCGCGCCGGGCACGGTCGGCCCGACGGAGAACGCCACGGGATTCCCATCTGCCGAGAAATATTGGCTGAACGGGACATAGAACTCCCACAGCGGAGCCTTGAGCTTACTCATAAGCGTCTGGTAATTCTTCAGCGTCCACTCGCTCGGCCACCAGACGGGCGTGACGGAGTTTACCTCCTTGGCCGTCTTGAATGAGCCCGTGATTATCCAATAGAGCGGGAAGGTGAAGAGCAGTGCAAGGATGATGATTATCACAAGGGTGATGATGCGGTTCGCTTTTGATTTACCCTGCATGTGTCCTGCCCCCCTAATCCGACTGCCCCAGCTTGAACTGGATGGCAGAGAGTACCGCAATGATAACCATGAGCACAACGCCCATTGCGTTGCCGTAGCCGTAGCGGTAGAGCTTGAACGCGGTGTAATAGATATAGTACATTATTGTATCCGTGCTGTGCGTCGGCCCGCCGGAGGTGAGCAGCTGGATAAGCGCAAAGCACTGGAAGGAGTTTATCGTTGTGATGATGAGTATGTAGAGCGTGGTGGGCATGATCTGCGCCCACTTGATCTTCCAGAATACCTGACGGCGGTTCGCGCCGTCGACTTGGGCTGCCTCGACGAGCGTATGGTCGACATTGCCGAGCGCCGAGACGTAAAGCACGATCGGCTGGCCGACAGAGGTGGTGAAGAGGATGAGGATGATGCACCAGAGCGCAAAGCGCGCGTCGCCCAGCCAGTTTATGTTCTGGTCGATGATGCCGGTGCTCTTGAGAAGATAGTTGAAAACGCCGTAGCGGTTGTTGTACATCCACTTCCACACGACCGTTACCGCGACGGAGCCGGTGACGACGGGCAGATAGAAGATGCAGCGGAAAGCCGAGGTCAGCGCGGGCTTCATGTCATATATCGCGGTGGCGACCCAGAGCGAGAACGCGCACACCGTTGGCACGGCGACAACGACGATGACGACGGTGTTCTTCAGCGCGCCGAGGAAGAGCTCATCACGGAAAAGCTCCTTATAATTATCCAGCCCGACAAAGACGTCCACGGCATTCTTGCCCATATTGGAGTCAAACAAGCTGGTGTATATGCACATGAACATGGGATAGAGCACGAAGGTGACGAAGAAGAACAGGCTTGGCAGCAAAAACAGATAGCCCGCTATCGTCTCCCGCCGCACGAGCGCGCGGCTCATGCCGTTGTTGGACTTGAACATAGGGTCGATCCCCCCTTGCGGATCATGTAGTTATCATCACACCCTCTCTGCGCTGGGGCACAGAGAGGGTGCGCGCTTTGATTCAAAGGAGATACCTGTGTATTTCAGATTATCACATCAGCCTGCTGCCGCGGCGTTCGCGTTGGTGCAGAACTCTGCGACCTCGGTGGCAACGTCACCGCCGCCGCCAATGCGCTGGAGCATATTCCACCACTCGGTGCGGGCGGTCGCCCAGCCGGAGGTGACCTGATAGTAGTCGCCAAGGTAAGGCATAAGCTTGGTGTACTCGTTCATGATGGCGTTGTCAGCCCAGATGCCGGTGAGGTCGATGCCCTCAGCGGTGTCGCGCACGGCAAAGTAGTTGGCGGCCTTGACTGCGTCAGGCGTGCCCTCGCCGTCGGCGAAGTACTTGATGAAGGTCTTGGCAGCGTCGATCTTGGCAGCGTCGCCGTTATCGAACACACCGAAGCCCCAGATGCCGCCCTGAAGCTTGCTCTCGCCGGTCTCGGAGGGGAAGCTCATGAAGACGATCTTCTCGCCGTCGTTGGTGAGCTCGGCGTCATTGTTGTCGGAGTTGAGCTGCTGGGCGATGTTCCAGCAGAATGCCATCTTGAGTATGCCCTGACGGAAAGCGGTGATCTCCTCGCCGCCGTTCTCGGCCGCGTTGAAGTAGATGCCGTCCATACTCTGGAGAAGCTCGAGAGCCTTTATGTTCTCGGGGGAGTCAGCGGTATAGGCGGTGTGCTCGGCATTGGTGAAGGTGCCGCCGTAGAGGTTGTTGACGAGGGCGCGGGTGCCCTGGTCGCCGCCCTGGCCGGAGCAGTAAACGTCACCGACAGGCTCCTTGTAGTAGGCATACAGTGCATCGACCGCGGCGATGAAGTCCTCAGTCGTCCAGGTGTGGCTGTCGATATCGACATACTTGTCTGCGCCGGCCGCGACGAACGCGTCATAGTTGATGGCCATGCAGTGCGCGGTCATGACGAGGGGGTACTCATAGCAGGCGCCGTCAGCGGTGAAGCAGGCAGCAACGCAGGCAGCGTTCACTTCGGCCTTATCGGTGGCGTCCCACATATCGGAGAGGTCGACCATGTAGCCCTTTGCGCCCCAGTTTGCGACGAGACGCTCAGGTCCTTCCATGATGAGGTCGGGAGCGGAGCCGCCTTCGAGAGCGGTGTTGACCTGATCGTCGCCGTTGGTGTAGTCGAGGTATTCAACGGTGACAGTGATGCCGGGGTTTGCATCCTCGAACGCTGCGATGAGCGCGTCGACGGTGTCGGCATTGCCCCAGCCGCCTATCGGGTAGGTCCAGAGCGTGATGTTCACAGGCTCTGCCGCGGGTGCGGCGTCGGTCTGAGTGGGTGCGGGGTCGGCAGCGGGAGCGGCGGTCTGGCCGCAGGCGCACAGTGCGAACACCATGCACAGCGCAAGCAGCATTGCAAGCAGTTTCTTCATGTTGTGCCTCCTTAAAAATTTTTGTTCCGGTTTTAATATTTCAACGGTTCTCACCGATGATTTCACTCTTTCCACCATCATATTAACCAAAGCCGCCGCAGATGTCAAGAGATTTTTGAAAAAAATTTTCTTCATTTTAATACCAAGAAGATTTTTTGCAGAACCTCGATAAGCCTATCCCCCGGCAGCGGCAGGCTGTCCGGGGGATATCAGAGAAAAGAGAAATAAGAAAATAATTTTCACATGTGCTTTTCAGCGAGCGCGTCGGCGATGCGGGCGCGGCTCTGGCGGCACTGGTCAAGATTGCGTCGGCACAGCTCCGAAAAGAGCACGTCCATGAGGTACATCTGCGCTATCCTCGCGCCGATGGAGCCGAGCTGAAGCGGGCTTTCATCCGCGCCGCACAGCAGCGTCACATCCGCAAGCTCCGCGCCGGGGGAATTGGCAAAGTGCGTGACAAGTATCGTGCGCAGCCCGCGCTCCCGTGCGTAGGACAGCGTCTCGACAAGGTCCTTCGTCGCGCCGGAATAGGAGAAGAAGAGGATAACATCGTTTTCACCCGCGGTGGTGACGGCGATCATCTGCATGTGCGAATCCGTCACGGCAAAGTATTTCCCGCTCGCGGTGGAAAACAGGTGCGCCGCCTCCATCGCGATTATCATCGAGCCGCCCTGACCCATGCACAGCACCTTGTCCGCCCGCTCAAGAAGATCCGCCGCGCGGATATAATCCTCCGGGCGGACAAGCTCGAGCGTCTGCGTCATAGCGCTGATGTTCGCGGTGTAGAGCTTTTTGCAGACGTCGGAAAAGCTGTCGTCATCGAGCACCTCGCCCGAGAGCGGGTTTGACTGCTCCGGGCGCTGGGCGATGGAATTGGCAATGGCGAGGCGGAAGGCGTTATAGCCCTTGCACCCGAGCCTGCGGCAGAAGCGCGACACGGTCGCCTCCGCCACGCCGCTTTCCGCGGCGAGCTCGGTTATGCTCATGTCCTGCGTTTTTCTCTGATGCGAAAGCACATAGTCCGCCGCCTTTTTCTCCGCGGGGGTGAGGTTATAATACTCCGCGCTTATCCGCTCAAATACATTTGTGCTGCTCTGCCCCATACACTTCTCCTGTAAAACTTTTATTCCGCGAGCAATTCCCCTGCCATGAGGTCAGTCATGATGAGCATGCGCGGCAGGTGGAACGGCCCTTTAAAGGTCGAACCCTTGCACGGCGGCTCGGTGGGCTTGCCGTCGCGGCGGAGGTAGCCGTACCACTCGCCGTACTCGCTGTCGGCAAAATGCGCCTTGCAGTAATCCAGCGTGGTGTAGAACCAGTCGAGGTACTCCTCCTTGCCGGTGTCCTTATACAGCATGAGCGAGGATATGAGTATCTCGTCATGCGGCCACCAGAGCTTCATGTCGTGCTCATAGGCCTCGGGCGGTCTGCCGAGAGCGTCTACGAAGTACAATAGTCCACCGTATTCCTTGTCCCAGCCGGCGTTTATCGCCCAATTGAATATCTCCTCCGCGCGGCCTACAAGCTCCTTATCGCCGGTACGGCGCGCATGCTCCAGCAGGAACCACACACCCTCTATATCGTGCCCGGGATTTACGACGCGCCCTTCAGTGTAATACAATCTCGCGCTGCCGTCAACCGCGACGTTTTCCAGCACGCACTTGAGCTCCGGGTGGACGTGATAGCGGAATATCTCATCCACGCATATCCCGGCGCGCTCAGCGTAAAGCGCCGCGTTCTCCGGGTCTGCGCGCTGCATCACGGCCGTGACGTTGAGGTATATCATCGGGATGCCGAAGGCACGCCCCGTGCGCGTCTCTGGCTCCGTCTTCGGACCGAGCCCCGTGGGGTCGGGCATGCCGTGGTTGAGATTCCAATAGAGATCGTATGCGCGGCGGGCGCGTTCAAGGTGCTCCCGCTCGCCGGTCACGCCGTAATACTCGGCGTTCGCCATGGCATAGAATGCCTCGGAAAAGCAGTACCGGCGCTGGCGCAGCGGCGCGCCCTCGGCGGTGACGGTGAAGTACATTCTGTCCCCCGCCGCGCGGTTTATGCAGTGCGCCTCCATAAAGTCAAGGCAGCTCTTCGATGCGCGCAGCCATTCCTCGCGCGCGCCGTACACATGGCAGAGGTACGCGAATATCCAGCCGCAGCGCCCCTGCATCCACACGCTCTTATCCGTTGAGTATATCTCGCCCCTGCGGTCAAGGCAGGTGTAGACGCCGCCGTTTACCTCGTCCATGCCGTTCTTGAGCCAGAAGTCTACGCTCTTTTTCAGCTCGGACTGTATCCATTCCCTCGCGCCGCGCAGTTTTTGTTTGTCCATGATGTTCTCCCCTTTCAGCTCTGTTCATTCATTCGGGTTCCATATTTCATATAGTAGCATTAAAGAAAATAATTTTCAAGAGTATTTTTGCTTGAAATATTTTTTTATTTTCTTGGTGACAGCCGCTCCAAGGCGTGATATAATACACTATATCCAAGTAACATCGTAAAAATTTCTGTATAAATGGAGGACGCAGAGCATGAACTATCTCGGCATTGAGGCAAGCGTCAGGAACCTTCCGGAGCTTGACCGTGATTTTTTCCCGCTCTATAAGTTCAACCACGCCTTTCTCGCCTCGGCAAAGAAGCCCCTCGGCGTCGCCGTGGAGCGCAGCGGCGGCGAGATGGCCGCCGTTCACACGTTCATCCACGGCACTGCCGATATGCTTGACGCCGACCGGTATTACATCCGCCGACTTGTCAAGATGCTGCTCTGGATGAAGGGCGGCTGGCGCGTGTATATCAGCGGCGATGGCGATATGTATGAGTACATCCGCGGCTGCTTCAGCGCCGGCGGCTGCCAGGAGTTTGACTGGGACTATTTCTCCAAGATATATGAACGCCCCTTCGAGGTAGTTTATACCGACATTCTGCCCGAGGCGAAGGATTCGCCCAAGCCCGCGGGCGGGCACTTTGACGGCTGCCGCATAGGCTTTGACGCGGGCGGCAGCGACCGCAAGGTCTCCGCCGTCATCGACGGTGAGACCGTGTATTCCGAGGAGGTCGTGTGGTTTCCCAAGACGAACTCCGACCCGGATTACCACTATGACGGCATCGTCGCCGCGCTCAAGTCGGCGGCGGCACACATGCCGCGCGTGGACGCGGTCGGTGTGTCGAGCGCCGGCGTGTACATAAACGACCGCACCATGAACGCCTCGCTCTTTCTTAAAGTCCCGCAGGAGCTTTTCGACGCGAAGGTCAAGGACATCTACATCCGTGCCATTACCGATACCTTCGGCGACGTGCCCTTCTGCGTCTTTAACGACGGGGACGTCACCGCGCTTGCCGGGGCGATCAGCCTTGAGGACACGAATATTCTCGGCATCGCTATGGGTACGAGCGAGGCCGGCGGTTATGTCGATGAAAACGGATACATCACCGGCTGGCTCAACGAGCTTGCTTTCATCCCCGTGGACGCAAACCCCGGCGCGATGCGTGACGAGTGGTCGCTCGATATCGGCTGCGGCGTGAAATACTTCTCGCAGGACGGCGTCATAAAGCTCGCCCCCGCGGCGGGCATCGAGCTTGACGAAGTTCTCTCCCCGGCGGAAAAGCTCAAGGCCGTGCAGGCGCTGATGAACGACGGCGACGGGCGCGCCGCCGCGATATACCGCAGCATCGGCGTGTATCTGGCGCACTCGCTCGCGCTCTACCACGATATGTATCACTTCCGCCATGTGCTGCTGCTCGGGCGCGTGATGTCCGGGCGCGGGGGTGAGCTCATCATCAGCGAGTGTGAGCGCGTCCTGCGCGATGAGTACAGCGAGCTTGCGGAAAAGATACACCTCGCCCTGCCGGATGAGAAGTTCCGCCGCGTCGGCCAGTCCGCCGCCGCCGCATCCCTGCCGGAAATCAGAAAGTAACCAAACGTATCACACCAAAAAGGAGATCGCGCACATGAAAAAACACATTGTCTGCTTTGGCGATTCCAACACCCATGGCTACTGTGCAGACCCCAACGATACCGCCGACCACACAGACCGCTTCACCGAGGACGAGCGCTGGACCTGCCTCCTGCAAAAGGCGCTTGGCGAGGATTACCTTGTGCTCGAGGAGGGGCTTTCCGGACGAACTACCGTATTCCGCGACCCGCTGCATGAGTGCATGTCCGGGCTCGACGTGATATACTCCACGCTCATGTCGCATGAGCCGGTCGATCTGCTCATCATCATGCTCGGCACAAACGATACAAAAGAGCGCTTCAACGCAAGCCCCGCCTGCATCGGCATCGGCATGGAGCGCCTTGCGATGAAAGCCGAGACTGTCGGCGCATGGCGCGGCGGCAGGCCGAATATCCTCATCGTCGCCCCGCCGCACATCGGCGCGGGGCACAACGACCCCGCCATGGGCGCGTCCTGCCATGCGGCATCGATGGGCGTTGCGGAGCAGTACCGCCAGAAATGCGCCGCGCACGGCTGGGCGTTTCTCGACGCCGAGGGCGTCGCGGAGTTCAACACCGTGGACTATATGCACCTCAGCCGCCGCGGACACAGCCAGCTTGCCGAAGCGCTCGCGCCGCTGGTGCGTGAGCTGACATAATGCTGGGCCGCGTCTTCCGTTATCAGGGCGGACTATGGCGGGCGCTCAATACGCTGACGGATATCATGGCGCTGAGCGTGCTGTGGCTCCTGTGCTCTCTCCCCGTGCTGACTCTCGGCGCGGCGACGACCGCGCTTTATGACAGCGTCGTGCGCTGCATACGCTATAAGCAGCCGAAGCCCTACGCCCGCTTCTTCCGTACTCTTAAAAATGAGCTTGTCCCCGGCATACTTCTGACGCTCCTGTGGGGCGCCGTCGCGGCACTCGGGCTCTGGATGCTGACGCTGCTGCGGCAGTACAGCGCCGTGTCGCCCTCCGCCGGTGCGGCGGGCGCGGCATACTATGTCGCGCTGGTGCTTCCGCTCGGCGCGGCATGCTGGGTGTTCCCGATCCTCTCTCGCTGTGAGCTTGGCTTCGGCGCGCTGAACAAAACGGCGCTGACTCTCGCCGTGGGGCACCTGCCCTCGACGGTGATCCTCGTGCTGATGACGGCGGAGCTTGCGCGCCTGAGTGTGCGCTGGCTCTTCCCGCTTGCGTTCATGCCGGCGGTGCTGATGCTCTTGTGGTCGCTCTTCACCGAGCCCGCGTTCAAAAAGCACGGCGCAGGCATCGCCGCGGAACCGGAGCCGGACACTTCCGCCGACAACGCTGAAAGCAGCGAGTGAACAGCCAAACAGCAAAAAATTCAAAAAAACAAAGAGCCCTGCACTTTTGTGCAGGGCTCTCCGTTTTGGGAGAAAAGAGAGGATTTATAGGAGTAGAGTAGTAGCAAATTAATTTCCGAGTCCCGGCAGAGTGTTCTGCTGGCTCGATCCGCTTGTCTGCGCGCCGTCGTCAGGTCCCTTCTCATCGAAGGTGATGCTTACGGTGCGGCTCTCGCCTGCCCTGTAAAGCTCGACCTCAACGGTATCGCCCGCGGAGTGGTTGCTGATGGCGTTCTTGAGATCTGTGTAGCTCGTGATCTCTTCGCCGTCAATTTTGGTGATTATATCACCCTTCTCGATGCCGGCCTTATCCGCGCAGCTTCCGCTCGTGACGCCGCCGACGTATGCGCCGACAGGCATATCATAGTACTGGCTGTACATGGAGCTGTAGCGGTTGTCGATCTCGACGCCCATATAGGCCTTACCGGTGACGTAGCCCTTGGTGATGAGGTCGTTCGCGATGGAGACCGCGTCGTTTGCGGGTATCGCAAAGCCTATGCCCTCGACGCCGGTGGCGCTGTACTTGGCGTTGACAACACCGACTACCTGACCCTGATCGTTATACACGGGGCCGCCGGAGTTGCCGGAGTTAACAGCCGCGTCGATCTGGAACACATTTATCGGGGTGGTGCTTTCCTCGGTGGTAATGGCTCTGTCCTTTGCACTGACATGGCCAGTGCTCATGGAGAACTCGAGCTCGCCGAGGGGATTGCCTACGGCGTACACTGTGTCGCCCACGGCAAGCTCGTCGCTGTCACCGAAGGTGACAGGATTGAGTCCTTCAGCATCTATCTTCAAAACCGCGATGTCGTTGTCCTGTTCGGTGCCGACGACGGTCGCGATGTATTTGGTGCCGTCATGGGTCATGACGTTGATGTCAAAGTTGCCCTCGTAGGCATTCTGGATCACATGGTAGTTTGTGATGATATAACCGTCGGAGGAGACGATGAAGCCGGAACCGCTGACTGCGGCGGAGCTTGTCATGCCGAAGAAGTTGCTGTAGGTGATCTCACTTGAGATGCCGACGACCTGCTGGCACGCGAGGTCATATATGCTCGATGCGGACATTGCGCTGCCTGCGGTGCTGCTCACTGCGGGGGCACTGCCGGTATTAACGGCCAGCTGCTTTTCCTCGCTGCTCAGCTCGGCAATCTGGCTTTCAAGCTGATCCATCCTGCTGGAGTATTTGCCGCTCATTATCGCGCCGCCGGCGAAGCCGCCGAGCAGTGCGCATATAAGTGCAACGCATACTATCTTTACCCAGCCGCTGCCGGAGCCCTGAGCCTTCGGCTCCTTGGCTTCCTTGACGGGCTTTTCGGGGGGAGTGTAGTATCTAGGAGGAACGGTGCTTTCATCCTCGCGGACATAGTGCGCATCGGAATAAATCTTCTGGGTATATCCGTTTTTGTAATGATACTCGCCGTTGACTCTGTCGGTCGTATCGGCCTGTGGGGTTGAAGTTGTGCTTTCCGGGGCGGCCTGCTCCGGATGTTCATCATCATACGGATAATACATAATCGGAACCTTCTTATCTTCTTTTGGGAAGGTACATGCTGTGTACTTCTCTTGTTTACGTGCCTTACTATACATGGCATTTATGACGTTGTAATGAACAAAGTCCCAAGAATTTTTAAACAAGATGAATACAATGTATGAACCCGCATCAAAGGAGCGGCTGCATAGTGCAGCCGCTCCGGTATCAGTATTTCCCGTAGTTTATGTTGAGGTACCCGTCTATCGGCTCGACGGAGGTGTTCTCGGTTATCCACTTGTATGTGCGCGCCGAGTCCGTGAGCAGGTTGAGGCTTATATAGTCATAGATGTATTCGCTGTAGGCATTGGCGCTGCGGCCGACAAACTCCGACATCTCCATGTATATCCACACATTTGTCGTGCGCAGGCGTATCTCCTCGGTGTCGGATGCAAAGCGCAGGCCGATCGTACCGTCCTCCGCATCTGGCACGATGCACTCCGTGTACAGTTCATAAGCCTGTGCCGGTGTCAGGCGAACGGTGTCGTTAAGGTAGCTGCCGTTATCCCCGATATTCTCGATGCTCAGATAGGCTGTGCTTATGCTGTCCTCCGTGACCGGGATGCTCGGATAAACGCGCTGCGCGATAAGCTCCGGGCAGTTGAGCAGCCTGTCGAGCGCGCCTATCGCGGAGTCCTGGTCGCTCGTCAGCTCATCGCTGTATGGCAGCCGGTACAGTCGGCAGACATGCTTGCCGTCCTTGAGGTAGTAATTGAGCGGCTCGATGTAGTAGTCGCCGTCGGTACGGTCCAGGAGGTTTTTCGAGTCAATGAGCTTCCGGTGAAACTCACGGTAAAGCTCCAGCGTCTCCGGCTGGTTTTCGTGCCCGGTGCTGCCCTCGGAGAAATTTATGTAGTCGATCTCGTCAAGCGGCGGGATGTACTTTTCGTAGCCTGTGATGTCAAGCTCCGCGCAAAGTGCAAGTGACATGAGCACGATGCACACCGCGGCGTACTGCTTCCAGCCCTTGGAGAACACGTGCAGTGTTTTCTTTATCAGCATCTCTGATCCGAACCAGCCTATAAATGCCCCCACCGGCAGCATCGCAATCACGAGCACCGCCGCCGGTACGCCGTAGAGTACATTGTCAAAGAACCAGTAGTACACGGCGCAGGCAAAGGTTAGCGCCCCGCCTATGGCCATGCAGTATTTGAACGCGGGCCTGAGCCAGCTCACGGCTACAACATCCCCGGCAAGCTCCATGCGCCGGCGGCGGACTATGATAAGCCCCAGTACGGCAAGCACGAGTCCCGCGATGCAGAAACCGATAAGGTATCCGGACCATGTGACGGAATAGGTATAGACGCCGTCCTCCACACCGGGTATCAGTGTGGATATGACGTCGCTGTTGATGAAAAGCATCTTGACCGGTGAGAGGAAATCGAGCACCGAGCCGTCGTAAGCGTAGCCGTAGACCAGCACGGACAGCAGCGCCTCCACCGCGCGCTCGAGCAGCACCGCCGCGATGTTAATAACGCCGTAGAGTACCGGGAGCACCAGCAGGTTCCCCGTCAGTGCGGCGCAGAAAGCGGCAAGCCCGAAGAAAGCCGTGCTGCACATGAGCGACGTCCCAAGCCGTATCAGCATATATCCTGTGATAACGTTCGGCGTTCCCGCGAGGATGATCCACGCCGCCGCCCAGACGAGCAGATCGGCAATGAGCATCGGCACAAGCCCCGTGATGAAGGCCGTGCAGTACATCGTCTCCCGGCGCAGCGGCAGGGAGTTTGCAAGGCCGCATCTGCGCCCATCGTACAGATAGCTGAACACCGCCATCGCGATGAGCACGGCGAAAACGAACGTGACCGGGAACTCAAGCCTGCATGTCTGGAGCACCTGCCGGTTCACGCCGTATATTTCGAGCAGGCTGCCGCGGAGGTTGAAACGCAGCTTGCTGAGCAGGTTCACCGGAAACACGAATATCATCGCCGCGAAGTACGCCGTCCACAGCGGCCAGAAGCGCTTGAGCAGATTCAGCGCAACGGCCTTGTTAAAGAATGATATCTTTGATCTCACTGTCAGCGCCTCCCAGCTCATAAATAAATATCTCCTCCAGCGTCAGCGGCAACACATCTATGAAAAACGGCTGCACCGCGGCCAGAACGTTCGTCACTTCCTCCGCCGTCCCGCGCACTATCAGCTGGTACAGCCGCCCCGTGACGCTCTTGTGCAGTATCTCAAGTCCCTCGGGCAGCTCCCTGTCGTCCGGCAGCGCGAGCTGCACCTTGACTGTGCTGTCCTGCAGTTCGCTCAGCGGGCGCTGGAGAAGCATCCTGCCCCCGTTCATTATGCCGACGTGGTCGCACACGTCCTCAAGCTCGCGCAGGTTGTGCGAGGAGACGAGCACCGTCGTCCCGCGCTCCGCGACGTCCGCGAGCAGCAGCTTCATTACCTGCCTGCGCATCACCGGGTCAAGCCCGTCAAGCGGCTCATCGAGCAGCATGTACTTTGGGCAGAGCGACAGCGCCAGCCAGAACGCCGCCTGCTTCTGCATGCCCTTTGAAAGCCGCTTGAACGACCGCTCCGGTGCTATCCCGAAGGCCGGGGCAAGCTTATTGTAGCGCTCCTCGCTGAAGCTTGGGTACATGCGCCGGTAGAGCAGCATCATGTCCTTTACCGACGCGCCGGGGTAGTAGAACACCTCGTCCGGTATATACGCTATCTGCGCCTTGACATCGGGGTTTTCAAACACCGCCTCGCCGTCATACAGCACCTCGCCCGCATCCTGCCGGAGTATACCGGCCAGATGGCGTATCAGCGTCGACTTGCCCGCGCCGTTCGGCCCGACAAGCCCGTAGACCGCGCCGTCCGGCACGGATATATCCAGCCCGTCGAGTGCGGTGAAGCCGTCAAAGCTCTTCCGCAGGGATCTGACTTCTATCATCTGTCTCTCCTCCTTGTATCATGGCGCGCATTTCCTCCTCGCTCACGCCGAGGCTGTGCAGCTCCGCCGTCAGCGCCGAGAGCTTTTCCATAAGCTCCGCCTTATGTGCCTTGGCGGCGTCGTTCTCGCGGCTGACATAGCTGCCCTTGCCGGGCACAGAGACGGTGTAGCCCTCCGCCTCAAGCTCCCGGTAGGCGCGCTGGATCGTGTTCGGGTTTATCGTCAGGCTGACGGCAAGCTCCCTTACCGACGGCAGCCTGCTGCCCTCGGTGAGCACGCCGTTTATGATAAGCTGACGCAGGCCGTCCTTGACCTGCTCATATATCGGCCGCGAATCGCGGTAGTTCAGCTGTATCATTCATATTCCCCCTGTGCTAACTGTACTAATTTAATTAATACGGTTAATATATACCACTCCCCCGTTCCTCTGTCAATACGCCTAAATCTTAATTTTTTCGACTGCAAAAAATCGCCGCTCAAATGAGCGGCGATGTAATTTTATAATATTCAGAAGCAGTAGATCATAGGGCAGCCGCAGGTCTGGCCGCAAAGCAGCTGAGAGCCGCAGAGCGCCAGCCACAGCGGGCTGAGATTCACGCGGTGGCCGTAGCCGGTGGAGTAGCTGTCATAGAAATCGCGTCCGCTCTGCAGCTGTTCGAGCAGGCGGCGGTACTCCTCGTTGCCCGGCTCTATTTCTACCGCGCGCTTGGCATGCTCCAGCGCCGTGACCTTGTTGCCCATGTACATGTTCGCCCCGGCGGAGAGGTAGTACCACTTGCCGTCGCGCTCCGACATCGGAACTCCGGACAGTGCATTGAGCGCTTCGCGGTACATGCCGTTGCGAATGTAATTTTTCGCGGCGGTGTATTCGCTGCGTTCGGTCTGACGGTTCTGCTGCGCGTTCGACCAGCCGGTGAAGTCGCCCCAGCTCGTCCACGGGTTCCAGCCGTACTGCTCATACTGGCCGTACTGAGCCCCGCCGTAGCCGTTATTGGCCTGCTGGCCATAAACGCCTGCCTTGGCGGTGCCGTTCTTTATCTGGTCGTATGCGGTGTTGATGTCGTTCATCTTCCGCGCGGCCTCTTCGTCACCGGGGTTAAGGTCGGGGTGGTATTTCTTCGTAAGCTCGCGGTACGCTTTTTTTATTTCTTCGTCCGATGCGTCGGGAGAGACGCCCAGAACCTTGTATGGATCCTGATACATTTACAGGTCCTTTCTGCTGTATTTCTTGTTGAATTGTGCCCACAGCCCTACACACAGTATATTTTGCATCAGTCCCGCGTTCTGCACCAGCGGGAGCTTATCGAAATAGAACACGCACTCGCCGAGCTGCATCTTCAGTATATCCCTGAAGCGCTGCTCGTTATCCTCCCGCCCGGCATATTCCTTGAACGGGTTATAGCTGCCGGAGGAGATGTCGTCCTCAAGGTCGATGATCGCGTCGCAGAGGTATATAAAGCGCCCCAGCGCGTGAGCCATCCGGCCAAGCGTATCTGACCAGCGGTCGTCCTTATAGATAAAGAGCTGCTCCATAAGCTCACCGAAGGTATCGGCGGCGGCATCAGGCTCGCAGAGCCCTGATTTTTCTATCTCTCCGAGCTTTTCGATTGAACGGCGCATCGCATCGCACTGCCGCGGATAGCGCTCGGAGATCTCCTCGTACCAGCGCTTGAGCGTCCTCGCCTCGGCGTAGGCCGTGAGGCTGCGGTCGTCATGCCAGTCGTCCAGACACTTGAGATAAGCCAATGCGACGTTCATGTTCGCGGCATAATCGCTTATCTCGTTCGTCATCCACTGCTGCCGCTTGGCCGGGTGGCGCGGGCAGACGCTCTCCCCGTGCTCCTCCTCCGGTTCATAGAGCGAGGAGAGCAGCAGCACAAGAAAGGTCAGGTCATAATTGAGCGTGAGCCTTGCGGCGGAGCCGAAGCAGCGGTCAAGGCTGCGGCACAGCCCGCAGTAGCACTCCTTATAGCGCTGCTGCTGTTTCTCTTCAAGCAGCTCCGATGCTGCGACAAGATACCCGAACATATCAGGTCTTCCCCGTGAAGGATGTGCCGCACTTGCGGCAGACTATATTGACCTTGCCGTGCCCTCTCGGAACGCGCAGCGCCGTCTTGCAGTTGGGGCAGGTGAAGAACTTATAGTCCTTGCGCTGCACCCAGCGTTCGTGCCGCACCCTGAGCGCGGCGGAGACCTTGTACCTTGCGCGGATATACTTCCCGTTTTCCTCGCGGCGCTTATAAACGTTGCGGGAGAGCATACGGAAGTATGCGTACGCCAGCAGCACGAATACAAACGGATATACATATCTGCCTATCCCGTCCTTGAATATCGCCGCGATCAGAAGCAGCACGATATCGACGAGCAGCAGAAAACGATTTAACTGGTCGTTGCCGTTGCGCCCGGCCATGAAGCGCGCAATTTTTTCTCTCATAGTCCACCTTCGCTTTACCATCAGTTGGCAAGGACACACACGGTTTTACCGGGCGGAAATACGCCCATGCCGCTTCAAAGCCCTTGGCAATACACAAAGTATTACCCGCGGGCTTTTCATTGCCTGAACGCATTTCTGCTCCGGCAAAACTGCCCGCATCCGGCTTTTACAAATTTACAGCACGTGCGTGTGCGCTCTTGCCGCCTGATGGTGTTTTCCATAGGCATTGTCTGTCTTTTTTCTAAGAGAGCATTTTACCACAATGCGTATGCAAAACATCAAGAAAGTGTTAACTTCGGTTAAGAATCTGATCTTCCGGATTATTTTTTGCTCTTGCACTCAAGCGACAGGCGTATTATCTCCTCGCACAGCTGCGGATATTCAAGTCCCTCAAGCTTTGCAGCCTTGGGGATGAGGCTGTTCGGCGTCATTCCGGGCAGGGTGTTGACCTCAAGGCACCATGCGCGCCCTTCTCTGTCGATGATGAAATCGCTGCGGGAATAGACCGAGAGCCCGAGTGCGTTGTGGAACTTCAGCGCCGCTTCGCAGACGGTCTGTCTGTCCTTCTCGCTTATGCGGGCAGGGCAAATTTCGCGCGCGCCCTCGTCGCCGCTCTGGTACTTGGCGACATAGTCAAAGGTCGAGCCCTCTGGCGGGACGATCTCAATAGGGCTCAGGCAGCGCCCGCCGAGAACTGGGACCGTGACCTCGGTGCCGTGTATCTTCTCCTCGACGACGATGCGGTCGCCATACTTAAGAATATTGCGCAGGGCGGCTTCCAGCTCCTCGCGCGTGTCGGGCAGCTCCACACCGATGGACGAGCCGCCGTTCACGACCTTCACCGCGCAGGGCAGCGGCAGCGTATCGAGGAGGCCCTGGATATCAGCCTCGCCGTAGACGACCTCGCGCCACGGTGCGGTGCGGATACCGTAGCTGTCCATGACGCGCTTGGCTACGGCCTTATCCATTGCCATCGCGCTGCTGAGGGGGCCGGAGCCGGTATAGGGAACGCCGAGCAGATCGAGCGCGGCCTGAATTTTGCCGTCCTCGCCGTCAGCGCCGTGCAGGCCGAGAAAAACACAGTCCGCAAGCGCGCATATCTCAAGCACATTTTTGCCGAGGCGGCTCGGACTCTTGAGCTTACGCGAGGCTTTGACCGCTTCAAGGTCTGGCGCTTTTCTTTCGACCGCGACGCTGCCGCAGAAGCCGTCGGGGACGTTGAAAGCGTCCTCAAGTGCGCCGTCATAATTTTCAAGCCCCATGAACATATCAACGAATATAGCCTTATGGCCGAGGCTGCGCAGGGCTTTGCACACGGAGGTGCTCGTGACGAGCGCGACCTCGCGCTCGGTGCTTATCCCGCCGCCTAAAACAACGATCTTCAAGGATGATTCTTCCTTTCAAAGAGAAATAAATGTCCTTAGTAGGATACCACAACTGCGCCGCGAGTACAAGAAAAAAGCCGCAGACAGAATAAATGATTTGAAAGAGTTTCGGAAATATATTATAATGGATATCAGAGCAAACAGAAAGGAGCTTCGCGTGAACATGGACTATATGGAACAAAGATTATTCGACCTGTATGACAAATATCTTTACAGCTATGATGAGCTCCGGAAAAAGGCGCTGGCGGAGACCTGCTATAGGGAATACTCCAAAGGCGGGGAGAGTATGCACAGAGGCTACTACTGCCCCAGTCCCGTATATGATCTGCTCGTAGGCAATGTGAACCGCGGCAGACTCCTGAAGCGGCGCCCGGCGGTCAACTATGACTATATCTATTATCTGAACGAAGCGCGGCAGATCATCATGGTCGATGCTTTCGCCACATGGGAGAACGGCAGGAAAACTCTGTACACAAGAGAGTTTGTCTTTCACGGGGAGAATGTTGAAACATCCGTGGAGTATAAACTGGATTGGTTTTTAGGCTATATCCATATGTACTCTGCATCGCTGTGCGATTATGATGCGGGAAAGCTCCGCACATACAAGCGTTTGATCATGGACACATATTGCAGAGATGACGGGAGCTTCTATACTGACAAGGACTCTTTCTTATTTCAGGCAGAAGATTATGAGTATGATGAGTTCGGGCTGATGTGCAGATACGTATGGGGCGAACAGCTCTCATTCAAAGAAAAAACCAGGTCCGGCAAGTTCAAGCTTGCGGGCTACACGCGGGAAAGTCCGTACAGGCTCTTCCATAACGAGGATGGATTCTTGTATGCGTATAAGTCACTGGAGCCAAGGCCCGACGGGCTGGACCCAATGTACTATGTCGCCAAAAGTAAGCTGAGAAAAATATAGAGACGCAAATGAGAAAGTTCGTTATTGATAAAGTTCTATATTTGCTATTCGGGATCGCCATAGGAATAGGGATATACGTATTTGAAAAATATATCGTATTAACAGTCATTTTTGAGACCATCCTTATAACGTGTCTCGCAAGCCAGTGCAGTCCCCTTTTTGCTTTATTGATCGATGTATGCAAAGGCAGTGTAACTAAAGAAGTATATCTTTCCGGCAGAATTATCTATCGGGGATACGATTTCTTTAGCCGCGGCCATTATAGCGAATGGCAATTTTACTATGGCGGCAGCGGCATACTCAGGCTCTGTGTACCCGATATCAAAAACAGCGGACTTCTTGAAGAAATGAAAAATCAGAGACGGGATCAAAAGCTGAAAGTTACATACTATAATTTGTCAAAAATACTCATAAGCTTTGAGCCGGTTTACGATTGATAACCGCGGGATAAGGGCAGGCTTAAAAGCCTTCCCCTTGAGGAGAAGATGGTTCGCGCAGCGAACCGGATGAGGTGTTGGCGCAGGTGCGGAATTTTACTTTGCAGCAAGCCCCGGCGCTCCATGCCGGTTTATATGCGGCTCTCCTGCGGTGACCGGCTGCCGGTCGCTCCGCGGGGTAACTTTCTCAGCGTGGAGAAAGTCACCAAAGACACGTTTAGGAGGCGGGGATTGCGTTTTCCCCGC
>OIWS01000206.1_pt1 | contig 80808 bp, 62 predicted proteins | sample 1587611 | NCBI WGS metagenome assembly OIWS01 (sample SAMEA3888919, study PRJEB22519) | human gut metagenome | biome: human gut; feature: human-associated habitat; material: faeces | place: Denmark | collected 2010 | reverse complement strand
TTCTTCTCCATTGTCGGAGGATGCGTCATCTTGTTTGCATGGTTGTTGGCATTTTTGGGAAATGACAGTTACTTGTGGATGATAATCACCATCCTCTTGATTGATGCCGGAATACAAAGCATTCATCTGTCAAATCAGACCAGCGTAGTCGCTCTTGACGCATCCGCCATCAACCGGATCAATACCGTTTATATGACCCTTTACTTCTTAGGAGGTTCTGCCGGTACATTTGTTTCAGGTCTATTCTGGCAACATTATGGATGGACGGGTGTGGTAGGGGTAGGAGTTGCCTTTACCGCAGCTTCCTTGCTTGTTAATTGCTTCAACTTTAAAACGGCATAAGGGTGGATGTATTTACTTATTGCAGCCTTTTTATTGTAAAAATATATGATAACTCGATGCTATCTTGAGATAACCAATATTTGTAACCTTAACTGCGTGTTTTGTCCCAAGACCACACGGACAAAGCACATGCTGACGTTAAACGAGTTCGGCACCCTTACCACCCATCTTCAGGGGAAGGTAAAGTTTCTTTATTTTCACCTTATGGGCGAGCCGTTTCTTCACCCTTTGTTGCCCCAGTTTATGTTGATGGCGCGCGAAAAGGGCTTCATACCCGTGGTCACCACCAATGGCACCCTGCTATCGCAACGTACCGATCTGCTCGACGCCCTACCCCATAAGCTACAAATATCGCTACACTCGCACGAGGGCAATGGCAAAGAAAACATAGCACAATATATTAACGAGGTGATGACGTTTGCCACCGAGGCCGCCCACCGTGGCTGCATTGTGGTGCTGCGTCTTTGGAATGAGGGCGGACACAACCGCATGAACGAGGCCATACTAAACCTCATTGCGCAGCACCAGCCAAAACCGTGGGTGCCGAGAGCCGATGGCTGGAAACTAACCAAGAACCTGTTTCTTGAGAACGACAATATGTTTGAGTGGCCCGACCTTGAGCACGCTGCCTATACTGAAGACAACGTGTTTTGCTATGCCTTGCGCAACCAGATAGGTGTGCTGGTTGATGGCACTGTGGTGCCCTGCTGTCTCGACCATAATGGCGACTTAAGCCTTGGCAACCTATACGAGCAAAGTCTGGAACACATTTTAGCCTCGCCCCGCGCCCAGGCCCTCTATCAAGGCTTCACCCACCACACCGCCGTTGAGCCTTTGTGCCAGCGTTGTGGCTATTCGGCCGTGTCGAAACAATATAGAAGCCTATCCTCATCTTAAACCCACCGATTATTTTTTAAGAATAGGCAAAAAAGCAGGGCGAAAGCCTTGAGAAAGTCATCTCACACCGACCGTTCTCCATGTTCACAACGGTCGATATGAACACGAGCATCGACCATTCTCCATGTTCATAACGGTCGATGTGAGACGACTTTCTCAAGGTTTTCGCCCTATTTTTAGTTTGGTTTTGCCCCACAGCTTGCTTGGTTTCAGCCCATCAACCCATAGGGTTTATGCTATCATAGCATTATTTGTTACCGCTGCACCAGTTCCAGTTCCAGCACCTTATCAACATCGGTGGGCGCTTGATTGAGCGTGAGCAGTATGCCACCCTCACACTTCTGCATACGCACTGGCTGGCGCGTCACAAAGTCGATGGCCTTTTTTATGCGCACATTGCCCGTGGGCAGGAACAGCGCTTTATCTTTCAGGTTGAGAATGTGTACGAACAATCGGTTCTGCTTTTGCGTGGTTACGCCCCAGGGGTGCGGAGCCACTATGCCACCACGTGTGCCATAAATGGTTTCGCCATACGTGTTCATCCATTCGCCCACCTTCTTCAGTCGGTCAACAGCCACCTCGGGCAAACAGCCATCGGGTTGCGGGCCAATGTTCATCAGCAGGTTGGCGTTACGTCCTGCAGCCTTCACCAAATAGTGTATGAGGGTTTCGGCCGACTTATATTCTTGGTCAGTAATTTTATATCCCCACATACCGTTCATGGTTTCGCAGGTTTCGAGCGGCAACTGTGATATTTGTTGTCCTGACAGTCCGGCCGAGTTTTCGCCAGGCAGGTCGCGTTCAAACATCTGAAAGTCTTCGCCCTCAAACGGAGCGCTATGGTGGTTATTGCCAATAAGGCAAGCGGGCTGCAGGCGGTGTATTAGGGCATACTGCTCGGGCAGGCGCCAGTTGAACGATGGGTTCTCGTCTTGGTCCCACAGGCCATCAAACCAGATGGCGCCCACGCGTCCGTAATTGGTCAGCAGCTCGGTAAGCTGGTTGTTCATAAAGGTATAATACGAGTCCCAGTTTTGTGCTTCCTTTGGTCTGCCTGTGCCCAGGCCCGTGCGCCCCAGCGGAGCATCTTCGCGCTGCCAGTCGATGTGCGAATAGTAGAAATGAATATCGATGCCCTGACGGTGACACTCGTCGGCCAGTTCTTTCACCACATCGCGTTTGAAAGGCGTAGCGTCAACGATGTTATAGTCAGTCCATTTGCTATGAAACATCGAGAAGCCCTCGTGATGTCGGGTGGTGAAGCAGATATACTTTGCCCCCGACGCTTTGATGGCCGACACCCACTCGCGAGCATTGAAGCGCGAGGGATAAAAGCCTCCAGCCAGCTTGGCATACTCTTTATAATTGAGGTCTTTATTGGTCATTGTCCACTCGCCCGTAGCCAGCATCGAGTAGAGCCCCCAGTGCAGGAAGATGCCAAACTTAGCGTCTTGAAAGTGGCAGCGCGCCTCAATATTTTCTTTCGTGGGCTGATAATGTTGTGTGGTTTGCGCCGTAACGGCCGACAACGATAGTGCCAGAAGCACCCCTGTTAATAGTTTTCTCATAGATTTGTTGTTGATTAAGTATTGTTGTGAAAAGTATTTCTTTTGCAAAAATACACATAAACATGCTAAAAACCTACATTCATTAAAAATATATTTAAGATTTAGTGACGGTATAAATAAGGATTAAATAAATTTGGTTGTTATCATTAAAGTAAGTATCTTTGAGGCATCAATCAAAAAAACGTAACGCACATGGATATAAAAGGAAGATATATGGCCGCTGCCAACCGCTACGACGATGCAGAGGCGCTATACCAGCGATGTGGCAAGAGCGGTATTCGGCTGCCAAAGGTAAGTTTAGGTTTCTGGCACAACTTCGGTGGCGTTGACACCTACGAGCGTAGCCGCGCCATCACACACTATGCCTTCGACCACGGCATCACACACTTTGACCTTGCTAACAATTATGGCCCTCCGTATGGAAGCGCTGAAGAAACTATGGGACAACTGATGAAGGACGACTTCGGCCCCTATCGCGACGAGCTGTTCATATCAACAAAGGCGGGATATGATATGTGGGAAGGCCCTTACGGCAACTGGGGCTCGCGCAAGTATCTCATGGCAAGCCTCGACCAAAGCCTAAAGCGCATGAACCTCGACTATGTGGACCTGTTCTACAGCCATCGTTACGACCCCAACACACCGCTTGAAGAAACCCTTCAGGCCATGGTCGACATCGTGAAGCAAGGCAAGGCGCTATACTTGGGCATCAGCCGCTGGCCACTCGAAGCGCTAAAGTTTGCCGACCAGTATCTGCGTGAGCGCGACGTGCCGTTGCTCATCTTTCAAGATCGCTTGAACCTGCTCGACCGCGAGCCACAAGAAAAAGGCATAACACAATATTGTGCCGACCACGGCATAGGCTTTATCTCGTTCTCGCCGCTGGCACAAGGGCTGCTCACCGACCGCTATCTTAACGGCATACCCGCTGATAGCCGTATGGGCAAGGAACGCTACCTGAAACCAAGCGACCTCACCCCCGAACTGCTGGCTAAAATAAAGGCATGGAACGCCGAGGCCGCCGAACGTGGCGAAACACTGGCCGAGATGGCGCTGGCATGGATATTGAAACAACGAGGCGTAACCAGTGTGCTGGTGGGCGCCAGCTCGGTAGCACAACTTGAAAAGAACATGAAGTGTGTGCACGCAGCCGATTTCTGAGTTGCAAAGACGCAAAGACATGTTCTATCTGCCAGGAGAAACGGCTATGGCTCTAAGCATTGTTGAGCAAATTTTGCAGGGGTGTAATAAGCGGTTGTAGAATGCAGTATGTACTTATATGATATTAGTATTTGACATGTAAAATCTGTGAAAATCCGCAACACTATTGCGGAAAATCTATGAAAATCCGCAATATAAACAAATAAATACATGATGTATGATTGAACGTATATGCCCTATTGACAATGAGCTAGAGGATAGTATATTCTTGTTTGGTGCCCGTCAGACCGGAAAAAGTACTTTTTTGCGTCAGAAACTTCCAAACAGTATATACATTGACTTGTTGGATACCACTTTAAAGGGGCGTTTCAGTCGTCGGCCAAAAACTTTGTTTTCTCGTTTATTATTTGTACATTTGCAACATATAATATAATGTGAAAATTATGAAGATACTTCCATACATAGGTTTCTGCTTTCTCATGCTTTGTGCATTGTGCACAGGCATCAACAGCTATAACAGAACTAAAGGCTTGATAGCGCAGGATGTTAATAGTGCTTTGGAGCAGGTGCTTGCAAAGATGCCTGACAATGTGGTTACGACAGACACCATACGTTGCTATCGCAACTGCCTCACCATAGCCGAGTTGAGAGATACGGCAGGTATAGCCATGCGTACTGTGCGTAGGGATGGACGCTTGGAAACAAAGCTTGTGGCTGAGGCTAACTGTAGCTTTGCCACTACGTTCATGATGTCCGACCAGAAGGCTTCGGGTTCTTTTCTCATGGTTGGAATGCTGTGGTTATTGGGCAGTCTGTGGTACGTCAGGAGGAATAGGCCAAAGTTGATAGTGCAAGGTCTATCGTATGGAGGTATAGTATACAATAACGACAAATTCATAACGCAATCGGGCGAGCAGATTCATCTTACACCTATGCAACATTCTTTGCTTGAAATGTTCATTACCGCTGAGACGCATACACTATCCAAACAGGAGATTTGCGACCGGTTATGGCCCAAGAAGCCTGATGCCAATGATACGCTCTACACCCTGATAAGACGAATAAAACCTATTATAGAGGCTCATAGCGCGTTGAAGATAGAGTCGGATAGAGGCAGGAGCTATAGCCTGAAAATCAAATAGATAGGCTTTTGTCAGCCAATTGTCAGGGAGATGTCAGCTTGAATAATTGGCTTTCTTGCAAGGAGAACGTAAATTTGCACCAAAACAAAAAACATGGTGCAAAGGAAAAGATTGATTACATTTTCTATTATTCTCTTTTCCACATTCTGTGCTTATGCTCAGGATGTGGAGAAGACTATCACGCTCGACGAAGTGTCGGTAAAAGCAGCTAAGGTTGTGAACAAGGCAGACGGTATGATAATTTATCCTACCGATGCTCAGAAGCAAACTTCTAACAATGGCTATAGCATTCTTGAGAAACTCACACTTGCCAATCTTCGTATCGACAACATCAGCCATTCTATTACTGCCATCGACAATAGAGGAGGCGTTCAAATAAGAATGAACGGAATTGTGGTGGGCAAGCAGGAGATGTTGGCCCTTGACCCAAAAGAAATTGCTAAGATCGAGTTCATCAACAATCCCGGCGTACGTTATGGTGACGGCATAGCCTATGTCATAGATATTGTGACACGCAGGAACGAGAGCGGCTATACCGTTGGTACGGACATAACTTCGGCGCTTACCACGTTGCAGGGCGATGACATGGTTTATGGTAATTGGAACAAGGGCAAGAGCGAATTATCGTTTTCGTATGACGTGAGTGGATATAAAACCAAAGGCGAAAAGAGCAGGCAGACGGCAGATTACACCTTGACAGATGGCAATATCTATACAATAGAACGAAACGATGTGGAGTCGCTTCGTAAATCCATATCGCATAATGCAAAGCTAACCTATAACTGGGCAGACTCTACAGCCACAGTCTTCCAGGCGTCATTGGGCGGAACATTCAACAACGCTCCCGACAATTATACTGTTAAGGACATTGTAGACGGCACTCGCCAATATAGAGCTACAAACCGAGAAAAAGACAAGAGCTGTTCGCCTGTATTGGATATTTATTTCTTTCGTCAACTAACGCCACGTCAGTCTTTTACAGCCAATGCTGTAGCCACTTATATCTCCACGCAAACAGGCAGCTATTATGACGAGGGCGCTCCTTACCAATATGATGTGGATGGCAAGACGGCTTCTTTGCTTGCAGAGGCAATATATGAGAACAGGCTGAACCCCTTCACGCTCTCAACAGGCTTCAACTATAGCTATAAAAACATCAAGAACAACTATCTTGGCGACGCATCCTCTCTGACTAATACAAGCAACAACCGCTTATATGCCTTTGGCGAAATTAAGGGCACTCTCCAACAACTGCGTTACACGTTAGGAGTTGGCGCAAGTTACATCCATTACACGCAGAACGGGCATAAATATAACTTCTGGACCTTTCACCCAAAGGCATCGGTGACATACCAAATTAATAACGAGTTGCAGCTGAGCTATACCGTTCAGATGCGGGACAAAGTGTCGCGAATAGCCATGACAAGCGATGCTATGATCCGCACCAATAGCATGGAATGGACAGTAGGCAATCCAGACCTGAAACCGTCACACGACATAGACCACCGCCTACATGTTTCATACAACACCAGTCGGTTGCAGACCTTCGTTGAAGGTTATTACAAGCAATGTCTAAAACCGAACATGGCTCACTATGAGCGAACTGACGGCAATCAGTTTCTTTATACCCAGATAAACCAAAAGGAGATTGATGCGCTGGATGTCTATGCGTACGCAAGCTATTGGCTCTTGCCCGAAAAGCTTCAGATTGCAGCCAATGGAGGAATTTACAGATGCTTCAATTTCGGTTACGATTATACGCATTGTTACACCTCGTGGTTTTATGCGGGCAGCATAACAGCTTATCTCGGCCATTTCACGTTGCAAGGATACATCGACAACGGCAACCGTTTCTTGGAAGGCGAATCGAAAGGTTACAACGGGGCCTATTCGGTTATGAAAGCATCATACACATGGCGCAACTTGCAATTTTCATTGTCATGGGCAAATCCATTCAACAACTATTACAAGTCGTACGAAAACGAGTTGCTGAACCGCAACATCTATAAGCACACTATAGGATATTCAAAAGCCAGCGGCAATCTAATCTCCTTGAATATCTCATGGCGACTGAGCCGAGGAAGCAAGCATAAGTCGGCGGAAAAGAGAATAAACCTGCGCGATACGGATAACGGCATCATAAAATAAAATGTGTGATTTGTTATAGAATTAAGATTTGACGAAGAGAAATACAGACATTATTTTTTCAGTTTTACCCCTCAGCCAATATCATCCGCATCAGTTTCTCATTGGCTCTATTGTTGATTGTTGCATCTTTAACCTCCGAAAGATAGTCGAGCGTGGCTGAACATTCGCCTGTTATGTCAACGCCTATCACGCGCTCGTGAACATAAATTATACGCAGTACGGCTTGCATCTGCATGAGGCTCATGTCGCCATTGCTCCAATCGGTCACGGCATCTTGCTTTCTCAACACATCCTTGTCGATAGAAATGTAAACGGGCTCATGTATCAGTTTGCCGGCCTTTGAGGGCCATGCTTTGTGATGGTCTATTTCTGCCTGACTGTAGAACAGCACCTTTGCTCTAAGCTCTACGGGTATCTGTGCAATCAGCCCATCAGATGCGCCCACAACAACGATATGTCTCACAAACGGATTGTTCTTCAGCACATCCGTCACCCAACCGCCGCACGACACCACGCCCTCCCATTGGGGCTCCTGCATGTCGGGATGATGGTCAAGCACAATCAGGGAGAAGGGCTCTTGCAGCCGCGACACCCAATATTCGGTAAGATAATGATAGTCGCCCGAATCGATAAAATGAAGCGCCTTTACAGGATAAGGCTCAAGCATGCGGTGCAGAGCTTCCCTACCCTCTGCATCACAATAGCAATCAACACCGTTCAGGCCACGACAATCTACATGAACGATGTCGCGGCTCGAGGCAAACGACTCATAATCGTAAACGCCTGAGAAATTAAGTAGTATTACGGGCAATGGCTTTGTCATAAGAAATGCTTTATCCTTGTTTACTTATCTACTTGTATCTTGCGCTACTGTGTTGTATATCGAAAACTTGCTAAACTTTAATCAATTACCAAAAATGGGTTGTCCCACGCAGCCATTAGGAGCCTGCACATGCAGCAAGGCCGCAATAGTGGGCGCAATATCGGTCATATAGGTAGGCTTTGTGGTAGCACCTTGCGCTATACCCCATCCCATAAACACAAGAGGTATGTGTGTGTCGTAGGGGTTCCATGCGCCATGATCGGTACCCTTCATGCCGTGTGCATAGTGGTTGGGCTTCAGCAGCACCACCACATCGCCGCTGCGCTCGCGGTTATAGCCATTTATGATACGACTCTTCACTACATCAGGTATGCTCTCGGTCATCACCTTTTGCATATCGCAAGCATATAACACATTGTCGTCTTCTTTCAACACTTGCAGCACAATCTGCTTAATCTTTTCAAAATCGAGCTGGTGCTGCTGTATCACATCGTGGTTGAAGAACACCTGATAGTTCATCACCGTTTTAACAATATCGCCCACGTTAGGATAGGTTTTAGCCAGCACTTGGTTCAGTTGCGTTGCCATTGCTTTGTCGTCCCAGTTACCAGCAGGTATGCGACAATCTTGCAAGAAGCGAGCATTGTTCATGGCACCGTGGTCGGCACTAAGAAAAACAAGATAGTTGCCCTTGCCCACCTTTGTATCAAGGTAAGAAAGAAAATCGGCAATGGCCTTATCTAAACGCAGATAGGTATCTTCAGTTTCAATGGCATGAGTTCCCACCTGGTGCCCTATATAGTCGGTGCTTGAACAGCTCACGGTTAAGAGGTCGGTTTCGGCATCGGCACCCAGCAGTTCGCCTTCAACGGCAGCCTTGGCCATATCAAAGGTGAGAGCGTTGCCAAACGGCGTGTTTCTGATAATGCCATATCCATATTTCTTATACAAAGCAGGCAGGTTCAAGGGCAACGTAGCCTCAACGCCAGGTCTAACGTCGGCTTCGTATTCGTTCTTATCGCTGGTGCTCTCGGTATAGGTTTCTTTCGGATAAAGCGTGTTCCACGGTTCTGAAAGATAACGTTTTGCCAACTGTTTGTTGTTAAACGCCTCAACCCACCGTGGCAACTTGTTCATATAATAAGAACTGGTGATAAAATGTCCTGTCACGTCGTCAAACCAAAAGGCGCCATTGGGATTATGACCAGCAGGAAGAATAGAGGCACGATCTTTCAAAGCCACGCCCACAACCTTGGCTCGGCCGTTTGAGGCCAGCTTCATCTCGTCGCCAATGGTTGTTACCCACAGGTTGCGGGGCGACATCAGTCCGGCCTCGCTGGTGGTACCCACAGGCTTTACCGTGTTGTCGTCGGTGCAATACACCTTTTTTCCATCAATCACAAAATTGTTTCCTGCAATGCCATGTATCGAAGGCACGCTACCCGTATAGATGCAGGTATGCCCAATGGCTGTAACCGAAGGCACATAAGGTATAAGCGTGTTTTCGCACGAATAGCCCTCGTTCAGCAATCGCTTAAAGCCGCCATCGGTATAACGCTGCTGGTAGCGGTATAGATAATCCCAACGCATTTGGTCAACAACAATGCCCACTACCAGTTTGGGGCGCTCAACACCCCCTGCATTTGATGTTTGGCTCAGAGCCGAAGCTGCATTTGAAGCCACTGTTTGAGCCGCTGCCAAGCCACAGCTCAAGAATGTCATCACGACAACACTAAAAATCTTTTTCATTTTATTGTAAAATTACTATTACCATTTTTTCAGTGTGTAAAAGTAATTATTGTATATGAAAAAGGTGTTACACGAATGTTTAAATTTGGTTAACGATGAATGAGAAGGGATAGGTGCTGCTGGAGGACGGAGCACAGAAGCCCCTATCCCTGCTCTGAGGGGCTTAAAAAGGAAAAGCCGTGTTCGTTTAAATATTCAGTTAGAAATTAAACTGCTCCAACTTCAATCCGTTCTTGGTCAGTGCCTCAATCTTCGGAACCAATGTGGTGAAATGGGCCGATGCCATGTGTACCTTCAGCAGCACCTCATTCTGCCATGTTTCGCAAATCATCATTACACCCTTGCGTGTGCCACTTACAAAAAAGTCGTAAGCAATGTTACCCTCGTCGGTCAACGACTTTTCTACCAACTCATTGCACAAAGCCTTCAGTTCATCGGCCTTGGCATCTTCTTTTACTTCAAAGAAAACATTTAATCTAATCATCTTTTCACTTTTTTTAGTTTTATTATTATCGCTATCATCATGCTATAGCTCATTGCAAATTTACACCTTTTCTTCAGAAACAAACAGGCTGTTAACGTCTTTAACGTTAAAAAAATAATAGACCGAGCCAGGGGGCTAATGCTTTTCTAATACCATTCTAATAATTCTCTAACCCATTATTCACTATTTTTCAGTAACTTTGCAACCGAATTGCATGAGTTTGTGCACCACTACAATAACATTATCACGACTGAAATAACATTATGAATATGTTGAAACGAAACATCTCGTTCATCATGCTCAGCGTGTTCTCATGCCTATGCATGGCCCAAACGTTTAGTGGGCAATACATTAGCGAGGGTCAGTGGAACATGAATAACAAAGCCAACTGGCTGAACCAGTTGAGGCTTAACCTCAAGTTGCCTATTGCCCATGGCAAAGGAGCGTTTGAGGCCGCCACGCTGCATCTGGCAAAAACCAACGAGGCCATAGCCGCCGACTGGCAAACATTTTCAAACATCGAGGCCGACAATATGCTGGCAGCCATCGCCGTGCTGGGCTATATGCAGAGCTGGACATGGGGGCACACCTTTGTGGGCGTAAGAAATGTGAACGAAGACTTCTTTACCTCCGACATCACAGCCCTCTTCACAAACAGTTCGTGTGGCATCTTCCCTACCATTGCCGCCAGCTACCCCATAGCCAACTATCCCTTTTCGGGGCTGACGCTATATTTTGACGTAACCCGCGGTGGCTGGACATTTAAAAATAGCATATACAATGGCATGGGCTATAACGGCTGGAAACATAACGACAACCCGTTTAGGCTGAACCCGAAGCAAGACGGCATCTTTAACATATCGCAACTGGAATATGCCTATCACGATGCCCACTATTTTGCGGGGCTGGCCTTGCACACACGCCAATATCAGGTAGACGACGAGAGCGGCCTGGCACCTGCCAGCGAAGCACAGAAGCACACCACCTGTGCCTGGTGGCTGTATGCCGAGCAACCAGTATGGACACAAGGCGAGAAAAGCATTGCCTGCATGGCGCAATATTCAGAAAACACGTGCCAAGAAAATGCTTGCTATTGTTATGCCGAACTGGGCTGCGCCTACACTGATAACGACGACAAGATAGCACTGTCGGGGCAATATGCTCGCTTTCAGCAAGGCACTGAATACTCGGCAGAACTAACATGGCGCCGACAACTGAACTCGGTGATAGCGCTTCAGCCCTCGTTTCAATATATCAAAAACGACGATGGACACTACACCATGCTAACCCTTCGTCTGTGCTGCAACTTCTAAAGAAAACGTTATATTAAATATGAACACGTAATTGAGCAACCCGTGCCGTCGCTCTTCACCTTTAACCTACAAGCCACATGGAGCATGGGCTATATTGTGGGGCAAAATATTATGAGGTGAGAGGCGCCACGTGCCGTTACTGATCAGGATACTGCTGATAGAGCTTCATGCCAAACTCGGGGGCAAGGGCGTAGATGGCGTCCATGACATCGGCCAACTGGTGCTCGTACTGCACCCACGACTTTTCCTTCAAGAAGAAATAAAACTCGATGGGCAAACCCGTGCTTGTGGCTTCGAGTTGTCGCACCATAAACGTCATGTTCGTGTTTACGGTGTTGAGCGTTGACAGCCACTGCTCAACATAACGGCGAAAGAGCGTACTATTTATTTGCTGCCCTTCAAGCTGCTTAGCGGTAAAGTAGCCACGACTGATAAGCTGCTGCTTCAGCGTTTCGTCGGCAATGCGTATGCTATGAAAATCGAAAAACGCCATACGCTTCACCCGTCGGCCATCGCTCTCCTGCATGCCCTTCCAGTTTTGAAACGAGTCGGCCACCAGCGTCGTGGGCGACACCGTAACGATAGTATTATCAAAGTTGCGCACCTTGACGGTGGTGAGCGACATTTCTTCAACCACACCGTTCACGCCCGCCTTATCAAACTGTATCCAGTCGCCCTTATGCAACATATCGTTGCTGGTGAGACGCACGCCAGCCACAAGGCCCGTAATGGTGTCTTTAAACACCAGCATCATAACGGCCGAAGTGGCACCCAAACCCGCCAAGAGGCTGAGCGGACTGCGCCCCAAGATGACGGCCACCGTAACCACAGTGCCAATAAACACCGCCACTATTTTCAATACGCCACACAGCGAGTGCAGATACTGCCTGGTTGACGAGCGCTCTGGCTTAGTCTCGATGTTACGAAAGGCCGAGATGAAGGCCAGCACCAAGCGCACCGTCATCACCACAATATATACAGCTGTGGCGCGGCTCATCAGTTCTTCAACCATGTGGTATTGGTAAAACACCAGCGGCAAGAGCAACCATATAACGATGGCGGGCACAATGCGACAGGCCGAGATAAGCACCTCTCTACTGAACAGCACATCGTCCCATTTAGCATCGGTGTGAGCAGTGATACGCAGCACGACAGGCAGCAACACGCGTCGGCATAGCAGTTCGGCCAGCCATGCCAAGAACACGGCTATCAACACCATGAGCACGTGGCGCACTATGTGCACGGCATTGCCTTGCATGCCTGTGAGCGATATCAATTGTTCAACCATATCGCGCACCATGTCGAGCACGAGGATACGGTCTTGTTGAGGATTAACGGTCATTAAATATATTTTTAGTTGACAAGTTGACGAGCCAACGAATTGACAAACTAACGAGTTGTTGGTATGGCAAGCGGCGAAGCCGAGCAGACAAGTTGCGCGCTTTGAGAATAATTATCTACTTGCCAATTTTACATTACGGTCGGCACAGTTCGGTGCACACCTTATCTTGAAAGGCCCTACCATTGCGCGTATGTCTAAGCCCTTGGTTCATGATAGCGAAGGCCAGGCGATGGCCGTTGGCTGCGGTGCAGTAGCCCGCCAAGGTGCTGATGCCCGTTAGCGTTCCTGTTTTAGCATACACATTGCCATTGGTAAACGTGCCACGCATGCGCTCGCTCAGTGTGCCATCGGTGGCAGCGATGGGCAGCGATGGCTTCAGGTGCAGCAATATGTTGCCCGTCTTTACGGCATAGCGCAAGAAAGCTACCTCGAGTTCGGCCGTAACATAATTATATAATGAGAGGCCCGAACCATCGGCAAAGGTATAGTCGTTAGGGTTAAAGCCCAACTTCTGCACCAAACGTTTAATGATGGCGCGTGCCTGTCGGGCCGAAGCATGTTTGCTACCACTGCTGGCCGCTATCTGGTAGAACATCGACTCGGCATACAGGTTGTCACTCTCCTTCAGCATCTTCAGCAATATCTGGTCCATGGTGTGAAAGCGGTGGCAGATGCAATAAGCGTTGCCAGGCTTGATGGCCGTGTCGAGGTTAGCCTCAACCACAATGCCCGCCTCGGTAAGCTTGGCGGCAAAGCGCTCAATAAAGTTGTCTTTACGGCTCAGCAGCAGCGGCGACAGTGTTGGGTTATCATCATCCCAGCACCATCCTTCGCCATACATCTTGTCATCCTTCATGCTCTTATCGGCATAGATGTTACCACGTATGGTGTCTACCCCCATCTTGCGTATCGCCTCAACAAAGGCGCGAAGGTCGTCGAGGTTGAAGCGCGGGTCGAAGCCTCCCACGCAATATACATTACCGTTCAGCGTGTTGTTTTCAACCTTTCCTGTATAGCACAGTTCGGTATTAAACTGGTGGCTACCCCCCAGACGGTCGAGTGCCGTGATGGCCGTAATCAGTTTCATGGTTGACGCAGGGCGCATAAGCTGTCGCTCGTTATGTGCATAGATGGCCGAGTCGGCATCAAGGTCATACACCATCAGCGCCACCTGCGAGGTTTTAAACATGCTGCTTTTCAGCAAGTGGTCGAGGTTTGTGCGCAACGACGCGGGCCACGACAGCGATAACGAGTCGGCGCAAACATCATTCAACGCGGCGCTGTCGGCTACGGCCGATTGCTCGTCGCGGTCTCTTACCTCTTGTGCCGTGGCCTGTAACAGCGACAAGAGGCAAGCCATACATACAATAAGATATCTTTTCATCCTTATCATCCTCAAAAAACTAATGTCAGTTTTGCATGCCTTTGGCATACTAATCGTTCGTGCTTAAGCAAGCGGCAAAGCCGAGCAAGCACGTTATTTGCTTTTATCGTCTTGTGTTTCTTCCCATTGTTGCCATTCTTTCATGGCGTCTTGCCACGATGTTTGTTCGCCACTGGCCACGGCCTCTTTCTGCTTTTCGGCCTCATCGCGTGCCTTATCACGTGCACGTTTAGCTTTCATATCGGCAATGGTGGCATCGTCAAGAATTTGAATAGCGCCACGGCGTATGGCCTCGTTCAGTTCTTCCTCGCCAAAAGCCTTGCCTTGTTCATTAAAGTCGGAGATATTAAACTCGTAGTTCACACGCAACTGGTGTCTTATTTCTTTCTGTTGCGCTCGGTTGCCAGCATTCTTTAGGCGCAACAGCTTGGCTATGGCTTTAATTTCGCCTTCGGCATATTTATTTCTTCCCATATTCGTTTTGTTTGTTCTTTGTGTAGAGCATACTGCCTTGCATGCCCACTGCTATTGTGTGTGTTATTTAAGAGTGCAAAGTTAGTGCATTTCGGCTAAACATAAATGATAAATAAAATTAAATGTTCGTATATTACACTGATTTATCGTACTTTTGCATATATGAAGCCAACAATACATATCTTTTTGCTTGCCCTATGTGTGCTGGCACTGGCATTGGCCATCTTTTTCAGCATCTACAGCGCCAGCATATAGTAAGGATAAAGAAAAACATATAACATAGAAAGAAAACACATCATGCGACTGACAATACGTATCAGCACCAATGCCTTGTCGTTCTCGGCACAACAGGCCGACGGCACCATTGCCTACGAACCTTATCACGTAAAGAGCGGCGTTTCTATCGCTGCCAACCTGCGCCAGGCTTTCTCTGAAAGCGAATTGCTGGCATCGGGCTATAAAAGCGTGCTGGTGCTGATGGATGCCCCCGTGCTGCTCATACCCATTGAAGAGTATCAGCAAGAAACGGTTGAAGCCTTATACACCACCGCCTATAAAGCCGACCATAGCAGCACCGTGCTGCACAGCGTGCTGCCCGATGTTAACGCGGTGGCCGCCTTCAGCATGAACAAAGACCTGCGACTGGTGCTTGACGACAACTTCAACGATGTGGCCATTATACCGCTGATGCAACCCGTATGGAAGTGGTTATACCGACGCAGTTTCGACGGCACACGCCGCAAGCTATATGCCTATCTGCACGACCGCAAGATGGAGGTGTTCAGCTTCAGGCAGAACCGCCTAAGCTTTTGCAACACCTTTGAGGCCACCCACGCCGCCGATGCCGCCTACTATCTGCTGGCCGCCTGGCAACAGTTGGGCTTCAAAGCTGATGCCGACGCGTTGCACCTCGTGGGCAGCCACGCCGAGAAAGAAGCACTGAAGAACATGGTGAGCGAATATGTTCCCAACATACAAGAGCTGACAGCCAGCACCGAGTTTGCCGATGCCCCATCGCTGCAGCACCCCGATATGCCCTTCGACCTGCACACACTATATGCCAAAGGGCGATAACACTGCACCATGCAGATGATAACACTGCATATGCAGACGACAACAACAAGAAAAACGAACAAGTATTTATGCGCATTATAACCGGAGAGTTTAAGGGCCGCCACTTTGATGTGCCGCGCTCGTTTAAGGCAAGGCCCACCACCGACTTTGCCAAAGAGAATATTTTTAATGTTATGAACGGCTACATCGACTTCGACGGCATTGAAGCCCTCGACCTCTTTGCTGGCACAGGCAGCATCTCGCTCGAGCTGCTGTCGCGCGGCTGCCAAGCGGTAACCAGCATCGAAGCCGACCGCGACCACGCTGCCTTCATACGCCAGTGTGTGGCCAAGCTGGGCGTTACCAACCACAACCTGATACGTGGCGATGTGTTTCGCTTCTTAAAGTCGTGCCGCCGACAGTTCGACTTCATCTTTGCCGACCCTCCCTACGCCTTACCACAGTTAAACACCATACCCAGCCTTATCCTTGAAAACAACCTGCTGAAGCCCGATGGCGTGCTGGTGTTTGAACATGGCAAGCAGAACGACTTCTCTACACTGCCACAGTTTGTTGAGCATCGTGCCTATGGCAGTGTCAACTTCAGCATCTTTCGCCCCACCCCCACACAGCCATGACCACCACTGAGCTGACGCAACGCATCGTCGACCAATTTGGCTTTGCGCCCACCGAGGGGCAGATACAGGTGTTGCAACAGTTTGTGGCCTTCTTAGCTTGCCGACAGCCCATGAGCGCCATGCTGCTACGAGGGTCGGCAGGCACAGGCAAGACCACCCTCACAGCCGCCATTGTGCGCACGCTGGCCACACTGGGGCAGAAGGTGATACTGATGGCACCCACAGGTAGAGCCGCCAAGGTGATGAGCGTGAACGCGGGCCGACCCGCCTACACCATACACCGCAAGATATATAGGCAAAAAACCTTTGAGGGCGACTTTAATCTGAACGAAAACCTACATGCCGACACGCTGTTTGTGGTTGACGAGGCATCGATGATTGCCAACGACGGCTTTGCACAATCGGTGTTTGGCAGCGGACGCCTGCTCGACGACCTTGTGCAATATGTGTACCACGGCCGCAACTGCCGTATGCTGCTCATAGGCGACACGGCACAGCTACCGCCCGTAGGCGAAGAAGAGTCGCCAGCACTAAACACCGACTTTATGCGAGGCTATGGCCTCACACTGTTTGAGGCCAACCTCACCGAGGTGCTACGCCAAAGCGCACTGTCGGGCATACTGTATAACGCCACGCTGATACGTCGTATGATAACACACGACGAGATGACACAACTGCCACGCATCAGCCTGGCACGCTTTGCCGACATACACGTGGTGAATGGCGACGAGCTGATAGAGCAACTGGCCACCAGCTACAGCAACGTAGGACAAGACGAAACCATGGTGGTGACACGCAGCAACAAACGCGCCAACATATACAACCAGGGCATACGAAACATGGTGCTGGGCAGCGAAGAACAGCTCACCACTGGCGATATGCTCATGGTGGTGAAGAACAACTATTTTTGGACCGAGGCCGACGACAAGGCTCCCCTGAGCTTCATTGCCAATGGCGACCGCGCCGTGGTGCGACGTGTGCGAAACCTGCACGACCTGTATGGGCTACACTTTGCCACACTCGCCCTCGCCTTCCCCGACTATGACGACTACGAGCTCACGGCCACAGTGCTCACCGATAGTTTAACCTCTGAAGCCCCCGCCCTCACCCCCGAACAAAACCAGATGCTGTATGATGGCGTGATGGCCGACTATGCCGACATACGCCAAAAGCGTGAGCGCATTGACAAAGTGCGACACGACGAGCACTACAACGCCATACAGATAAAATATGCCTACGCCGTAACCTGCCACAAGGCGCAAGGCGGACAGTGGGCACACGTATATGTAGACCAAGGATACATGACCGACGATATGCTCACCCCAGCCTACATTCATTGGCTATACACCGCCTTCACGCGCGCCACCGAACAACTGTTCTTAGTGAACTGGCCAAAGGAGCAAAGAGAAGAGACGGAAGCCCCATAATGAATGAGAAAGGGCGAAGCCTAATTATATAAGTTATCAATTAAAATTATAAATCGCGAGTAGTCAATACAAATCGCCTCGTTTACTTGTCTACTCGTCAACTCGTCAACTAAAATATGATTTGTAAAACCCTCATCGCAGCACTCGCCATCATGATGGCAGCCGCACCCACCACTTGGGCACAGGCCCAAACAGAGAACACAAATGCAACCACTACCGCTACTGCTGCGGCAGACGACGATGCTAAGTATGCCACCACACTGCTGAAGCCAGGCACACAAGCCCCCGACTTCAACCTGTCGACCGCCGATGGCAAGCCCCTTAGCCTGAGCGAACTGAAAGGTCGCTACGTGGTGCTCGACTTCTGGGCATCGTGGTGTCCCGACTGTCGTCGCGACCTTCCGCACATGGTTCGTATGCAGCAAACCTATGGCCCTCGTGGCGTACAGTTTGTGGGCGTATCGTTCGACGAGAAAAAAGAAAACCTACTGAAGGCGGTGGCCGACTATAAGCTTGAATATCCGCAGGTAAGCGAGTGGAAGAAGTGGAAAACCACCACCATATCAAAGGCTTACGGCATCAACTGGATACCCTCAGTTTACCTCATCGACCCCGAAGGCAAAGTGGTGCTCTCTACCGTAATGTCGGACAAGATTGAAGCCGCCTTGGCACAAATTTTCCCCTCTTGCTGCGAACAAGACGCTGCATTAGAAAAGATTGATTGCTGCAAACAGGCTCAAGGTTGCTGCAAAGAAAAGCGCTGCCATTAATGTTGCCTACAAAAGCACTGCTTGAGCAATGGTTCAAGCAGTTTAATGCCAGCTATTTCAACAACACACTTCCCCTGCCGCGTTTGTCGCTATCAAAGGCACACACGCGGCTGGGAGCCATGTCGTGCAAACGCCGCTTCGGACTGACGGGATGGCGATACACCGATTTCAACATCAGCATCAGCATCTATTACGATTGCGACGAGCGTTGCTATCAAACCGTCTTGCTGCACGAGATGATACATTATTATATTGCCTACACCCACCAAACCGACAACGCACCACATGGCGAACGCTTTCAGGCTTATATGAAAGTCATCAACAGCCATGGGTGGAACATCACCGTGAGCACCCGCACACGAGGTTGGGCCGTGCGTTCTAACATTAAGCGCAAACGGCAACGATTGTTGCTGCAAATGCAAACCCACGAAGGCGACATTTTGCTAACGGTTGTGTCGCCACGATATGCCCAACACCTGGAACAAAGCCTCAAACACGTGGCCGACCAAGTGGCTACACACGCTTGGTATGTAAGCACCGACGACCGCTTTGCCACCTACCCCACCGTGCGCACCTTGCGCGGTAGGCGCATCACAGCGGCCGATTGGCAGACACTGTTACCACTGCTCTCCCCCTTTACCTTGCCAACGATTTAACCAAAGGTTAAGATACAGAAGAGTTTCTACCCTATTTATTACCTATTTCTTATGTTGGAAGGACGGGGCACAAAGGCCACCGTCCTACTAAGATTACTTAAACAGTTGCGGGATGAACAAGAGCGAATACTGTCGCCAGTTGCTCCAAAGATGACCGCGTGAGCTCTCATGGAAAGTATATTTCAAGCCATCCTTGGTCATACGCTCCATCAGCTGTTTGTTGGCGGGCATCAGCCAGTCGGCATTACCACAAGCAATCCAGAAGAGTTTAGGATTGCTCTGTGCCAACTTAGCCAATTTAGCATCAAGGTTGGCATAGGCTGGTATCTCCTCCATCTTAATCTTTGAAAAGTCGACGCCAGCCGAATAGAGGCCCACATAGTTGAACATATCAGGATAGTTGACCGAAATCATAAGCGTGTGCATGCCACCCATCGACAGGCCAGCAATGGCACGATGCGCCTTGTCAGGAATAGTGTTAAATGTAGCATCCACATAGTTTACTATTTCGGGGAACGCCAACTCATAGAGGCCATCCTTGTAGTGAGGCAGGAAGTTGGTCATTACAGGTTTAAAGTTAAGATTTTCAGCTGTCTCGCCAGCAGCAGCCTGCTTGCCAAAGTTGCCGTTAGGCAGAACAACAATCATAGGTTCGCACTTACCCTCGGCAATAAGATTATCCATGATGCGCGAAATATTGCCCAGTTCAAGCCAAGCGTTCTCGTCGCCGCCACTACCATGCAGCAGATAGAACACAGGATATTTTTTATCAGTCTTGCCATAGCCAGCAGGCAGATACACGTTCATACGGCGGTCGGCATTAACTGTATTAGAGTGATACCACACTGTGCGCACCTGACCATGAGCCACGTTCTTCACCTGATATTCGTCGGCAGCACCGCCACCTACATAAAAGATGCTAAACACGTTGCCCACGTCGCGACGTGTGAACGGATTGATAGGATCGATACCTACCACGCCATCAATATCAAAGCGATAGGTAAACATTTCAGACGTAAGCTGCGGAGTGGTATATTCCCATACGCCGTCCTTACCTTTCTTCATCGTTCCCTGTCCGTTATTCTGTTCCCAGTCGGCCAATACTTTCACGCTTTTTGCCTTCGGAGCTTTCACGCGGAAGGTCACCGTATGGTCGTCGTTAACCTGTGGCGAAACCAGTTTACCCTGACGAAACGATACGTTCTGTTGTGCGCTCATGCTCATCGACACAAGCACAGTAGCCATTGCTAAAAATATTTTCTTCATAGATGTTTTAATTGAATAATCAGTAAGGTATGCTACATACAATAAAAAAAGTCGTATAGCATAAAGTTGTTTTATAGTTATTATCATTGCAAAAATAAGAAATATTTTTCTTATTAAAACATCAATTGCATTGTTTTTTCGTTTGGCGCCCAAACAAAAAATAAAAGAATGTGTATTAACATATAACAAAACGACATCATAAACAACAAATGAACAACATAAACAACAAATGAACAATGTTGACACAATCTCCATGATAACCACTTTATATTCAATCAGAAACATTAAAACAATCGGGTAAAAACATGGGGATAATTAAGCGAAAACATTGAGATTATTAAGCGAAAACATTGAAAAAATCGGGCGAAAGCCTTGAGAAAGTCATGCCGCATCGACCGTTCTCCATGTTCATAACGGTCGATATAAACACGAGCATCGACCGTTCTCCATGCTCACAACGGTCGATGTGAGATGACTTGTTGCTGGGTTTTGCCCAATATTATGCCCTATATAAGGCCATATTATACCCTATATCAGACAATATTATGCCCTGTATAAAGCCATATTATGCCCTATATAAGACGAAAAAGGCTGAATGTAAGAGAAAAATGCTGGCGTTATCACTCAAACACGCTAATGCCAAACATTAGCGAAACGCAAGAGATGAGGATAAGAAGCGTAAAGATGCCCACGCCCGTATAGATAACAAAGTTAGGGTGACTGTTTGTGGGTTCGGGTTCAAGATTTACGAAGCGCGCTGTGAGGCGGTATAACAGCCAAGCAATAGTGGCGCCCACGAAGCCACCCACCACAATATCGCCCAGATAATGCACACCCAGATAAATGCGTGTGTAGGTATGTAGCACGGCCCAAATAAAGATGAACACCAAGAGGCGGCGCAAGCGATACAGCAACATAACCAGTGTGGCCAGCGCAAACGAGTTGGCCGAGTGGCACGATGCCATGCCATAATGTCCACCGCGATAGCCGTTCACAGTATGTATCAGCGTGCTGATGCCGCTATCGGGCTGTGTGGGGCGCGGACGGCTAAAGAAGGGGCGTATATAGTCGGCACAAACGGTGTCGGCCAGCGTGATGGTGATGGCAAAGAGAGCCAACACTGCCAATGTGCGCTTTCGCAAGCCGAAATGCATCAGTGTTACGGCAAAAAGCACAACATACATGGGCACCCACATCCATCTGTTTGATGCGAGATACATGATGTTATCAAAAAAAGTATTGTGAAAGCTGTTCAGCCATACTACAAGGCTGGCGTCATACTGGCTTAATGTTTCTAACATTCGTTTACTGATATCCTCTTTATTAAATCTTCTTTTTCCTTTTCAGGGTGCAAAATTACACATAATATATTAATATACGTTCTGAAAACACATATTTTTAAACTATTGTAACAACACTTACTGCTCGTTAGATAAGATGTTTTACAACAAAGGCGACAGCAAACGCACCACCGACTCCCACAAGCGTTGCCCAAAATTGCGATGTGGTAGGTCGGCCACATTTTCTATCAGCGTGCAGTGTTCAAGGTCGGTAATAAATATTTGTTTAAAGCGTAGAGCCATATCGCGGTCGTAGAAGAAGATGTTCGACTCGAAATTGTTTTCAAAGCTACGAAAGTCGACATTGGTCGACCCACAGGTACACAACATATCGTCGCACACCAACAGCTTGCTATGATTGAAGCCATCTTCGTACAGGCAGATGGTGATGCCCGCCTCCAGCGCCTCGCGCAGGTAAGATGTTGATGCCCACTCAACCAGCTTTGCATCGCTCTTGCGTGGCACCATCAGTTTAATGTCTACCCCCGCAATGGCTGCTGTGCGCATTGCAAAGAGAATGGGTTCGGTGGGTAGAAAGTAGGGCGTTTCGATATAAACATAGTGTCGTGCCTCGAGCAGTATGCGCACATAGCCTTGCATAATATCGGGCCACAGGGCAATGGGGCTACTGGTTACCACCTGTGCCAAACAATTGTTTTGCGCAGTGGTGATGGGCGGATAATATTTGCGATGCGTGATGAGGGTACGGTCAACAAAATACCAGTCGAGCAAGAAGGCACGCTGCACGGCATATACGGCGCCACCCCTGATGCGCAGATGCGTGTCGCGCCAAGGGCGGTTGCGTCGCCCCTGCACATAACGGCGCGCTATGTTCATGCCACCTATAAAGGCAGTGGTGCCATCGATCACACACAGTTTGCGGTGGTTGCGATAATTAACCTTGCTGGTAAAGGCAGGAAACTTTACGGGCATGAAGGCATGAACGTCGATACCCGCCTCGCGCAGATGTTCAAAAAAGCTGCTGGGCACCTGCCAGCATCCCACATCGTCGTAAATGAGGCGCACCTCTACGCCCTGACGGGCCTTGCTGATAAGGGCGTCGGCCACCAAGCGTCCCAGGGCGTCGTCTTCAAAAATATACACATCGAGGTGTATGTGGTGCTGGGCCGCGCTAATATCGGCCAGCAAGGCAGGAAAAAAATCGTAGCCACTGGTATAGATGTCTACCTCGTTGTCTTTAAACGGCAATGCGAGGCTTTGGTTTGTAAACAGCTGTATCAGGGTGCGATAGGCTTCGGGTATGTGCAAGTTTTTCTGTTCAACAAAGCCCAGCATTGAGTGCTTATCAAGCTGGTCGATGCTGCGCTGACTGATAAGGCGCTTTTTGCGCGTGTTTTGTCCGAAGAAGAAGTAGAGCACCATGCCCAAAATGGGCGCAAAGGTAAGCACCATCAGCCACGCCATAGTTTTCACTGGCTGACGGTTCTCCATCAGCACGTCGACCATACAAACCACGACGATGATGATGTAGATGCTTAAAAAGATTAAATGTAAAAGAAGCATGGTGCGCAGGGTGTTTGTTGTTCTTATTTAAAACCTATCAGCTTATGCGTTTGCAACGACAGGCGCCACTCGGGGTGCTGCTCAATATAGGCTATGCAGGCCGCCGTAATGTGGGCATTGCGTTGCGCATCGCCCACATCGCAAGGCTGCAGATAATAATATTCGGCCTCAATGCCATAGGTGATAATGTGGCTGGCATCGCCATCAAAAATACATTTCAGTTCGTTGCAATGTGAGATGGCCACCTTACCTTTGGGCGAACAGGTAAGCCAGTCGATGCCTTTGGGTGGCTGCTTGGTGCCATTGCTTTCCATGGCTATCTCGTAGCCGTGGGCGTGCAGCAACTGAAGGAAAGGTTCGTCTACCTGCAAAGTGGGCTCGCCCCCTGTGAGCACGACAAAGCGCGAGGGGTATTGTGCTATCTCGTTAAGAATTTGCTCATCGGTCATCTCGCGATATTCGTTAAACTGTGTGTCGCAAAACGAGCAGTGCAAGTTGCAGCCCGTAAAGCGTATAAAGATAGCGGCGCGCCCTGTGTTTCGGCCCTCGCCTTGCAGCGAATAGAAGATATCGTTAATGCGTTTCATTGTGAAAAATCATTCTTTTCGTAAAAGCTTTTATTTGAAGTTGTCAACCTCGTAGGCAGCCACATTGCCTTCGCTCTCTTGCACACGCGTCCTGTAGCAACGAGGTACCTGTTCCGTAATCCAGCGCGCCATGTTTTCGGCCGTGGGGTTGAAGGGCAGCACCTCGTTCAGGTTGGCGTGATCGAGCTTTTGCTGTATGTTTTGTTTTATGTGGGTAAAGTCGACCACCATGCCATCGGCGTTCAGCGTGTCCGACTTGCAGTAGACGGTGATAATCCAGTTGTGTCCATGCAGCCGTTCACACTTGCTTTCGTATGAAAGGGTAAGGCGATGGCAAGCCGACACCTCAAAGGTTTTCTTGATATAATACATATTATTTGTTATTGAAGACAATGGTTGTTATTATTGTTTGTTTTCTATATTATTATCGCTTTGTAAAGCGTCAGAAGCGGGGCGTGGTGGCGTTTTCTCGTCGGCATGCTCGTCTTTTTTGCGCTGCAGATAGCCCCACTCGTTTTGCAGCAGCGTGTTGTTTATTTCGCGTGTCGTGTCGCTGGTGTTCTTGTCGTTTTCGTTTTTCAACGATGATAACAGGCGTTCGGCCTCAACAAACTGCCGCCTGTCGGCAAAGACATGCGCCTTAAACAACTTTACACGAAAGAGCAACTGTAGCTGACTGTCGTAGTTGTCGGTGTCGGCATCATCATCATCGTCATCGTCGTTAGGGGCGTGGGCATTGAGATAGGTCATGAGGTCGGTCTCAAGATTACTAATCACGGGCATCAGTCGGGCATCATGACCCGCCAGCAACACGCGCAAGAACTCAGAGTGAATGGTGAGCGTGGGCGGCCCCATGGCAACAATCTCGTTGTAGAAGATGGCCCACTCGTTTTGTCCTGTCTGAGCATAGGCAGCAGCCAGCATGCGGCAAATATGCAGATAGGTGCGCAAATTTTGTCCCACGTTGTAGTAAGCATCTTCGTTCAGCTTTTGATAAACGAAGCGCAGGGGTGCAATGGCCTCGGCAAAACGCTTTTGGTGGAACAGCGTCGAGCCGAGATAAAGCGCATCAAACACATCGGCCTGCGGATGAAAGAGCACGGCCTGCCCATTGTCGTCGGTAGGCATAGGCTCGCCTTTACGATAGGCTTCAACGGCCTCTTTCCACAGATAACGACGTTTGGCCACCTGCTGTTGTGGCTCCATCACATCAACGCCTATGCGGATGCTCTGCATGGTGGGTTGCACAAAGCTAAACTCTTCAGGCTCAAGCGTGTTGTCGGTGGGCGGAAACAGAGTGGTGGTAATGCGATAGTAGCGTGTTTCGTTGGTCGAAGCCGTCTTGCTAATGTCGATGTTAAGACGTCGCTCACGACCACTGACATCGGTAAACGTCACCACCAAGAGGCCACTGGTGGTGAGCGGATAGAGGGCAATCTTATCAGTGGGCACGTCTTGCCAAGCCTGGCCTGGCACGGCAACAGTCATGGTGCGGGGCTGCCATGTGTGTATATCGAGCACATCGGTGAAAAGGCGTTGCAGCGTGAACGGCTGCTGAGGGGTGCATATAGGGTTCTGCACTGATGGCTGATAAGCCAACAACTGTTCGGTAAGCATGGCCGCGAGAAAGCCATCATGTGCTTGAAACTTTTCGGGATCGGAGGTAAGGCCACCTGTGCGCTGCAGGGTGTTCTGTTGTGTGATGTGCTGTATAAAGATGTTGCGCCACACAAAAATCTCGTTCAGCAGGATTGACAGTTCGTGGGCGCTGCTTCGAGCGCTCACAATAAGATCGCTTTGTATGTGCACGTTTATGGTGGCCTCTTCGTTATTGATGGTGTAAACAAAGCGGCAACGATCGGTGTTGGTATTGCAACGGTTTATCATTGTGCGCACATTGTCAATCATGTCGATGGTGGTATCGTAGAAGAACAAGAAGGTGAGGTGTGCTATGGGATGCTCTTCGTCGATATTGATATTGAAGTGTCCGCCCTGATAGGTAAAGTGCAGGGTGTGCTCTTTACCGTCTTTGCTCCATTCGCCATGCGTGTTCAGGTCAGACAGCATATCGTTGATAACGGCCTTGATGTCTTCAACAGCGGCCAAGGGCACCGCCTTCTCTTCTTCTTGGCTTTGTTCTTTGCGTTTCTGAAAGAAGCGTTTAATCGCCAAAAAAGATAGCGCCAGCACTGCTACAACAATCAGTTCGGCCAGTATGTATAGAAAAAAATTATTCATGTTTATAATGTTTTATGGTGTGTTTTTGTGGCACACCGTTGGGGTTATACTACGATATTGTTGCCTAACATTTTGGCCAACTTATTGCGTAGCCCCTGTGCCTCCTTATATTCGGTCATAAGGGTTTGCAGGCGGTCAGTGGCAATACCTGGCGTTGCTATCTGCTTTTGCAGTTCTTTCAGGTGGTGCTCAAGATAGTCCATGCGGAAATCGTTGAGCAGGTGCTCGAGCTGTTTTCTGATGTTTTCAATGTGTTCGGCAGCGCGCAACTGCTTTTCTTGTTCGTTTAAGGGCTGCGCCTCGTTTTGCGTGTGCTGCGACAGCTGGTAGCGGTCGGTGCTAAGGTCGGTGGCCACCTTGCTGATGTTGATGTCTTCGTGATGGATGAAGAAGCGCTCGGCATTGAAGTCGGCATCAAGCGAATGTTGCACCGCCTCTTGAAGGATGCGTGCGAAGATGGGGTTGGCCAACTTCAGCCCGTCGACATTCAGGTTGTAATCAAGATATTGGGCTACGTTCAGGCTGATGAGGTTGCCATCGGCATCTTCAACATTGTCGTATATCACCTCGTGCCCATGACGTATCACCATGGCGGTAAGCATCATTTCAACCTTCGATGCCTGCTGCAGCGGCGAGGCCACGGTGGCGGTGGGCGGTGCTACCGGTATGGCCGAGGGCGGCTCAGAACCTATGGTGGGTTGCGTTTTAGCCTCGCGTCCCTCGCGTATAAACTTGTTCATGGTGTTGATCAGTGTGGCCTCGTTCATGCCCATGCGCACGGCACAGTCGTGCAGATAGGTGTCGCGCAGAATTTGGTTCTGCACCAGCGAGATGCTTTTCACTATCGAGTTGATGGCCTCAGAGCGTTTCAGCGGGTCGCGCACGCCTTTGAGCAAGAGGTCGGTCTTAAACTGCATGAAGTCGGTTTGGTGCTCTTCAATATATTGTTTAAAGTCGGCCGCCGTGTGCTTACGTGCAAAGCTGTCGGGGTCATCGCCGTCGGGCAGCAGCAGCACCTTTAGGTTCATGCCCTCAGATAGCAGCATATCAGTACCACGCAGGGCGGCATGTATGCCCGCCGCGTCGCCATCATACAGCAACGTGATGTTTGAGGTAAAGCGGTGCAGCATGTGTATCTGGTGCAGGCTGAGCGCCGTGCCCGAGTTGGCCACCACGTTTTCAATGCCACACTGATGCATGGAGATAACGTCGGTATAGCCCTCAACCATATACACGCGGTCGTCTTTAGCAATGGCTTTCTTGGCTTGATAGATGCCATAGAGCTCGCGGTCTTTGTGATATATTTCGCTATCGGGCGAGTTGACATATTTTTGGTTTACGCCTTTGGTGCGCGCATCGAGCAGTCGGCCACCAAAGCCCACCACCTTTCCGCTCACACCTATCCACGGAAACATCACACGACCAGCATAGCGGTCAATCAGTTCGCCACGGTCGTTACGGTAGCAGATGCCTGTTTTCAGCAAGAAATCTTCATTATAGCCTTTACTTCGGGCCGTGTTGGCAAGGGCATGACGGTCGTTGAGGTCGTAGCCAAGACGAAATTTCTTGATAATATCGTCGCGGAAGCCACGCGAGCGAAAATATTGCATACCGAGGGCTATGCCGTCGGGGTCGTCGTGCAGAAGGCTGCTAAAATAGTTGGCCACCCACTCGTTGACGATGAACATACTCTCGCGCTCGCTCTGTTCGCGTTTTTCTTCGTCGGTTTGTTCGCGCTCGTGTATCTCGATATGATACTTCTGAGCCAGCCAGCGCAGGGCTTCGGGATAGGTCATCTGCTCGTGCTCCATGATAAAACCGATGGGAGTTCCGCCCTTTCCGCAACCAAAACAGTGGCAGGTGCCACGTGCTGGCGACACGTAGAACGAGGGGGTCTTCTCGTTATGAAAAGGGCACAAGCCCTTATAGTTGGCCCCGCTGCGACGCAGCGTGACAAACTCTGACACTACCTCAACAATGTTGGCGGCATCTTTTATTCGTTCTACGGTGGCTCTATCAATCATTTTATGCGTATCTTGCTTCTTTGCTTTTTCTTATTGATGTTGTCGTTTTCTAAAAATGAGGTAGCGAAGGTGGCGTAAAGACGCTGTTCTACCTTAAACCATACAAATTTATATAAAATAATTGGAATAGGTGCAATGTGTATCAAAAATTGTTATTTCTTAGAGGCTACAACGCGCTCTTCTTCATTGTTTTGCTGTCGTGGGCTTATTCTAGTATCTTTTGTGTGTTAGCTTGAAGATAGAAAATGGGTGCTGGAGAACAATGCACGGAGACACCTGTTCTACTATGGTTTGCTTAGTAGGATGAGGGTCTCCGCGCCCCATCCTCCCAGCGTAGAACAATGTTATTATACAAAAATGGTGAGGGTGTGTCAAAATAGAAGTTAAAAGAAGTTTGGGCTTCGCCCGAAGTTAACAGAAGTTAGCGGACATATGTATAAATTGCTGAAAATAAAGCATTTGTCTGTTAACTTCCATCCATCGTAGATGGATTAACTTCTTCTTAACTTCCTCTAACTCCTATTTTGACACACCCTCACCAGTATAGAAATGTAGTAGAGAAGAAAATGTCTATCTCTTCGTATTACTTGTTGTCGTAAGCGTGTACGGGATAGTCGATAGTGTAGTGCAGACCACGACATTCTTTGCGCTCAATAGCCTGACGGGTAATGAGATAGCCCACATTAATCATGTTGCGAAGCTCGCAAATATCGCGGCTGGCCTTTACGTGTTTGAACAACGACTCGGTCTCTTCATACAGCAGGTCGAGGCGGTCCCAGGCACGTTTCAAGCGCAGGTCGCTACGCACAATGCCTACATAGTTGCTCATACATTCGCCCACCTCTTTCACGCTTTGGGTAATGAGCACGCGCTCTTCGTTGGTCATGGTGCCTTCGTCGTTCCATTCGGGCACGTCGGTATTGAAGGTATATTTGTCGGCCACCTCAAGGCAGTGCTTGGCAGCAGCATCGGCATATACCACCGCCTCGATGAGCGAGTTGCTGGCCAAACGGTTTCCACCATGCAAGCCTGTGCAAGCACACTCGCCAATGGCGTATAGGCGGTGGATTGACGACTCGCCATGCAGGTCGACCAAGATGCCACCACACATATAGTGGGCAGCGGGGCGCACGGGGATATACTCTTTGGTGATATCGATACCCAGGCTCAAACACTTGTGGTAGATATTGGGGAAGTGGTGTTTGGTTTCTTCGGAATCTTTATGGGTTACGTCGAGGCACACGTGGTCAAGACCGTGTATCTTCATCTCTTTATCGATGGCGCGGGCCACAATGTCGCGCGGTGCCAGCGATAGGCGCTTGTCATATTTCTCCATAAAGCTCTCGCCATTGGGCAGACGCAAGATGCCACCGTAACCACGCATAGCCTCGGTAATGAGGTAGGCAGGATGGGTCTCGCCAGGATGATAAAGGGCTGTGGGATGGAACTGTACAAACTCCATGTCTTTTACCGTGCCCTTAGCGCGATACACCATGGCCTCGCCGTCGCCAGTGGCAATAACGGGGTTTGTGGTGGTTTGGTACACGGCGCCACAACCACCCGTACACATCAGGGTAACCTTGCTTAGGTAGGTGTCTACCTTCTGGGTGTCGGGGTTGAGCACATAGGCGCCATAACATTCGATATTGGGTGTGCGACGTGTCACCTCAATGCCTAAGTGGTGCTGGGTGATAACCTCCACGGCAAAATGGTTTTCGCGAACTTCAATATTGGGATTGTTGCGCACAGCAGCCATCAAGCCACGCTGTATCTCGGCACCCGTATCGTCGGCATGGTGAAGGATACGAAACTCAGAGTGGCCACCCTCGCGATGAAGGTCGAAGGCACCGTCGGTCTTGCGATCGAAGTTCACGCCCCAGTTTACCAACTCTTTGATTTGCTCGGGGGCATTGCGCACCACCATCTCCACGGCAGCGGGATCGCTGATGTAGTCGCCAGCAATCATGGTGTCCTCAATATGTTTATCAAAATTGTCTACTGCCAAATTAGTTACGCTGGCTACGCCGCCCTGTGCAAACTTGGTATTTGCCTCGTCGAGCGTGGTTTTACATACGAGGCATATCTTGCCTTTGTGTGCCCGTGCTATCTTCAGGGCATAACTCATGCCGGCTACTCCGGCACCAATAATCAGAAAATCGTATTTGTATACCATAATAGTGGAGATTTTGTGCAAAAGTATAAAAAATCTTGCTTTCGACATAAGCTTTTCATTATATTTTTGCGAGATTGTATTGAAACACTTGACAAGGGACAAAAGGCTTATCGACCCATTACCTTTTAAAATCGGCCCATTACCTTTTAAAAAAGGATAAAAAGCAACGGTTTTTCTTACATAAAGATAATAGTTTTAGATAAAAATATGTAATTTTGCACCATAATCTGATTATAACATCTTATGACACTAGATTTGCTGACAGCTATATCGCCGATAGATGGCCGTTATAGAGGAAAGACAGAGCCTTTGGCAGGCTTTTTTTCTGAGTATGCACTCATTCGTTACCGAGTGCGCGTAGAGATTGAATACTTTATCACGCTTTGCGAGTTACCACTTCCGCAACTCGCATCGTTCAATCACGACCTGTTCCCACGCCTACGCAACATATACACTGCCTTTGACGAGGCATGCGCACAACGTGTGAAAGACATCGAAAAGGTGACAAACCACGATGTGAAGGCCGTAGAATATTTTATCAAAGAAGAATTTGACAAGATAGGAGGTCTGGAGGCTTATAAAGAGTTTATCCACTTCGGTCTTACCTCGCAAGACATCAATAACACCAGCGTGCCCCTCTCTATTAAAGAGGCATTGGAGCAGGTTTACTATCCGCTGGTAGAAGAGTTGCTGCAACAGTTGCTGCAATATGCTGAAGAGTGGAAAGATGTGCCCATGCTGGCCAAGACCCACGGACAACCCGCATCGCCCACACGCCTGGGCAAAGAAATCATGGTATTTGCCTATCGTTTGAGCGAGCAGCTGAACCAGCTGAAGGCTTGCAAGCTGACCGCCAAGTTTGGTGGCGCTACTGGAAACTATAACGCACATCATGTGGCCTATCCGCAATACGACTGGAAGGCGTTCGGCAATAAGTTTGTGAGCGAGAAGCTGGGCCTTGAGCGCGAGCAATTCACCACACAGATTAGCAACTACGACTGTCTGGGCGGCGTGTTTGATGCCATTCGTCGCATCAACACCATCATCATCGACCTTGACCGCGACTTCTGGATGTATATCTCTATGGAATACTTCAAGCAGAAAATCAAGGCTGGCGAGGTAGGCTCGAGCGCTATGCCACATAAGGTGAACCCCATCGACTTTGAAAACTCGGAAGGAAACCTGGGCATTGCCAACGCTGTGCTGCAGTTCTTGGCACAGAAGTTGCCCGTAAGCCGCCTGCAACGCGACCTTACCGACTCGACCGTGCTGCGCAACATTGGTGTGCCCCTCGGACATGGCGTGATTGCTATCGAGAGCACCTTGAAGGGATTGCGCAAACTGATTCTTAACGAGAAAAAGATTGCTGCCGACCTTGACAACACATGGGCAGTGGTGGCCGAAGCCATTCAAACCATCTTGCGTCGTGAAGCTTATCCACACCCCTACGAGGCGCTGAAGGCGCTGACACGTACCAACAAAAAGATGACCGAGGAAACCATTCACGAGTTTATCCAGGGTTTGAACGTAAGCGATACTGTAAAAGCCGAGCTCATGGCTATCACACCGCACAACTATACAGGCATTTAAGCCGTTCAGCAATAGAAAAAAAAGAAAACTTGTTTAGTAAGCGCATGTCGAAGGCATGCAAAACTTGAAAAATATAGTAAGACGAAACAGACTAAATATTAATTGTAAACACATTATATATTATAGTACTATAAGTTTTTAATTACAAATCATTTTAAAAAAAAAGATTTATTAACCATGGCCGTGAGGCCAAGAAAAAACTCTGAAGAAATGGAATTAGGAGAAGAAAACAAGATGCAGGAGAACTCTGCAGAGAAGAAAGACAGCGTACAAGGTTACACACGCTCAACAGGAAGCTACCAACGCGAGTACAGCAGTAATGGAACACGCACACAGCGTCCTCGCATTCATGCACAGCGCACCTACAGTTCTGACAAGAGCGCACAGGGTGGCGACGAAGGCGGATTCCGCCCCGAAGGCTTTGGTACAGGTTTGCAAAGCAATGCCGGTGGCTATCGTCCCCGTCAGCAGCAAGGTGGCTATCAGCCCCGTCAGCAAGGTGGTTATCAGCCCCGTCAGCAGCAGGGTGGTTATCGTCCTCGTTACAACCAGGGTGGCGACGACCAGCAAGGTGGATACCAGCCCCGTCAGCAGCAGGGCGGCTATCGTCCTCGTTACAACCAGGGTAGCGATGACCAGCAAGGCGGTTATCAGCCCCGTCAGCAAGGTGGATACCAGCCCCGTCAGCAGGGAGGCTACCAGCCCCGTCAGCAAGGCGGCTATCAGCCCCGTCAGCAGGGTGGCTATCAGCCCCGTCAGCAGGGTGGCTACCAGCCCCGTCAGCAAAGTGGCTACGGACAGCGTCAGCAGGGTGGCTATGGTCAGCGTCAGCAGGGAGGTTATGGTCAGCGCCCTCAGGGAGGTTATGGCCAGCAGCGTGGTGGCTACGGTCAGCATGGCGGCTATCGTCAGCACACTGCCGATTACGATCCCAATGCTAAGTATAGCATGAAGAAGCGCATCGAATATAAAGATATAAACATCGATCCCAACGAGCCCATCCGTTTGAACAAATACCTGGCTAATACTGGTGTATGCAGCCGCCGCGAGGCCGACGAATTCATCCAGGCAGGTGTAGTAACCGTTAACGGCGAGGTGGTTACCGAATTGGGAACAAAGGTGATGCGCACCGACGAGGTGAAGTTCCACGATCAGCCTGTAACACTTGAAAAGAAAGTATATGTGTTGCTGAACAAACCCAAAGACTATGTTACCACCAGCGACGACCCACAACAGCGTAAGACGGTGATGGACTTGGTACAAAACGTATGTCCTGAGCGCATCTACCCCGTAGGTCGTCTCGACCGCAATACAACGGGTGTGCTTCTGCTCACCAATGATGGCGACTTGGCATCAAAGCTCACCCATCCTAAATTCTTGAAGAAGAAGGTATACCACGTATATCTCGACAAGAACGTTACTGCACACGACATGCAGCAGATTGCCACTGGCATACAGCTGGAAGACGGCGAAATCAAGGCCGATGCTATCGAATATGCCAGCGACACCGATAAGAGCCAGGTGGGCATCGAAATTCATAGCGGCAAGAACCGCATCGTGCGTCGTATCTTCGAGAGCCTCGGCTATCGCGTAGTGAAGCTCGACCGCGTGCAGTTTGCTGGCCTCACCAAGAAGAACCTTCGTCGTGGCGACTGGCGTTTCCTCACCGAGAAAGAGGTGGAGATGCTGCGCATGGGAGCGTTTGAATAATATCACTTGTTTACTTACAGCATGTTTTAACGACATGCGAAAATAGAGAAACAATAAAAGCAATGAAAAGAACAAAAGTTGTTGATGCGCTTATGCGCACCGATTTTGGAGCAGACGTTTGCGTAAAAGGTTGGGTACGCACTCACCGCAGCAGCAAAGCTGTCGACTTTATCGCGCTGAACGACGGCTCAACCATCAAGAACATACAGATTGTGGTTGACCCCGCCAAGTTTGATGCCGAAATGCTCAAGCAAATTACTACAGGTGCTTGTATTTGCGCCACAGGTAAATTGGCGGAAAGCCAGGGCAAGGGCCAGACATCGGAGATACAATGCGACAGCCTTGAAATATATGGCCTGTGTGGGTCAGACTATCCCATGCAGAAGAAGGGACAAACCTTCGAGTATATGCGCCAGTATGCACATCTGCGTCTGCGCACCAACACCTTCGGTGCTGTAATGCGCATACGCCACAACATGGCAATGGCTATCCACACCTATTTCCATGAGCATGGCTACTTCTACTTCAATACACCGCTTATCACCGCCAGCGACTGTGAGGGTGCAGGACAAATGTTCCAGGTAACCACCAAGAACCTCTATAACCTGAAGAAGACAGAAGACGGTAAGATTGATTATAGCGACGATTTCTTCGGAAAGCAGACCTCGCTGACCGTGAGCGGACAGCTGGAAGGCGAGCTGGGAGCTACTGCTCTGGGCGCCATCTATACCTTTGGTCCTACCTTCCGTGCCGAGAATTCAAACACACCGCGCCACTTGGCCGAGTTCTGGATGGTAGAGCCTGAGGTGGCTTTCCTCGACCTCGATGGCTTGATGGAACTGGAAGAAGACTTCATCAAATACTGTATCCGTTGGGCCTTAGAGCACTGCAAAGACGACCTCGCGTTCTTGAACCAGAGGATCGACAAGGGCTTGCTCGAGCGTTTGCAGGGTGTGCTCAATTCTGACTTCGTTCACCTGCCCTACACCGAGGGTATACGCATCTTACAAGAGGCTATCAAGAACGGCAAGGAGTTTGAGTTCCCATGCGAGTGGGGCGACGACCTTGCCTCTGAGCACGAGCGCTTCTTGGTTGAGGAGCACTTCAAGCGCCCCGTTATCATGACCAACTATCCTAAAGCTATCAAGGCCTTCTACATGAAGATTGATGACCAGGAGTCGGGCTTCGGTGGCAAGAGCGGCCAAACCGTTCAGGGCACCGACGTGCTGTTCCCACAGATTGGCGAGATTATTGGTGGCTCGGTGCGTGAAGAGAGCTACGACAAGCTGATGGGCGAGATTGAAGCCCGCAACATCCCCATGAAGGATATGAACTGGTATCTCGACACCCGCAAGTATGGCTCATGCCCCCACGCAGGCTTTGGCCTCGGCTTCGAACGCCTCATCCTGTTCGTAACAGGTATGCAGAACATTCGCGACGTCATCCCCTTCCCCCGCACACCCAAGTCGGCTGAATTCTAAACCCACGTTTGCTTTCACCCTTGTGGCACAGCGCATACCATCATGCTTGTGATAAAGCAAATATAATAATGTAAGAAAAACACATTATTATATATATTATACATAAAGAGAGAGTGCCGTAACAAAACCCACTGTGGTTATTGTTACGGCACTTTTTTATTTATAAAGTTTTGAACAAGGCTTCAGTTTGCACACAAAAACATAAAAAAGACACTGCACAAAACGCGCGCTTTGTGCAAATAACGTGCACAAGCAAAGACCGTTTGAGCATTTTTCAAGCCTTATATTTGGCTGCCTAACAGAAAGTTATTACTTTTGCATTTTGAATATTTTACAATAATAATATATATTATGAGTTTGAAAATTGTTGTACTTGCCAAGCAAGTACCCGACACGAGAAATGTCGGAAAGGATGCCATGACCGCCGAAGGAACGGTGAATCGTGCCGCCTTGCCCGCTATCTTCAACCCCGAAGATTTGAACGCATTGGAACAAGCTCTGCGCCTGAAGGAGCAGAACCCTGGCTCCACTGTAGGAATATTGACCATGGGTCCTCCCCGTGCTGCCGAAGTAATACGTCAGGGCTTGTACCGTGGCGCCGACACAGGCTGGTTGCTGACCGACCGTTTGTTTGCTGGTGCCGACACCCTGGCCACCTCTTACGCCCTGGCCACCGCCATCAAGAAGATAGGCGATGTTGACGTAGTGATAGGCGGACGCCAAGCCATTGACGGCGACACCGCACAGGTGGGCCCCCAGGTAGCACAGAAGCTGGGCCTCTCACAGGTGACCTATGCCGAAGAGATTACCAAGTGTGAAGATGGCAAGCTCACCATACGCCGCCACATTGATGGTGGTGTTGAGACCGTAGAGGCACCCCTTCCTCTCGTGGTTACCGTTACAGGCAGTGCCGCTCCTTGCCGCCCCTGCAACGCCAAACTCGTGATGAAATATAAGCGTGCCACTGCTCCTATGGAGCGCCAGGCCGACGATGCCTACAACTATCTGTATGACGAGCGTCCGTACCTTACCCTGAACCAGTGGACCGTGGCCGACGTCGATGGCGACCCGAAGCAGTGTGGCCTCAGTGGCTCGCCCACCAAGGTAAAGGCTGTGAAGAACATTGTGTTCCAGGCTAAAGAGAGCAAGACCCTTACTGGCAGCGACGCCGACATCGAGGGCCTGATAAAGGAATTGTTGGACGAAAAAATCATTGGATAATGAACAACGTATTTGTATATTGCGAGATAGAAGGCACTCAGGTACAAGAGGTGTCTCAAGAACTTCTCACCAAAGGCCGCAAGCTCGCCAATCGACTTGGCGTTGACCTCAATGCCATCGTTGCCGGCACTGGCATCAAAGGCAAGGTAGAAGACCAGATTTTGCCCTACGGCGTCGACAAGCTCTTTGTCTTCGATGCTGAAGGATTGTTCCCCTATACATCGGCTCCGCACACCGATATCCTTGTTAACCTGTTCAAGGAAGAGCAGCCGCAGATAGCCCTCATGGGCGCCACCGTTATTGGCCGCGACCTCGGTCCTCGCGTATCGTCATCGCTCACCAGCGGCCTTACTGCCGACTGTACCGAGCTTGAGATTGGCGACTACGACGACAAGAAAACAGGCACCCACTATGACAACCTATTGTATCAAATTCGTCCCGCCTTCGGTGGTAACATCGTGGCCACCATCGTTAACCCCGACCATCGCCCCCAAATGGCTACCGTGCGTAGCGGCGTGATGCAGAAGGCTATCTACGAAGGCGAGGCCAAACACGAGGTGGCTTACATGGACGTTGCCAAGTATGTTCCCCAAGCCGACTTTGTGGTAAAGGTGCTCGACCGCCACGTAGAGGCTGCCAAGCACAACCTCAAGGGTGCTCCCATCGTGGTAGCTGGTGGTTACGGTGTAGGATCGAAAGAAAACTTCGACATGCTGTTCCAGCTTGCGAAAGAGCTTCATGGCGAGGTAGGTGCCAGCCGTGCCGCCGTTGATGCTGGCTGGTGCGACCACGACCGTCAGATTGGTCAGACAGGTGTTACCGTGCATCCCAAGGTTTACATTGCTTGTGGCATCTCAGGACAAATTCAGCACATCGCTGGTATGCAAGACTCGGGCATCATCATCTCTGTAAACAGCGACCCCGAGGCTCCCATCAACAAGATTGCCGACTATGTCATCACTGGCACTGTAGAAGAGGTGCTGCCCAAACTGATTAAGTATTATAAGGCGAATAACAAATAAAAAGGAAGTTATCTGAAGTAAAAAGGAAGTTAATCAGCCTGCGGCTGATGGAAGTTAACGGACAAATGCATTTAAGGTCTTAAATTTATGACATATTCATTCAAAGACATAAAAGCATGGCAGTTTGCACACGCTTTTGTATTGTTAGTATATCGAAACACTATGTTCTTTCCTGAATATGAAAAATTTGGATTGAGTTCGCAATTTCAACGTGCCGCAGTGTCTATACCCGCAAATATAGCAGAAGGCTATAAGAAACTACATAAGGCAGACAAGCTTCGGTTTATGAATATCGCTCAAGGTCGCTTAGAAGAATGTAGATATTACATTCTATTATCCAAAGATATAGGCTACATTGACAATACACAATCAGCCGAAATGGAAACGCTATTAGAAAAGACAAGTTGGTTTCTAAACGCTTATTGCACGGGAATAATCAAAGACAATGCTTTAAAACATGATGTATAAACATATGCATACAGCAAAGGTATTGTCTGTTAACTTCCGCTCGCGAAGCGAGCTAACTTCTGTTACCTTCCATTAACTTCAATAAAGAAATGGCTAACTATTATACCGACCATCCAGAGTATGATTTTTATCTGAATCATCCGGAAATGAAGCGCGTGGTAGAGCTCAAAGAGCGCAACTTCGCCGACAAAGACAAATATGAGGATGCACCCGTCGACTTCGACGATGCTATCGAGAACTATAAACGCGTGCTCGACATTACTGGCGATATTGCTGCCAACATTATCGAGCCAAATGCTGAAGACGTTGACCTTGAGGGCCCGCACCTCGTCGACGGTCGTATGCACTACGCCTCAAAGACCTACGAAAACATTGAGGCCACCCGCCAGGCAGGCCTGTGGGGCATCTCTATGCCTCGCCGCTACAATGGTTTGAACATGCCCATCACCCCCTACTCTATGGCCTCAGAGATTGTGTCGTGTGCCGATGCTGGTTTCCAGAACATCTGGTCGCTGCAAGACTGTATCGAGACCCTGTACGAGTTTGGTTCAGAAGAGCAGCGTCAGAAATACATTCCCCGTGTGTGCGCTGGCGAAACCATGTCGATGGACCTCACCGAGCCCGACGCTGGCTCTGACCTGCAGCGCGTAATGCTGAAGGCCACCCAAGATGCCGATGGCACCTGGCGCCTGAACGGTGTGAAACGTTTCATCACCAATGGCGACTCTGACATTCACCTCGTGCTGGCCCGCTCTGAAGAGGGCACCCACGACGGCCGTGGCCTCTCAATGTTCATCTACGACAAGCGCGACGGTGGCGTTACCGTGCGCCACATCGAGCACAAGCTGGGCATACACGGTTCGCCCACCTGCGAGCTGGTTTATAAGAACGCTAAGTGCGAGCTGTGCGGCAGCACCCGTCTCGGCCTTATCAAGTACGTAATGGCATTGATGAACGGTGCCCGTCTTGGCATTGCAGCCCAGTCGGTAGGCGTAAGCCAGGCCGCCTATAACGAGGCCCTGTCATACGCCAAGGAGCGCAAGCAGTTTGACACCCGCATCGTCGAGTTCCCCGCTGTTTACGATATGGTGAGCCGCATCAAGGCTAAACTCGACGCTGGTCGCAGCATCCTTTATCAAACAGCCCGCTACGTCGACATTTACAAAGCCCTTGAAGACATCTCGCGCGAGCGCAAGCTTACTGCCGAAGAGCGTCAAGAGCTGAAGAAATACTCACGTCTGGCCGACGCCTTCACACCGCTGGCCAAGGGTATGAACTCAGAGTATGCTAACCAGAACGCCTACGATGCCATTCAGGTGCACGGCGGTTCAGGCTTCATCATGGAGTATAAGAGCCAGCGCCTCTATCGCGACGCCCGCATCTTCTCTATCTACGAGGGCACCACACAGCTTCAGGTGGTAGCCGCCATTCGCTACATCACCAATGGCACCTACCTGGGCATCATCAAAGAGATGCTCGAGCGCCCCGTAGCCGAAGAGCTGCAGCCGCTGAAGGTGCGCATTGAAAAGATGGTAGAGCTGTACGAGCAGGCACTGAAGTATGTGAAAGAGGCCGAGAACCAAGAGATGCAAGACTTCTTGGCACGTCGTCTCTACGACATCACCGCCGAGATTATCATGTCGCTCCTCATCCTCGAAGATGCCACACGTGCTCCCGAGCTCTTCGCTAAGAGCGCCAACGTGTATGTGCGCTATGCCGAGGCCAACATCATTGGTCACCACGCATACATCATCAGCTACATACAAGAAGACCTGCCCAACTTCCGTGCCGAGTAAAAGCACTGAAGCGCTAAGAAGAAACATACAAACGCCAACGCAAGCCTCTCATACCCAAAGAGAACGCTTGCGCTGGCGTTTTTTTATTGCCCTGATGTTACAATTATGTTACAATTTGGTATATTTTAGAGCAAAACAGTTCGATTTTCGAAGAATTTCGCCTGATTATCGACCTTTTTATATAACTTTGCATCCGATTTGATTATATATAAATCTACAACAAACTGCTTAAAAAGATGCTGTGCTTCTATACAGAGCGGTTGTTACGTTATGTAAGGAACAGCATAGAACAATAGTTTAACTTGTAACTTACGATCTAAAATTTTTATTTTAAACACATTCATGCAGAAGAGAATTATCAATTCTTTACTGTTCTTATTTGCCATACACGCGAGTGTGGCCAACGCACAGGTATATGCCTACGTTGAGCAAAAAGAAGACAACTCAAAAGAACAGAAAAAAGAAGTATCAGTAGAGGTAACAAATTTGGGCAAAGCCGTTATCAGCACCCGATACATCACCCCTACCGTTCAGTTTATCAATGGTAAAGCGGTGATGAAGATAGGCAAAAGCACCGTGGCCTCTGTATCGGTGATTGATGGCGGCGTACTGGTAGTAGAGCCCCTACCCTTTGAGAAAGAAGAAAAGGAAGAAGCTAATAACAACAACAAAATCACCAAGTCGCCCTCCAAAGAGAAGCCCTACGTCACCGTGTTTTCACCCTTCCAGCTCGTGGTACCCACAGGCTGCGAGGTGTATGCACCCGAGTATGACGCCAGCACACAGATGCTGCGCCTGAACAGTGGCAACCAGATACTCGCAGGCGCCATCGTACCAGCCGAGACGCCCCTCGTGGTGAAAGGCACACAGAGTGTCGACTTCCAGTTTTCAGTAAACGCAGCCACCTGTGCCCCCAAGACCGACCTTAGTGGCACCGCCTTGCGCATCAACACGCCGCAAGATGGCATCGTATACACCTTTGGTCACGACAAGAGCGACCCCTCGCTCTACGGTCTCTTCCGCTATGTAGGCAAAACACTTCCCGCTGGCGTGGCCTACCTAAAGGCCAATGCTAATGCCACCGCCAAATTCATCCCCATGTCGTTTGACGAGGACGACGCTTCCGACCCCACCAACATCCTCAACACCACTCCCCAACGCACACAGCCCTCGGTGGTAAAACAAATTGTTAACGGACAGCTGCTGATAAAGCGAGGCGGAAAAGTGTATAACGCCAACGGACAAGAGGTCAGTCATAATTCATAATTCGTAATTCATAATTCGTAATTCATAATTCGTAATTCATAATTCATAATGGGTTATGCGCGACGCATAACATAACTTACACTATATGAACAAAAAAACATATATACAACCCCTGATACAGGTAGTGGCATTAGAGATAAACCCTATTTTGGCCGCCGACTCGATACAAGCCTACGACGACCACGAAACCGAGGACGCTTTCTCTAAAGAAAACTCGTTTGATGACTGGGACGACGCCGAGACCAGCACCTTATATTAAGAAAAGCGCTTCTCGCCCACAAACCTGCTTCATCGCATAAACATACATTACATATATCTATAAAACAATTTTCCACTATAATACAAAAGCAATGAAAAAGATACTGCTTTCGCTCATCGCCACCCTCTGCGCTCTGAGCAGCCACGCACAAACCATTGAGGTATTTAAAAATGGCAAATCTATCGCAACATACACCAATGCTCCTAATGAACATTACATGGTAAAATTTTATTCTACGGGAGACTACGACCATATTAACGGCCACGATTATGTGATAATAGGTGGCCTAAAGTGGGCAACCATGAACGTGGGTGCCACCACCGTGGCCGAAAGCAACGCCACAGCCTTTGGCGACTTTTATGCATGGGGCGAGGTAGATACCTACTATAATTCGTATACCGACTCATCTGTATCGTGGTATAAAAACTCTACCCTCACACACATACCAGGATCAAAATTTAGCCATAACTGGTCAAACTATGGCACTGGCGAACCCCAAAAAAATTTTCAAGAGTGGAGTCCCGTACCCTACGATAGCAAATATCAGCTTACCGCCAACTATGACGTAGCCCGCGCCAAATGGGGTGGCACATGGCGCATACCCACCATGGCCGACTTGAAAAAGCTATATGAGGCATGCGTAGACAAAAACTATAGCAGCATTGGTTCAGGCACTTCTAATGCAGCGCTAAAGCCACTGCCCGAAGACGGAATTATTACAAAGGGAGGCATCTATTGGGTGCCCCAAAATAGCACTGTCGATGGTTTTCCCTACAACGTAGCAGGCGTGCTCTTCATTATGATGGACGACACTAACCAGCGCGTCTTCTTCCCTGCTGCTGGAAATATTCAAAACGTACAGCGCTATAGCGTGGGCACCCTATGCACTTACTGGAGTGCCAATGCCTATGACAAAGACTTACCAAATGCCTACACATTTTATATTTCTAAAACAACTGGTATCACCTTTAACCAAAAATTGAGCCGTTGCAACGGCTACTCCATCCGCCCCGTATCCGACTAATCGCCGCCCCCCGATTTTTTGCATAAATATACAGAAACAGCCCCCATGGAAAGGGGTTTTTAAAAGGCATCAAATTACAGTCTGAAAGCATGGGTTTCACGTCGCAAACTCAAGCATATCACAGCCTGAAAGCATGGGTTTCAGGGCCTAAAACCCATGCTTTTGCAAACGAGAAGTATCAACTTTGAAAACTGTAAGCAAACCATGATGATTTGCTTACAGTTTATAAGATTTTAGCCTCATCTTTGGTGAACGAATGTTAAATACCCGTTTTGCATATTTATACAGTTTTATGTATATTTATGCAAAACGGGTATTTTGTTTTGACCTTGTAACGCATGCACGCGGCAGCGTTTTCAAAAAAACGCATACCTATATATACTAAACACGGCGAAAACGCGTTTATATTTATATACAAAACTGAGAAAGAAACGCAATCATGATTGATTATATAAAGGGTGAACTGGCCGAACTCACCCCCGCCATGGCCGTTATTGAGGCCGCTGGTGTAGGCTATGCGTTGGGCATCTCGCTCAACACCTACACCGCCATTCAAGGTAAAAAAGACGTAAAACTGTTTGTACACGAGGTGTTAGTGGCTGGTGGCCGCGACGACTCGTACACCCTCTTTGGCTTTGCATCAAAGCAAGAGCGGGCCCTGTACCGATTGCTCATTAGCGTGTCGGGGGTGGGCGGCAATACCGCTCGCATGATATTGTCGTCGGCATCGCCCGCCGACCTCAGCAACGCCATTGCTTCAGGCAACGAGCGCCTACTGAAAGGCGTGAAAGGCATTGGCCTGAAAACCGCACAGCGCATCATTGTCGACCTGAAAGACAAGGTGCTGGCCCTGGGCATTGCCCAAGAGGTGACCATGAGCGAAGGCGGAGCCGCCGTAGCCGTGAACAACGAGGTGATGGACGAGGCCGTATCGGCACTCACCATGTTAGGCTTCTCGCCAGCACCGTCGGCCAAAGTGGTAAGAACCATTCTTTCCGAAGATGCGTCAATGCCCGTAGAGATGGTGGTGAAAGAAGCGCTGAAGCGCATCAAGTGAGCCATTATTCATGAATAAGACATTTGTGTAAATGAAGATAAGGCCAAAAATATATCATTTTCTTGCAGTGTGGCTTGTCGTGCTTACGGCAGGCTATAGCATTGCCATGCCTTATCGTCAAGACAATAAGCAGCGCACCAAGAGCACAGCAACAAAAACCAGCACGGCAAAGACCGCCACAAACAAACCCGCTGCCAACGACAGCGTTATGGCGCAGCCCATCATTGAAAACGAAGACACCATACCCGACTCGCTGCTGCACCCACGCTGGAAAATACAGCGCACGCTGCCCATCACCCTGGGCGACCTTGACCAGGGGGCGGCCGACCTTCGTCGCCCCGACAACCTACCCCAAACCGTTGAGTATAACGACACGTTGGGCCTATACGTCATTGGCACAAAGATAGGCAACACCTATCTGGCCGCCCCCGTGATGATGACGCCCGAAGAGTATCGTAAATGGAGCGCACGCAAAGCCATAGAACGCTATTTCCGTTCAAAGAACGATGAGATATACAAGGCCAAAGGCAAAGAAAAATTCTCGTTCTCAGATATGCACTTCGACCTGGGCCCTGCCGAGAAAATATTTGGCCCTGGCGGTGTGCGCATCAAAACACAGGGTACCGCCGAACTGAAACTTGGCGCCACCATGAAGAACATTGACAATCCGTCGCTGCCCATCCGCAACCGCAAAACCACCAATATCGACTTTGACGAGAAGGTGAACCTGAGCCTTAACGGAAAGGTGGGCGACAAGGTGAACATGAACCTCAACTACAACACCGACGCCACCTTCGACTTTGATGCTCAGAACCTTAAGCTGAAATATGACGGTAAGGAAGACGAGATTATTAAACTGGTTGAAGCGGGCAATGTGTCGTTTCCTTCCAACTCGTCGTTGGTAAAAGGCGCCTCATCGCTCTTCGGCCTTCGCACCGACCTGCAGTTTGGAAAACTGAAACTGCAGTTGGTGGCCTCGCAAAAGAAAACATCGTCGAAGAGTGTGCAGTCGAAAGGCGGCGCACAGTTTACCACCTTCGAGATGAACGCCACCAACTATGAGGCCAACCGCCACTTCTTCCTCTCACACTTCTTCCGCGAAAAATACGATGCCGCTATGCGCACCCTCCCCAACATTACCACGGGCATAAAGGTGAACCGCGTAGAGGTATGGGTAACCAATAAAACGGCCACCACCAGCAACACACGCTCGGTAGTGGCCTTAACCGATTTAGGCGAAAACGCACTGATAAGCAACCCCCTGTGGGGTGCTGGCGCACTGCCCGTGCCCGCCAATAACGCCAATGGCGAGTATGCCGCCATGACCACACAATATGCTGCCGCACGCGACATCGACCAAACCTCGACGGTGCTCGACGGCATCAGTGGCTTTGCGGGCGGACGCGACTATGAAAAGTTGCAAAACGCACGTCTGCTCAACTCGAGCGAATATACCATCAATTCGGCATTAGGATACATCTCGCTCAAATCGGGCCTCGAAACCGACCAGGTGCTGGCCGTGGCCTACGAATATACCTATGGCGGACAAACCTATCAGGTGGGCGAGTTTGCCCAAGACGTAACCGATGTGTCGCAAGCCCTCTTTGTAAAAGCACTGAAAAACACCAGCAACAACCCGAAGCAAGGAAACTGGAAGCTGATGATGAAGAACGTGTATAACCTGGGCGGATCGGTAGAGAAAGAAAAGTTCCGCCTCGACGTAAAGTTCCAGAGCGACACCGCTGGCGTTTACCTCTCGTATCTGCCTGAAACACAAACAAAAGACCAGCCCATCATACGTGCCTTAGGTGCCGACCGCCTCGACAACAACCTGCGTGCTCACGCCAACGGCTACTTCGACTATGTTGAGGGCTACACCGTGCAAAACGGCCGTGTGTTCTTCCCCACCACCGAGCCCTTCGGCAGCACCATCTACCAGTATATGACGAGCCGTGGCGTAGCGGCCGACCAAGCCGCCAAGTATGCTTTTACCGAGCTGTACGACTCAACCAAGACCGTGGCACAACAAATAGCCGAGAAGGATAAATACATCATTAGCGGACAGTTTAAAGGCTCGGCCGCCAATGTCATCTCGCTGGGTCAGGGCAACGTGCCACAAGGTTCGGTCGTGGTAACGGCTGGCGGTGTTACGCTGACCGAAAACTCTGACTATAGTGTCGACTATAATGCGGGCGAGGTTACCATCTTGAACCAAAGCATTATTGATGCGGGCACCGCCATCAACGTGTCGCTCGAAAGTAACGACTATTATGGCCAGCAACGTAAAACCATGTTTGGCATGAATTGGGAGTACGACTTCTCGAAAAACTTCCAGCTGTCGGGCACCGTGCAGCACCTATCTGAGCAGGCCCTCACCACCAAGGTAAACATGGGCAGCGAGCCCCTAAACAACACCCTGTGGGGCGTGAACATGAACTGGAAAAAGGAGAGCCAGTGGCTTACAAACATGCTCGACAAGATACCGTTCTTGCACCTCACACAGCCCTCTTCAATATCGTTCACGGGCGAGTTTGCACACCTCATTGCGGGCCAAAGCCATGGCACACAAGACAATGCGTCATACATCGACGACTTTGAAAACACAAAGAACGCCATCGACATTAGCACCCCCACCTCGTGGTTTATGTCAAGCGTGCCCACCATGTTCCCCGAAAGTGCCGACAAAACCTCGCTGGCCAGCGGCTATAACCGCGCCCGACTGGCATGGTACACCATCGACCCGCTGTTCACACGTCGCTCGTCGTCGCTCACCCCGTCGCACATCAAGAGCGACCTCGACCAGCTGTCAAACCACTATGTGCGCGAGGTGCCTGTGCGCGAGCTCTTCCCACAACGCAACCAAAACTCGTATCAGGGTGCCACATCAATGCTAAACATTCTCAACCTGGCCTACTATCCGTCAGAACGTGGACCGTACAACTTCAATGCCAACGACTTGCAGCCCGACGGCACACTGGCTCACCCCGAAAAACACTGGGGTGGCATGATGCGCAAGCTCGACACCAACGACTTTGAAACGGCCAACGTCGAGTATGTAGAATTTTGGATGCTCGACCCCTTCATCTATTCGCGTCGCGATGGCACCGCCTCTGAGTATGGTGGCGACTTCTACATCAACCTGGGCGAGGTGAGCGAAGACATCTTGCGCGATGGCAAGAAATTCTACGAGAGCGGCATGCCCGTTGACGGCTCGCAAAGCTTTGTTACCACACAATGGGGTAAGGTGCCCACACAGGCCACCGTAACCTATTCGTTTGCATCGGCCAAGGGGGCACGCGCCTTGCAAGACGTGGGCTTTAATGGGCTGAACGACACTGAGGAACAGACGTTTACATCATACCAAGACTTCTTAAACGCTGCCAAAGCGAAGGTGAGCACGGCAGTGTACGACTCGATATGGAACGACCCCGCCGCCGACAATTACCACTACTTCCGTGGCTCTGACCTCGACCGCATCGAGGCTCCCATCTTGCAACGATACAAATACATTAACAACCCACAGGGCAACTCGCCCGACAACGATAGTCGCACCGAGGGCTACGACACGTCATACAAGACCACGCCCGACGTTGAAGACATTAACCAAGACTATACCCTTAACGAATACGAAAAATATTATCAATACCACATCTCCATCCGCCCCGAAGACCTTGTGGTGGGACGCAACTATGTGGTAGACAAGCGCGAAACATCGCCACAGCTGCGTAACAACAATACCGAACAGGTAACGTGGTACCAGTTTCGTATACCGCTGTCCGACTTTGAAAAGAAGGTGGGCGGCATCAACGACTTTACCTCTATCCGCTTCATGCGCATGTTCCTCACAGGCTTTAAGCGCCCCATCGTGTTGCGCTTTGGCAACCTCGACCTGGTGCGTGGCGAATGGCGTGTCTATAACCAGGTGCTCGACGCCACAGCCGCACAAACGGGCAAACTGACCATGAGCGCGGTAAACATTGAAGAGAACAACGACAAGCAACCCGTAAACTATGTGTTGCCACCGGGCATCTCGCGCGCCCAAGACCCCACACAGCCACAGCTGGTTGAGAGCAACGAGCAGGCGTTGGCCTTAAACGTTGAACAGCTGGGCCATAACGAGTCAAAGGCCGTGTATAAAAACACCACGCTCGACCTTCGCCAGTATCGTCGTATGCAGATGTTTGTGCATGCCAACTCGTACAACCCCAACAGCACACAGCTGCAAGACAACCAGTTGGCAGTGTTTGTGCGCCTGGGCTCCGACTATAAGAGCAACTACTACGAGTATGAAATTCCGCTGAAACTCACTCCGTGGAACAGCAAGTATGGCATGTATTCAACCACCGACCGCCGCATGGTTTGGCCAGAAGAAAACATGCTCGACATACCACTCACCGCACTCACCGCACTGAAAAAGGCACGCAACAAGGCCAAAAGCGAGGGCATGGCCTCGTATAGCCGACCCTATTCGGCCTACGACGAGAAGCATCCCTCAAACAAAATTACGGTGATGGGTAACCCCACCCTGGGCGAGGTGAAAACCATGGTGATAGGTGTGCGTAACCTGTCGTCAGAGCCTAAGAGTGGCGAGGTATGGGTGAACGAGCTACGCCTGAAAGAGTTTAACAACGCTGGCGGATGGGCAGCAGCAGGAAACCTAAATATGCAGCTGTCTGACTTTGGTACCGTAAACCTCACAGGCAAGTATATCAGCAATGGTTTCGGCGGACTGGAAGATGGCGTGGCCCAGCGTGCTACCGACGACTATAAAACGTATAGCCTGACCACCAATTTCGACCTTGGCAAGTTCTTCCCCGATAAGGCTAAGGTTACAGCGCCGCTCTACTATTCGGTAACAAAGGAGGAAACGCGCCCACGCTATAACCCGCTCGACACCGATATGCGTCTCGACGACGCCCTCGATGCCGTTGAAGGCCACGAACGCGACTCGATAGAAAGCATTGCCGTAACCAAGACCACTAACACCAACTTCTCGTTGTCGGGCGTGCGTGTGGGCATTGCCACCAAGCGGCACCCCATGCCTTACGACCCCGCCAACTTCTCGTTCAGCTATAGCCACAACCACCGCTACACCTCGGGCGAAACCACGGTGTATGAGAAGGAAGACAACTGGCATGGCTCGATGAACTATACCTGGACGCCAGTGTACAAATCGTTCGAGCCCTTCAAGAAAATGAAGAACAAGAGCAAGTGGCTCGACCTGCCGCGACGCTTCGGCCTAAACTGGCTGCCACAAAACATATCGTTCAACACTGATCTGCAACGCAGCTACTATGAGCTGCAAGAGCGCGATATGCAAGATATGGGTGGCGATAAACTGCCCCTCACCTTCAACTCGCAATTCTTGTGGAACCGTGAGTTTAGCATACGCTGGGACCTCACCAAGAACCTACACATGAACTTTAGCAGCGCCACACATGCCGAGATTGAACAGCCCTATACGCCCGTGAACAAAGACCTCTATGCCGACCACTATCAGGCATGGAAAGACTCGGTGTGGACCAGCATCAAGCATTTCGGCACACCGCTCGACTATAACCAGTCGTTCACAGCATCGTATAAACTGCCCATCAACCTCATACCCATCTTCAGTTGGATTAACGCCGACGCACAATATTCGGCCACCTACAACTGGATGCGTGGCTCTGACCTTGAAGACGGCACATCGCTGGGCAACACCATTGCTAACAACCGACAGGTGCGCCTGAACGGCACCTTCAACCTTGAACGACTGTATAACATGTCGCCCTTCTTGAAAAAGGTGAACGAAAAGTTTAGCAAAGACCCCGCACGAAAGAAAAAGACAACACGTAAGCCCACTGCAACAGCACAAAAGGGCAAAAACGGCAAGGATGATAAAAACGGCAAAGACAGCAAGCAGCTCAACGGCCGAAGGGGTAAAAACGCCACCGACCTTGAGAAGCAAAAGGCTCTGCTGCCTAAAAACAAGAAGGGCTTTGAGAAAGAGGTGACACTGATGCCCGACACCACCATCACCCTGCAGCACGGCAAACACAGCAAGCGCCTTATCGTGGCCGCCAAGACGGCTGATGGCAAGCCCTTTAAGCTGAAATATCGCAAGACCGATGCCAACACGTTGCGCATCATGAACAAGGTAGACAGCGCCATGAAACTGAAAATTACGGTTACGCCGAAGGAGCCCCTCGACGATAAGTCGTGGTATAAAACCTTGCAGGCCGTGGCACGCGGACTGATGATGGTGCGAAACATAAACGTAAGCTATTCAAGCCAATATTCGATGGCGCTGCCAGGCTTCATGCCCTCGGTGGGCGATGCCTTCGGACAGAAACGTAACACGGGTGCATGGGCGCCAGGTCTCGACTTTGCCTTCGGCCTTACGGGCGACAGCTACATCGAGCGTGCTCGAGAGAACGGATGGCTCATGGTGGCCGACTCGGTGGCTACACCCGCCACCACCAATAAGACCGAAGACCTGCAGCTGCGCGTAACGCTCGAACCCGTGCGCAACCTGAAGATCGACCTCAACGCCTCGCGCACACAAACCAAGGCACGCAGCATACAGTATATGTACACTGGCACACCCACCACCGAGAGCGGCACCTTCTCAATGACCACACTGTCGTTGGGCAGCGCCTTCGAGGGTATGGGCGATGCCAAGAAGGGTTATCACTCGGCATCGTTCGAGCGCTTCTGCAACAGCCTCGACCAGTTCCGCCAGCGCGTTGAGCAACGCTATACAGGCACACTGTATCCTGAGGGCACCGCCTTGGCAGGAAAAACCTTCGACCCCACGCTCACCCCCGTAAACAAGTATAGCGCTGATGTAATGGTGCCTGCCTTCCTGTCGGCTTATACGTCGATGGGCGGTAAGAGCCTCAGCCTCTTCCCCTCGCTGTCGCGGTTGCTGCCCAACTGGTCGGTACGCTATAGCGGACTGGCAAAGCTGCCGTGGGTGCGCGACGTGTTTAAGAGCGTAAACATTAACCATGCCTACAAAAGCATTTATGCCGTGGGGGCCTACCAGTCGTACAGCACCTTTATGGAGCTGATGGGGCCTGGCATGGGCTTCGTGTCAGATGCCACCTCGGGCATGCCCATGCCATCGTCAATGTATAATGTGTCGACGGTGAGCATCAACGAGGCTTTCTCGCCCCTCTTGGGTATCGACATGACGTTTAACAACAACCTTACCTGCAAGATCGAGTATAAGAGCACACGCGTGTTGATGCTCAGCATGACCAGTGTGCAGATAAACGAAAGTTCGTCGCACGACTGGGTGCTGGGTGCTGGCTATACCATCAGCAATTTTAACCCCTTCGGCCCTAAAGCGCGTAAGATAAAAGGCGCAAAACGTAGCACCGATGGCACTAATGCCAACAAAAATCGTAGCACAAACCGCTCGACAGGCTTTAATAGCGACCTCAAACTTCGCCTCGACCTCAGCTACCGCAAGCAAGCAGCCTTGAGCCGAGACATTGCCTCAATGACGTCGACAGCCAGCAGTGGTAACACAGCCTTCAAACTGTCGTTCACGGCCGATTATTCGTTGTCGCGTCTGCTCACCATGAGTTTCTATTACGATCGACAAACCAATACGCCACTGCTCACCTCAAGCAGTTATCCCACCACCACGCGCGACTTTGGCCTCAGCCTGAAGTTCTCGCTCACAAGATAACCTTGGGACATTATGTGCAAGGACATAAAACAGAGAGTAGTGGAAGAAATGTAGAAGAGATATAAAAGAGAAAATAGAAAATAGAATAAAATATAGAAGAAAATATAAAAGAGAAATATAGAAGAGATAGATAACAAGGAATAAAAGAAACTAATGAGTGACTTTATCCTAACTACAAACTAAATAAAAAAACAATTTATGGCTTTAGAAAAAACATTGGTATTGCTGAAACCCTGCACACTGCAGCGTGGCTTAGTGGGCGAAATTGTCAGCGTGTTTGAGAAAAAAGGTTTGCAAATTTGTGGCATGAAGATGATGCAGCTCGACGATAAGTTGCTCAGCGAACACTATGCACACCTCAGCGAGAAGCCCTTCTTCCAGCGTGTGAAAGATGCTATGATGACGGCTCCTGTGGTGGCCATGTGCCTGAAAGGTGTCGACGCCATTGCTGCTGTGCGCGCATTGGCAGGCCCCACCAATGGTCGTAACGCTGCCCCTGGCACCATTCGTGGTTCATATTGCATGAGTTTTCAAGAGAACATCGTGCATGCTTCCGACTCGCCCGAGACGGCTGCCGTAGAGCTAAACCGCTTCTTCCGCCCCGAAGAGATACTTGAGTGGAACCAAAGCGTCTTCACCAGTCTCTATGCTTGCGACGAATATTAAGCAGGAAGTAAAGAAAATAGCAAAATACGAACGTCTTAAAGGAAGACAGAAGAAACCAAATAAGTTTTCCGTTAAGACTGACAGAAGAAACTAAATTAGTTTTAAAATAGACAGAAGAAACAAAGACGGTCGGCGCTGGGCTTGACAAATGGCAAGCTGAGTGCCGACCGTCTTTCGTTTACACCCCTTCGGCCAACAGTTCAGCCACCTCTTCAGGCGTATTGAAGAGGATGCCATCATTCAGTTCATCGTCGGTAAAGCCTTTCAGTATATCTTTAGCATCGGCCTCAGTTATACGTGCGTTACCCTCGTTATCTTTCAGTTGCAGCATAGCATCAAGAATAGCTGCTCTGTATTCGTCTACCGTCATCATACTGTATCGTTGTTATTGACATTCATTGTCTGTTGTTATTCAATCGTCGTAACTTCAAACGGCTTTTTCACAGCAGCGTGTGCCGCCTTTTGTGCAATGCTTTTTTGCTGTGGCGTGATGCCCTTCGGCGTATAGGTATTGCCTATGACGCTTTTGCCCGTGATGGCCTCAAACCAAGTGCAAGCAGCGGTATAGCGGCCATATATATAGTTCAGGTGAAAACCATCGCGGTTAAGCGAGTCGCCCAAGGCCGATGTGCGAGCATTCTGAATGGCCGTACCCGCGGGCACCAGCACATCAGGCTTCAGGTCAGTCATTACGCGGTGCGAGCAATTCATAATGGCCTCATACATTTGCTCTTGGCTGTTGCCATAACGGCGGAAGCCATCGTGATTTGACTTTTTTGCATAAGCCCATGTTTGGTGAAACACGATGCGCGGTTTGCCCTTCACGTGCGCCTTGATATAGGCCACCAGTTGCTCAAGATAAGGCTGATAGGTAGAATAGTCGCCCGAGAAGTGGCTTGCCTGTTGCACACTGATATAGTCCCAACGTTCGTCGGCCAACGCGCTATCCAAACGGCATTTCGCTGCCTCGGTCATAACACCGCTGGCATTAATCTTGCGGTAGCGGTAAGCTGGTACCTGTGTATTCATACATTCGACGTGTCGTTCCAGCGAGCATCCTCCTATAAACAAGTTTCCTACCACTGTTGTTACGCCTGCTGCCTGTGCTATCTCGTGCAAGTTTTGCTCGATAGCATCCTCAGAAAAGCTGTTGCCCACAGCCAATATGCGCACCGTGTGCTTAGCGCACGCTGTGCCCACGGCCATGACAACCAGCACCAGCAAAAAAAGAAGTTTCTTCGTCATAATATGTTTTAATTGTAGTTATAATTGTAGTTATAATCGTAGTTATAATTGTAGTTATAGTTGCATGGCCATCACTTCAGCAGTTCTTGCAGCAACAGTGGGTCATTAGTGGTGATAAAGTCGGCACCGTTATCAATGCACCACTGCAAGTCTTCTTTCTTGTTTACCGTCCAGATGTTTACCTTCAGGCCCAGGTCGTGGCACTCTTTAATCCAATTAGGATTTTTGTGGAAGCAGTTCAAATGATAGTCGGGGCCCGCGCAGCCAATGGCCTTCAGCTCGGCTGGCGACAGCTCGCCATTCAGATAATACACCTCGGTGCCTTTGGGTGCATATTTAATAAACTCTTTGGTGGCTTGCAACGAGAAGGTAATGTAAACGGCTCTGTTGGCAAGACCCTTCTTCTTCATCATCTTCAATATTTGGTGCACAGCCTTGCGCTCTACCTCTTTATCCTTATGCGCTTTTAGTTCGCACACCACCTTGAGGTTAGGGTGCTTACGAAAAGCATCAAGATAGGCCGAAAGATAAGGCACGTGCTCGCCATTGGCCAGTTTTTGCGCAGTTACCTCTTTCGAGGTGCTTGTTTCAATAACAATACCATTAATATTGTCGTCGTGGTTTACCACCAGTTTGCCGTCTTGCGTCATCCACACGTCAAACTCTGACCCCCAACACCCTATCGAGTCGGCCTTTACCAAGGCACGAATAGAGTTTTGGGCCGAACCTTCAGTTGCCCAAAATCCACGATGTGCTACTACTTTTGCTTTTCCGTTTGCCAGACAGGTGGTGGCCATGCTGATGGCCAAAGCGGCTAATAAAAATATACGTTTCATGTTATAATATATAATAAAAATAGGTATAGTTTATGATTGCTTATAAAAACGATGGCATTATCTTTAAAAAAAGATGCACATCAATAAGCATTGGCAAAGTTAACAAAAACAGAATAATAAACGGGCATAACGGTTAAATAAATATGTTTAATATTGTTTTGTAACGTATTTAGCTATTTAATTGCGTTATTTATATTAATAATTGCATTTAATTTTATAAAAACTTGCACACAACTTGTTTAATATTTAAATTTGCCACCATAAAACGTATTAACAATAAAACCTATTGATAGAAAATGATAAAACCAAAACGTTTTACACATTATATGATATGTGTAGTTAGCCTTATGCTAACAATGGGTAACAATTTTGCCAAAGCAAACACTGCCACTACTGAAACCGACTTGCTGGTGGTGGGAGGTGGCGCAAGTGGCGTGTCGGCAGCTGTGCAAGCCTCTCGCATGGGTATTGAAACACTAATTGTAGAAGAAAGCACATGGCTGGGTGGCATGCTCACCGCAGCTGGCGTAAGCGCTATTGATGGTAACTATGGTTTGCGTGCTGGTTTCTGGGGCGAATTTCTTGATCAGTTAGTAAACCACTACGGCAGCTATGAAGCGCTAAAAACAGGCTGGGTGAGCAACGTACAGTTTGAACCTTCGGTGGGCAACAATATTATGAAAGCCATAGTGGCCAAAGAAAAGAACCTCAGCGTGACCTATGGCTTCTATCCCGTGGCCGTAAAACAGAATGAAGATAAAAGTTGGACACTCACCGCTCAGAACGACAAGAACGAGCAACTGACGGTTCATGCTAAGTTTATTATCGACGCTACCGAGCTGGGCGACGTGGCCAAGATGGCTGGCATAAAATATGATGTAGGCATGGAGGCAAGAGCCAACACGGGCGAAGAGATTGCCCCTGAAGTCTCAAATAATATTGTGCAAGACATAACCTACGTGGCCACATTGAAAGATTATGGAAAAGACGTGTCGATATCCAAGCCCGAGGGTTACAATCCACAAGAATATGCTGGTTGCTGCATCAACCCGCTGTGCATCAACCCCAAAGAGCCCGATCGCCTGCGCACAAAAGAAGATATGATGACATATGGTGCGCTGCCTAACAACAAATATATGATAAACTGGCCCATCGAGGGCAACGACTTCTACGTAAACCTCATTGATATGACACGCAGCGAGCGCATTGAGGCCCTGAAGGCAGCCAAGCAGTTTACCATGGGCTATATATATTTCATACAGCACGAACTGGGATATAAAAACTTGGGGTTGGCCGATGACGAGTATCCCACCACCGACAAGTTGCCGTTCATACCCTATCACCGCGAGTCGCGCCGCATACATGGCGACATACGCTTCAACTACAACTATGCTAAAGCACCCTACGCACAGCCCCTACCGCTGTATCGCACAAACATTGCCGTGGGCGACTATCCTGTTGACCATCATCACACGCGCTATACTGGCTACGAACAGTTGCCACGCCTCTACTTCCACCCCATACCCTCGTTTGGGTTGCCCCTGGGCACCATCATACCCCAAGGATATGAAAACATATTGGTGGCCGAAAAGTCGATTTCGGTTTCAAACATCATCAACGGAACCACACGTCTGCAACCCGTTGTGCTGCAGATAGGCACTGCTGCTGGCACACTGGCAGCCCTGTCGCTTCGCAATAACCTAAGCACCCACAAGGTGTCTGTGCGCGACGTGCAAAACGCCATCTTAGCAAGCGGCGGATACTTGCAGCCATACCTTGACGCCGAAAAAGGCACCGAAATGTTTGCCACACTGCAACGCATAGGTAGCACAGGCATATTGAAAGGGGTCGGACGTAAGGTAGACTGGACCAACCAGTTCTGGCTGCGCGCCGACACCACACTGCTACAAAGCGAGTTGGAAGGGCTGCAAGAGGTTTACCCTTACTGCCAACCCACTATGACTCAGCCCCGAAAAGCCGTTACCGTAGGCCAAGCCCTTGACCTGGTACACAACATAGCCGTGCACGAAGGCATCATGAACAAAAAGGCGGCCACCAAGGCCACCAACGCTGCTTGGCTAAAGCTAACGAACCACACTGCTCAGGCCGACAAAAAGCAAGAGATAACACGCGCACAATATGCCTACATTATTGATAAGGTGCTCGACCCCTTCAACCGCAAGCCTGTTGATATTGAGGGCCACTTCATTCAGCATTAGACATAAGTTGAAGGTTTGTAGACAAAAACAGATACAAAAAACATAATAACTAACAACCAAAAAATGTTAAACTTTAAAGAATTAGCAAAGCAATACGAAGACGAGTTACTTAACTCAGTTATTCCATTTTGGCTTGAACACTCGCAAGACAAAGAACATGGTGGCTACTTTAGTTGCTTAAACCGCGATGGCAGCGTGTATGACACCGATAAATTCATATGGTTGCAAGGCCGAGAAGTGTGGATGTTTAGCATGCTCTATAACAAGCTTGAGAAACGCCAAGAGTGGCTCGAATGTGCCATACAGGGTGCCGAGTTTTTAAAACAGCATGGCCACGATGGACAATATAACTGGTACTTCTCACTTACACGCGAAGGGGCGCCCATCGTCGAACCCTATAACATCTTCAGCTACACCTTTGCCACAATGGCCTTCGGCCAGTTAGGCATTGCCACTGGTAAACAAGAATATATTGATATAGCCATCAAGACCTTCGATAAAATATTAGATAAGCAAAGTGACCCTAAAGGAAAGTGGAACAAACTACACCCTGGCACACGCCCACTAAAAAACTTTGCGTTACCCATGATTATCTGCAACCTAGCGCTCGAGATCGAACCACTGTTGGAGGAATCGTTCCTTGACGAGGTAATAGAAAACAGTATTAACACTGTAAACGAATTTATTCGTCCAGAACTAGGAGGCATAGTCGTAGAAAACATCTGCGAAAACGGAACGCTGTGCGACTGCTTTGAAGGCCGACACTTGAATCCTGGGCACTCTATCGAAGCCATGTGGTTTTTGATGGATTTGGGCAAACGCCTCAACCGCCCCGAACTGATTGAGAAAGCAAAAGACACAGCACTGCTCATGGTCGACTATGGTTGGGATAAACAATATGGTGGCATCTTCTACTTCATGGACCGTCTAGGTAAACCGCAGCAAGAACTTGAATGGGACCAAAAACTATGGTGGGTGCATATTGAGACCCTCATCTCAATGATTAAGGGCTACCAACTAACAGGTGACAAACGCTGTCTCGACTGGTTCGAAAAGGTGCACAACTATGTTTGGTCACACTTCAAAGACACAGAATATCCTGAGTGGTTTGGGTATCTAAACCGTCGCGGTGAGGTACTGCTTGAAGGCAAGGGCGGAAAATGGAAAGGCTGTTTCCATGTGCCTAGAGGTCTCTATCAGGTGTGGCAGGTGCTTAAAACGCTAGAAGAGCAGCAATGACTTACCAATAAGAAGCACCTACAATTTAACGAACTAAATAGCTAACAGAAATTATAAACCTAAATTTTTAACGTATGAACCGAAATAAATATCGGGTAAACAATTCCGAAATATTAAAGTTCACAGGAATAAGCCACTCTAAATCCTTATTCTTGATGCTTGGCTTGACATTAACACCATGCATGGCAAGCCAGGCTGGCAACGTTGCTACGAGCAACAAACTTGAAGTTACCAGTGTTCAGCAGCAAAACAAACGCACTATTCATGGCGTTGTTACCGACCAGAATGGAGAACCTGTTATTGGTGCAACAATAGCAGTAAAAGGAACAAAAGCAAAAACGGTTACTGACATTGATGGCCGTTACGAAATTCAGGTAGCAGGCAATGGTACACTTGAAATTTCGTACATTGGCTTTACCACTAAAGAGGTAGCTACTAACGGTAAAACCAGCATCAACGTTTCACTGGCAGAAGATGTTAAGAGCCTAAACGATGTTGTGATTATTGGTTATGGTTCACAGAAAAAAGTTACCTTAACAGGTGCTATATCAGCCATTACTGGCGACAAGCTACAAGAGCGTAAGGTAGCATCATTAAGTAATGCCCTTCAGGGCACAATGCCTGGTGTAACAGTACAGCAATACTCAGGACAGCCTGGTGCCGATGGTGCTTCAATACGTATTCGTGGTTTGGGTTCAATCAATTCAGACATGAACCCACTAGTACTGGTTGACGGTATCGAAATGGACATCAACCAAGTAGACCCTAACTCAATCGCTTCAATCTCTGTTCTAAAGGATGCAGCTTCTGCATCAATATATGGTTCACGAGCATCTAACGGTGTTATTCTTGTTACCACCAAACGCGGCCAGCAAGGCAAGGTTGCACTTACCTATAGTGGCTACCTCACCATACAAACACCGACCAACATGCCCGACCCTGTTCCAGCATGGCAATATCTGCAAGCCGAACTTGATGCTTGGGATAATGCAGGTATTTCTGTGTCTGACGCTCAACGCGCACAGCAGTTAGCAATGATTGAAGCACAGAAAAAATACAAGCCTAACAATTGGGACCGATACGACACCAATTGGAAGGACGCCACCATTAGTGACAATGCATTGATGTATAACAACAACGTAACGTTAAGTGGTGGTAGTGATAAGATTAATTTCTTCTCATCACTTACCAATATGCATCAAGACGGTCTTATCGCCAACGACAACTACAAACGTACAAACCTCACGATCAATGCTGATGCACAGGTATACTCATGGTTGAAAATAGGCGTTGAATCAGCATTGCGTTTCTCTACTCTTCGTAACCCTGGTGCAGGAAGTCCGAAGGCTATTATCAACCAAGCCTTGTATATGCTTCCTACCCTATCAGCAGTACATGAGTTGGATGGCAACTGGGGCTACGGAAAGAATGGTCTTAACCCTACTGCTATGGCCGAAGATAGTGGATTCTCTAAAACCAAAACACATGAGAGCGTGCTCGGTGGAACCTTCACCATCACTCCGTTTGCAGGGATGGAAATCAATGGTCAGTATTCACGTCGCCAGGTAACCTCTCGTGGCCGTAAGGTTATTCAACCCTACACCGTATCACTGGCAGGCCAGGTGATGGGACAATATCCTAATGAAGATCGCGTTTCGGAGTCATGGTCAGAATCGGTGCGCAATTACTACAAGATACAGGCATCGTATGAGAAGACTATGCGTAAACATTATGGTAAACTGATGGCAGGCTTCCAAGCAGAAGACAACGATTATTCTGACTTTGGCGCTGCTCGCAAATTCTTCGACTTAGGAAAGTGGTATCTCGGTAATGGCGACTCGTCAACAGCTACAAACTCGGGCAATGCATCTAGCTGGTCAATGATGTCTTGGTTTGGTCGTTTCAACTATAACTACGATGAGAAATACTTGTTTGAATTAGATGGCCGTTTCGATGGTTCTTCACGTTTTACGAAGGGTAACCGTTGGGGCTTCTTCCCCGCTGTATCAGCAGGTTGGGTTATTTCTCGCGAATCGTTCATGGACTGGGCACGCAAGAGTGTAGACTTACTGAAGCTACGTGCTTCATACGGTACACTGGGTAACCAAAACATTGGCAACTACCCTTATGCCGCAGTTATTAATCCTGGCTATAGCTACTATTTTGGCGATGAAAAAGAAATATCAAATGGTGTAGCTCAGACAGCACTTTCTAATCCGAATATTGGATGGGAGAAATCGTCACAGTTTAACATTGGTATCGACCTTACCATGTTTAACGGAGCCCTTTCATTCACTGGAGAATATTACTATAAGAAGGTGTATGACATGCTGATGAAGTTTGCCTTGCCTTACTATGCAGGTATGCAACCTCCCTATACCAATGCTGGCGATATGCGCAACTCGGGTTGGGAAGTAGCCGTTACCTATAAAGGCCATGTAAACGATTTTGAATATGGAGCTACCCTCACATTGAACGACAACCGCAACAAGATTACCAACCTTAATGGATTAAATTCTGCCGACAAGACACTGATGGAGAAATATCCACTTAATGGTATTTGGGGTTATAAGACAAACGGCTATTATACCGATTGGGACGACGTAGCCTCATCTCCCAAGCTGAGTAATGCTGCACGTCCTGGTTTCGTAAAATATGAGAAAGTGAACACCGCCGAGGGCACTGACCCCATGGTTATCGACTCAAACGACCAGGTATATCTGGGCGACCCATTCCCCCATTACGAGTATGGCGTAAACCTCTTCTGCAAATGGAAAGGCTTTGATTTCACGGCCTTTTTCCAAGGCGTGGGGCAACGCAAGGTGTTTATGAGCGGTGTAGGCCTTAAGCCATTTGCTAATGGTGCCAACCTATTCAAACACCAACTCGATTCTTGGACAGAAGACAATCCTAACGCAGCTTACCCCATCCTCGTGCCTGAAGCTAACGCTGGAGACAACTATGTACGCTCAGACAAATGGGTGCGCAGTGGTGCTTATTGCCGCTTGAAGAACATGGTGCTAGGCTACACACTACCTAAGAAGGTGGTACAAAGTATTGGTATCAACAACTTACGTGTTTATGTAGGCGCACAGAACCTTTTCACTATTGACAACTTCTATAAAGGTTACGACCCAGAAGTTTCATACGGTGGCTCAGTGGGTGGCGAATTCTATCCTATCATGCAAACCTTTACTTTTGGACTTGATGTGAAATTTTAATTATTAGTATTCAATATGAAAAGAAATAATATAGTGGCTAAATGTTCAATATTTTTGGCATTGACAGCAGCAACCACACTAACTAGTTGCACCGACTACCTTGATCAGGAGCCAAAAAGCGAATATTTGTCATCCAACTTTTATAATAACGAAGGTGCCATCAAACAGGGCGCTAATGGTTGCTATCAACGTTTGTGGCTGAACCATTATTCTACCAGTTCTATTCCATTGTCTATTCTTTGGGATATGTACACACCTTATGGTATTGAACGTGCCGACAACTCGTCTATCGGTGTAGGCAACCTGGAGCTACGTAACAACTGGTCAGTAGAGAGCATGTGGTCAAACCTTTATATTGCTATTGCACGTTGTAATTCGGTGCTTGACGGTGCAAGCCCATATTACAATAATCTTAACGATAACGCCAAAGCATATCTAGCAGAAGTAAAGGTACTGCGTTCACACTTCTATATCTATCTAGTATCGCTTTGGGGCGATGTTCCCTACTTTGACCATTCTGTAACAGAAGCCGAACAAAAAGAAGTGGCCCGTACACCCTGGCAAACGGTTGTTAACAATGTGATACGTGACCTAGACGAGGCTGCCGAATCACTACCATGGCAAGCAAGCGAATGGGGACGCGTAGACAAGTCAACAGCTCTTGGTCTGAAAGCCCGTTTGGCACTTTATGCAGGTTCGTGGTGCAAGTTTGGTTTTGGCCGCGATGGTGTAAAAGACGAAGCCAAGGCCACTGAATACTTCACTATTGCAGCCAATGCCGCAAAAAAGGTAATGGACGAAAGTGGACGTGATTTGGCTCCCAAATTTGCCGACCTCTTCACAAGTGCTGGACAGTTAAAGCCTGAAACAAAGAAGGAGACGATGTTCTTTATGTCCTTCTCTGACAAGGGCGATGGCGTGTCACATTATCTTACATGGGGCGAGGGTTCACGTATGTTTGCTCAGAGCGGACGTTTCCCCACCCAACAGCTCGTCGACACCTATGAGATGGCTAATGGAAAGCGTATTGACGAACCTGGTTCTGGTTACGATCCTAAAAAGCCATTCGCTTCACGAGACTCACGTTTGAAAGAAACAGTATATACACATCACGATACCATCATCGGCAATACAGGAACAAAGTTTAAGTTCCTCATGGAACTCTTCAAGCCTACAACAAAATCATGGGATGAGAAAAAGAACGAAACTGAGGTTACAAACAAAGACTACACAGGTTCTGTAGCTGCTTATGGATATGTACAGAGTGGTGTAGGTTATCTTTGGAAAAAATATAATCATTTTGATGATGAGATTGCCTACTCACCTACATATAACATCAACATTTTGCGTTATGCAGAAGTACTTCTAACCTATGCTGAAGCAAAGATTGAACTCAACGAACTGGATGCTTCTGTTGTAAGTGCAATCGATCAAGTGCGTTTACGTGCTCATCAGCCAGGCATTCTCAGTGTTGATGCATCACGTCAAGGCAACCAGGTTAAGATGCGCCAAATAGTACGTCGCGAGCGTCGTGTAGAATTGGCACGTGAGATGGGTATGCTATTTGATATGCGCCGCTGGAGAACAGGCGACATACAAAATGCCGAACCAACATATGGCTTTTTCCAACCTTCAGGCGTAGATCCTGCAACAAAGACTTATCCAGATGGATATGATCAAGCTCCTGCCGACCTCATTCCTTCATTTGGTGATCCTGGTTCAGAGAGCGACTTGAATGATATTTCAAGCTACAAGGCACTGGTTGCCAAAGGCTATAATATCCGTACTAGAGATAAGAGCCGTTCATGGGATAACAAGTTCTATCTGTGGCCAATTCCACAGACTGAACGAAACAAATGTCCTTGGCTCGATCAGAATTTAGGATATGGTGAATAATCTTCAAAACAACTATTTATTATGAAAACTATAATTAATAAATTAAACATACTGACTCTGTTAATCGTGTCGTTATTCTTTGCGGCATGTTCGAACGACGACTCAGATAATCGCGCCTACGAAAGCGTGCAAGTAGTGGGCGTAAAGGTGGATGGCACGTTATATATGCCCACTCACGACAATGGCAACACGACGGTGGTATTGCCTGCTGGCAAAGATTTATCGAACGTACAGGTAGAGTTGCTGGTAGAAAATGGCAAGGCCAGCAACTTTATCAACAACAATTTGTATGACATGCGCAAGCCTATCGACCTTATACTTAATGGTTTTAATGGTGATAAGGTAGCAGTTAAGTTGAGAGTGCAGTCGCCACCAAAACTTACCACTTTCAATATAGAAAAATTAGATGTGCCTTCAGAAAAGGTGTTTGTAAGTGAAAAATCAATTATCGTACAGGTAGATAAAGGCACCGATCTTACCAATCTTGTTGTGAATATGAATTTCGTTAATGGATCAATCCAACAGTTTGAGAACGGAATCGCACACGACTACACCACCCCTGTATCATTCAGCGTGCTGGGTGTTGATGGCGAAACCTCTTATCCTTACGACCTTATCATAACAACCGATCCTGTAGGCCCAGCCACAGTGAAAGCAATGAGCATTAACGGAATCAACACCTCAAAGATTGAAACCGCTGAGGGCAACGTGATTGTACCGTACATACAGTCGTTAACCGACTTCACAAATGCTAACATAGTGTTAGAGGTGGGTTATGGCAATACTATCGACCCTGCCTTTACAGGTAATAGTATAAACCTTATGAGCGGAAACAACAAGGTGAAGATTACTGGTACTAATGGTCAGGTAACCGAATTTACCATTGGTGTTCCACAACTCGACCCAGAGGCAGTATTCATTAAAGACTATGCTTCAACAGGTTTTGCTGCCAACGACTTAGGTGCAGTAGGCTTTAGTGGCGAATACATCTTGGCAGGCAATTACACTCAAGGCACCAAGGCCCCCACATATTTTAATTATAAGGGAGAAAAGATAGGCCAAATGAGTGTTAAGAACACCGCTGGTATAGGCTATGGTTTCCGTAAGTTTGCTTGCGATGAAAATGGCTTAATCATTGGATCTTCATTAGGTATGTCAGCTGGTGAACAGTGGATTTACAAGTGGAATTCAGTAACTGCCGACCCCGAATCGTACATCTCATTCTCTAAGGCTTCGCTTGGTGTTAACTACAACCCACGTGCTGCAGGCATCAATGTATATGGTTCGCTCTCAGGCAATGCTGTAGTAACAATGGCTTCAGCACAACAAACCGACGTCTTTATATGGAAGATAACGAATGGAGCAGTAGGAACACCAGAAAAGTTTACATCGCCCATCAAATTTGGTTATTACGCAAGCGTTCAGCCTCTGCCCGACAATAAGGGATATCTGCTTGCAGCTGCTGCCTCACAGCTTAATGGTATCATCGTATTGAACGATAAATTCCAAGAGCAATTCCGACTGACAGGCATGTCTATGACCGACCTTGATGTAGTGAAGTATAACGACCGCATCTATTTGGCATACGTCGTGATGGCAGGTGGTAATACACCTACAATGCGCGTTTGTGACATCACTGATGGTCAAGAAAGTTCTTACAAAGCTCCTATTTTAAACATGCCAATGCAGGACAAAGCTGCCAATGCAAACGTAACTACCGATGCCGCCTTTAAGGTTATCAACGGAAAGTTGCATGCTGCCTTTGTTTCATCTAACGCAGATATGTACCTGTTTAAGTTAGAGCAATAATACGAGAGGGTTATAATTAATAAATGTTGTAAAATTCGGGTGGAGGAATTAGCCTCCACCCGATAAATCAAATTTATATGAGTTTAAAATTCTTGAAATTAGGATTAGTATTAGCATTCTGGAGCATCTTTATCAGCAGTTGCTCTGGTGGCGTATCCGACCCAGACTCACCTTCTACTGATATCGACAAACCCACCCCCACAACCAAAGAACATTTTGCTGGCACATGGGTTACTAATGTAGGCACCAATGTGCTCGACTCTAAAGCCAACATAGAAGAATGTGTAGCGACCTGCAAGAAATATCATATCAACAACATCTACGTATGCGTATGGAACAAAGGCATGACACTTTATCCTAGCAAGGTGATGAAAGAGATGACTGGCATTGAGCAGATGGACAATTTCGTAGGTCGCGACCCATTGAAAGATATGATTGAGGTTGCCCATAAACAAGGCATCAAGGTGCACGCCTGGTTTGAATATGGCTTTGCATCAGGAAACGGTCAAGCAGGCCCTCTCTTAACCAAAAACCCTTTATGGGCTTCGAAAGATCAAAATGGCAAAGATTTAGTGAAGAACAACTTTCACTGGATGAATGCCTTCATGCCCGAGGTACAAAATTTCATATTGTCGCTAGTATCCGAGGTAGTAAAAAACTATGATGTAGACGGTATACAAGGCGACGACCGTTTGCCAGCACTTCCCTCAGAAGGCGGTTATGACGAATACACCGTTAATATGTATAAAAAAGAACATACAGGCTCTACACCTTCATTGAACACAAAAGATGCGGCATGGGTTGACTGGCGATGCGCTAAGTTAACACAGTTTATGGAAAAACTTTATACCACAGTAAAAAGTATTAAACCCAGTATTATTGTATCAAGTGCTCCAGGCATCTACCCTTGGGCTAAAAACGAATATTTGCAAGACTGGCCCACATGGCTCAATAAAGGCTATATCGACTATGTGATACCACAAATTTACCGTTATGACATTGCTAATTATCGTAGCACACTGGCTCAACAGGTAAAAGTCGCTGGCAGCAATTCGAAGAAGCTGTATGCTGGCATGTTGATAAAAAACGGCACCTACAAGCCCGAAGTATCTTTCATAAAAGGTATGATTGAAGCAAACCGCAGCAACAGTATAACAGGCGAGTGTTTTTGGTATTATAATGGTTTGAAGGAGAATGACGTCTTCTTCCAAACATACAAATAAATAATCACTACTCCACATCTCAATAATGTGCAAAAACAAATAATACAATAAGGCAGTAAAAAGAAATATGATTAAAATACGAACCTTTATTAGCAATGTTCTGCTGGCTGTTTGCGTTGTCATGATGGCAACAGCTTGTGGTAGCAATAGTTCAGGCAATGATGATCCCACCCCAAAGCCTAACCCCGACACTGAGACGAAGCCTACTGTTATAGCAAAGCCCCGATATATATGGGTAGATGCCGCAGCCAACTTCATTGAGTTTGGTAATAGCAAAGAAAACATAGCCCGCGACCTAAAGAAAGCCAAAGATGCTGGCTTCACTGATGTAGTAGTTGATGTTCGCCCTACAACAGGCGATGTGCTATTCAAAACTTCACAGGTAGACGAGGTAAAATTTCTTTATGGATGGGTAGGTGGCATTTATACAAAGATTGACCGCACCGCCACCTTCGATTATCTGCAAGCGTTCATCGACGAAGGTCACGCACTTGGTCTGAAGATACATGCTGGACTAAACACTTTCTTAGGTGGCCGTAAAATAAAAGGAGTTGGTATGGGTTTGTTTTATCGCGATGCCGAAAAAGCCAAGAAATGGGCTTCGGTGCTAAACACACCATCTGGCTTGACAAGCATTATGAACAACAACGACTTTACCGAAAAGTTTATGAACCCAGGCAACCCCGAAGTGCAAGAGTTTTTGTGCAACATGCTGAAAGATTTGGCCAAATATAACATCGATGGCATCGTTCTTGACCGCGCACGCTACTGTGGCCTTATGGGCGACTTTTCTGATTTATCACGCCAGCAATTTGAAAGTTTTATGAGCGCTAAGGTAAACAATTATCCCAGCGACATTCTGCCAGCTGGAGCAAAAAGTTTACCAGCGTCTTACCCCACCTTAATGACCAAATGGCTTGAATATCGAGCTAAGACCATATACGAATTTATGGCTAAAGCCAAGACTGCCGTGAAGAGCGTAAACAAAAATATCAAGTTTGGTGTTTACGTAGGTGGATGGTATTCAACCTACTATGAGGTAGGTGTAAACTGGGCCGATAACACCTTCAACACAGCTGCGCATTATAAATGGGCCACAAGCACCTACAAGAACCATGGCTATGCCTCGCTCATGGACCACATGCTTATTGGAGCCTACGCCAGCCCCACAAAGGTGTATGGCACAAACGAATGGACGATGCAAGGTTTCTGTTTACAGGCAAAGGCTAAAACAAAGAATGGCTGCAAACTAGTAGTAGGGGGCCCCGATGTTGGCAACTGGGACACTGCAAACAAAGTGAGCCAAACCGAGGAAAACACCGCTGTAACCAAGTCGGTAGATGCATGCATCAATGCTTGTGATGGATACTATCTCTTCGACATGGTGCATTTGCGCAAAGCAAACCAGTGGCAGTTTGTAAAACAAGGTATTGATACTTATCTTGCCTCATTGAAAAAATAAAACCAAAAAGATAAAAAGAAACAACAAACGTAAATAAAATAAAGCCCAATAACCATACGACAATGAAAAGAACTGGAATACTATTATTATTAATGGCCTGCCTGTGCTGCATGGCCCATGCTGAAAAACGCCGCACCAACATCAGTGTTGAACAGCGCGACAAAATGATGTGGATGGACCTTAGTGCTAACTGGAAGAGGTTTACAATACCCGACTCGGTGGCTCACTATCTTGACAAAACGGTTGAGTGTGGCTTCAACATCGTGGTAGTAGATGTAAAGAATACCGACGGACAGGTAGCCTATAAGAGCAAGATAGCACCGCGCTTACTGATTTGGAAGGGCAAACCTATCAGCGAAGAATATGATTATCTGAAGGTTATCCTTGATTTGGCTCACGCTCGCGGCTTAAAAGTGTATGCCGCCTTCAACCAGTTTGCCGAGGGCAACGCCCGGTTAAAGACGGGCCCCATCTACAAAGACAAAGGTGCCTGGCAAACGATGATTTACGACCCCGAAAAGGGCATACAGCCCACAACATCGCTCACCGGCCCCTACGCTGCCTTCACCAATCCAGCTCTACCCGAAGTGCAGCGCTATGAGCAATCAATCTTGTGCGAGGTGGTGAAAAACTATGACGTTGATGGCATTATGCTCGACCGTTGCCGTTACGATAACATCAAGAGCGACTTCAGCCAATACTCGAAGCAGCTTTTCGAGAAGTATATCGGCAAGAAAGTAGAGCGTTTTCCTGAAGACATTTACGAGTGGGTGAAAGACGCAGATGGCAAGTATATTATCAAAGAAGGCAAATGGTATAAGCTGTGGCTTGAATGGCGTGCCTCTATCATCTACAACTACTTTAAGAGCACTCGCGCCGCCATCAAGAAGGTGCGCAAAGATATAAAACTGGCTGCCTACACCGGAGCATGGTATCCCAGCTACTATGAGGTGGGCGTAAACTGGGCCAGCAAAAACTACGACCCCTCGAAAGAGTTTGACTGGGCCACCCCCAACTATAAGAAGTATGCATATGCCGAACTGCTCGACAAATATACCAATGGCAATTACTATGTTGACGTTACGCTTGACGAATATCGTAAACGCAATGGTGCCGTGCTGAACGAGACCGACAGCAAAGCTCTTTCTGGCGACCACCTGTGCGTGGAAGGTGCTTGCCACTTCTCGCACAAGCTGCTGGGCAACAACGCCTTCTTGGGTGGCATGTATGTAGAGCAGTATGGCCACAACGTCGACCAGTTTAAGCGTGCCGTAAAGATGAATCTAAAGAAGTCTGACGGTTTCATGCTGTTCGACATCGTACACATCATTCTTCGCGATTGGTGGCAACCCTTGAAAGAAGCCATTGCCGAGCAAGAAGCCGAAATGAAATAACTTCTATACGTGCAAAAACTTAATAAGTAAGAATATATATAAGGTTAATGATTGGTTTGTTTTTTGAGAGGTGTGTCGTCATAAAACGGGGCGGCACACCCACTTAAAAGAAAACAGGGAAAAAGAATTAGGTTAATAAAAAAAGATTTGAGATGAAGAACGGGGAAAGAGCAAATTCGCTTGATGCATTGCGTGGATATGCCATCATAACTATGGTCTTAGCTGGCACCATTTTTTCGTATGTATTACCAGCATGGATGAGTCATATACAGACCCCTCCACCCGACCATGTGTTTCGGCCCGACATTCCAGGTATATCATGGGTAGATTTGGTCTTCCCCTTTTTCTTATTTTCTATGGGAGCGGCCATGCCGTTTGCTGTAGGACACAAAATTGATAGAGGCACTAAAAGAACATCGCTGTGCCTAAAAGCCCTGAAACGCGGACTGAAGTTGGCCTTCTTTGCCATCTTCCTGCAACACATGTACCCCACCGAACACGCTTCGGCCACCCATCTCTGCATGTGGCTCATGCCATTGGGTGCCTTCGTTGCCCTATTTATGCTGTTTGGCCGATTTCCTTATAAACTGTCCAACCCATACCGATATGTCATTGAGGCCGCTGGTGCCATCCTTGCGGTGGGGCTTCTTATTTTGGCCGAAAATGTTTATGGACGCCCTTTCTCGCTCTACCGAAGCAATATCATTATCTTGGTTTTAGCCAATATGTCGTTCTTTGCCACCGTTGTCTACATCATGACCTATGGCAAGAGCATGTGGTGCCGACTAATAATTCTGCCCTTCGTAGCCGCCATTCTGTATCACGCAGACGGCGGTTGGCAGGCATGGCTATTCAAGGCCACCCCCGTAGGCTGGCTATACCAGTTTGCTTATCTTAAATACCTGTGCATTGTGCTGCCAGGTACCATTGCAGGCGATATGTTGTGCCAATCGTTGCAAGACCGCTGGCGCAGCCAAACACACCTGTGGCACACAGCTACTTTACTCACCCTTTCAATAGGCATCATTGTGTTTAACCTCTGGAGCCTATACACCCGACAGCTTACCACAGGACTGCTGGGCTCGTGCTTACTGGCCGCCCTGATACTGTGCATTGTACGCCGCAAAACCAACGCCTACTGGTATAAACTAACATCGCTGGCCACCTGTCTATTACTATTGGGCCTCTTTGTAGAACCCTTTGAGGGCGGCATCAAGAAAGATCCCGCCACACTGAGCTATTATCTTGTAACCTCAGGATTAGCTTGCTACGCCCTCTTGGCCTTTGACATACTATGCGACGTATTAAAGCTAAAACGCCTCATGACACCACTGGTGATGGCTGGCCAAAACCCCATGATAGCCTACGTGGCCACAGCGTTGCTGGTCAACCCTCTGTTACAGCTCACAGGCCTATACGACCTTATGAACTGCATGGCCTCGAACCCCTGGTTGGCCTTCCTACGTGGCGTACTCGTTACTTCTCTTACGGTGACCATTGCAATGGGGTTCACTCGCATAAAATGGTTCTGGCGAACATAAAAATAGTATCGCACTCAACGTAAAATAAAACGCGCCAATGCTGTAAAACAATAAATAAGCAGCCACAATATATTTAATGTTGGGAATAAGCCAAATTATTTTTATAATTACAATAAATTAACGCGATTATTTACAAGACATCAAATACTATTCGATATCTTTGCAACAGAGTAAGTTTTTTATTTCAATAAAAGAAAAAATCGTTGTAACATTAAACCAGTAACCATTATGACAAGAATTTTTTTTGATAAAGAGCGCACGGCTATGCAAACAGCCATGATCAATCTGTTGCTTGAGAAAAGCGAACAAACCATAGCCGAACTGTCGGCCGCACTGGGCGTAAGCATACCCTACACCACTAAATCGCTAAACGAGCTTATCGACATGGAGCTGGTGCAAGAGGTAGGCAAACGCGACAACTATGCTCGCCGCGCCCCCAGGGTGTATAGCCTCATTGCCACTGCGGGCTATTTTCTGGGCATCGACACCGGTCACGATCGCCTAAACCTTGCCATCACCGACTTTTGCGGAGATATTGTATATAGCGAATGTAATATTTCATACGAATATGAGAACACCGAGGCATGCTTTCAGTCTCTTACCGATAAGGTGAACGCCTTCATCGAAGAATCGGGCATAGCACGCGACAATATTGTTGAAGCCTGCATGAGCGTGGGCGGACGCGTAAAACCCACCGAGGGCAAAACGCACAACTATTTTACCTGTCTCGACACCACCCTGGCCGATGCCTTAACACAAAGCATAGGCGTACCGTCGTGCATCGACAACGACACACGCTGCATGCTGTATGGCGAGTGGCTGAAAGGCTGCTGCCGTGGCTACCGCAATGTGGTGTTTGTAAACATTAGTTGGGGTATAGGCATAGGCATCATCAACGATGGCAAGATGTATCTGGGCAAGAGTGGATACTCAGGCGAGATAGGCCACATGCACATCTACAACAACGACATCATCTGCCACTGCGGAAAGACAGGCTGCATGGAGACCGAAGCTTCAGGATGGGCCTTACAACGCAAGATGGCCAAAGCCATTGCCGACGGCGCCGCCTCGATATTATCTGACCGCAAGAACCCACAGCAAACGCTCACCCTCGACGACATTCTCGATGCCATTGCCCGCGAAGACGTGCTGAGCATTGAAAAGCTGCAAGAGGTAGCCGTAGAGCTGGGCATCAATCTGGCAGGCATCATCAACGTGTTCAACCCCGATATGCTGGTCATTGGTGGCGACCTGTCGGTTACGGGCGACTATCTCACCCTTCCCATCTGCATGGGCATCAAGAAATATTCGCTCAACGTGGTGAACGAAGACTCAATCATCGCCACATCAACGCTTACCAACAAGGCGGGCCTGATAGGTGCTTGCCTCATGGCACGACACAAGGTGTTAAATAAAAATTTATAATCAATCATAACTATGACGGATAGACGAAACTTTTTAAAGAAATTGGCTGCAGGCTGCGCCGCATCAGTGGCAGCCCCCACATTGCTGCAAGCTACTAACCCACAAACCGTTAAGCCACGCAAGACAAAGATAGAGGGCACTGGCAACGAGAGCCACTTGATTGTGCCTAAGGCCGAGGGTTTGAAAATTACAGGTACCTTCCTCGACGAAATATCGCACGACATACCGCACCAAAACTGGGGCGAGAAAGAGTGGGACCTCGATTTCCAATACATGAAAGCCATTGGCATCGACACCGTCATCGTCATCCGCTCAGGCTATCGCAAGTTTATCACCTACCCCTCACCCTATCTGCTGAAGAAAGGCTGCTATATGCCTTCAGTCGACTTAATTGATATGTATCTGCGCCTGGCCGATAAGTATGACATGAAGTTCTTCTTCGGTCTGTACGACTCGGGACACTACTGGGACACTGGCGACATGACGCACGAGATTGAAGACAACCGCTACGTTATTGACGAGGTATGGAAAATGTATGGCCACCACAAGAGCTTCAAGGGCTGGTACATCAGCACCGAGATAAGCCGTGCCACAAAGGGCGCTGTTAAAACCTTCCACACCATTGGCAAACAGTGTAAAGACATTTCGGGTGGCCTGCCCGTATTTATCTCGCCCTGGATTGATGGTAAGAAGGCCGTAATGGGCACAGGCAAGATGACCAACGAGCAAGCCGTAAGCGTAGAACAGCACGAGCGCGAATGGAACGAGATATTTGATGGCATACACGACGTGGTAGACGCTTGCGCCTTCCAGGACGGACACATCGACTATGACGAGCTCGACGCCTTCTTCTCCGTGAATAAGAAGTTGGCCGACCGCTACGGCATGCAGTGCTGGACCAATGCCGAGACCTTTGACCGCGATATGCCCATCAACTTCCTCCCCATCAAGTTTGATAAGCTGCGCCTGAAGCTCGAGGCTGCCAAGCGTTGTGGCTACGACAAGGCCATCACCTTCGAGTTCTCACACTTCATGAGTCCGCAGTCGGCCTATCTGCAGGCAGGACACCTGTACGACCGCTACAAAGAATATTTTAACATTTAACACATTCTCTCATAACAAAACAGAAAATGCAAAACAACGTAAATCTCGGCTACGTCTTTTTCCTTGCCTTAGTGGCAGCCCTCGGTGGTTTGCTCTTTGGCTATGACACAGCCGTAATATCTGGCACCATTGACCAGGTAACCGAGCAGTTTCAGCTCGACGACATTAACAAAGGCTGGTATGTAGGTTGCGCCCTCATAGGGTCTATTGCTGGCGTATCAGTGGCAGGCATCATGAGCGACCGTTTGGGTCGCAAGCCCACCATGTTCATCTCGGCCATACTGTTCACCGTATCGGCAGCGGGCTGCGCCATCTCCTTCTCGTTTACCGAACTGGTAGCCTACCGCATCATTGGCGGTGTGGGCATTGGCATCATCAGCATTGTGGCTCCCGTTTACATCTCAGAGATAGCCATCACACGCTATCGCGGACAAATGGTGTCGCTCTACCAGCTGGCAGTAACCGTGGGCTTCTTGGCAGCCTATTTCGTCAACTATCTGTTGCTCAACCACTCGCTCAACACACAGCCCGGAGAGGGATGGATGAGCCTCATCTTTGTAAACGAAGTGTGGCGCGGAATGTTGGGTATGGAGTCGTTGCCCGCCCTGTTCTTCTTTATCATCATTATGGTGATACCTGAAAGCCCACGCTGGCTCATCATCAAAGACCGCGCCCAGCGTGCCAGCGGCATCTACGGCAAGATGTACACCTCGCCCGAGGCCGTGACACAGCAGATTGACGATACCCGCTCAATGATATCATCAGAGGTGAAGAGCGAATGGCGCACACTGCTCAACCCAGGCATCTTAAAGGCCGTAATTATTGGCGTGTGCATAGCCATCTTAGGACAGTTTATGGGTGTGAACGCCGTGCTCTACTACGGTCCCTCAATCTTTAAAGACGCTGGCATGACCGACCCGCTGTTCTGCCAAGTGCTGGTGGGCGTGGTAAACACTGTCACCACCATCATAGCCATGTTCATCATCGACCGCGTAGGCCGCAAAAAGCTTATCTATTATGGCGTGTCGGGCATGATAGCATGCTTGGTGCTCATCGCCTTCTACTTCAAGTTCCAGCAGTCGATGGGCCTCTCAGTCTACTTCATGCTCACCTTCTTCTTGCTTTACGTGTTCTGCTGCGCCATCAGCATCAGCGCCGTGGTATTTGTGCTGTTGTCAGAAATGTATCCTAACAAGGTGCGCGGTTTGGCCATGAGCATTGCAGGCCTCTCGCTATGGATAGGTACCTACCTCATTGGTCAGCTCACACCCTGGATGCTTACCAACCTCACCCCCACTGGCACCTTCCTGCTCTTTGCCGTGATGTGCGTGCCCTACATGCTCATTATGTGGCGCATGGTGCCCGAAACAGCTGGTATGTCGCTCGAAGATATTGAGCGCTACTGGAAAAAAGAGGGCAAGAAATAACAAAATAACAATAAGATTAGTCATTCATTAACTCGAAAAATAATATATAACAATTCACTCTTTTATTCATACGCTGCGCATTGGCCGTTGAGGTTAGTGCGCAGTTTTGTTTTACCACAACACATCATTCTTCTTGACCAAAGGTGTTAAATATACGCAACACTTTGAATGTTTTCCACAAAAGTGTTGCGTATACTCAACACTTTTAATGTTTTCGGCAAAAGTGTTGCGTATACTCAACACTTTTGTTATTTTACCTATTATGCTACGCGATAGCATTGAACACGAAAGTATACGTAGATACTATAGAACGCGAATTTGGCAATCTGCGAATGATAAAAGACAGTCATCCTAAATATGTAGTGTCGATGGACCGCATGTATGGCGATACGAATATTGATGGCATCAAACATCTGCATCTTAGAGATTTCCTAAAGAAGCAGGAGTTGTAAATGAAGAAAAGCCTTCGATACGTCACGCACCGAAGGCTACAAATAGTTCTTTTTCATTTATTTTAATTTCATGCATCATGAAACAAAATCAAGATAAAACAGCATGTTGCATCTTATCGGCAAGGCTCTTAAACCCCGCTACAATCTGCTCTTTGCGCTCAGCACTTGGTTTGCGAGTGCCAATAACATACTGGCGAATGACAGAAGAATTAAGACCAATCTCTCGAGCTACTCCCGCAATGTTTACAAAATCGTAATAGCTAAAAAGTGAACCGACATCAAACCGATATTCAATTTCAAGCTTAGGAACCTTCTGTCCCTCCTCTTTCAAATCAGCTATAGCATCGTTCAATCCGTTAAGCATATCTTTTATGGCAGCCTTAGCAGAAGAACCTAACCCGAGAACACCAGTCTTTAAAGGCTCAATATTCATGTGACATGAGAAATTCTTCTCACCAGGCTCTCGTTCAATATTAGCAATAACTTTCATATTGTGCATTTTAGATTTTACAAATTAAGTTCTTCCACTCCGTTACCCATCCAGAAAAGGAAGCCACCCAGAACGAGCTGGGCAGCATCCTTGTTAGTCAATTAGAAGATCTTTAAAGATTGCACGCTTTGTGCTCTCCTTAATTTCCTTGCTTCCGTGCCTTGGGACTGTTGTCCTTCCGCCTGTCTTTGGATTAATCCAAACATCGTGCGAGGCACCATGCCGTTTGATTAAACATCCGGCTTTAATCAAAGCTCTAATCAATTCTGAATGTTTCATGATGTGAAAGAACTATTTGTCTTATTTTATTAAGACAATGCAAAGTTAACAAAAAGGTTAGCAACTACCAAACTTTTTGTTAACTTTTTTGTTACAAATATAACAACATAAACAAGCAGATACCTATGATATAGCCTATCAAGGTTATTTATGATACATATACCCCATTAGAGCGTCAGGGTTATTCAGAGCGTATAGAGAACATGTTTGGTAAGGGCATGATAAATAAAGATGTCGGAATATGCTTTCTACACATATCCCGACATCTTCACTTTTTATATATCAATGAAGCCGTGTTTACTTTACACAAACTTTTATTACGCTGTCTGAACACTTAACAATGTACAAACCTTTATTGAGCGCTATAAAGAATTGATCAGATACTATTTTTGAAGACATTATATTGTTTCCATCTATTGTGTAGATGGCTACATATTTATCCTTCATATTATTGACAATTATGCCATTATCAACAACAAACACATTGTCTCCAGTAGCGTTCTTTAAATCATTAATGCCTGTGCTATTTCCTATATAAGCAGTGTTAGACATGATTTGTTCCACACCATCTACCTTTATCGCAACATTATATTTCGTAACGCCCTCATTAGCAACATCTTGATAGAAATTATCTTCTATATCCTCAGCTATAAGTTTGTCATTTCTATAGATATTATATTTGACGGTAGGGATGCCTGTTTCTGGAACATAATCAATATCATCAATCATAATACCAAAACGGTTTGCACTAATATACCTGATTGCGAAATATTTAGCATCTTTTGGTAAATCGAAAGAACATTTTTCCCATCCCACGGTAGATTTCTCTATCTTTTGCAAAGATGTAAAAGCACTCACGTCATTAGTTGTATTTGAGACCAAAACTTCTACCATCTCAGGTACATATTTTCCATTTAAGATATCCAAATAGAATGACATTGGTGTACCTCCCTGTATACTTGGAGAGATGAGCCAGTCATCAGCAGCAGCCTCACCATCTTCAGGACAGATTGCCATGAGGCACTGATTTCCACTATGTGGAATGTATGTTTGAGATTCTAACCCTGACTGTTCATAATTAAACACTTGAAAAGCTTTAGGATAACCTTGCCCAGGAATGTTGGCACCATTCATAATAAATGTATATTCCTTATCAACATCAATATTTAAGAATCTGCCCAGTATTTTATTAAACGAGAAGGCTGTTAAATTCTCACAATCTTCATAGCCATCAAGTTTATTTATAGCCGTCCATTTAAGATCTACATTGTTTCCATCTGAACTTCTTTCTGCAGTAAGGTCAGTAACCACAGGTATAGTTCCTTTGCTTACTTTTAGCGCTGCATCTTTGATATTGTTGTTCAGTTTATCATCGTTTTGATTAATTACGACAGAAACTTTTGCGTCACCAAACATATCGGCATTAATTGTGACCGGAATGTTAAAATCTTTATTTTCACCTGGTTGAATTTGGATAGCAGATTCAGCATTTACAATATCTTTACAAAGTATTTCTTTATCGTTGATAGAGATTGTCAGTTTGGCATCGTTGAGCGTAGCTGTTTTTGTTCCATAGTTTTCAACTGTTGCAGAAATAGTAACATCATCACCAATATCAGCTTTATTTTCAAAGTTCAGTTGAGTTACGGCCAAATCATTATCAAGTACTTCTCTTACAACATATTGATCAATAACAAGATATTCTTCTTCGTTCTTTCCTGGATAATTTGCTGTAACATACAGTGTCACCCATTTTTTATTAGAAAACGCTTTGGGCAAATCGAAAGACACCTTATGCCATCCTGAAGCCATTGATGCATCAATTGTCCCCACAAGCATTTCTTCTGTGCCCAGTGCACAAGCATGTATCTGAGTTTCGGGCATTAACGAATGGAAATACACATCAAAGTCTACCTTTACATCATTTATTCCTTCGGTCGAGAATTTAGGGAGCGAAATTTTGCCCGTGCTCTTACCATAGTCGGTAATATAGCCTATCATAGCAACACCACTTTTGTTTTTGGCATCTTCTATTACATCAGTAGGATCCATAAATCCCCATGTAGCATTTGAAAACTCTTCAGTTTCTTCAATAACAGTAGGCTTGTAGTTCATCTTCTTACCATTAAAATATTCCATAACAGGTAACGAGTAAGGAGTTCCTACCACCTCTGATGCAGATGAAACAAGTTTGTTTTCACCCATATCGTTAGATACAGTAACACCAAGATTTAACACTTGCTGTTCTGCATCTTTTGGTAGAGTATAATCAAAATAGGTCTGATTTCCAATAGCCTTGTATTCGTCCCACGTTCCTTCTCCGTTTATCTCTTTATATGTTTTCACCATATAATCAACCTTACTTGGATCAACATATCCTCCGTTCACACCCACAACACTGGTTTCCCACGACATATGCATAGTCATGTTGTCATCACTTACTGACGACTTAATTATAGGAGCAGTAGGGATATCCATACCTGTATATATAGAGCGCTGTGTAGCGATGCCTTCTCCTTCAGAATTTGCAGCAACAAATTTGACAATATTGTTACCTTGTAGCGTCTTTATTTTAATATTTTGTAAAGAGCCTGGCAACCCTTTGATATTAAGAGTTTCGACGCTGCTTTCAAGTTTCAATGTGATTTCTTTGTCAGAAGCCAATTCTTTATTGGCAGCGGTTAATGTCGGCATACGAAAAGACACCACGGCAGCTGTCTCGCCCAGTTTTGCCGGTTCAATGGTTATATCTGTCGGCATATTAGGCACTGTAGGTTTCATTTGTGTTTGTTCTACAGCGAGATTTTGCACATAAAGTCTCCATCCATTTTTAGGAGAAGTAGCCTTTACTGCTACATAATAAGTACCAGGCTCGCTGGCTGAAAAATAAGCGGTATAGTGAGAATACGTTGTTCCGTAAATCATGCCTGACGAATAAATAGATTGAAGTGAGGCAGCATCCCCATTCTTACCATAACACATTTCAAACGATTCGCCATAAGTATCGTTGCTTGGAGCGGCATCGATAGAGAATGTATACATATAGTTAGTATCTGTAATTTTTATAGGCGGTAAAATCACGTAGTCGTCAGCCTGTTCTTTTACAGAATATCTATACATCAAAGCTTTTTTCTTTTTTTCATAGGTCCAAGTCTTTCCATCGTTATTATTGTCTATGACAGTAAACGATTTAAAATCGTCATTTGTCGGAGAGTAAAGAAATGGAACATTTATTGTGCCATCACTATTTGTTGTCACATTTGTAGATTGCATCTTGGAGCCTACGTTATTTGTAAGAATAGACGTTTTAATGCTATTCTTCGTGGCAGTACCCATAATGAAAGGATTTGTTGCAGATAACCTACTGTTAATTGCATGTTTTTTTGATACTTCCCGCCCGACAGGCTCTGTAGAAGCCATGGATACATTCCAAGCTGTCAAAAAAGTTACAAATAATAAAAACTTTTTCATACCAATAATTACGCAACACTTTAAATTAATAAATTCATAAGCTCCTGAGCGACAAGAAGCCTTGCTTTAGCAAGTGGCAGAACTGAGCGACTCAAGGTTTTGCCCTGTCAGAAGACTCACTTAACTTAGTGCTGCAAAAAGCCAAACTTATCTTCAATAGACGTAGCAAAGATAGTGCAGGCCGAAGACAATACAAAACAAATTATGTCTTTGTTATTGAGGTGCAGTCTGTTTTGCACAAAGGTATAGATAAAATTAGAAAATCAGGTTATTTTTAGAAAAATATTTTTTAAGTAGGTGTTCTTAATTATTTTTATATTTAAGAGTATTAAATAGTATGGTAGATATAATCTCAGATATAAAGGCGCGTAGCGGCTCCTACGTAACTGTTATATGAGGTTATAGATGCTATGGTAGGTGATGCTGTTATTATATAAATAATTATGAACACCTACTTATTATCAAACAATTTGATATTATTTCCACACAGTAACAAACATTGTGTCACACTATCAGCCTATAAAAAAGATATCTTTAATAAACTAAATAAGCAGAAACAGCCTTCAACGTTTCACAAAAAGCACCAATGTTTTACTCCCCTAAAAATACTGCGCCAGTACTTGGCCCAAGTACTGCAGTAATCTCGGCCAAGTACTGCAGTAATCTCCACCAAGTACTGCAGTAATCTCCACCAAGTACTGAGACGATATGTTTGCTATCATTTCTTATTAACAGGCAATGTCTTTACTATTTACGATGTAACAACCCGTTTTAAACATTTCATGCAGCAGACAATATAAAAGCTCCGGCTACAAATGCGCCGTTTAATTGAACAACAAGTCGCCGTTAGAGCTTTCGGCGCACTTAACTTATTATTTTGACAACTGCCTCGGAGCTCCGGCTTCGGGGCTTTTGATTGTTAAATAATAATCTTTTGGTGATTTTTATGTTAAAAAACTTGTATAATATCCAAAAGATGATTACCTTTGCATTGTCAAAATAATTAAGTTATGACGTACACAGAAAAAGAAAAAGAACTGATTGAGGCTATCAGAAATTACAGAAAAGCCTACCCGAACGGAGCACGAGAACTTGAAATCTACATTATGGATTTAGTCTACGAGCTTATGGAGAATGAATAACCTAAAGCCCTCCCTTTCGGGGGAGGGCATAAAAAAGATATAAATATGGAATATGCAATTGTAAATCAGCAGACAACAGTGCGCCAGGTACTCAATGATGTGTATGAGGACATTAATTGGGCTTATCTCGCACAGAACTATTTTGGGAAATCACGCAGCTGGCTTTATCATAAGTTCAGCGGACGCAACAACGGCAAGCCTGACGACTTCAGCGACATCGACCGCGAGCGTCTCAAGGGTGCGCTCGTGGATATAGCGAACCGTCTGAGAATGACGGCTGACAAGTTGTAATAACTTATTATTTTGACAACTGCCTCGGAGCTCCGGCTTCGGGGCTTTTAATTGTTATATATGGAATACTCAGACACGCAGATTGCTGCTGCTGACCTTGCCTTGAAGACTCTGCTTGCCCCAATCGCCAAATCGTTACGATACCATAACAACCTGTTAAGATGTGTAAAAAGTGTTGATGAGTATTGCTATTAAACAAAAAAAGTGATATATTTGCATTGTTTAAAGTTATAAAGAAAGGAGCAAAAAAGTATGAAAAAGTATGTATGCGACGTTTGTGGTTGGGAGTATGATCCCGAGGTAGGCGACCCTGAGCACGGCATTGCGCCTGGCACCGCCTTTGAAGATCTGCCCGACGACTTTGAATGTCCGCTATGCGGCGTAGGTAAAGACCAGTTTAGCCCCGTAGAGTAACCCGTAAAGTAAATAAAAGCGACGGCACTGAGCACACGTCACCACATTTGGTGGCAAGGCTTAGTGCCGTTGTTGTTTTATTAATCCATGAATTATCCAAGTAGGACGGTGGTCTCCGCGCCCCGTCCTCCAGCAGATGGTTATCTATTTAGAAGCGCTGGGTGCTGGAGGACGGGGCGCGGAGGCCACCGTCCTACTTGGAGGGCGTATCCGTTTAGATAAAAACAAATACTCGCAATAACACAATAATATATTATTAGATTGTTAAAACACAACAATATTGTCAGAGCCCTTATAACGCTCGCCTTTTCAAAAAAACACAGAAACATTTGGTACGTATATATTTTTTTCATACCTTTGCCAAACCATTGACACAAATCAATCATTACACATCACGCACTTACATTATAATATATATATAATAAACGAGGAACTGATTATTTGCGAGAAGGCCTTACACTACACTT
>OIWS01000199.1_pt1 | contig 82973 bp, 81 predicted proteins | sample 1587611 | NCBI WGS metagenome assembly OIWS01 (sample SAMEA3888919, study PRJEB22519) | human gut metagenome | biome: human gut; feature: human-associated habitat; material: faeces | place: Denmark | collected 2010 | reverse complement strand
TTTTTACTCCTACTACCTTGTTTGTTGCTGCGTCAGCAGTGATAGGACCAGAAGTCACTGTTAAATATTATGTTAAGATTTTCCCTGTACTTCTAAATAGGTCATCATGGCATCGCATAATTTGGAAAGTGCATCTTGCTGTTGATTGGCATTGCCTGAATTTTGTTTTGCAGGTATAAACATCTGAGAAAACAATTGAGAAAAGGTAGTTTCTAATTGCGTTTGGCTCTTTGGTGGTGTAGCGGCGATTTGATTGGAAGTTGTTTGTTCTTGGGTGTGTTCTAATAAATGAATAGACTGTATCAAATCCTTTTGACAGGTATGCGTATAAATGTTGGTTGTTTTCAAATCGCTATGCCCCAATAATCGTTGAATAGATGTAATGGAAGCTCCTTTTGCAACCAGTGCAGATGCAAAACTGTGCCGCAGGCAATGTGCAGATATTTTGTCGTTTACACCAGCCTTTTTGGCATAGGAGTGAATTTTTTCGTTTAGATATTGGGGACTAAGCTTTCCTGTCTTTTTGGTGGCAAAAAAGTAGTCCGAATCAGAGTCACGATAATGTTTCAAATAATCTGTTAGGATTTGTTCTAGTTCATTATTAATAGGAATTGTTCGATCCTTTTTTCCTTTTCCACAGACTACATGGATTTCCTTTCTTAAAAAATTTACATCATTTAATTTTAGATGACATAATTCTGAAATACGCAACCCACTTTGACAGATCGTAGCACAGGCTGTATAAATCAGTGGATGGTCAATGGCTTCCAGAAAATGCTGCATTTCTGTAATTGTCAGGTAAATGCGTTCCTTTTTTTCTACACGGATGTCTTCCAGCCACAAGGTGGGGTTTTCTGTGGTATATCCCCAACGCACACTGAATTTCCAAAAGGAACGAAAGGTAATGATATAGTTTCTTCTCGTTCGTCCGCAGGTACCACATTCCTTTTTATAGGCAAGGTAGGCAGATAAATCTTCTAGCGTAATATTAGATAGTAATGGTTCATCCGTTTTCTGTGCCTTTAGAAATTGATGTAATTCCTGTAGGGTAGTGCGATAATGGCGCACTGTGTGGGGACTGCTATCTTTATTTTGCAGATGTGCTAAATAGCAGTCGATTGTCTCTTGAAAGGTGCAATCTTTTTTTGTATATTGCTTCATAGTATCAACCCCCTTTGGTGTTTATTCTATCTTATTTTTATAATTCCTAAAAGAGTTGAGTTTTAGTCATATTTTTTTGTAATTAAATAAAGGAGAAAATATAAAAAAGAAATTGTGCAATATGTCTGTTTTCATGTCGAAATAAAATGCAATGTGTATAATTAATTTCGCGAGAAAAAGGAATAATATGGAAAATTAGATAGACAGGAAAATTATTTTTAGATATTATGTGGAAAATAAAAATAGGATACCTATGTAGCACTATCTTATATCGGTAATAGGTTGCTTTTTTAATAAAAACCTGTTACAATAAAAATCTATTTTGCTATGTGGATATGCTTTCTCTATAAGATATCCATTTTCAAAACGCAAAATAGAGTTCAAAAGGTCGTTCGACCGAAGTTTCCCAATTAGGAAAGAAAACATATGTACTGGAATTTGGGCTTGGATTCTGCTATACTAGGGGAAAAGACATTTCCTTTTATAGTAGAAAGACCGTGCAGGATGAGGAGACAACCATTCAGTTATCCGATTGTTTTGAGGATGATGGAGTAGAACCTTGTGTCGAAGTGGTGGCACGCATGACAAACATCAACTATGGAAAGAATAAAGAATTGATGGAGCATTGTAAACCGTTGATGGATTATGTCATATTTGTAAAAAAGGTGCGGGATTATACAAAGGCTGTTTCATTGGAGATTGCAGTAAACCGAGCAATTGATGAATGTATTGAGGAAGACCGTTTGAAAGAGTTTCTGGAACAGCATCGAGCAGAGGTGGTGGATATTATGTTGGATAGTTATTCATTAGAAAATTATACGAAGATAATGGAATATGAAAAAGAACATCTGGCAAAAGAAATGCAGGATTTGCAAGAGGAACTGGAAGATTTACAGGGAGAGTACCAAGGTTTGCAAGGAAAGGTAGAAGGTTTACAAGGGGAAAAACAAGAACTGGAAGAGAATTATCAAAACAGCATTATAGCAATGGTACAGATGGCATTGGAATTTTGTGCAAACGAGAAGGAAGTCATAAGTAAAACCGCGGAAAAGTGTCATGTGAGCGTAGAGTTTGTGACAGAGTTGTGGAATGCCAGAAAAGATATTTGATTGCTTATTTTTTGGAGGTTTGTAGTTTATGAATTTTTTATTTACACCTTTTTCCGAACTGGAAGAGTTTAATAAAATACAAATGAGTATAAAAGGCAATCGTACTCCCGTGCAGGTGACCGGGTGTATGGATTCGCAAAAGGTACATTTGATGGCTGGTTTGGGAGAAGAGTATTTATATAAAGTAATTATTGCAGAGAATGAAATAAAAGCAAAGGAACTTTATGAGGACTACAAACTATATGACCGACAAGTATACTTGTACCCCGCAAAGGATGCTATTTTTTACAATGCAGATATTCGTGGAAATGCTATTGTACGACAGCGTTTAAAGGTACTTCGTGGATTGATAGAGCAAACGCCTATGTGTGTGATTACTACAATGGACGGTGGAATGGATAAGCTGTTGCCATTGAAAAGATGGGCAGAGAATGTGCTTACGATTGAAGAAGCAGGGATTGTTGATATAGACAAGATAAAACGGAAACTGGTACATATGGGATATGAACATGTAGGACAGGTAGATGGAAGTGGACAGTTTGCTATTCGTGGCGGCATTATTGATATTTATCCTCTGACGGAGGAAAACCCTTACCGTATTGAATTGTGGGATGACGAAGTGGATACGATTCGTGCTTTTGATGTAGAGAGTCAGCGTTCCATTGAAAATGTTGACTCTCTTAAAGTGTATCCAGCCACAGAAGTAACGCTCAGCAAAGAAGAAATGGAACGGGGCATTCGAAAACTGAAACAAGAACTGAAGGCACAGACCGAGCTGTTACGAGGGGAGTTTAAGACAGAAGAAGCGTATCGGTTGGAGCAGACCGTATCTGAATTTATAGAAAATCTTACAATCTATGGTGCCAGTGCTGGAATGGAAAGTGTCATGGATGTATTTTTTGAGGAAACAGAGAGTCTGTTTGATTACTTCCCACAGGAAAACACTTTGTTTTTTGTAGACGAACCTTCCCATGTGGAGGAGCGTGCCAATGCGGTGGATTTTGAGTTTCAGGAGAGTATGAGTCACCGCTTGGAAAAGGGATATTTATTGCCATCGCAGGCAAATGTCATTTTCCCTTATGAGAAGCTTGTAGCAAAATTGACTGGGAAAAAGACAGTGCTTCTTAGTATGTTAGATTATAAGGCAAAGCATTGGAATGTAAAAGAAAAGGCAGATATGATGGTTACATCTGTTGCACCGTATCATCATAATTTTGAAATGCTTGTGAAAGATTTAACAAATTGGAAGAAGAAAGGGTATCGGGTCGTATTGTTTTCTGGTTCTATGAGTCGAGCAAAACGGTTGAGTGAGGACCTAAAGCAATATGATTTATCTGCTTTTTTCCATGAGACAGGAGACAGGGAGTTAGAACCGGGCACCATTATGGTTACAACGGGAAATCTGCACAAAGGTTTTACCTATCCATTGATTCAGGTGGCATTTGTATCGGAAAGTGACATTTTTGGAGAGAAGCAGGCAAAACGAAAGAAAAAGAAAACGCAGTATGATGGAAAATCTATTCAGAATTTTACGGAATTAAATATCGGAGATTATGTTATTCACGAGAATCATGGAGTTGGTATTTATAAGGGAATTGAAAAGATTACGGTAGATAAGACGGTAAAAGATTATGTAAAAATAGAATATGCAGATGGAGGCAATTTATATGTGCTTGCCACTGGGCTTGAAGTGTTGCAGAAATATTCTAGCGGGGATGGAAAAAAGCCGAAGATGAATAAGCTTAATTCCGCTGAATGGAAAAAGACAAAAAGTAGAGTACATTCCTCTGTTCGCCGCGTAGCGAAAGAATTGGTCGAGCTTTATGCGAAACGTCAGGAAAAAATCGGCTATCGTTTTGATAATGACAGTCTTTGGCAGCGAGAGTTTGAAGAGATGTTTCCATATGAGGAAACGGATGATCAGGTATCTGCCATTGAAGCGACCAAGCGTGACATGGAGAGTACAAAGATTATGGATCGCTTGATTTGTGGAGATGTAGGCTTTGGTAAGACAGAGATTGCGATTCGAGCAGCGTTTAAAGCGGTTGACAATGGAAAGCAAGTGGCTTTTTTGGTGCCTACTACGATTTTAGCACAGCAGCATTACAACACGTTTGTGCAGCGTATGAAAGAGTTTCCTATCAAGATTGGTATGTTGTCTCGTTTCCGAACACCTGCACAGCAGAAAAAAGATTTGGAGGCACTGAAAAAGGGGCAGTTAGACATTGTAATTGGAACGCATCGTCTGTTATCAAAAGATGTAAAATATCATAATCTGGGGCTATTGATCGTGGATGAGGAACAGCGTTTTGGAGTAACACACAAAGAGAAGATTAAGATGTTAAAGGAAAATGTGGATGTACTTACTTTATCCGCAACACCGATTCCAAGAACACTTCATATGAGTTTGATTGGTATTCGTGATATGAGTGTACTGGAGGAACCACCTGTAGACCGTATGCCAATACAGACATTTATTGTAGAACAAAATGACGAGATTGTTCGTGAAGCAATCAATCGTGAGCTTGCCAGAAATGGACAGGTTTTTTATGTGTATAATCGTGTCAAAAATATTGAGGAAGTAGCGGCACATATTGCAGAATTAGTTCCACATGCTGCGGTAGGTTGCGCGCATGGACAAATGAGTTCTCGTGAACTGGAAAAGATTATGTATCAGTTTATACAGGGCGAACTGGATGTGTTAGTTTCCACTACTATTGTAGAGACAGGACTGGATATATCAAATGTAAATACAATGTTAGTTCATGATGCAGACCAATTGGGACTATCGCAATTATATCAGCTTCGAGGGCGTGTAGGACGTTCCAACCGTACTGCTTATGCATTTTTAATGTATCGAAGAAATAAGGTTTTAAAAGAAGTGGCAGAAAAACGATTGCAGGCAATGCGGGAGTTTACAGAGCTTGGTTCTGGTTTCAAGATTGCCATGACAGATTTGGAAATCCGAGGAGCAGGAAGTCTTTTAGGAGAGCAGCAGCATGGTCACATGGAAGCCATTGGGTATGATTTATATTGTAAGATGCTTACGGAAGCAGTAAGGGAATATAAGGGAGAGGAAGTGGAAGCTTCCTTTGATACGACGGTGGATGTAAATGTAGATGCGTATATTCCAGCTACCTATATCCGAAGTGAGTATCAGAAATTGGAGATGTATAAGCGTATTGCAGGCATTGAAAACAGGGATGAATGGATGGATATGCAGGAAGAATTGGTGGATCGTTTTGGAGATATGCCAAAAGCTGTACAGAACTTGTTAAATATAGTATTATTAAAGTCTATGGCACATCAGGTATATGTGGAACAGGTAAAACAGAAAAAGGAAAAAGAATTAGAATTTACAATGTTTGCGCAGGCAAAGATTAAAGCGGAAAAGATTCCGCCTTTATTAGAAAAATATAAGGGAAGATTACAATTTTCCATGAAGCCTACGCCGATATTTACATTTATCTGGAGTAAAGAAAAACAACGTGGGAAAGATGATAGTAAAAACTTTTTCCCGAATGTAATAGAATTTTTACAAGATATGAAGGAGGAGCTTATATGAATTGCGATAAAAGCATAAAGTGGAAGAAGGGAATTGCTCTGGGAATGGCAGTATTACTGGCATTTAGTGGAACAGCTTGTGGAAAAAAGCAGGATACATCTAAAAAAACAGAGAAAACTACCACTTTTGAATCAAGTGATATGAAGATGGATACTTGCATTATGGCAGTTGGAGATGAAGAAGTTACATTGAACGAGATGCTGTTTTACGTGTATCAGTTAAAATCCGAATATGATGGAGCACTTACGCCAGAGGTTTGGCAGTATGCCTATGAAAAGGAAAAGACGATAGAAGGGTATTCTAAGGAGCAGCTTGTAGATGAAATTGCGCAGATAAAGATTATTTGTCAGGAAGCTCAATTGCAGGGATATGAACTTACAGAGGAAGAAGCAAACGAAGCGGACGTAACAGCAGGAAAGTATGTGGAAACGCTTTCGGAAGATGCAAAAGCGTACCATTTGACAAGGGATTTGGTGTCAAAGATTTACAAAGAACATGCGTTGGCTAAGAAAATGTATGATGTAGTCAGCGGAACCATTGATACAAATGTGTCGGATGAGGAGATTGCAGAAAAAGGAAGTAATCCCGATAAGGTTACCGAATATAAAGAGGAAATTTTGAAAGAACGAGAAAAAAAGCAATTCCAAAAAGAATTTTCTAAATGGAAAAAGAACTATGACATTGTAGTGAGTCAGACATTATTAGATAAGATCTCATTTAACTAGAAAGGGAGCGCAGAAACCTTGTTTGAAAAAAAGGAATATATTATGGACAGCACCTTCGGAGTTTGTATGGTGGAGAAGGTTACAAAGCTTGTGGTTGGAAGAGAACAACAAATGGAATATTACGTGTTGCAGTCTGCGGCAGATAAAAAGAAAAAAGCCTATATTCCAGTGCAAAATCATGAAACAGTTTTAAGAAAATTGATGACACCAGAGCAGGCAACTGCTATTTTGGGAAAAATAAAAGTGGAAATTAATACCAATAATAAAGAAGAGATGGAAGTCTTAATGGTGGAAGAGGCAAGACGCGTATTAGAAAGCGGAGATCCCGATTCTTGGGCAAAAGTCAGTAGTTATCTGCTACAGAGAGAAGGAGAATTATCGCCTCCTGTTGTTGAAATTTTAGAAAAAATATGGGAACAGTTGCAGAATGAACTTGCATTTGTGCTGAAAAAATCCAGAGATGACATTAGACAGATAGCGGAGAATGGTATAAAATGATATAAGGGACAAAATGACAATGGAAATGGAGAGGATAATATGGATATCGAACTTTTTCGTACAAGTAGTGAAGAGGAACGAAAAAAACTTCGAAAGATTTTGCTCAATAAACAGATTTCTTTCTCGGAGAGATGGGAAAAAATTCCATTGGTGAAGCGTGGGAAATATGGTGGGCAAAAGGAAATGTGTGTGGTTTACATAAGTGAATTTTATGACAGTCAGGTAGATGAGATTTGCAAGCTTATGGAAACAGAAAATGTATAGAGCAGTTATTATTCACTGTGTATTTGCGATAAAATTTCGAACGGTAAAGAATTGTAGATGAACAGTAATATCAGATAAGGAGCAGGAATCGTATTTGTTTTTGCTCCTTTGCTTTTGTTAGAATATAGTAGTTAAAAAGGAGAAGTTATGTTAAAAAAATGGAAAAAGATGAGTCAGACCAGACTGATTGCATTGAGCTTTTTTTGTGTAATCTTAGCAGGAACATTCTTGTTGACTCTTCCCTGGGCTTCCAGAACGGGAGAGTGGACAAGTCCGTTAAATGCGTTATTTACTGCCACAAGTGCTACTTGTGTGACAGGACTTATTGTGTATGACACGTATTGTCATTGGAGTTTATTTGGACAGATTGTAATTATTTGTCTGATACAGATCGGTGGACTGGGATTGATGACGATTATCAGCCTTTTGGCGGTGTTTACAAAGCGACGCATTGGTTTGGGCGAGAGGCGGCTTTTGATGATCTCCTCTGGAAATATGCGTATGAGTGGCGTAATAAGACTGATTCAAAAAGTTGCGGTCATTACTTTTGTTTGTGAAGGAATTGGTGCCTTGGTACTTGCCTGTTCGTTTGTGCCACAAATGGGAATTGTCAGAGGTTGTTATAATGCGATATTCCATTCTATATCCGCGTTTTGTAATGCAGGGTTTGATTTAATGGGGCGTTTTAAAGAAGGTTCCTCTCTTGCATTATATGAACAGAATGTTGCGGTAATGCTTCCCCTTGCAATTTTAATTGTAGTGGGGGGAATTGGTTTTCAGGTTTGGTCAGATTTGCATGAAAATGGTTTTCATGTAAAAAAATATTCTTTACACACAAAAGTGGCACTGTTATCTACAGGTGCATTGTTGTTTGGCGGATGGCTTTTGTATTTTATTTTTGAAAACAAGTATCACCTAAATGGTATGACATTGCCAGAAAAATTGTTGTCCAGTGGTTTTATGTCTGCTACAACCAGAACAGCGGGATTTGCAGGCTTTGATTTATCGCAGTTATCACAGTCGGGAAGTATGCTTACTATAATTCTTATGTTAATCGGTGGTTGTCCTGGCTCTACGGCTGGAGGAATAAAGGCAACTACGATTGCTGTTATGGTTATGTCTGTGATTGGTATGAGTAGAGGTGACACGGATATTACGGTGTTTAAACGCCGTTTGAATAAAGAATTGATTAAACATGCAGCGGTAATCTGTTTTGTCTATGTATCAGTTGTTTTAGCAGCTACTATGACGATTTGTACGATTGAACATGCCAGTTTAGCCAGCGTATTATTCGAAACAAGTTCAGCCATGGGAACGGCAGGATTATCGCAAGGACTTACGGCACAGGCAGGAGACGTATCAAAGGTAATATTAATTGTTTTAATGTATGGTGGGCGTATCGGTGGTCTGTCTTTATTATCTGTGTTTGCAGAGCGAAAGAAAGAGGCGCCACATAAAAGACCGGCAGAGCGTATTATGATTGGGTAAGAAAGGATGGAAAAATGAAAACAGTATTGGTAATTGGAATGGGAAGATTGGGGAGTTATCTGGCAAGAAGAATGCAGGATTTAGGAAATGAAGTTATGGTGGTGGATCAGGATGAGGAATTGATACAGGAACTTTCACCAGATTTTAGTGATTGTTATTCTGGTGATTGTACCAATGAAGGTGTGTTACGTTCCTTAGGCGTGAATAATTTTGATTATTGTTTTGTGACAATAGGGGAAAATGCATATGATTCGTTAGAGATTACCAGTATGCTCAAAGAACTTGGGGCAAGACATGTAATTGTGAATGCAAGAAAAGAACGACAGGAAAAGTTTTTAAAGAGTGTTGGAGCCGATGAGGTGATTTTCCCTGAGAAGGAATATGCGGAAAAACTGGCAATCCGTTACAATTCTGATAATATTTTTGATTATGAGGATTTAACGGCAGATTATGGTATTTTTGAAATATCCATTTTATCGGAATGGGTTGGAAAAAGTATAATCGAGCTTGGGATTGCAAAGAATTATAATGTGAATATTCTGTCAATCAAAAAAGGAGAAAAAATGTATCCGATGCCAAGCGGGGATTATGTGTTTTGTGAGAAAGACCATGTTGTGGTACTTGGAGCAAATCAGGATGTATATAAATTGGCAGCTACGCATAGATAAATAAAGACAGGCTGAACTGCATTTTTAGAACGTTGCCAAAAAACAGTAACAGTTGCACAAAACAAAGGGCTTCTTTTAGGCAAAATGGCTGTTGAAACATTTTCTGCTTTTATGGTAAACTAAAATAGATTGGGATTATTTACCGTTATTATTTGATGCATAAAAAGGTTGTGTTGAATAGTAAGGAAAATGAATTGTAGCAATGGAGGGAAGGGTATGGAACACGTTTTAATTATTGAAAATGATCCAGAGCAAATGAAAAAGCTGGTTGCTGCACTGGAAGGGGAATATAGAATTTCGACCAGTAAGACACAGCAAGAGGCATTTAAACTGTTACAGCATAAATTACCGGATTTGATTCTGATGGAAGAAGGTAGTCCGGATGTTTGTGTACTTAAAATAATTGAGTATGTAAAGCGTGTGGATGAATTATCAGGTATACCTATGATTGTGCTATCCGATGGTGAAGATGAGGAATTTGAAAAAAAATGTATTCACTTAGGAGCCACAGATTTTATTTTCCGTCCATGTAGTGCAGTAGGAATCCGCTCCAGAGTGCAGAGAGTGTGTAAAATAGAACAGATTATTCGCAATCTGCGAAGTGATATGTATGAAAAATGTGCAGTAATCGATGAGATGAATGATATGGTACATCGGGATCCATTGACAAAGTTGTTTAACCGTTCCTATGCGGAAGAACAAATCAATGCATATTTGTGTGAACGCAGAAATCGTGGCACATTGCTTATGATTGATATGGATAATTTTAAACAGATTAATGATAGTTTTGGACATATTGTTGGGGATGAGATTTTAATTGAATTTGCAAATACATTAAAGGCACTTACCCGTCGGGATGATGTAGTGTGCAGATTAGGTGGAGATGAATTTATTATCTTCTTAAAAAATGTCAGTTCTCACGCTATGATTATAGAAAAGGTGGAGCAGATTATTGTTACACTAGAAAAACGTTTGGTAAAGCCAGATGGGGGAAATATTACGGTTTCCACTGGTATTGCAGTATCTCCTTCCGATGGAAGAAGCTTTACGCATCTTTATCAAAATGCAGATAAATCTCTTTACTTTGTAAAACAAAATAGTAAAGGTTCGTATCACTTCTTTAGCGAGGAAGGTGCGGATGGAGCAGGTCATATTAGCAAAAAAAATACGCAGGTGGATTTAGAACACTTACGTTCTTTTATACAGGAAGTTGGCTACAATAAGGGTGCATATCAAGTAGAATATGATGGATTTAAGAAGATTTACCGTTTTATTGCCCGTTGTATTGGTCGTACCAATCAGAAGGTACAGACTGTATTATTTACTCTGCGAAATACAGAGAGAACCCCGTTGGATGTGCAGGAATTGTTTTATGCAATGGATAATTTGAAAAATGCCGTAAATGAATCCATTCGTCGAAGTGATGTGGCAACTAATTATAGCAGTAGCCAATATGTAGTAATTTTGATGGATTCATCCATAGAGGATGCCAATATGGTAGCAAATCGTATTTGCGAAAAATATAAAGATTTGGGTAACTGTAATCCAAATGTTAAGTTAGAGTTTGATATACAGACTGTGTGTACGGCACCGTCGAATTGGGGAGATTGTGATTGAAAAATATAAAGCTTTTGATTTCATATGATGGTACGGGATATTTAGGCTGGCAACGTCTCGGAGGAAAGCAGCAGGGACAGTCCATTCAGGGTTTATTGGAACATGTAATAGAGAAGGTTGTCCAATACCCAGTTCGGATACATGGTTCGGGCAGGACGGATGCTGGTGTTCATGCAAAAGGGCAGGTGGCGAATTTTTCTGTGCCATCTGCTTTTTTTACATTAGAGGAAACCGTGGAAGAAAGATTACGTTACTTGCGGGATGAATGTAACCAAAGGCTGCCAGAGGATATTCGAATTATAAAGGCGAAACTGGTAGCAGCTTCCTTTCATAGCAGGTACAGTGCCAAGAGAAAGACCTATCAATATTATATAGATACAGGGGAAACACCTAGTGTATTTGCCAGAAAATATGCACTTTGGGTGCCCCAAAAACTGGATATAGAAAAAATGAAGCAGGCGGCAGAGGTGCTTTTGGGTACCCATGACTTTTCAGGTTTTTCCAGCAAATCCAAAGCAGGGATGCAAAAGAAAAAGAGAGATACCGTTCGTACTTTATTTGCGGTGGATATTTTACCATGGAAATATGGAGTGTATGTTTCCTTTACGGGCGATGGATTTCTTTATAATATGGTGCGGATTTTAACAGGAACACTTTTGGAAGTGGGAATGGGAGAGAGAAGTGTAAAACAGGTACGTCAGGCATTAGAAAAGCTGGACAGGCAGCAGGCAGGAAAGACAGTAAGTAGTGTAGGACTCTTTTTGGAACGGGTGGATTATGAATAAATAGTTAGATTCTTTGTTGACACAATAGATAAGAGAGATAGTATGGAGATGAAGGCATGATTCGAGAATATTTAGAACAGATTGAAAATGGAATGGATGTGCGTAAAAATTTAATTGCTTTAAAAGCCGCATGTAAGGATAGTGCAGGACGGACTGCTGTCTTGTATGCATTAAATAACCAGTTGCAGGTGTTTTATGATCTTTTAAAAAGTGAAGAACCAAAGATACGAAAAAATGCTGCTTTGATTTTAGGACAGTTAGGAGTGCAGGATAGTTTGGTACCGCTTTTTGATGCGTATGAAAAAGAGGAAACCCTGTTTGTAAAAAGCAGTTATTTGACGGCTATACGGGAGTTGGATTATCGACAGTATTTAGAAGTATTTAAAAAGCGTTTGCAAGAGTTACAATCGCAGGAAATAGAGGAAAGCAATCGAAAGCATATAAAAGAAGAATGTAAACTGTTGCAGGATATGATTTTAGCATTGGAAGGGTATCAAAAACATACTTTTACAGGATGGAAGGTACCTTCCCGTATCATTCTTATGACGAATCGAAACTTTAGGGAGATTACAGCAGAACAGATAAAAAGCCATCATCCTAAAGTTTTCAATGCAGGTGTGCAGGCAAGAACATCGGATTTAAAAGAAATATTTGAAGTCAGAACCTTTAAAGAATTGCTGTTTGTGTTAGAGGACAAGTCCAGCCTTACAAAAGAAGGAAAAACAGTGGATGAAATGGCTCGTATGCTTGCAAAACAGATTTCTGACAGCTCTCTGTTGCAGTTTTTACAGGAACGCCATCAGGGGGAAACCCCATTTTATTTTCGTATAGAGTGTAAAAATAAGATGGATTTAAAGCAAAAGAGTGTATTTACAAAGAAACTGGGAAGTTATCTACAGGAACAAAGTGAAAATCAGTTGATTAATAGCACCTCGCATTATGAAGTGGAGCTTCGATTGATTGAGAATAAATCAGGAAATTTCAATTTTTTAATAAAGTTATTTACCTTGAAGGACAGTCGTTTTTCTTACCGAAGAGAGGCGTTGTCCAGCAGTATTCAGCCAGTCAATGCGGCACTTGTGATGCACTTGGCAAAAGAGTATTTATCAGAAAATGCACAGGTATTAGATCCATTTTGCGGGGTAGGTACCATGCTAATTGAACGAAACCGTTTCCTTCCTACGGGAGATATGTATGGTATTGATTTGTTTGGTAAGGGAATTGAGGCTGCCAGAAGAAATACAGAATTAGCAGGATTACGCATCAATTATATTAATCGTGACTTTTTTGATTTTAAGCATGCCTATTTATTCGACGAAGTGATTTCAAATATGCCAAGAGCAATTGGACAAAAAACAAAGACAGATATTACATTGCTGTATAAAAAATTCTGGACAAAAATCAAAGAACATATTGGCAAAGGCTCCATACTTGTGTTATATTGTTACGATAGAGAAATTTTGAAGGCAACGATTCCAACACAATTTTTTACAATAAAAGAGGAATTTGAAATTTCTAAAAAAGAGGATGCGTATTGTTACGTTATATCCTATGGGAAAAACTAGATAGAAGGAAGGTTCGAATCATGGATTACAATTCAGAACAGGAGAAGAAAGCACACCGCTTTATGATTGTGTTTATGATACTTGTGATTTTTGTATTTCTTGGTGTTACTGCCTGGAATAATGCGAACAAGGAATCAAACACACAAAAGGGAGAACAGCCAACTCCAACAGTAGAGACAACAGTAGAACCAGAAGCATAAAAAATGGAATGTATTTACATCTTCAGGTGTAAGTACATTCCATTTTGACATTATTATAAAATAAGCCCTAATGCTCCGTAAGAAACAATATCCATAATGATGGCTGCTAAAAGTATTCCGATAAAAATGGCAACCGATGCCTTTTTAATATCAAATTCCAGTAAAGATGCGATAAGAGCACCTGTCCATGCACCTGTTCCAGGAAGCGGTATTCCTACAAATAATAGCAGGAAGAGAAATTCTCCTTTTTCCACACCATCCGATTTTTTTGATGCACGATCTTCCAGTTTATGAACCAATCCCGATAAAATATTATGTTTCTTCATAAATTCAAATATCTTTTTAATAAACAAAAGAATAAAAGGAATTGGAATTAAGTTTCCGAGTATACATATGATATTTGCCTGCACCAATGGAATGTTTAAAGCAGAAGCAGCTATCAATCCACCACGTAACTCAATCAGTGGTAACATGGAAACAAAAAACACAAAGAGTTCTTTGGGTAAAAAATTTCCGAGACTGGCATTGTACCAATCTATCAGAGCCTGTTGCATAAAGTAACCTCCAGTTTTTTATGAGAGTTTCAAAAGATAACATAGTATTGCACTTTTAATACTCAAATTATTATATTTTTGTCATCTAGAAAAGAATACCATAGATTGAAAGTATTGACAAGAAAAAAGTTCCGTCGATAGCTGAATTTTTTCGTTACTTTGTATATTTGATAGGTTTCGCTGATTCTCTTTAAATGCGAACATAGTTTGAGGCATGACTATCGCCATGCCTCATATACTCTAAAATTTTCAGCTACTATTTTTCTACAACTGCTAGGAATGCATCCACAGAAGGGTATGTAGTATTTTGATAAACAATACAGGTTAAGTTATCACAGCCGAAAAGTGCCGAGTTACCACAAGAGGTAATCGGAGATGAAATCGTAAGCTTTTTCAAACTCTTGCAGTTAGAAAACAAAGAGGGGGAAAGCTCTGTGATACCTGCTGGTAATACGATTTCTTCTATGCCGCTTAGGCAAAAGGCACTTGAGCCAAGACTGGTTACCCCTGCTGGAAGCGTAAGAGCCTTTAGACTTTTACAATTCATAAATGTGGTATCTTGTATGGCTGTGATACCGCTAGGAATGGTTATATCTGTTAAACTTTCACAGCCTTCAAATGTTCCGTAACCAAGGGTTTTAAGATTGGCAGGAAGTGTAACGGTTGGTAAAGAAGAACAGTTTCGAAACGTATGTACCCAAAATTCTTTAATGCTATCTGGGAGCGTTACACTTGTAAGGTTTTTGCAGTCACCAAATGCCATATCTTCGATACGATTTGGTCCATCTTTTACTACCACTGTTTTTAAGTTATCACATTCTGCGGCAATATAGGCGGAAACCTTCTCTAAAGTGGAAGGAAGTACTAAACTGCTAATACCAGAAGCGCGAAAAGCACCATGTCCGATAGAAGTGACACTTTCTGGAATAGTAATATCTGTAAGGTTCTTGCAGTTATAAAATGCTTGATCGCCGATTGTTGTTACGGTATCTTCCAGTACAACCTTGGTTAAGTTTTGACAGCCTTCAAATGCCCCTGCTCCAATGGCAGTGATGCCTTTTGGAATGGTAGAGCTTTGACAACCCATAATTAAAGTATTGCTGGCTGTTTCAATGATAGCATTACAGTTATCTCTGCTGTCATATTTAGGATTGTCAGCCGCTACGGTTATGCTGGATAGCTTAGGACAGTCAGCAAATATTCCATCCTTTATATTTGTCAGATTTGCAGAAATGCGGATAGATTCAATCTGTGAGCAGTTAGCAAATGCAGATGACCCAAGTGAAGTCAGGTTGTTTGGTAAGGTTACGTTAGTAAAACTTCTACAATAAGAAAAAGCATTAGAACCAATGCTCGTGCAAGCACTAGGAAGGGTTATATTACCCAGTTTTTGGCAAGCATTAAAGGCACTTGGTCCAATTTCGGTCACAGTATCAGGGAATGAAATATCTGGTAAAGAAGTACAAGTGTCAAAGGTGTAAGGTTTTATTTTCGATAATTTGCTAGGAAGCGTAATATGTTTAAGGCTTTTACAAAGCTGGAATGTATAGCCTCCTAAATCTGTAACTGTATCAGGAAGAACAATTTCTTCTAGGGCAGTTTGGGTAAAGGCACTTTGTCCAATTGTTTTTACACCTGGTTCAATCGTTACATTTTTTAAAGCACTACATTCCGCAAATGCCATTTCTCCAATAGACTGTACACTGGAAGGAATGGTAACTTGTTCTAATTTCTGAGACATATTGGCTACATTGTCAGGAATAGCTTCAAGATGCTTCGGAAATGTTAGGCTGGTTAAGTTTGGACACCGGGAGAATGCACTTTTCCCAATGGAAGTGATGTTGTCAGGAATAGTGATTGTCTCAAAGAGAATACCCTGAAAGCTACTTGGTCCTAAAGCAGTAACCGTGTCTGGTATCGTTGTTGTGTAACAGCCGATAATCAAAGTATTGCTGGCAGTTTCAATCAAAGCATTGCAATTATCACGGCTGTCATAGTATGGGTTTTCAGGTGATACCGTTAATTTGGTTAACGTAGGAGTACCAAAGGCTCTGGTGCCAATCTGTGTTACATTTGAAGGAATGGTTACAGAGGTAAGTCTGGTATTACAAAAAGCATCCTCTCCAATTATTTTTGTAGATTGTGGTAGTTGTATCTCCCTTAGAGAGGAGTCATAAATAAATGCCCATGTACCAATGTTTTCTACACCTTCTGAAATAACAATTTCCTCTACACTACTACAGAAAGAAAATGCCTTATAAGGTATCTTTTTTAAGGTAGAAGGAATCACGATTTTTTTCACACGAGTACAATCTGAAAATACTTCGGTTCCCAATTCTGTCAAGCCCTCTGGAAGTATAATTTCCTCTAGATTTGAACAATCATAAAAAGCATAATTTCCAATTTTCTTTAAGGTTGATGGAAATTCCACCCAGTGAAGAGAACTATTATTAGCAAAAAGGTGTGCATCAATTTCTGTGACACCTTCAGGAATTTTCATATAGGTAGCTTCCTCTTTATTATTGATTCCTGTTACACAGGTTCCGTCCTCGCTGAAAGTGAGAGAGGCTTCGATGGTTGGTGCGGGTGTGTCCTGTGGCCATTCTTCGAAAGAACCGGTCGTTGCGGTGGCTTGCGGTGTTTCGGTTGGTTCTGAAGTGATGGTTGGTTGAAGAGAAGCCGCTGGTGGTGTAGTAAGCTCTGGAGTTTGCGTAGTATTTAGTGGAGTACTGCTCACATTTGGGCTAGTAGTTACCACAGGTGTTGCAGAGCTTGCTGGAATCGTAGGCTCCCCTAGAAAAGGAGTGTCACTTGGTGTTGGTTGCGGAGTCGTCACTGCAGTTGGTACAGGTAGTTCTGTTGGTCGAGCTGTAGAAGTTGGAGTGACGGTTACGGTTGGTTTTTTCGTTGCCACAACAGTTGCCTTTTTTACTTTGATCGTACAAGTAAGCGTTTTTTTGGTACTTTTCTTTTTGAATTTATACCAAACAGTAGCTTTTAGTTTTGTAGTTCCAACTTTAACCCCCTTAATTTTTGCATTGTACTTGCCACTTTTTTTGACTGTGGCAATTTTTTTGTTGGTAACTTTGTAGCTTGTTTTGGTGAGTTTATTACCATTGGCGTTCAGTTTTAGTGTAACGGTTTTACCAACGGTAACCTCTTGTGTCTTTTTTAGAGATGGTACACGGACTTTTGCCTGTGTTTCTGTGGCTGGCATACCAGACATTGCCAAGGACACTGTCAAGATGCCTGCTAAAAGTTTTTTTGTTCTCATACGGATTAATCCCCCTTTTGTACAAGTATGTTTCTCAACCCCCATAGTGTAAAAAATAGTAACAGTTCAGCCGAGGACAACAATCATTTTTGCCTGGCTGAACTGTTACAAAAAATAAAGTCTGTTGAGAATACATGATTTTCGTTCCTTATTTATTATACCTGATTACTTTTGCGTGGACAAGTTATTACGATAGGGGGAGTAGTTAATTTGTGTGTTTTGACAATTTATAAATGTTTACGGATAAATTGTCATTATTTTTTGAGGGGTTCGGTACTATCTGATATTAATTCGGCTAATGGAAGCAATGCTTCATATTTATAATGTAATCGTTCCAGTTGTTTTTTCATATTTTCTAAGTTCCATTCTTTACCTTTAAAATACTTATATTTAGCACCATTTTTTATCCATTTGAGTCTTAAAAATTTTCTTGCAACTTCGTAGGGAATAACATCTTCATCATCCATTAATGCAATTTCAGGTGCTATTTTTTTCAAGATATTTATGTCATTATTACAATATTCTTGTAATACATCTTCTTTATACATATCTTCATCGCATCCAAATTCTGTACCACAACATTCGCAAATGTCCCCTTCTCCATATTCATATCCTTTTTCGAAGCTTTCATCAAAATCCCAGCCACAAACACTACACCACATGAAATTCCTCCTTTTTAATGTGCAATATGCTTTAGTGCATAATTAAGAGCTGCTTTGGACCTGTTTTTAGGCGGCTATGCTTTTTACATAGTTGTTATAATTAGGCAGATAATACATGATAACATCCTTTTTATGTTCTGTCCATGCTTGTTGTTTTAAGGGTGAGATGTCCTTTTATTAAAAAAGTTTTAAATAAAATTGAAAGGAAAATTTAAAAATTGACTTTGTTTTTAAAGACAGATATAATTGAAGATGAGTTTATAAAATAATATGGAAAGTGAGAAGGGAAAAAATGAAGAAAAGATATAGAATAATTGCGGCAGTGGTAGCAACGATTTTGCTATATATAGGCTCAAGAACATATTTTAACTATAAATTAAAGGCTTATGATAGGGATACTGCATTGCTGTATCAAACGCAGTATATTGCCAATGCCTTGCGTCTTGAAGAAGAATTACATACAAGAGGAGTTGATTTATCCGAGGAGTATTCTTCACTGATAGCTACAAAGGCAAACCAAATATTAAAAATAGACTTGGATGCAGGGTATGCATTGGATGCAAAGCTTATTGCAGAAATGTGTTACATTGCGGATAGAACAGGCTCAAGAAAAACAGGTGAGTTACAGAAATTGTTAAAAAATTACTATAATAAGGAGCTAAAGCTTTTTCAAGAGTTACCAACCGAAAATGAAGAAGGTGGAATTGAAATTTACGAGAACATTACTATTTATAATGAATTAAAAGGAACACACCTGTTAGATGGATATGATTTAAAAGATGGATTGGTAAGTTGGTTTAACGACAATAAGTCTAAAAAGAATAAAGAAGATGAAATTGGTTCTCTTATTTGGTGTTTATATGAAAATGGACATATAAATGAGTTGGATGAAAAAGTGGTTAAAAAAATATTGAAACAGGAAATTACAGAAGTGAAAAAGGAATACGAGAGTATGGAACAGAATAATATTTCAGCGGTTTTGTGTGCAGATGAGTTGAATGCATATTATACGTTCTATTATGATGACAATCGTTTTGAAAAACAAATACAAAAAATATACGAAAATATCAACAGCAAAGAGAAATTGGAGTATGCTGAAAATGATGCTTCCTTTATTAGTTCCCTGGATGATTGTTTTAAGGCAGTTCCTAAGATAGATGAGAACAACTATATTGTTCGTAATATTAGTGATTTATTGCTAGAAAATTATTATGGAACTTTTAAGGAGAGTTAGTGTCAATGTTAATTTCATTAGATATTTAAGCGAAATATAATCCAATAGGTTTCATCGTATTTGCAACAGTCCGAAAATAGGATACCCTTTTGTTTTTGTACTTGTTGTAACAGATAAGATAATCCATATCCACGTTCCAAAGAAGTAGCAGGAGATTTTGTAGAGTAGCCCTTTTTATAAAATTGTTGTATTTCAGATGTAGTTACATAGTGATCAATCGGATTTCGAATTTCAAATTGTACATGTTCCTTTTCAGAGGATAAATAGATGTAGATATCATCATTTTCGTGACAAGCTTCTATAGCATTTTGGGTTAAGATACATATATAGTCTGACAAATTTGGCTCTGAAACAGTTGAGGTTAAGTGGGTATTAGCAATATTGAATTGCATGTGAATCCCCTTTTTGATACAAGAACAATAAAGTTGATAGAGAGAGGCGGATAAAAGCGGCATATTAATTTGTAACAAAGGGTAGGCTTTTAATGTCTGAGGCATAGTATCTGTGTAAGAAAGTAGTGCTGCTTGAAGGCTTTCGAAGTCTGTATAGAATAAAGCAAGGTTATGTAAAGCCTGCATTCGATTGACATATTCATGTTGATGCGAACGGATATCCGTAATTAATGTTTCGTAAATAGGTAAGTTTTTTTTATAAGAGTTTAGTTCTTTTTGTTGTGTTTTTACAAGTTGGTCATAATATAGGATTGCTATGTTGATCAATATCAGTAATATGATATAGCATATTGCGTATAAAGATTTTGTAGCAATTTGTGATGGAAAGAACTTCCAAAATAAAATAATCCCCAAAATAACAAAAATAGTATTGAAGAAAATTAATTGATAAAGAAGTTTAGCATATATAATGTGGTAGTATAAACGTTTCATTTTAGAAATCTGCATGAAACTAAAACATACAAGGATAGCGCAAAAATTGCCAATAATCTTCATATAAGATAATGTGGGGGATAAATGCAAAATAGAAAGTAAAAATAGCAAGAGAATTTGGGTTAGGGCTATACATCCCCAGGAAAGAAGTAATAAAAGGATGCCATTTAGAACATTGCGTGAACATATATGAATACAATAGATTGTACAAAAAATAAAGCCAATTAAAAAACATAATAATGGCTGGGAAAAGGCAGGGTGTCCAATAATAGATACAAATAATATACAGAAAAAGATATCTATTTTTTGGGGAATAAGAGGCTGTAAAGTAAAAGATTTACATAGCATATAGAAGCAAAAAAATTCCAAAAAACAAGATGTATAGGATAGTAGCAAATCAAATCACTCCGTTTAATTATAAAAGTATATTTTTTAGATTGTTTCGATAGGTGCGTCCAATTGGGATTGAATGGTTGTTAATTTGTACATAATTATTAGTAAAATCATAATTTTCTATGTAATCACTGTTTATAATATATCTTCTATGGCATTGTATAAATTGTGAAGATAAGAAAGAAGACATAGTAGTTAGAGTATAGTCTTTCGTTTCCAATTTGTCAACATTAGTATAAAGAACAAGTAAACGTGATTTTCCTTCTAAATAAAGCACATCGGATAGATTTACTTTATGGTGAATATGCATAGTGTCTTTTAGGACGATGCTATTTTGCAAGATTCCAGTAAAAAGCATATGTTTAATTTGTGTAATAATATCAGTTGCAGAGTAAGGTTTGGTAATGTAGTTATAACAATGGTATTCTGAAAGACCATAGCCCATTTCCTCTGAAATTGAAGTAAGAAATAAAATGGGAGTAGTATAGTATGGTTTCATTGCACGAATTTGTTCGGCCAGTTGAAAGCCACTTCGATCATTGGTATTTTCTGAAAGTTGTATGTCTAATAAAAATAGGGAATAGCTCTGTTTGGAATGCATTAGTAGAAAAGTTGCCTCTTCGAAGGAACGGGCAGTATCGATGTTCCAATTAGGGTAGGCTTTGCACAGAGTTTGTTTTAAGGTGGAACATTGTATTTTATCATCTTCTACAATTAATATATCTGACAAAGTGAAAATCCTCGCTTTCTATAAGATTTCTTAACTTAGTAGTTACTTTCTATGGTCAATTCAAAATAACGTGTGTATCTTTTCTGTTTTATTTTCAATGACTCAAATTCCAATAAAAATTATAGCAGCCTTAAAAGAATACTTCAAATATATCTGCATGTCGTTCAGTGCAAAAACTGCGCAGTTCAATGCAAGTTTGTGTAATCGACTTGATTCGACATAAATCTATTTGATATAACAGTAAGGTAAGGAGCGTGAGGGTGCCGAATGTTTCAAAAAATAGATCAATGGTTAGAAGTTTGGATTGAAAAAATCATTTTGTGGATTAGTAATGCATCTCCTGTGACGGAAAAGCAATTGCTAATAAGAAAGTTTGCATTGCAAAGTATTGTTAATGAGGTTTTGAAATTGGCAGTACTTGCAATAATTTTTTTTATGCTTGGGGAATTGACTCTATATGTTTGCTGTGTTGCCACGTTAACTTCAACCAGATGCTTTATGGGAGGCATGCATCGTAAAACGATGCTAGGGTGCTTTTTGCAATCACTTATAATCTTTATGGCGGTGATACAGATGGAAAAGCACTTTTACATTTATCCATATCATAGCATGGTTTATATTGGTAGCTTATTTGTTATTTGGAAATGTTCACCGATCATTTCTAAAACACGTATGCAATATAGTGATGTTTCAAAAATGAAATTTCGTGCAAAGGCAATAAGTTCAATATTATGTATTGCGTGTATTATAGAATTTATGTCTAATGATATAAAAAATTGTGTGATTTGGATGGTATTATTTCAATCCATGGAAACATTTGTAGTATATGCCATAAAAGAATGCAAGGAAAGGAGGAAGTGTTCATGAAGAATATGTTAAAACAATATGTAGGAAAAGCATTAGAGAATGTAGCCTCAGACATTTCGTTGGAAAGAGGATGCGTATTATTTTGGGGTGAAGTAGAAGTGCCTCAGTGTTTACGCAAAGAACTGGAAGATAAACAGGAACAAGAATAACTAAAACACAATCCCGAAAGAGTTAACAGCGCATTTCGGGATTGCAATCAAAAACACTTGATAAATCAAGTTACCCAATTATAGCATATATTAGGTAAGTGTCAAGTGAGAGGAAAGCTTTAAATATGATAAAAGGTGCTTGACACCAGGGGATTAAACACTTTTTTACAAAGCGAGATTCGTTAGTGACAACTCTGGTTATGATGGCAGCTATTTCATCAGCTAATTATTGTAGGTGTATGTGGTATCAGCTGAAAGCACCAGAGGGTCTGGATGAGTTTGTAAATAGAAAAAAGCAGGAGCAGAACAATTATTAAAAAATTATAGAGCTGATTTATCGGATTATTTAAAAATTTATGAAAGAGGTGTATTTAATAAAGTGGACAGAAACAAAAGGTGGAAAGAAGAAAAAATAATAGTAAACATATTTAAAATTTTAAAACATAGGAAAATCATTGCTTTATTGTTTATTATTAGTATAATCTTTAGTGATGTTAATGTCGTGAAAGCGGATAGTGATGGTAATTTATGTGAAGTAGGAGTTTTGGTTGTGGGAGATTATTCAGATTGGGATGACTTGGGTAATTTAAATGCGCCAATTCAGATAAAAAAGGATGTGGAATCTGCATTTAAAAAAGGAAATGCTAAGGGGTGGTCTATAGGAGTAGCAAAACAAAATAAGGATGTAAAAATTAATATGTTTAAGGGAAAATCATTAGGAGGCAAAGATAATGAATTTGCTGATAATGTTGATTTACTATTTTGGTCGGGGCATGGATTGAAACCAAATTGCCATGGTGCTTCGGATTACTCTTTAGCATTGGATTATAGTGGTGGAAAAAAATATGCAAAACAATCAGAGATGTATCTCGGAAATAAGGATTTAGAATGGTTTGTCACTTTTACATGCAATTTTTTAAAAGGTGGTCTTGATGATGTAGGGCATTTAGCCAAAGGAATACATTGTGTATGTGGGTATCAAACCGGTGTAATACTTGTATCAAACATGGGAAAGACAATGTCAAACAAATTGAAAAAAGGTATTTCAGTTAAAGAGGCATTTTTTGCTACCGCGGATGAAACGCAACCGTGGAATGATTTTTCAACCCGGAAAGCGGCGGTGTTTACAACAACTTCATGTGCAGCAGATCGTATATGGGGATATGGAAAGCAAGCCTCAGATCCGAAGAGTTATTCTCAAGATTCTTCGGATTACATTATATATCAATATAAATATTAGGAGGATGAAGATGATAAAGCTGATAAAAAAGGATAAGAAAAAGATGAGGTTGGGATTTGTGCTAATGATGGGAATGATAACTATATTTGGAGTTGGTTGTTTCAAACAAAATCAAGAAGAACAACATACAGAAAAGGTTGTTTTAAATAAGCTAGGAATTAGTGCATCTGGTGAAACAGTATCAAATGTTCAAATCCCAAAAGGTGAAGAAGATGTGTTTGAAACCAATTCGTCTATTTATAAAGTTAATTCTCGAGAATATGGTAGTGAAGATGTAAAGAAAATTGTAAAAAACTTAGGAACTTCTATCAAAAAAGTAGATGAAACAGATAATTTATCTGTGCAGTATGATTTAACAGATGGGGCTTATTTATCTTATTTCAAAGAATCGGGTGGTATGGTTTATGTATCTAATAACGATATTGTTGAAGGCGTAAAAGGAACTAATTTTGATGAAGCGAAATGCAAGAGAGTTGCAGAAGATTTTATTAAAAGTTCAAATATTATAGATTATTCAGAACTTGAATTTAAAAATGCTAATGTAGCAGAGAGTGTTGAAACAAGTGAGGGGGTTCAAGCACTTTCGTATGAATTATGTTATATGAAGAAAAGTCCGCAAAATATTGAATTTTATGGGGTTGGACCAGGAATTAAAATTAAGATTGCAGCTGATTATTCAGTAGATAGTTTTACTTCGATTGATAAGGAAATTGTAAAAGACATTGGAAAATATGAAACGATTGATAAAAAAACTGCTGTAGAGAAAATATGCAAGGGAAAAGAAGTTCAAATCGATGGGAGTTCAGAGGGTGAAAAGTTGGATGTATCAATAGATGAGGTTAATTTGTGCCTGTATAGTGACCCGATAAGCCTTGAGCAAAATTATTATGCACCATATTATGTACTGGAAGGTGTAGATGAAAATAAAAATGATATAACAATTGTTGTGCCTGCTGTGGAGGATGAAAATATTACATACAAATAAGTAAACAACAAATATGCAAGTGTTAAATGGAACACTTACAAGAATATTTGATAATAAAAATGCAAGTATTAAGCATTTACAAGCGCACTTGCAAAGACGATTGTACTTTCGCAAGATGGTACAATTTGCGCAGAAAGAAAAAGAGAGGGAGAAACTCATTTTATACTAAGATGTTACCATAGATGGTAACATTGAATGAAAAGCGGATATAGAAGAAGTTGATCGGGGGTATTGTGCGATTTGTATGATACATCCGGTCAAATTTGTGTTATCCTGTGAAATTATAGACCAATTTTTAAAAGTGATTCTAAAGTGGTGACAGTACAGAGTATGCAATTTGCACATATTTAGAGGCAACTTCTGTAAAGTAACCTAAAGTGACAGCTTTGTCATTTTGTAGTCATGGTGATGTCACTTGTGTTTGCTATACTATAATTGCAAAGTGGAAGGAAACAGTGAAATATAAATATGTTTTAAAATTTTAGGAATTGGTAATTGCAAATGGGTTGGTGTGACGAACAATCCACTTTTGGTTTTATAGTGTGTTTAATAGAAAGGACAGTTTGGTCAAAATGTTAAGAGAATATAGAAAGATATTGAGCAGAAAAGAATTTAACATATCGTTTATGTTATTGTTTTTTTCTGTTATCGGTGAATTCATATATGGATGTAAAATGTTTCGAAATGTTTCATTATCTGGGGTGATTTCTGCGTATGATGGTACTATTTTGTCAAATAATTTCAACTCACCATTTGGAATATGTTATGGTGTTTTGTTACCGGTTATTGTTAGTTTGATGGGGTCTACTAGTGCTTATGAAGAGAAAAAGCAAAATATATTATCCAGCATATATACTAGAACAAATCGAACAAAATACATTTGGGAACAAGGAGGAGCAGTTTTTTTGGCCTCTTTTTTGGGGGTACTATTTTGCTTGGGGATAAGTTTTTTGCTAGCTAGTATCATGTTGCCAATACAAGGACATAACACAATGTTTATGACAGATTATGCAAAGCTTGTCAGTGCAGATTCGGAGTATATGCTAGATGAATTATATCGATTACATCCATATCTCAATTTGTGTGTATTCATTTTTATGAGAGCCATGTTTGCAGGAGCATTTGCGTTTATGGCGTATGGAATTTCATTTTTTGGAAGATGGGTCAATAAAATAATAATTGTTTTATCTCCAATTTTATGGTTGATTTGCTATCAGATGGCATTTGCAATATTAAAAAGAATTTTTGAAGGTAAGAATCTTCATTTGTGGTTTTCTAGCGATATTCTAAGTATGAATCATTACGGAAAGTTTCAAGTGTTAATAGTATTGTGGCTTATCCTAGTTTTAATTGGAATATTGGGTATGGTCAAAGAAATGCGTCGGGGGGATGTACTGTGAAAAGAATAAAGTATGTACCTTATGTATTACTAGGTGTATTTATAATATTTTTGACAATATTTTACCATCGAGAAGATGATATTTATGCTGTCATAGGTTCGTCCCTTTATTATATGTTAATTTACACACCAATATATCTGTATATTGTAAGCTGTGAAGTAAAAGAAAACTTTTGTGAAATGATAATTCTTCGAAGAGCATCTAAAATAAAAAATACATATCATTACATAAAAAAAATAATCAAAGTTTCCGTTCTATATAGCATTACCTTTAGCATTACTGTTTTGGTTTCATTATGTGTATTAAAACAAATGGATCATATTTTCCCTTTTATTGGGATTGTATTTGTGGCAAATATGGTTGGCTGGAGTTTTATTGGAAGTGTGTATTATCTGGTATTTTCTTTGAAAAATCAAGTGGTGGCATTAATAATTACATGGACATACTGTGTATTTATGGCTCTTTCAAATGGAGTTTTATTTCGCTTAGGAAAATACATATATAATGTTTTTAATGTAATGATGATGAGTGATGGGACTCATTATGAAGAAAAATTACTAAAAATGCTACTTACTGTAATCCTTACATATCTTATTTTTGGAATGATCCTATTATTGCATAAGAAGCATGATGTACTAAGAAAGGAGATTGTATGAGTTATATTTCGATTAAAAATTATAGCAAGAAGCTAAGAGGAAAATATGTTTTGCAAAATATAAACCTTGAGCTTGAAAAAGGAAAAGTATATGGAGTAGAGGGACACAATGGTTGTGGAAAGACTATGCTATTGCGTGCAATTTCTGGTCTGATTACAGCAACAAGTGGTAACGTAATAATTGACGGAAAAGAACTAAAAAGGGATTTTGATTTTCCGTCAAGTATAGGGGTATTGATTGAAAATCCAGAGTTTTGGAAATATAAGACTGGATACGAAGTATTGAAATTATTAGCGGATATTAAGGGGAATATTGGAGAAAAAGAAATCTTGGAAGCGCTAGATCGTGTAGGCCTTAATGATGTGAAGCACGTATTGGTAGGAAAGTATTCATTAGGCATGAAACAAAGATTGGGTATTGCACAGGCAATCATGGAAAAGCCAGAGATTATTTTGTTAGATGAGCCTACCAATGCGTTAGATAAAGCTGGAGTTGAATTATTTCAAGAAATAATTCAGGAAGAGAAGAAAAGAAATGCTTGCATCGTAATGGTTAGTCATAGCGGAGAGATATTACATTCGTTCAGTGATGTTATTATTACGATGGAAAATGGTCAGATAGAAGAGGTGAAATGAAACATTGAGAAAAGTAATTAGAAAGGTACCATATATTAGTATGATGTTAGTGTTATTATATGCTATTTACTTGGGGATTGGTGTGCGTAGCACATGGGAAGATGATACGGATTTTCGGGAGCAATTGACCAGTTATAATATGTTAGTAAGTTCATCTGATACGGAAGAGGATATATCATTTTTGCTACCAGAACAGGTTAATTCTTTTGAAAAATTGTGTAAAAAAGCGGATATTGTTGCGAGGGTTAAAATGAATAGCAAATCAAATAGAACATCCTATACGCAATGCGTATTATCCGAGGTAGAAATTCTTGAAGTGTATCAGGGACAAGTTTCAAGTGAAAATATTTTTGTTTTTGAGCCAAGCTATGTAAAAGAAGACACTATTTATACAGTGGGTTCTTATCTGCCTATGGAAGATGGGAAGGAATATATTATGTTTTTAAGAAAAATTGATTGTGGATTGTATCAGGGGCAGGATGCTATATATCTTCCAACGACAACAGGTTTAAGTAAATATCAGTGTGAGGAAAGAAAAATGACAGGAAATGTCTATCCGTTAAAGGAAGATAGAACTGCTGATTACAAAAAATGTTATAATTTCGATGCCGTTATTATGGATAAACAGTTAAAGGATATGTATCGGGCATACAAGATGAATATACAAACTTTAACACGATCAAGGAAGTCCTCCACCTCTATTGCGCAGAGTAATAAGTGGCAGGTGGGGACTTGCTTGTATCAGGAGGGGGACAAGCCATTTCTGATAGGTTGCGATAGCAGCGAATCGTGTTATGAGCAAGTATCGGAGCGGATTGCGAATATCCGCTTGACTTTCGGGGGATGATAAATGAAGAAAAAAATAGCATATATTTTATCCTTTTATCTTATGTTTTTATTTTACAAGCTCTATAGTGTAGATCAAACATCATTACATAACGGTTATGAATATTTCATAAATATTTTTGGAATGCTTGATTTTACAAATCAAAAACAGTTTGTATGGAATGTAATATTTTGGCTAACACCGCAGTTGCCATTAATTCTATTGTTTTCAGATTATTTTGAGAGAAATGTAATTAGCAATTGCTCAGTTTTGGTTTACAGATATTCCTCCAAAAGTCACATAATGACAAGAAATGTGATAGGATTAGTTGTTCAAAGTGTTTTGGTTATGCTGTTGCAGCTTGTTATTACATTAGTGATTGGAGGAATGTATAGGATTCCTATATGGAACATTGACTTAAAATTGTTGCTTGCAGTTGCTAGTTGGATGCTTTATCTGACATTTATAATAATTGTTATTAATATTTTTTCGTTGTTTTGTAATAGTATTTATATTGTGATTGGAATGCTATTAAGTACCTGGCTCCAATTATTTGTAATGAGTGTGAATGATAAACATATATTTCGTTATTTACCAGTAAATGGGGGATTGCAATACATAAAGAATGGGCAGCAATTTGTAGAGAATACTATTTCAGGTAGTGTTTCAATTGGTTGGAGTATCATCATAATCCTGTTAGGTGTGGTGTTAGTTAAGAAAAAAAAGGATTATGTATAAGGATTAAGAGAAATGAAGTCATGTGCAATTTGTACAATCCCTTCTGTCTGACTGAACTGTTACCACATTAAAAAGTAATAGTTCAGTCAGAATCATTCATAAAGTGCCAGAATATATAATATGGCTAAAAATATTCTTCTTGGCTGGACACTTCATTCATGTCGGGCATCTGCCCGATAGAAAGGATTGTACAAATCACACTTAGCCTGCCAGCAGTCATGTGCAATTTGTACAATCCTTTCTGCCTGACTGAATTATTAACCAAATAAGACATTTGGAAAAACTTTTTCTTGACACAATTCAAAACCCTATGTAAAATTAAAAATTAGAAGTGCAAAAGCACAAAATGGAAAAAGACTAAGACGGTGCATTGCGAAAGCAGATAGAATATTATTTTCTTTGCAGAGAGAATGTGTCATGGCTGAAAGCACATTTAAGTTCAGATAATATTTGAATTTCACACCTGAGTTGCATATTTGAAAAATGTATGCTGAGAGTAGCAACAAGAGTAGGATATGACGGTTCATGCACGTTACGCATAAGATAAGATGGCAGTTTGCTAAAGCCAGGGTGGTACCGCGAAAGATTCGTCCCTACAGAAGAGAAACTTTTCTGTAGGGATTTTTTTACGTTATAAGAGTAATTTGTAGCATTTCTACCCAGTTAAACTGTTATTTGAAAAATATGTTTTTTAGAACTTTAACACTATCAGGTAGTGGAGCGGATTGCCAATATCTGCTTGATTTAGGAAGAAACATTTTCACAGAAAGGATGTAAATATGAAAGAAAAATTACAAAGCATTAAGGAAAAAGCATTGTCACAGATTAATGCGGCACAGCATTTGGAAAGTCTAAATGATGTTCGTGTTGCGTTTCTTGGAAAAAAAGGAGAGCTGACAAGTGTACTGAAATCCATGAAAGAGGTTGCTCCAGAGGATCGTCCAAAGGTTGGACAGATGGTAAATGAGGCAAGAGCTGAGATTGAAAAAGTTTTGCTGGATAAGAAAAATGCATTTGAAAAGAAATTGCGTGAAGAAAAAATGAAGGCAGAAACGATAGATGTTACATTACCTGCCAAAAAGCCAATGGTGGGACATCGCCATCCAAATACAGTTGCGTTAGAAGAAGTGGAGCGTATTTTTGTAGGTATGGGTTATGAAGTAGTAGAAGGTCCGGAAGTTGAATATGACTACTACAATTTCGAGGCATTGAATATTCCTGCTAACCATCCAGCAAAAGATGAGCAGGATACTTTCTATATCAATAAAGATATTGTACTTCGTACACAAACATCCTCTACACAGGTACATGAGTTGGAAAAAGGAAAGTTACCAATTCGTATGATCGCACCAGGACGAGTATATCGTTCCGATGAAGTAGATGCAACACACTCTCCAACATTCCATCAGGTAGAAGGATTGGTTGTAGATAAAGATGTAACATTTGCAGACTTAAAAGGAACCTTACAACAATTTGCAAAGGAAATCTTTGGAGAAGATACAAAAGTAAAATTCCGTCCACATCATTTCCCATTTACAGAGCCAAGTGCTGAGATGGATGTATCATGCTTTAAATGTGGAGGAAAAGGATGCCGTTTCTGTAAAGGAGAAGGATGGATTGAAATCCTTGGATGCGGAATGGTACATCCACACGTATTAGAAATGAGTGGCGTAGACCCAGAAGAATATGTAGGATTTGCCTTCGGAGTAGGACTAGAACGAATCGCACTACTAAAATACGAAATCGATGACATGAGACTACTCTACGAAAACGACACAAGATTTTTGAAACAATTTTAGCGTAAGCAGAGCCATGCAGCCATAAGCTTACATATGACTGCATGAGCTGGCTCATAAGCAGGCATATGTAAGATTGTGGATATAGGGCGAAGCCCGTAAAGTGAGATGGAGCGGAGCGAAATCGAGCGTAGCATGGCGAAACCAGCCAAGAATCAAAAAATATTATGAATGATAACCTTAGGAGGGAAATAGAATGAATACACCTTTATCATGGATAAAAGCATATGTACCTGATTTAGATTGCACAACACAGGAATATGTAGATGCAATGACATTATCAGGAACAAAGGTTGAAGGATATACAGAATTAGATAAGAACTTAGAAAAGATTGTAGTAGGAAAGATTTTAAAGATTGAAAAACACCCTGATGCAGATAAATTAATCATTTGTCAGGTGCAAATTGATGAAGCAGGAGAACAGGTTCAGATCGTAACAGGTGCTTCTAACGTAAAAGAGGGAGATAAAGTTCCTGTTGTATTAGACGGTGGACGAGTAGCAGGAAGTGCGCATGATGACAAGCCACATCCAGATGGAATTAAGATTAAAAAAGGAAAACTTCGTGGAGTAGAATCTTTTGGTATGATGTGTTCTATTGATGAATTAGGTTCCAGCACAGATATGTATCCAGATGCAGCACCAGACGGCATTTATATTTTAAGTGACAATCCAGCTTATAAGGATGCACCAATCGGAAGTGATGTTCCTGAATTGCTTGGATTACGTGATGTGGTAGTAGAATATGAAGTAACTTCCAATCGTGTAGACTGCTTTGGTATTCTTGGAATTGCAAGAGAAGCGGCTGCAACATTTGATAAGAAGTTTATCCCACCAGTTGTAAAAGTTACAGAAAATCAGGAAGATACAAAGGACTATATTTCTGTTGATGTGCAAGCTACAGATCTTTGCTCCAGATATGTGGCAAAAGTTGTGAAAAACATTAAAATTGCACCATCTCCTGAATGGATGCAGAGAAGATTGGCAGCAGTAGGTATTCGTCCAATCAATAACATTGTAGATATTACAAATTATGTAATGGAAGAATATGCACAGCCAATGCATGCATATGATTTAGATACCATTGCAGGGAAAAAGATTGTAGTAAAACGTGCGGAAAATGGAGATAAATTTACTACTTTAGATGGACAGGAAAGAGAATTAGACAATTCTATCTTAACAATCTGTGATGGAGAGAAAGCAATTGGTATTGCTGGTATCATGGGTGGAGAAAATTCCATGATTACAGACAATGTAGGCACTATGTTGTTTGAAGCAGCATGTTTTGATGGAACCAATATTCGTTTATCTGGAAAGAAACTTGGTATGCGTACAGATGCACAGGCTAAGTTTGAAAAAGGATTAGATCCAAACAATGCAAAAGAAGCACTAGACAGAGCTTGCCAGTTGATTACAGAGCTTGGTGCAGGTGAAGTGGTTGGCAGATATGTAGATGTATATCCAGAAGTAAGACAGCCAATCAGAGTAGGTTATAATGTAGAAAAAATCAATAAGCTTCTTGGAACAGATATTGACGAAGAAACTATGATTGGTTATTTTGAAAAAATTGACCTTCCAGTAGATCGAGAAACAAAGGAATTAATCGTTCCAACTTGGAGACAGGATATTAAATGCTTAGCAGACGTTGCAGAGGAAGTAGCTCGTTTCTATGGCTATGCAAATATTCCTACCACACTTCCAAGCGGTTCTGGTACCAGCGGTGGATTATCTTTGAAACTTCGTGTGGAAAATATCGCAAGAAGTGTGGCAGAGCAATTTGGTTTCTGTGAGGCAATGACATACTCCTTTGAAAGTCCAAAAGTATTTGATAAATTAAAGATTGCAGAGGATGATGTACTTCGCAATACGGTTATGATTACCAATCCTTTGGGCGAGGATTATAGCATGATGCGTACACTCCCATTAAATGGAATGCTTACTTCTCTTGCAACAAACTATAATCGTAGAAATAAAAATGTACGTTTATACGAAATTGCCAATGTATATATTCCAAAGGCACTTCCAGTAACAGAACTTCCAGATGAAAGAACACAGCTTACTTTAGGAATGTTTGGAGAAGGAGACTTCTTTGACTTAAAAGGTGTGGTAGAAGAAGTAGTAGAAGCAATTGGATTAAAGAAATTAAAGACCTATGATCCAAAGGCTGGAAAGAATTTCTTGCATCCAGGAAGACAGGCAAACATCATGTACGGTGACGTAGTATTAGGTTACATGGGTGAAGTACATCCAGATGTAGCAGATACCTATGGAATTGGTGAAAAAGCCTATGTAGCAGTTATTGATATGCCTACAGTTATGGAACTTGCTGATTTCTCTGTTAAATATACAGGTATCGCAAAATATCCTGCGGTAAGTCGTGACCTTAGTATGGTTATGAAAAAAGAAATCTTAGTTGGTCAAGTGGAAGAAATTATTCGCAAAAAGGGTGGCAAATTATTGGAAAGCTGTACTTTATTTGATGTATATGAAGGAAATCAGATTGCAGATGGTTACAAGTCTGTAGCATATTCTATTTCGTTCCGCGCAACAGACCATACATTAGAGGAAAAAGAAATCACGATTTTGATGGATAAGATTATTAAAGGTTTGGAAGATATAGGAATTGAGCTTAGAAAATAGGCTTAGAAAGGCGGAAAAAGCTGTATGAGGGGAAAAACGCAGAAGCGGTGTGGAAAGATAATAGCCAGAGTAGCGTTTGTTGTATATCTTATGGTGTTGACATATTTTCTGTTTTTTAGTGAAAGGTATGGGCGCGCAGGCGCCCAAATCTATCGCTATAATTTGGTCCCTTTTCGGGAAATCAGACGCTATATTCAATATAGACACTTGTTTGGTTGGGAATATTTTGTAGTAAATATTTATGGAAATATACTGGCATTTGTGCCGTTCGGTTTTTTCTTACCTATTGTAAGTAAAAGCAATCGAAGTTTTTGGACTGTTACACTTTATGGTTTTGAGTTTACGTTGGGAATTGAGTTGGTACAACTTTCATTTCAGGTGGGAACATTTGATGTGGATGATATCATAATGAATACGCTGGGAGCAATACTGGGGTATATCTTGTTTGCATTATTCAAAAAAAAGCTAAAGAAATTTATGTGAGAAACGAAGAAAAATCTTAGTTAGTTGCATAGAAAAAGTTTTTAGGGGCAGGAATAACCATGGATGAAAGGAGAGAGAAAGAAACCATATGAAAACGTTTGTATCGAAGGATCGTACAGGGGTGCATAATCGAGGATCCAGTTATATAGAGATTGATAAGCATAAATCAGTTCCAGGCTTTATTTCTATTATGATTGGGGTAGCGGTGTTTGTACTTCTTATGGTCTTATTTTTGTTATCCTATCTGGAGCATGGAAAAGCAGGCATATGGCTCGGACTGATAGGAATTATGCTGGTGTTTCTGGCAATAACGGGAATTATATTTGCTATTTCAGGATTAAGTGATTCGGAAGCAAAAAAAGGTAGACCGATTGCGGGAGCAGTGCTAAATGCAGTAATGCTCAGTGTGTTACTTGTTCTATATATCGTTGGGGTATAGCAAAATAGAAAGTGAGATTTTTTTATGATGGGTTAAGAATTAAGAAAAATATGTCGAAATAAAACAAAATGGAATTAAATGCTTATTTGGGCAAAAAATTCGAGGAAACTGATATACCTGTTCTATAGACAACAGGTAGGGGTGAAATACACAGGATGAGGGTTGGCTACATAGGATAATCTATGGAGGTAATAAAGGAACTGTTCAAGATGACCAAACTGTAAGGGAATGAGAAGACGATGTGTTTTTCAAAGCAGAGAGGGAAGAAGAATAGTGACAGAAGGATTGCTTGCGTATGACACGTTTGAGAACAGAATGGAGGGGTCTTTCATGACAGAAATTAGTAAGGAAGAGTTTAAGCAGAGTGTGGTAGACAATTTAAAGATGTTGTTCCGCAGATCTGTGGAGGATGCAGATCAACAACAGTTATTCCAGGCGGTTGCCTATGCTACAAAAGATATTGTGGTAGATCAATGGATGGCGTCCCACAAAGAATTTGAAAAGCAGGATAAAAAAATCGTATATTATTTATCGATGGAATTCTTAATGGGTCGTGCTCTTGGTAATATTATTATCAATTTAAAGGGTAATCAGGCAATCAAAGAAGCTATTGAGGAATTAGGACTGGACTTGGATGTAATTGAAGATCAGGAACCAGATGCTGCACTTGGTAACGGAGGTTTGGGACGTTTAGCTGCTTGCTTCCTTGATTCCTTGGCAACTTTGGGATATCCAGCATATGGATGTGGTATTCGTTATAAGTATGGTATGTTTAAGCAGAAGATTGAAAATGGTTTCCAGATTGAGACACCAGATGACTGGTTGAAGAATGGAAATCCATTTGAAATGAAGAGAGCAGAGTATGCGGTAGAAGTTAAGTTTGGTGGTTATGTAAACGTAAAGAAAGATGAAAATGGCAGAGAGCATTATGTGCAGGAGAATTACCAGTCCGTTCGTGCGGTGCCATATGATTTACCAATTGTTGGTTACAACAACAATGTAGTAAACACACTTCGTATCTGGGATGCAGAAGCCATTGATACATTCAGCCTTGATTCTTTTGATAAGGGAGATTATCAGAAGGCAGTAGAGCAGCAGAATTTGGCAAGAACCATCTGCGAGGTATTGTATCCAAATGATAACCATTATGCAGGTAAGGAATTACGTTTAAAACAACAATATTTCTTTGTATCAGCAAGTATCCAGAGAGCAGTTACAAAATATATGCAATTTCATGATGATATTCACAAGCTTCATGAGAAGGTTTGTTTCCAGTTAAATGATACACATCCAACTGTTACAGTAGCGGAATTGATGCGTATTCTTTTGGATGATTATAATTTAGAGTGGGATGAAGCATGGGAGATTACAAACAAGACTTGTGCGTATACAAACCATACGATTATGTCTGAGGCATTGGAAAAATGGCCATTGGAATTATTCTCAAGATTACTTCCTCGTATTTATCAGATTGTGGAAGAGATTAACAAGAGATTTATTTTACAGATTCAGGAAAGATATCCTGGTGATTATGAAAAAGTTAAGAGCATGGCAATTATTTATGATGGACAGGTTAAAATGGCACATCTTGCTATTGCAGCTAGCTTTTCTGTCAATGGTGTTGCCAGATTGCATACAGAGATTCTTAAGAATCAGGAATTAAAAGATTTCTATCAGATGATGCCAGAGAAATTTAACAATAAGACAAATGGTATTACACAAAGACGTTTCTTGTTACATGGAAATCCACTGTTAGCGAACTGGGTAACAAGTAAGATTGGAGATGATTGGATTACTAATCTTGCTCATATCAAGGAACTTGCTGTATATGCGGATGATGAAAAGTGCCAAAAAGAATTTATGCAGATTAAATATCAGAACAAAGTTCGTTTGGCAAAATACATTAAGGAACACAATAATGTAGAAGTAGATCCACGTTCTATTTTTGATGTACAAGTAAAACGTTTACATGAGTATAAGAGACAGTTATTGAATATCTTGCATATTATGCATTTGTATAACGAATTGAAGAAAAATCCAGATATGGATTTCTATCCAAGAACATTTATTTTTGGTGCGAAGGCATCGGCAGGGTATCGTAGAGCAAAGGCAATCATTAAGCTGATCAATAGTGTTGGAGATGTAATCAACAATGATGCTTCTATTGATGGAAAGATTAAAGTTGTATTTATTGAAGATTATAAAGTATCTAATGCAGAATGGATTTTTGCGGCTGCTGATGTATCAGAACAAATTTCTACAGCCAGCAAGGAGGCATCTGGAACTGGTAATATGAAATTTATGTTAAATGGTGCTTTGACACTTGGAACAATGGATGGAGCCAATGTAGAGATTGTTGAGGAAGTAGGAGCAGAAAATGCATTTATCTTTGGTTTAAGTTCAGATGAAGTGATTGCTTATGAACACAACGATCAATACAATCCAAAGGACATTTATAATACAGATCAGGATATTCGTACTGTATTGACACAGCTTATCAACGGAACCTATTCTAAGGACAATCCAGAATTATTCCGTGAAATTTACAATTCCTTATTGGAACGAAATGGCGGAGAGAGAGCAGATCAGTACTTTATTTTAAAGGATTTCCGTTCTTACGAAGAAGCGCAGAAAAAGGTAGAAAAAGCCTACCGTGATCAGGCAGGGTGGGCAAAATCTGCTATGTTGAATACTGCTAACTGTGGAAAATTCTCATCTGACCGTACGATTGAGGAATATGCAAAGGAAATTTGGCATTTAGATAAAGTTAAAGTTGAGTTATAAGGGGTATCATAAGCTTAGTGCAAGGAGCTGCAGTTTATTGCGGCTCTTTTCACTACATATTTTCTTTTACATATTATTTTACGAAGGGGGATACGATTATGGAAAGTAGAGAAAAAAATATGGGAAAGAACAAAATGATAGGAAAATTGTTGGCACCACTTATTTGTACAGTGGCGTTGATGATTATTATTCAACTAGTTGTATTGCAATTGCTGAGTAAAGGAGTTTTGAATACAGTTGGTGCTTTGCTCATATTAGTTGCAGTTACGGTTTTGTGTTTTGGTGCAATAGTGTTAGTAGCAAAATTTGTATTTGACCAGATACGATTTCTGGTATCGGGAGAAGGGATGAATTCCAAATTCTCGCAAAAAGCAAAGAAAATGTCAGAGCGTGAGGATAATTTAGGAGAATTGATGCGCACGATTCAATCAGGAGTGACGAATATCGGAAGTATTTTAAAGGGGATTAAAAATGCATCAGAGGATTTAGGTGAAGTTTCTGGAAAATTCCAAGAATTATTTGACACAATGACGCAGTCCTTAGGAGATACAAAAGGGGCAGTAACTTCGATTGCAGAGAATGCAGTATTGCAGGCAGACAGCGTAGAGGATATGAAGGGAAAAATTGATGCCATCAGTGCTTCCATTGATCGCATTTCTGAAAATGTAGTACAGTTAACAGAGAGTGCAAATGCGGTGGAAGAGTATAATAATTCTGCGGAGCGCATTATTTCAGAATTGGCTAAGATTAGCAAAGAGAGTGGAGAGTCTATTGAAAGTGTAAAGAAACAGACAGATCTTACCAATCAGTCTGCACAGCAGATTCGTACAGCAACAGAAATTATTGCGGGTATATCTGCACAAACGAACCTTTTAGCACTGAATGCCAGTATCGAGGCAGCCAGAGCAGGGGAACATGGAAGCGGATTTGCGGTAGTTGCAGAAGAAATCAGACAACTTGCAGACCAGTCTAAAGAATCTACACAACAGATTAATGCGATTGTAAATGAACTGATTGAAAATTCTGATGTCAGCGTAGAAATAACAGAGCGCGTAACAGAAGCCTTTGAAAAGCAGACAGAGAAGCTTTCTGAAACAGAAGAAATATTTGGAAAGCTGAATCGGGAAATTGGACAGGTGGGAGCTGCAATTGGTGTAATCAATGGAGAAACACAGGATTTGAAATCTCATAAAACTGTGATTGAGGAAGGAATTGTGGCACTTACAGACACATCTCAAGAAAATGCAAAAAATGCAGAGACAACAACAGATAATATGGAACAGTTTGGATCCATTGTAGAAGAGTGTCAGAAATCAACGAAACAGGTGCTTTCTGTATCGGATGAATTAGTAGGATATATTGGAAAATTTCAAGCAGGAACGGTGAAGGAAATAGCAAAATCGTAAAGATATATTTATACTAGCAAATAAACAGGGCTATTGCACCATGAAAAATAGTACAGGATATGGAAGTACCAGATAGGTGGCATTTCTAATATATGCTGGAAATAAATTTTCGGTGCAGTGGTCCTGTTTTCGGTTTATGGAAAATGTAGATGGTAGTATCAGGAAAAAATTCCTTGGAAAACTTACGGGAACAGCTGTTTCAAAAGCATTACAAATTTAGTGAAAAAAGGGAGGGGTTATGTTTGAAAATAAAACCAATGAGACAGACAGATAATGGACAGAACGTTTCAGTTAGAAAAAGAAATAGTATCGTATATGGTATTGGAGTAGTTGTTCTGTGCCTCTTTTTTATATTTCTTGCTATATGGCATTATACAGGTAGTAGTAAGCAAAGTACAGATATAAAGGTAACAGATAAAGGTGTTTATATACCAGAGTTAGAAGTGCAACCAGACAAAGCGGCTAGTATGACAGCTTTTTTTATGTATAATGGAAAAAGTTATTGCCTTTGTGATGATATGTTGTTGGAGAAAACGGCAATTGGAAGTTGCTTAGGAACTGTGTCTGTTAGTATAGATGAATGGAAGGATACTTCAAAGTATATAGATTTTTCTGGAACAGTTTCAGGAAAAGTATATACAGTAAAAGGGATAAGCAAAAAATTTATGCTTTGCCTTGTAGCGAATGATGGAAAGAAACAGGTTTTTATAAATAATAAGGGTATTGCCTTGAATAGTGGTTCAGAAATTTTTGAAAAGTATTTACATATATCAGAGGGAGTAGATTGCGTTACATATGAAACGCAAGAATCTTGGGATGCTGCACAAAGCAATCGAAAAGAATTAAGTTCTTCTAAGGAAGAAAAAAGTATACTTAATCAATTTATAGCAGCATTGAACGATGGGAAATGGATGAGAATGGAGGATATTCCTAAATCAAAAGATGGAAGAACCGATTATGATTTGCAAGAATATCATGTGTATCTAAAGTTAAAAACTGGCGTTACGCTTCATCTTAGACTTTTAGAGGGAGGATATGTAAATCTTGAAGGTTTAAACTGGGTTTGTGTGAAAATAAACAAAGAGGTGTATGATTCTTTTATAAATAACTTTATATAATAGTATAAAAATCTGGGAGCGTTTGTTCTCAGATTTTTTGATTGAGCGGTTGGTTTATTTCATGAAAAAGGGTAAAAAACTGAAATAAAGTATAAAAATCTCCGATATATTAATATAAAGTCTACTATTTATAAAAGAACAAGAAAATCCACTGTCTTTAGGCGGTGGGTACTCTTGCACGAGATGTGGGGTTCAAGCCATATACCTCGTAAGGCACGCAGTGCCGCTTTTATATGAGCAAGTAGCGAAGCGGATTGCGAATATTCTTGACATAGTAAGGGGAACAGGAGGAGAGAAAATGGAGAGGAGAAAAAAATTTACAGCACAGGAGCTGGCTGGATTTTGCAGTCAGGTTACCACTATGCTGAAAAGTGGAATTAGTTTAGAAGAAGGTATGTATATGTTGGCAGAAGAAATGGAAGATGTGCATACAAAAAAAATATTAAAACAGGTAGAGGAAAAATTGAAACAAAACAATAGTTTTCATAGCGCTTTAAAGGAAAGTAAGGCATTTCCAACCTATTTGGTGAATATGGTCCATATTGGGGAGACCAGTGGAAAATTAGAGGATGTCATGCAGGCAATGACAAAATATTATGAAAGAGAAGATGCGATACAAGACAGCATTCGAAACGTAATCGCTTTGCCTCTTATGATGTTTTTTATGATTGCCATTATTCTAGTTGCATTGGTAGGAAAAATACTTCCCATGTTTCAAAGCGTGTTTGCAAATTTGGATGTAGATGTGGCAGTTACCAGTAGTAAACTAATGAATTTAGGAATGTGGGTAGGACGTATCGTTGCAGGAGTGTCTTTTGCTGTGTTGCTGGTTGCATTGGTATTATTCTTATGGTATCAGACAGCAAAGGGGAAAAACGCACTAAAGCGTTTTAGTACAAAGTTCTTTGCAACGAAAAAAACAGCAGACTTATTAGCAACTGGAAGATTTGTTTCCTCTATGTCTGTTATGATTTCTAGTGGAATGGATGAACAGGAAGCTATGAAAATGGCAGGAGATGTGGTAGACCATGAAGGAATACAGAAAAAAATAAAGAATTGTTGCGAAGAAATGGGAGAAAAATCATTGGCAGAGGCACTTAGACAGGAGAGAATTGTGACAGGAATGCAGGGACGAAGAATTGCCATAGCAGATCGAACGGGTATGTTGGAAGAAGTGTTTGCAGACGTAAGCAGACAATATGATGAAAAAATTGCAGACCAGATGGGGCGTTTTTGTACCAAGTTGGAAACTACGTTGGTATTGGGATTATCTGTTGTTGTAGGTGGTGTGTTACTGGCTGTCATGTTCCCATTGGTTAGTATCATTACTTCCATTGGATAATTGGGGGTGTCAATTTGAAAAATTTAAAAGAGGTAGCACACAAAACAGAAAAGGGTTGGAAAAGACAGATTTTATTTCCTATTGTAAGTTTTGTTCTGGTGATAGTCACAGCCCTAGTGGCAGGAAACTATATCAATTATATGACGAATATGCAAAGCATTGAGCTTCTTCGACAATCCGTTCGAAAAGCAGTCGTACAATGTTATGCCATAGAAGGGGCATATCCACCAGACATAGACTATTTGGAAAAAGAATATAGTTTAGAATACAACCATGACAAATATTATATTGATTATGAGGTTTTTGCTTCTAATGTGATGCCAAACGTAGATGTATATGAACGTGAGTAATGTACTCTCGGAGTCTCTTTGTGCCTGATTTTGCAAAATGGTTTTTTGTCAGATATGCACAAATTTATGAGGCGTACGTGGAGCGTACGTTGATTAAATTTGTGTATAGCTGGCGGAAAAACAGTCGCAAAAGTGGGTGCAAGGGAGATTCCGAGAGTACATAGTAGTGAAAAGGAGGACATTTTATGATAAAACGGCGAAATGCATGGATTGCAAATTATGCTGGTATGCTGTCTTTGCTGTGTATGTTTATTGTAGGCTCCCTTGCATTGACAAGCGTGGGAGTATATGTATATAAAAATATTGTAGAAAATAATGCGCAGAACTATCAGCTTCGTGTTTCCTTATCTTATGTAGCTACGAAGGTGCATCAATATGATACCAGTGGACAGATTTCTGTGGAAGAAGAAAATGGAATTCCTATATTGGTATTGCGAGAAAGTCTGGATAGTGGAAATTATCGTACTATGCTATATTGTTATAAGGGAAAAATGCGAGAATTATTTCAAGAGGAAGGGCTTTCTTATTCTTTAGAAGATGGTATGGAAGTGATGGAGCTGGATCAGTTAGAATTAAAGCAGGATGGAAAACAGATTTTTGTAAAAGCAATAGAAAATGGCGAGCAGGAGCAATTAGTTTTAAATATTCGCAGCGAATAAGCAGCCTGTTCTTTGTAGTGAAATGTTACGCATTTGTAAATGAGTAGTGGAAGAAATAAAATGGGAGGATGCAGATGGAAAAGAGGGAAAGACAATCGCAGCTTGCCAAGATGCCCTTATTGGAGCTGGTTATAACCATTGGTATCTTTGCGGTAATCAGTGTGTTTCTGCTAGAGCTGTTTTTAGCAGCAAATTCCCTGCAACAAAAGGCAAGACATACGGGGAAAGCAACGATATTGTCTGAGGATATTGCAGAGAATATAAAAGGGGCAGAGAAAAAAGAAAAGGCCATAGGGGAACTTGGCTTTCAAACAAGATATGGAAAGTGGAATGAAATGAAGGGTGTGTATCCTATTGCGGAAATAAGGAAAGAAAAGCAAGAAGGAGATACGCAAATTTACATAAAATATTGCGATTCTAAATGGAAAGCGACCAAGCAAAAGAGTAGTTACAGCATTCTTCTTGTTCCTGCAAAAACGAAGGTGAAGAATAAAACCATAGATACCTATGAAATATATGTATATCGATTAAAAGATTATGTGTCTATGTTCCACCAAAAGAAAAACGTAGAATTGTTTCATATGCAGTTTTCGGACTATTATGAAAAAATGGAGGATTAGCATGAAAGAGAGAAAAGGATTGCTGTTAAGTGTAGGTACACCATCTATACTATTGGTTTTACTTGTGTTTGTGCTGTCTGTGTTTGCCTTGTTGTCTATTCGCGCATCTGCAAATGAGCAGAAATTAGCAGATAAAACAGCAAAATCCGTAAAAGAATATTATGCGGCAGATGCAAAGGCAGAGTATGCACTGGGCTATATAGACAGTGTGTTAGAAAGTGCAAAGATCTCTAATTTGAAAACGGAACTATTAAACATGAAAAATAGTAACGAAGAGAACTTAAAAGGACTAAAGGATTTAAAAGTCACAATAAAATCTTCTGGTGACTTTCAAGCAAAAAAGACACAAGAGGTAGTGGCAGAGGTAAGTTTTGCATTTCCAGTAAAAGAGAAAGAAACGTTGTGTGTGGCATTACAAGTATTGGCAGATAGGACTTATAAAATAACAGAATGGAAGGTTTCCATGGAAAAATTGGGTGAATATGACTCAAATTATGACGTAGAATTATGGGACGGACAGGTTGATGTAGAGGAGTGATAAAAATGGTGTTTGAAGAAATGCTTTCCAGTGCGGTAAAACAAGAAGCATCGGATATATTTTTGGTAGTTGGGCAACCAGTATCCTTTAAGATAGACGGAGTAATTGAAAAGCAGGAAGAAGAGTCCTTAAAACCAGACCAGGTAAAAGAACTTGTGGATCAAATGTATGAAATGGCACAACGAGATACAAGTAACCGAAGAAATGGGGATGATGACTTTTCTATTTCTCTGGCAAGTGTAGGACGTTTTCGTGTAAATATATTTAAACAGCGAGGAAGTTGGAGTGCAGTTCTTCGAGTAGTAGCATTTGATTTGCCAGACGTTTCTAAAATGGGAATTCCTCAGACCGTACTGGATTTGGGACAAAAAAAGAAGGGCATGATTTTGGTTACGGGGCCTGCGGGAAGTGGAAAAAGTACCACATTGGCATATATTATTGATCAGATTAATCGAACCAGAAATTGTCACATTCTGACCTTGGAAGATCCGATTGAATTTTTGCATACCCATACAAAGAGTATTGTCAGTCAAAGGGAAATTGGAATCGACAGTAGCAATTATACAAGAGCATTGAAGGCAGCCTTGCGTGAAGCACCGGATGTAATTTTAATCGGAGAAATGAGGGATTTGGAAACCATAGAGATTGCCATGACAGCGGCAGAAACGGGACATTTAGTATTATCCAGTCTGCATACAGTTGGTGCGGCAAATACGATAGACCGTATTATTGATGTATTTCCGCCAGAACAGCAACAGCAGATTCGGGTGCAGCTTGCAATGGTGTTACAATCCGTTGTGTCGCAACAATTGTTGCCTAGTAAAAGTGGAAAAATGGTTCCAGCATTTGAAATCATGCATGTAAACACAGCTATTCAAAATTTGATTCGGGATGGAAAAGTGCATCAGATTAGCTCTACCATTGCTACTCGCGCCAGTGAAGGCATGGTAAGCATGGATAAAAGTTTGCTAAATCTCTATCAAAGAGGAGAGATTGATGAATTGACGGTTTTGAGTAGTTGTCTAAATGTTGATGTGATGGAGAGAGAGTTGAAGAATGTAAAATTATAATTTACTCTATATCGTGTATGATAAATGAAAGCGGAAATATCCAAAGTAATTCATGCATAAACATCCCTCCTGATAAAAACGGCTGTATGATTTTGTATGCGATAAAAGTAAATAATGGTGTTAGTCTAATATAGGAGCTAAAAAAATAATCTTAGCAGTAGTTTTCTTATAAAGAATACATTATAATATATACTTGTAGACATGCTTTGTGGGAATAGGTAAAGCTCATAAAGGAACTTTTATTATGTTTACAGTAATTTTATATGTCAGGGAAAAAATCGCAAGCATGAGACAAAAAGGGAGGAAAATAAAGTGCGAAAAAAATGGCTATGTAAAGTATTAGCAGGAACAACAATTGTAGTATCTATCTTTGGACAGATTCCAGGAAGTCCAATTAATGCTGCAAAGAAACTTACGGTATCAGTAAAGAGTATCTCCATGAAGGTAGGAGATAAGAAACTTGTAAAAACAAACAAGAATGCAACATTTACCATCACAGGTAAAAAGGTTGTTTCATTAACGAACAAAAAGAAAAGACAGTGTACAGTTGTGGGGAAAAAAGTGGGAAACTGTACCTTAAAAATCAAAGCAGGAAAAACAGTTAAAACGATAAAAATTAAGATAACAAAGAAAAAGGTAGTAACAACCCCACAGCCTACAAAGCAGCCAGTGAGTACAGAAGTACCAACGGTAGCACCAACACAAACACCAGAGGTTACCTCTGCGGGTGCTGTAACAGATACCAGTGCGGAACCAACCGTTGCTCCAAAGACAATGGAACCAAGTAGCACTCCTTTGATAACAAATACGGAGGTACCAACGGTAGCACCAATACAAACCGTTGAACCAACTGCTACGGTAGCACCAACACAGACACCACAGATCACGAAGCAACCAACCGCAGAACCAACAGTAACACCAGTAATCAGTGCTACACCGATCGTTAGTGCAACACCAGTAGTAACGGGAGAGCCAGATACGATTTTGCCTGATACCACAGAGGTTACTTCGGAGGCAGCAAAGGTTGTCAATCAGTTTGGATATCATTTGTGGGAGAAAAATGAAGATAAGAATATGATGATTTCTCCATATAGTATAGCAGAAGCAATGACGATGCTTGGAAATGCAGCAGAAGGAGAAACAAAGCAAGAAATTTTACAGACCATGGGTATTACAGATTTAGAGCAGTGGAATAAACAAATGCAGGAACTACATAAAGTAGGCACAACAAGCGATGAACAACAATTGCATATTGCAAATAGCGTTTGGAAAAATGATTCGACATATTCCTTTGATAGTGAAATTCAGAAAAACTACATCGAAAAATTAAAAAATTGTTATGCCGCAGAAGAAAAGTCAATGGACTTTACAAATGGAAATCCAAAAGATCAGATTAACCAATGGGTATCCAAAAATACAAATGGAAATATTCCAAGTATTTTAGATGAAGATGTGGACAGTAGTACCTACAGCATATTGGCAAATACTGTTTATTTTGATGCAAAGTGGTGGAATGAATATTTTACATCAATGTTGACAAAAAGAGAGCAGTTTTATGGAAAAGAAAAAACTACGAATGTAGATATGATGGCTTCCGATGGATTTCAATATGTAAAATACCTAAAGAGAGATGGTATTCAAATGGTAGAACTTGATTTTAAGGGAGATCAGTTTGTTATGGATGTATTGTTATCCGCAGATGAAAAGCAAACTACGCAGGAAGCTTTTCAGGCATTAACAGTAGAACAAAAAAATGTATTGTTTGATGGAATTAGTAAATTGAAAACTAGCCGTGTTAAGATGACTATGCCAAAATTTAAGTCCGAGTATAGTGCCAAGCATTTAAAAGAACAGTTGCAGAGTATGGGAATTAAGAAGGTGTTTGCAAAGGATAGTGCAAAACTTCCGGGTATACAGGGAAATAATAAAGAAAATGCTTATGTAGATACGGTATTGCATAAAACGGTTATAGATGTAAAAGAGGATGGTGTCAAAGCTTCCGCCGCAACGGTAGTACCAATCAAAGCGGGCTGTTCTCCAGAACAACCGAAATATATTGAGTATTGTGTAAATCGTCCATTTGTTTATGTCATACGTGATAAAAAGACAAATATGATTTATTTTATGGGTAGTATTGAACAGTTAGATGCTACGAATCTAACCCAATAGAAAAACATTAGATTGGCTTAGACAGGGTTAAAATAAGGATATATTTTAAGTTTTGCTTTTAGAGGTAAAGGCTAGAACTATAGCAACATAAAAAATAGAAACGCTTCTATATAATATGATAGATAGCGTTTCTATTTTTTTCGTATTCTATTTATTCGGCTGTTTCTGCATCTTCTGTTTCCTCTGCATCTGCATCAGGTACTTCGTTATGTACAGCAGTGACAGTAACAACAACCGTTTCAGGGTCTGTAATCAACTTAATATCTGGGTTGGATGCGATGTCCAAATCTTTTACGCAGATGGTATCGCCAACTTTCATTTCCCCTACATCAATCTTAACCTTGTCAACCAATGCCTTTGGTAATGCCTTAAATGCAACCTCAGTAAGACTTTCCTGAAGAACACCCTGTTGTACCTTATCATGATTTAACAAAATGACTTCTGCAACAGAATGTACCATTTCATTGCTTACCAATGCCTGAAAATCAATGCTGTCGATTTTCTTTGTAAGTGGGTTGAAAACAATCTCTTTTACCAATACATCGTAAGGTTTTCCGTCAACTTCCAACATGATCTGACTACCCTTGTTGTCTTTCTTTAAGAAAGTATCCACATCTTTTTGGTTCATCTTAACAGGAATGGATTGTTCGATTTCTCTACCAAACATATTTCCGATGACGTAACCTTCTCTTCTTAGTTTCTTTGCTTTGACATCCATGCTTCTTTTTTCAGCTTTTAAAGTATCCATTTTATCTCTTCCTCCAAAAAATCTGATTTGCTTAGCAGCCTTCAACAAAGAGGTTTTGTTAAGTATTAAGTTTTTGTTTACGTCTGTTAATATAGTCCCATTATTTCAAAATGTCAAGGGGTATTGTCAGAAAAAATGTGTTTTTTGTGTGAATTGTGTGTCATTAACCGGGATGAACGGATACATTGCTTCTGACAAATTATGCGGATTCGATTTCGTAGGTAAATCCGGCATCTGTAATTGTTTTGAGGGTACCTTGGATGCTTTGCCCTCCCTCGGTCAGGTAGCCGGAAGCAAAAATGGAATCCACAATGCTCAGGAGTTTCTTTTCTTCGCCTTTAAAATAAACCTCTCGACCGGCGGCACAACGGATATCTGATTTTGGAACCATAAGTCTGGCAAGGCAGAGAACCTTCAAACAGTATTCTGTGGTCAGACCAGAAGTGTTAGTATCTCCAAGAGGCGTTCCTTTAATAGGCAACAGAAAATTGATTGGAAGAGCTTCTGGCTGAATCTCTCGTAATTCCAAAAGCATATCTACGACATCTTCTTTGCTTTCACCCATACCTACAATGCCACCACTACAAATTTCAAATCCCAGTCGTTGCAGCATATGGATATTGTCTATACGTTGTTCAAAGGTATGTGTAGAGCAAATGTTGTGATAAAAGGAACGGCTGCTGTTTAAGTTATGATTAATACGGTCAAGTCCGGCATCTTTAAGCATTTTTGCTTGCTTTTCGGTTAGAAATCCGATGGAACAGCAAAGATGTGTTCCGTGTTCTTTCATTTTGCGAATGCGGCGTGCCAGTTCCTCAATCTCCTGATCGGTGAATTTCATACCGCTTAAACCAATACAATGTCTTGACAAATGATGTTCATTGACGAAGTCGTTATTATGATATAATTTATTTTCATCGACCCATTTGTATTTTTCAATCTCTGCAGTGGAACGACAGGACTGCGCACAGTAAGCACAATCCTGCGAGCAGTTTCCGCTTCGTGCATTGGTCAGAATGTGGATGCTGACACGATTTCCCTTGTATTTATAACGTAATGCAGATGCACGGTCAATTAACTCTTGAAGCGCATCATCCGGTGTGTTTAAAATTGCAATAGCATCCTCTCTGGAAAGAGTAGGAGCAGTCTTTTTATCATCTATTATATTCATAATAATCCTCATTTCTGCGCATATAGTTTGCACTATAAGATATTTTATCATTTACAATTTCTACTGTAACACAGATAAAAACATATTGTCAACTTCTGATAAAAATAGGTTTACAAATGACATAACAGTTCGTTACTGTTCGATAACAAGCACAATGATGCAAGGTTCTCCGAAAGAAAAAGAGTATTGGGCTACAGAGACTCGTTGGATGTTATGCTCCCTCCAACAATAAAATTGTTGAGATACTAAGAAGTTATTCAGAAATTCAAATGGTGTATATATAAAAGTGATGATAGGATTGCAGAAAGTGAAAGATTGGTGTTAAAATATAATCTAGAATAGATTTCATGCATAATTGTATGATAATCATTGTGTAGAATAGAGGAGATAAGATATGGCAATATTTATCATACCATCTGTCTTTTCAGTGCTTATGATAGTGAGTGGAATTTTAGCATGGAAATGGCCGATGCCTTGGGAGAAAGATAACAGGCAACGCTATTCCTATCCACATTATGAGGGAAAATTAGCACAGAAAGACAAAGATACTTGGGAAATGTCCCAGCATTTTTTTGGAAAAGTACAATTTTTCATGGGGTTGGTCCACATTTTTTTAGAGATACCAGAAGTAATGCTTATGAAAAAATGGTGCGAGAATTGGAAATCAGAAGATGTAACAATTCCCGCACTGTTATGTTTATGTGTACCGCCAATTTTGATGATTTTGCTTGGAAATGGCATTACAACGCTTTGGTTACGCCACTCAAAACTGTTTTAAATAGTTCGCAAGCAAATCAATCACTGTTGCACTTTCTGGTAGAAATGGTTCAAATACACTAAACGCATGTGTAAGTTTTTTATTCTTTTCGAAATCTACCAGTTTGTGTTCTTTTCCTGCATTTTTCAATGCCTTTTCAAAATGAATTGTGTAATTTCTTAAATAATCGTCGTGACTTGTTACCAGCCATGCTGGTGCAAGTGCCTGAATCAGTTCAGGATTTTCTGGATTGACATATTTGCCAAAAGGAGTCTTTTTATAATTTTTCCCATATAAATATTTGGGAAGAAATATGCCGATTTTGTCAAAGTTTGCGGTATAAAACATGCCACTAATTAGTCCAAGGGCATTCACCTGTAAGTCGGATGGCTGCACTCCTGCCGCTTGTGCAATGGTTTGACTGTTTTGGATTGCATTGGTATAAGTAATCAGACAGGCACCCCCACTATCGCCTACCATGTATACATGAGATAGATCGCCCCCATCTTCAACGGCATGTTTTTTTACAAAATCCATTGCGGCAAATACATCCTGAAATTGATCAAAAATCATACAGTCTGGAACAAGTCTATATTCGATACTGTACACAAGAAATCCCTTTTTGCAGAGTAAAGCGCAAAAGTATTTGTTAAACTTTTTGTTTCCAAGGAGAAGACCGCCTCCATGGACGTTGATAATGACTGGTAAGACCTGTCCATCCATCTGTTTCGGACGATAGAGATCCAGCCGATGGGCTTTATCATCAGACGTATACTGTATATTTTCTGTACACGTTACACCATCTGGAAATGTAAATTTACGCTCTCTTTCTACACAGGATTTTTCAAAATCACGCCGTTGTTTATAAAATTGTTTGGTTATTATATTTTTCATTTGTACCCCTCTAATTAAGAAATGCAAGCGAATAAAGCTTGTCGTTTTTATACTACTATGTTTTATTATAGCATTTTCCTTCTATAATAAAAATCAATATTTTTGAGCTAATTTGTGTATTGTTGCACTTTATGGTTACTATTCACAGTAATACTTTATGAATGTTCTTGATTGAATTACTATATTTTGCCAATGAAACTTCTTAACAGTTACATTTTGTCAATATCTCCGCCTACTATGCGAAACAGTTAGAGTTTGCTGGCACACATGCAGGAAGAACCAAAAAACACTGGGATTGACTGGTTGACAAGTCCTTTTTTCAAAAGTAAAATTAGGGGTAGAGCGAATCAGAAGGAGGATAAAATATGAGAATCGGAATTTTAGGATATGGAAATCTTGGTAGAGGAATAGAGTGTGCAATTAAGCAGAATCAAGACATGGAATTAGTTGCAGTATTTACCAGACGTGCACCAGAAAGTGTGTCAATTTTAACAGAGACTGCAACTGTTTGCTCAGTTGCAGATGTAGAGCAGTGGAAGGATAAAATTGATGTTATGATTCTTTGTGGTGGTAGTGCAACAGATTTGCCAGAACAAACACCAAAGTATGCGCAATTGTTTAATGTCGTAGATAGTTTTGACACTCATGCCAGAATTCCAGAACATTTTGAGAATGTAGATGCAGCAGCGAAGAAAAGTGGACATGTTGGAATTATTTCAGTAGGTTGGGACCCAGGAATGTTCTCTTTGAATCGTATGTATGCCAATGCCATTTTGCCAGAAGGATGCGATTACACATTCTGGGGAAAAGGTGTCAGCCAGGGACATTCTGATGCAATCCGTCGTGTAGAAGGTGTGAAAGATGGAAAGCAGTATACAATTCCGGTAGAAGCAGCACTGGAAGCAGTGAGAAATGGAGAAAATCCAGAGCTTACTACAAGACAGAAGCATACGAGAGAATGCTTTGTTGTTTTGGAGGAAGGCGCAGATGCTGCAAAGGTAGAAGAAACAATCAAAAATATGCCAAATTATTTTGCAGATTATGACACTACCGTTCATTTTATCAGTGAGGAAGAATTAAAGGCAAATCACAGTGGTATTCCACATGGTGGTTTTGTAATCCGTTCTGGAAAGACAGGTTGGGAGCAGGAGCATAATCATGTGATTGAGTATAGCTTGAAACTTGACTCAAATCCAGAATTTACAGCTAGTGTTATTGTAGCTTATGCAAGAGCAGCATTTCGATTATATAAAGAAGGTCAGAACGGCTGCAAGACAGTATTTGATATTGCACCAGCATATTTGAGCGCGAAAGATGGTGCTGAATTGCGTAAGAATCTTTTGTAAAAAAGAACTTAGATGGTTAATGGTTCACAGATTAGTGAATGGTAACTTTAGATGAAAAAACGAACGACCATATAAGAGTGGTATTTATCACTCTTATGTGGTCGTTTGTTGTATCCCGTTGCGTAAATGGAGGGGGAGGTAAGTTGTTTTTATAATAATAGTTGTAGCATTAGTGGAAAAAAGTAACATATCACGAACATATTTTTGGATTTAAAAAGTAATATTGACAATATCAATTTTTACATGGTAAGATAGTGAGGTTTAAACAAATAATTGTTAGATTATATACAGAAAACGATAGCTATTAATTACATTACTGAAAAGTGGTTGTAAGATAGGCAAAAAGCTGATAAAGTGACGGGGAATTTTATTATTTGTTTTTAATGAGTTCTCTGTTATTTTTTCATTGAAAGGAAAAATCGAGAGTGATGAAAAACAAAAAAATATTTGCAGTCGTATTGATTATGATAACGATTTTGGTCAGCAGTGGATGTAACGAGAAAAAACAAGAACACAAGGCTCATACAGAAGAGAAAACAAAAATGGAATATTGTTCCACAGTAAAAGTGAAGGAACAAGAGGAAGTTATGTATGATGTGTATAATGAAAGATTAGGAAGTTATGATATTGCTTCTAATAAATATCAGTATTTTTACGAGACGGATGGGGTATTTGCATATAAGACCGCGGGGAGTTTTGAAATGTATGCAGTAGGATCTTCCAATTATAATTATTTCAGTATATTGAAAAGAAACAAAAAAGGCATTGAAAAAGTGATGGATATTGATCTGAAAGACTCTGTAACTCCTTGTGATAAATATAAGGGGGAATACTATTTTTTGTTAGAAAAGGATTCCCTACAGACAAATCGCTTGGATCGTAGTATTGTGAAATATAATGAAAAAGAGAATACATTAGAAGAGGTATTTGGGGTAAAGAATAAATATCTTATGCCAGGTATCTTTGTATCAGACAAGATGTATTATACGATTTACCAGAAAGAAAAAGATTGTTATGAATTGTATGCGTTGGATATGCATACGAATAAGAGTAAAAAAGTGCGTGATAATTTGCAGTCTGATGGAATTTATAACTATGAGGATACAATATTGGTACGAAATAAAGATAAAATTGAGGATTTGAAAGGGAATGTGTATTTCAAATTTAGGAATACTACTACTAGTATAGATTACATAAAGGAACGAAACGAGTTTATTCAGGTTTATCCAAATGAAAATGAAGACTTGCAGTATGATGTATGGAATCTGAAAAAAAAGAAAATGGTGCTGACAAATACTTACTATCTGGGGCATAGTGTAGTGAATGGAAAACTTAGAATTTACACAGAAGATGGTTACCAAGATTGTGAGTAGTTATAGAGAGAATAGGAATGGGTTACATGATAGAATTAACGGATGTGTGTTATGAAACAGAAAATCAAGGTATCTTTGCACATGTAAATTATCGATTTAAAAAAGGCATGTATATTGTACAAGGAGAAAGTGGAATAGGGAAAACTACCTTGCTTAATATGATTTATGGTTATAAAAAGCCGTTATCAGGAAGTATACATGTGCAAGAAGGTATCAAAATGCGGTACTTGTTTCAGGAAGATATGATTTTTCAAAATCTAACACTATTGGAAAACTTTATTATAAAATGTAATGCAATCGGGACTGTGGAAAACAGAATGGAGAAGATTCAAACATTGTGTATGCAATATGGAATAAAAGATAAATTAAACTGCCGGGTTAGTACTCTTTCCGGTGGGGAAAAAAAGCGTGCACAGATTGCCATGCTTGGCTTAGAGGAGTTTGACGTGCTTTTGTTGGATGAACCCATTGCAAATTTAGATAAAAAAAATAGTAATAGCATCATACAATTGCTATTGGAAATGACGGAAAAAACGATTATCATTGTTAGTCATCAGAAGATAGAATTAGCAGATAAACGTGCGAAATGGATAAGGATAAAGGATAAAAAATTATATGAAGTCGAGAATTCATGAAACAAGAAAATTAATCTTAAAGAAAACCAGTAATTATCTAAGAAATTCGATTCTTATGTTTATGTTGACGATTATATGTTTCCTATATGGATGTATGTTTTATGTGAGCAATCAACAAAATACCAAGCACAATTTTATTACCAATGAAAATGTACATATGATTCAAATTACAGGAAAAATAGAGTCAGACAAGTATAAGGCGATTTCACAGAAGGATATTGATAAAATTCAAAAAGTAATAAAAGAGAAAAATATTAGTGTAAATGAAATACCAATCTATAAGATGACAGGTATAAGCAGTGGGGATGAATATGAGCCAATGTGCATTTATGGTGTAGATCCTCAAAAGGCAAAGTATGTTTGTAATACATCTATGAAAGCCAATGTGCTTTATATTAGAGAGGATTATGCTCAGGATAAAATGAGTCTAAACATTCAAGAGATACAGGAGGACGAGGATGGAAATTTACATTCGGACAAGGTAACTAGTAAAAAATATAAAGTTAGTAATGTTTTAAAATCGAGAACCACCTCTGCGATAATTGATATGGAGGATGAGCAATTTATAGATTATGCTTACGTTACTATGGATACATTTCAAAGTATGCAACAGATTATGTCTACAGATAAGACAGAGAATGTTTACAATTCGCTAGAAGCTATTTATGTGGATGTGAGAAGTGTTTATGAGGTAGACCAGTGTGCGAAATTGTTGGAGGAGAAAGGATATCTTATTGATTATACATTCGATGATTTTGATGCAATGAGTACAACGATTAAAAATTCAACACTTTTTTTGAATTTGCTATTAATCATTATGGTATTTTCTTCTTCGATAAATTTACTATTATCTTTTTGTGATTATTTGAAATTGCAGCAAAAGGATGTAGGAATTTTGAAATATTATGGATTTTCAATTCCTGATGTGATGAAGGTTTATCGAGGAAATATTAATGGAATTTTTGGCGTATGTGAGTTGATTGCAGCAATAGCGTGTGTGATTATGGGTATGATGTTTCACTTGAAAAATTGGTGGTTCGTATCAGGGCAAATGCTAATAATTGTGACGATAGGAATGTTATTTCTTCGTTTTATTGTGAATCAAATGATCCTAAAGAAAATTGTAACAAAGGATGTTTTAACCTTGGTTAAGGATACAAAGGAATTTGAGTAAAGAACGAACGACCATACAAGGGTGGTGCTACTCTTGTGTGGTCGTTTTGTGTTATAATGGTTGAGTGAGTAGCAATAGATTGGAAATTTTCTAGGACACTGTAACCATGCCTATAGCTAAGGTGTGCCTACTAAATAATAATAAAATAGAGATTTCAAGGAGGAAAAATAATGTATTATGTACCAGATGAAACAGAACGTTGCGGATATTATGAATGTGAAAATTGCGGAAGCAGATTTTTGGATATAAAAATAGGACCTTCTCTGGTTTGCCCATTTTGCGGGGAGCAACCAGATATGGAAATTGGTCCTGATGAAGAGATGCCAGTAATAAAGGAAGATGCAAAATTGGTAAAAATGCTTCAGGGAACGGAAGAGATTGCACAGTATGACCAGCTTTTGAGTCTGGCGGTTACAGGTGGCGATTATAACTGGATTTAGAGATTTCAGTTTCCTCTTGTATAAACATTAAGGAAAAACCACCAAATAAAAGCAAGCAGGAAATCCATATGGTGTGCATTCCCAAAAACAGAATAAAATAACTTCCCAAACCTGCACCTAAAGCAAACAGAAGGATGATTGCAAAATAATGGAGGGATTTGTAAAGCGTTTGTTTATTGTGTGTTTGTCTATAAGAACACAAAGCTTCCATACCGCTTCGAATGTTTCCAATGCACATTGTACTGGCAAATGCGTAGCTGTCAACTTTTCGGAACGATTGTACTTGCATGGCACAGGAGAAGGAAACCAGTGCATTGGCAATTAAGTTTAGTCTGTCTGGAATAAATCCAACGATAAACAGTAATAGCAATTCTAGGATTAAAACAATCTGTCTCCAGTGGAAACGTTCAACATTTTGAAAGGATTGTCGGATGCGTATTGCGACGGCTACCCCAAGCGAAAAAAATAAAAGCGGTACAAAATAGTGAATAGCGCGGTTCCAGTTATGGTCAAATATGTTTTGGCTTAAAAGCACAATATTTCCCGTTTGTGCATTTGCAAAGACATGTCCTCGTGCAATGTAGGTGTAAACATCCTGCAAACCGCCGGATATGGATAATAAGGCAGCAGTAAGAAAGGATTCAGACATTTGCCTATTTGGATGATGGTAAAAACTTGTGAATTTCATAGTGCCTCCTAAATAATTAAGATTTAATAGCCATGAGGTATCTTTCCTATTTTTTGACAGGCGTTCTTTGGATTTTGCATAGTATTGATTTTATAAGCAAGTCCTTACCCAACATTTATTGGTCTGCGCAATAGAAGTGGAGGACTTCTTTAATAGTGTTAAATTAGGTACAGTATCGAAACGTCTTATCTGTAAGAATTCGAGCAAATATAAGCCCCAAAGGTAATGCCAAAATAATAAGTAATGCAGATGCAAGCCATGAAGCTGCGGAAGTTAAATTCATAATGCCTAGGTTGTAAAATCCCTTATACAGATACAATCCTGGGACCATGATTACAACAGAGGGCACAGTAATAGAGATTCTTGGATAGCCGACCACACCTTTAAGCGTAGAAGCAAGGATACCTGCAATAAATGCACCAATAGCGGCAGCGGCAGCAGGTGGAAAAGCGCATAGGTCAATCAATTCTAGTCGAATTGTATTGGACGCAGCACCTATGATACCAGAAGCAATGGCAAGTGGGACGGGACTGTTAAACATAATAGAAAATCCAAAAACCCCACAAAAGCTGGCAAGTAAACGAAATAAAATCCATTGCCATAAAGCAAGATTTAATGGAAGAAAAGAGATTGGTTTAAGTCCAAGCAACATAGCAAGTATCCAGGCAGTCATAGTGGAAACTGTTACGATAATCAATGAATACATAAATCGCTCTGAACCAGAACGCATATCCAGTTTAGCAAGGTCGATTCCACTGGTTATAAAAGGAAAACCTGGAATAATAAACAGCATAGAGCAAATGTATCCAGCTTCATGTTGTAGTTGTACGGAAAAGGCAAACTCTAATAATTTTAGTAAAAGGGTATAACTGAGACAAGCAGCAGATACGGACGAAATAATACATAAAAACAAAGTAAAGTGATGTTTGGAAAGCTTGCATCTAATATAGTTTCCGATTCCTGCTCCGACAAAAGCACATAGCATTTCTACGATGCCGCCACCAAGAAGAAAGGTGAAGGCACCACATGCCAATGCAGCAGAAATAGCTAATATAAATGGAGAGGAAAGCCCATGAATTTTTTCGATTTCATCTAATGCGGAGTGGATTTCTTCACAACTTTCCGTAAGTTTTGTTTTGGAAAAATGAGCTACAAACTTTTCTAGTCGATTGAGCTGTGAAGTGTTTACACCTGTATTTGTCAGACAGAGAGATTGGCTAAAACTGTTATTCCCATCAAAACAGGTATAGTTAATAGACATAAGCCCAATATCAACGGTACAAGTGATATTCATAAGTTCAGACAGTTCGTTCATGGAACTGCGAACACGCCAGGCTCCTGTTCCACAGGAAAGCATCATAATACCAACCCTTCCGACTACAGATGCTTTTGCGGACAGGCTTGCTTTCGTAATGGGAGTATGATCTGCGGAATCGGCGTATTCATGCCAGAGGACATCCATATGATTTTTTTTAATGTTTGTTTGGGGTTTGGTGCTTTTCATAGTATCCCTCATTTCCATTATAGGTCCAGACTGTCATTTCCGGCAGTCTTTATCATTTCTTCACGACATGACAGTACCAGTCCATCTATTGCAGTAAGGTGGTGAAGCATTTTATTTTCAAATTGGTGGATTGGTAAGAGAACACCTAGTTCATCAAAAGATTTCCCAGATTTTGTACCTGTTTCCTGTCCATAGAACACAATAGCAGAAAATGCTTCTTTTTGTATTTTGTGAAAAGTAGACCAGATCATATCATATGCCTGCGCTTCTGTTAAATTCAGTTTTTTGGTATCGGGTAAAGCATATAAGATAAATATGCCCCTTTCTTTGTTTTCTTTTTTTTCACAGATATTCACAGAATCGGTATAATAGCGGACAAGGTCGTATCCGTCTGCCAAATATAATTTTGAGCGAGGAGCGGCAGTGTGTGCCTTGTAGACTTCGTAAAATTTTTTATATTCATGTTTTGAGACCAGTTTCTTTTTAGACTCCAAAAGGTTTCCCTCCACATCTGTAAGAAGAACCGGGTTTTCTCCAGATTTTCCGTGAAAACGTTTTGGAATTAAGTAAGCTTCCTTTAGTAGGTCAAACATACTGCGGTTGCATAGTTCCAGCAATAATGCACTGACATCTCCGTTTTTGTATGCATGAAGTAGAACTTCTGCAAAATGATGTGGATCTGGGTCAATGTACATATTGTCATCGCATAAATGATCATAAAATGTCTCAAGAAGTCTTTCGCAGGATTTATCTGAGGAAAGGATTCTTGAAAATATCTTTTCAACTTCTTCTTCTCTTGGTAGTACTAATGACATAAGATCATCTCCCTATATTTTGTTACTTATTTTTTTACATGTATTTCCTGATTGCAGTAAATACATCTATATTTTTTGGATACGGACATCCGAAATATATGGTCGCAATTGGTTTCAATACTTGTAATACAACGTGGGTTTTCACATCGAATTACATTTTTAAGTTCCATTGGAGGAATGGGATGAAATTTTTTCACCACTTTTCCGTCTTTGATCGAAATCAGTGTGATATTTTCATCCAAATAACCTAAAATATCCAGTCGGGGAAGCTTGTCTGCCCCTTCTATTTTAATCAGGTCTTTTTTGCCGTACTTTTGGCTTTTTACATATTGTAGAAGGGCAATAGATTGATCCATGGCTTCAAGATGCAAAAGGCGATAAATATCCATGCCCTTTCCCGCAGTGATATGGTCAATGACAATTCCATTTTGAATGGATTCTATATTAAGCATTCTCAAATACCTCCTCTCCCGTTGTAGGGTCTGGAATACCTAGTAGTGCCATGATAAGTGCCATGCGGACATAAACACCATTTTGCACCTGATCAAAATAGGCGGCACGTTTATCCTCATCTACGTCAAGAGAAATTTCATCTACTCTTGGTAATGGATGTAGAACGGGCATATCGGACGGAGCAAGTTGCAGCTTTTTTCTTGTTAGCATATAACTGCCCTTTAGGCGAATATAATCTTCCTCATTGAAGAAACGCTCTTTTTGTACTCGTGTCATATACAAGACATCCAGTTTTGGTAAGGTATCTTCCAAACTACTTACTTCATGATAAGTAGCATTGACAGGATGTAAAGTATCCGTAATAAGATAGTCTGGTACACGAAGCTCGTCTGGGGAAATGAAATAAAATTGATTTCCTGGATAGCGAACAAGACTGTTTACAAGGGAGTGGACAGTTCGACCAAACTTTAAATCTCCGCAAAATCCAATAGTAAGATGGTCTAAGCGGCCTTTCTTTTGCCGAATCGTCATCATATCAATTAGTGTCTGGGTGGGATGATTATGCCCGCCGTCTCCTGCGTTGATAACTGGTACTTTTGCATACATAGAGGCACGAAGTGGAGCGCCTTCCTTTGGGTGGCGCATTGCAATAATATCAGCGTAACAGCTTACTACACGAGCCGTGTCTGCAACGGTTTCTCCTTTGGTAGCACTGGATTGTTCAGCACCAGCAAATCCTAAGGTTTGCCCGCCAAGATTTAACATGGCGGCCTCAAAAGAAAGGCGTGTTCTTGTACTGGGTTCATAAAAAAGAGTTGCGAGTTTTTTCCCGTCTGCAACATGGGAATACTCGGAGGGCCGCATCAAGATGCGATCTGCCAAATCTAAAACGTTACAGGTTTCTTCCAAGGTGAAATCCAATGGATCAATTAAGTGTCTCATAGCCTTTCTTCCTTTACTTTTTAATCTTCTTATCTAAAGTGATTATAATTTGACATTTGTGATAAGTAAAATGTATTATTGATATAGTAGAAATAAGTATTTGATATAGTGGGGAAAGGGTTTATGAATGTAAATTTTGAATACTATAGAATTTTTTATTATGTGGCAAAATACAGCAATTTTACAAAGGCAGCCCATGCATTAAATAGTAGTCAGCCGAATGTTACGCGAGCCATGAATTGTTTGGAGCATGAATTGAATTGTACCTTATTTATCCGAACAAATCGAGGAGTTTGTTTAACACCTGAAGGTGAAATGCTTTATACCAAAGTTTCAGCAGCTATAATGCAGATTCAACAGGCAGAGGAGGAATTGTCTGAAAGTGTGGGCTTAGAACATGGTAGTGTTTCGATTGGTGCCAGTGAAACGGCTTTGAATATATATTTGCTGGACCGTCTGAAAAAGTTTCATATGGAATATCCAGGTGTTCGGTTAAAAATCTGTAATCATTCTACCCCGCAGGCAATTCGTTCTGTGCGTAGTGGAGAGATTGATTTTGCGGTAGTTACAACGCCAACCAATTTGGGGGCAGAGTTAAAAGAGATAAAACTTCAGGAGTTTCAGGAAATTTTAATCGGAGGAAAAACCTTTGCCGCACTTGCAGATAGAATGTTATCGGTTAAAGATTTGAAGGAATTTCCATTGATTTGTCTGGGAAAGGAAACAACAACCTATCATTTTTATTCGCAGCTATTTCAATCCTATGGAATAGAATTGATACCCGATACGGAGGCGGCTACAACGGATCAGGTGTTGCCATTGGTAAAAAGTGAGCTTGGCTTAGCATTTCTACCGGAAAAAATGGCACAGGAGGCAATCAAAAGGCGTGAGATTGTTTTGCTTACATTAAAAGAGAAGATTCCCGATCGGTATGTATGTATGGTGTATGATTCCAAACGCCCTATGAGTGTGGCAGCACAGAAATTAAAAAAGATACTATTAGAAGAAGAGAAAAAAGAAAGCAGGTGAAAATAGAATATGACATTACAACAATTAAAATATGTAATAATGGTAGCAGAGACTGGAACCATTACGGAGGCCGCAAATCGACTGTATATTTCCCAACCCAGTCTTACCAACGCAATCCATGAGTTGGAGAAGGAAATGAATCTTGTTATCTTTAACAGAACCAATAAAGGCATCAGTTTGTCCAAAGAAGGGGATGATTTTTTAGGATATGCAAGACAGGTGTTGGAGCAGGCGGCAATACTTGAGGATAAATTTAAAGGAAAAAGTGGCGGGAAAAAACAGTTTTGTGTATCTACCCAACACTATTCTTTTGCGGTAAATGCATTTGTAGATTTAATTAAGGAATATGGACAGGAGGAGTATGATTTCAGCTTACGGGAAACACAGACCTATGAAATAATAGAGGATGTAGCACGCATGAAAAGCGAAATAGGAATATTATTTCTAAATGATTTTAACGAAAAAGTGCTGTTGAAAATCTTAAAATCCCATGACTTGGAATTTCACCCCTTATTCGTTGCAAAGCCGCATGTATTTATCAGCAGGGTGCATCCGTTGGCAGAAAAAAAGGTAATTACAAATCAGGAATTGGAACAATTTCCATATCTTTCTTTTGAACAGGGGGAGCATAATTCCTTCTATTTTTCTGAAGAAATATTTTCTTCATCGGAACGTAAGAAAAATATCCGTGTAAGGGATCGGGCAACCTTGTTTAACCTACTAATTGGATTAAATGGGTATACGGTATGTAGTGGTGTAATTGATGAAAACCTAAATGGAAAAGATATTATAGCGGTACCCTTGGCAGATGAGAGTGATATGCGTATTGGTTATATTACACATAGAAAAGGAATGCGTAGCAGGCTGGGAGCTACCTATTTGGAAGTAATCAAAAAATATTTGGAGTAATCGGATTGTCCATAGTTTAAAACTATGGATAACCCTCATTTTTATGTATTTTGCAATAACCTCCATTCCATCTATAATGAGAACAATTACTATACATCTTATAATTAGTAGGTAATTGTAAAACTCTCAATAAACTATATTTCATTTGTACAAAAGTACTCAGAGTAAGTAGAGTTTCACAAGTACCTATTCAGAATTAGGAAATGGAGGAAATGAAATGAGCAAGTTACAGACACCTTTTCGATATGATTTTGTAGGAAGTTTTTTAAGACCACAAGCACTTAAAGATGCGAAGGTTGCATATAAAGATGGAAAAATCGATAAAGAAGAATTTGAATATATTGTAAATGAGGAAATCAAGAAGGTTGTAGCAAAACAAAAAGAACTTGGTTTTCATGTTATTACAGATGGAGAATTTAGAAGAACATTCTGGCATTTAGATTTTATGTGGGGATTTGAAGGCGTTGCACATGAAAACACAGGAAAGGGTGTACAGTTTAATGATGAACTGGCAGCTCTTGATGATACCTATCTTGTGGGTAAAGTTAAGGCAAAGGCACACCCATTTGTAGAATATTTTAAATATTTAAAGCAATTTGAAGATGAAAATACAGTAGCAAAGTATACAATTCCAGCACCAGCGCAGACATTTCAGCAGATGATTGTTCCAATGAATTTAGAAAATACAAGAAAGTATTATGCTACAAATGAAGAATTGATACAGGATATTGGTGTGGCATATCAGGAAGTAATCAAACAATTTTATGATGCAGGATGCCGTAACCTTCAGTTTGATGATTGTACTTGGGGTGCAGTCGTTGGGGATGCTGCAAAGCAGAGATACCAGGCACTTGGAATTGATATAGAAGATGTAAAGGCACAGCTTCTTGCAGTAAATAATCTTGCATTGGAAGGAAAACCAGAGGATATGGTTATTACATCACATATTTGTAGAGGAAATTATCATTCTACATTCTTTACAAGCGGACCATATGATACTGTTGCAGATTATGTATTTGCAAAGGAAAATGTAGATGCATTGTTCTTAGAGTATGATGATGAAAGATCAGGTGGTTTTGCTCCACTAGCAAAAGTTTCACCAGATAAAAAGGTTGTTTTGGGATTGATTACTACAAAATCACCTGTATTAGAAGATAAGGAAAAAGTGATTGCAAGAATTCATGAGGCAGCAAAATATGTTCCTTTAGACAGATTATATTTAAGCCCTCAGTGCGGTTTTGCATCTTGTGAAATCGGTAATAAGATTACGGAAGAAGAACAATGGGCAAAATTGAAATTAGTAAAGGAAATCGCCGAGGAAGTTTGGGGCAAATAAAAAGAAATAAAAAAAATGAGCTGAAATGTAATAAGAAGCATTTCAGCTCATTTTTTTTATCTACAAGAAACGATAGAGCAAAAACGCTCCGTTTTGTTCATGTAATGGTTATTTGTAGCACTTCTTGCATTTGCGAAGGCCTAGTGATTTTAAAATAACAAAACTCAAAACAAAGAATGTAATTGTGAGAATGCAGGAAATCGGAAATGCCATGTAAAGGATTTGCCTTGAAAATCGTACAAATCCGGATAGTACGAAATGCATATAAAAATCAAAAATCTTTTTTATAGATTAGAATTATATTTAGGTAACAGTTTAGCCAAGGACATTTATAAAGTGTCAGAATATATAAATTAACTAAAAATATTCTTTTTGGCTGGACTTGTTACATATTCAGGGACTTCTCTAAGTCACTCAAGGTATATTCTACCCGTGGAGGGATATTTACATAAACGGTGTGGGGCATCAAATTGTGTAATTCGTAGTTACATACATAAGTATACAAAATATGCAGCATAGATCAGCAGCATAATAATCCCACAAGGTCTTCTTAGTTCTTTGGTTTTAATAGTGCCGAGCCAAAGTACGATGCCACTAATAATAGCAATAGTAGTATCAATCATAAATTTGCTTTGGAATGGAACTGCACAAATCAGTGCGGTTGTTCCAATTACAAACAAAATGTTAAAGATATTGCTACCTACAATATTACCAATGGCAATATCAACATTTCCTTTTTTCGCTGCGGTAACAGATGTTACAAGTTCTGGAAGGGATGTACCAAATGCAACAATGGTAAGTCCTATAAATCTTTCGCTCATTCCAAAAAATCTTGCAATTTCAGATGCACCGCTAACTGCAAAATCGCTTCCCTTTACAACCATGATTCCGCCGATTAACATAAATAAAATACATTTCCACACTGGTATATCTTTTGCTTCCTCCTCTTCCGGTGCCTTACTTTTCTTTGACATTACAAAAAGATAGCAAAGGAATCCAAGAAATAAAATCCAGAATATGACACCTTCTATCAATGTTATTTTAGAACCGGAAATACCGAATAGCATCATTAAAATGGTGATTCCAGTCATAAATGGTATCTCATAGTATAGAGTAGATTTCTGAATTGCCACATTTGTAATAACCGCTGTAATACCAAGAATAATCAGGATATTTAATATATTGCTACCTACAACATTTCCGATAGTAATTCCCGCGTTATTGTGTAATGCAGCCGTGATACTTACAGCAGCTTCCGGCATGCTGGTACCCATAGCCACAATAGTAAGGCCTATTATCAATTGGGGAATTCCTAGTTTTTTTGCCAGACTTGCAGCGCCTTCCACAAAACAATCTGCTCCCTTCACTAACAATAAAAAACCTAACAATAAAATTAAAACTTGTAAAATCATAATATTTGCCTCTTTCTTTAAAATATAATTGTTTCCTAGTATGTTTTGCCCACTTTTTTCAAATAAATCCTACAAATTGCAGAAACAGTTGGCTATTTTATAATATATATTCTATCTGTCTTTCTTTGGTTTTCAACCCTATTTTTTCATAAAATTTTCAGCCGAAGTATTGCCAGACCATACATTCAGTGTGATTTCATAACAGCCCAAACGTTTTGCTTCATTCTATCTACCTCCATGTTTTTCGCTTTACGCTCATTTTTTGTGGTCTCAAGGACTGTTCCCACATGCAGGAAAACTTATGTGAGATCAGGTCTTTTGACTCTAGTATTATTAATTATAATGCATGTCAGTAAGATAAGAAAGTTTTTGTTTTGTACTGTATTTTAAATGTACGGGGATTTGTTATGCTGACACACCAATAGAATCTTTGAATGTAATATGATAAAATAAAGAAAAAAGGGGGAAGGAGCAAGTGTCAATGGATAAACAGAATTTGGAACTTGTGGAACAAGAAAAAGTAAGAAAAGAGGAAAAGAAAATGATACATTCCGTAGCCATTTTAGGAGCAGGAGCAGTGGGTTCCTATCTCATTTGGGGAATTTCTTCCTTACATGATGTGGAATTAGGAGTTATTGCGGAGGGAGAAAGAGCAGAGCAAATTAAAAATGAGGGATGCCTTATCAATGATAAAGTGTATTATCCACAGGTATGGACACCAAAAGAAGCAAGAAAGGCAGATTTATTGGTGGTTGCACTCAAATATAATGTGCTTTTGTCTGTTTTGCCAAGCATCAAAGAAGCAGTGGGAGAAAATACAATTGTCATGAGTTTGATGAACGGTGTGGATAGTGAGGAACGGATTGCGAAAGAGGTAGGAAATTCGCATCTTTTATATTCCGTGATTAAGATAGCCTCTCATAAAGAGGGAAAAGGGTATTATTTTGATTCAGACACAACAATAGGAATTATCTATGGAGAATTAGAGTCGCCGTATAATAGTGGGCGAGTGCAGGCAATAAAAGAACTCTTTGAAAGAACCCAAATACATTTTCGTGTAACGGAATATATTCGGGAAGAAATGTGGAGTAAATATCGGTTAAATGTGTGCAACAATCTGCCACAGGCAATCTTGGGAGCAGGGGTTGGCTGTTACAGGGATAGTGTGCATATGAAAGCAATCAGTGATAAACTGAAAGAGGAGTTGGAGGCAATCGCTTTGGCAAAGGGAATTGACTTGTCCAAAGTGGAAAATACTTATACACAGAGAAGTGCTGTACCACCAAGTGCGAGATATTCCACCTTACAGGATTTGGATGCAGGACGACAGACAGAAATTGAGATGTTTTCTGGGGCGTTGGTACGCATGGGAAGGGAACTTGGCATCCCAACACCGTATAATGAGTATACCTATCATATGATTAAGGCACTTGAGGAAAAGAACGAGGGCGTGTTTGATTATAATAAGGGGAATGAAGAACCTGTGATGTTTAAGTAAAAATTGTGGTTATAGTGTTCGTCTGTCAGAAAGAAAGAGGCATATTTATGAATGATTGCAACCATTGAAAATGCATTTAGGAAAGTTTGTCAGGATTTAGGATATGAATCTAATCAAAAGTTTAATTTCCCAACCAGTGAGTATTTTGCTGATTTGTTGGAAAAGAACGGCTTTACGATTGATCATATATATGATTTTGACAGACCAACGCCATGAAAGGATAATGAGAATGGATTAGCGAATTGGATGAAACAATTTTTTGCATCTGAGTTGGAGTTAATGTCAGAAAAGGTTCAGGATGAAATTATTAAAAAAGTTGAGAATTTAACAAGAGCGGCACTTTGGAATGGAAGTGAATGGGTTGCCGATTATCGTAGATTAAGGGCAATCGCACATATATAAAATTCAGTTTGTAGAATTAAGAAAATCGGGATTTGCTTATGAAAAGATGTAGTGCAATGGTATCGAGCAAAGAATACTTGGATTTTGTGTTAGAACAGTTAATATAAAAAATCCACGATATAGCAAAGGAAAGAAGATAAAAACATGATGATTGAGATATTATTTAGTGGAATAAAGGACATAACAAAGCTTTATAAAAGCAAAGAGGTTGATAACTCTGATTTTGGAGAAGTGCTTGTTACTGAAACAGAATATTTAGGAAAAGAATATAGCGAAAAAGTACTTGCGGATGTTGTGGGGGAATTTGAAGAAGAAAAAAATATTTATTATGTAGGGTGCCTGCAAAGAATTGCAAATGAAGTGTTTGATTTTTGTTTATCAGAATCCAAATATCGGGCATCATTTACAATTGATACATATGGGGATAGTAAAGCCAGACTAAAAGTAAAACTTGAGCAAATTGAACCAAGAGAAGAATATGATATGTTGTTGGAACAATTGAAAATTGCAATAAAGGACAGATTGATTAGTGATTGGAATAGATGTATATGGATGACAGATGAGCAGTCAGAGGTATTATGTACAATGCTTTATCCAATGGTGTTTGAGGTGGAAAATGAAATGAGAGTACTGGTAAATAAGGTGCTGATTCGTTATATTGGAGTTGATTGGATAAAGAAAATAGGAATGGAGAAATATGATTTAAGTTATGAAAATCTTGTGAAAGATTTTCGACGGATTTCTCCTCAATATGAGGGCGTTGATGATACGTTTTTTTCAATGACACTAGAAACAATGATGGAAATTATTAAAAAGGGAAAGATTTATGATGAAAATATTGCAATATCATCAGCTGATTGGGACGTTTTAAACAAAAAGAAGAATAAGAATGCTGATGCAGTGCTTGGATATATTCAGAAAAAAAGAAAAGTAAATGTGGACATATGGAAAGATATTTTTGAGCAATATTTTGATTTTGAATTGTCTGTAATTACTGACTTTATAAAGAATAGAAATCATATCGCTCACAATAAGTTGCTAAATTGGATTAGTATGCAAAAAATCAAGCAAAATGTAGAATTGTTAAAATCATATATTGAAATTGCAGATCAAAAATTTGAGGAGTCAGATCTTTCAGAAGAACAATATATGACCATAGATGCACAACAAGAGTCAGAACGAGAAGCTGAGGAAGAAAGAGATTGGGAAGAAAACTACTTGAGGGATAGAATTCAAGGGGAAACAGGCATTGAGATACTTACGCTTGATGGAGTTCTAGAAAAATTTAACGAGTTGCTAGATAGATTATACACTGAGATTTATGATGAATTATATTTCAATCCATGTTTTAGCATAAGTCAACAATACGCAATTGAGGAGAAAATAAATGAACAGATATTATTTAAAGTTCAATCAAATGCAGTGCAAGAATCTGAAATAGAAGTAGTGGTTAGTCTTTGGTTAGATGGTGCTATGGATTCAGATAGTTCAGCAACAATTAGCTGTAGGAAAACGAACGAAAAGGATAAAAATTTATTTAAAGCTGAAATCAGGTATCACAATGGTTCTGGGTATGAAGATTATGATTTAGGTGGTATCTATTTAGATAGCGAATCTGAACTTGACGATTTTGAATTAAATGATTTTAAAAAGGAATTAATGGTTTACATTGAAGAAGAATTAAATCCAATGGTAAAAAAAATAGCTGTATATAATAAAGCTAATGAAGATAAAAAAACTGTATCTGATGAAGTTTGCTATGAATGTGAAAAAAAAGGTATCTCTGTAACGAAAGACTTTTATCCTGAAGGATTTTGCTGTTTCTGTGGTACTGATAACAACGAATAACTGGTTGTAGAAATGACCTATGCTGATATCATCTGATTTTTAGGTAGAGAATTAGAAAAATAAAGGATTTACGCTCGCATAAACAAATTCAAGTTTGCAGAGCAATAAATGATATAATAAAACAATACAAATTGGGAGCTTTGGAGGGAAAATCAATGAAAGAAAAAACATATCAGACTCCTTGCGGAACAATCCACTATTGGGCAAGCGTTTCACACCCGGATGAAATTAGCCTTGTTTTTCTGCCTGGGTTAACTGCCGATCATAGATTGTTTGATAAACAAATTCAATATTTCAAGGAGAAGTATAATGTTGTGGTATGGGATGCACCGGCACACGCATCTTCATGGCCGTTTCAGTTTGATTTCGATTTGTTTGATAAGGCAAAATGGCTGAACGACATTTTAAATCAAGAAAAAATTACAAAACCGGTCATTGTTGGGCAGTCTATGGGCGGATATGTGGGACAGGCTTATGCACAGCTTTATCCAAACCGATTAACAGGTTTTGTCTCCGTTGACTCTGCACCGCTGCAACGGAACTATGTGACTGCGGTTGAACTCTGGCTTCTGAAGCGAATGGAACCAGTATATGCTCATTATCCGTGGAAATTGCTTTTGAAATCGGGGACAAAAGGAGTTGCCACGTCTGATTATGGTAGAAATCTAATGTGTGAAATGATGCTGGTCTATGATGGTGACCAAAAGCGTTATGCGAAAATTGCCGGACATGGCTTTCGTATTTTGGCAGAGGCAATGGAAAAGAATCTGCCGTATGAGCTTAAATGTCCAGCCTTGTTAATATGCGGTACACAGGATCATGCTGGTTCGTGCATACGGTATAACAAAGCATGGCATCGAAACACGAAAATTCCTTTAACATGGATTGAAGATGCTGGACATAATTCTAATACAGACAAACCCGAACAGATAAATAGATTGATAGAAGAATTTGTTGCAAAGATTTAATAACAGACAACCTGGGAGTTGTAGAGCGGACAAACTCTAATTGCTGTGGAAAGGATAGTAATATGAATATCGTAATTATTAATGGTTCTCCAAGAAAAAAAGGAACGACTTCTAACATACTTCACAGAATAAAAGAAATCATCCTATTCAAGCTATTGTACACAATGCTATTTTCAATATGGGAATCAAACCATTTGTAAAGCGTAAATGGGAAAAGTATCAAGGGGTATTAGATAAATGGGAAAAAATGAATATTTCCATATAACATAAAGAATAAAATAGTTCCAGGTTATAAAAATCATAATAGCTAAGAGGTTCAAGGTTAATGTTGTGATTATGCCTGGAACCTTTTTTGTTTTATAAAAAAGTGCGTTCTGTATAGTAAAATGCTCCGCAGGATGTATATGGAAAGTATGCAACTGCATTTGGCATGGAATAAAACATGACAAAAGTCATATTCAAACTATATCTTTTTTCACTACACGCTCTTTACAGAAATTGTTATGATGTCAGTGTAGTTAGAAATAACCAATGAAGGAGAGCGCAATGGGAGATATTATCTTAAAAACAACAGATTTAACAAAGAAATATAATAATAAAATAGTTGTTGATAACTTAAATATTGAAATTCGTAAGGGAGAAATTTTTGGATTGTTAGGACCAAATGGTGCGGGAAAAAGTACCACTATAAATATGATTTGTTCGATTGTACGTCCTACAGCAGGTGAGATTGAGGTGTTAGGTAAGAATCCTTGGAAACAGAAAAAGGAAGTAATTCATAAAATTGGGTATATTCCGCAGGAACTTGCGATTCATGGGAATTTAAAGGCATGGGAGAATGTAGAATTGTTCACTTCTCTATATGGAATAAAAGGCCAGGCGTTGAAAAAGTCTGTAAATGATTCGTTGGAATATGTAGGTTTGTTGGAGTGCAAGCAGGAATTTGCCAAGAATTTTTCTGGGGGAATGAAGAGAAGATTAAACATAGCTTGTGCAATTGGTCATAGCCCAGAGATTTTGATATTTGATGAACCTACTGTAGGCATTGACCCACAATCTAGAAATTTTATCTTAGATAAAATAAAGGAGTCAAATGCCAAGGGTGCTACCGTTATCTATACCAGTCATTATATGGAGGAAGTAGAAGAAATTTGCACTAGAATTGCAATTATGGATAATGGAAAAATTATTGCTTGTGGAACCAGTCAGGAGTTGAAAAAGCTTGTGAATAGTGATGATGAGAATATTTCATTGGAAGAAACATTTTTGATACTTACAGGTAAGAAATTGAGAGATTATGCGGAATAGTGAGGGATAGAAATGATTCGGTATTTGATAAAAAATAATTTTAAACTCATGTTTCGTAATACTTGGAGCATTGCGGTTATGTTATTGGGACCGATATTGGTTATAGCTGTATTGTCTAGTGCCTTTTCTGAACTAATGAAGTCTTATGAAGGTGTAGACACATTTACAGTAGGATATAGAATAAAAGAAGCAGATGATACAATAATGGAAACAACAAAAATAGCTGGCGAAAAAGCTGGAATTCTCTTCTATGAATATCCAGAGGGTGAAATAAAGGATGTTATGGAGAAGAATGAATTGGCGGGATTTGTAGAGTTTTCAGCAAATAAATACAAAGTATATACAAGTGCAGATTATAAGGAGGAAGGCATCACATTAGAGTATTTTATGGGTAAAGTGATGAATGAGGGTTTAAATGCTTCATTACAGATAAAGGAACAGACAAAAATAGTACTGCCAGTGGAACAATTGGAATATATGCCTGCAATTGATTCTGTAAATTATTATGGAATTATTTATATTGTATATTTTTGCTGGTGCGGCATAATATGTGCGACTGGTGTTCTTAGCAATGAAAAGAAGTATGGGATTGTACGAAGATTTAGGGTTTCCAAGCTATCGGAATTACAAAATTTTTTTGGCAAATTTATTCCAGTTGTATTGACTGTAACAGGTGGGATGGCAATTGCGACAGTTATTACAGTGTTGCTTTATGATATACATTGGGGTGCGCCCCTACTATCTACAGTTATTGTATTTCTGATGATAGTAGCAGGAACGGCTTTGGCAATGATGTTTTATAATATTTCAGATAGTTTGGTAATTACAATTATTTTGCAATTTATAATTGTTTGGTTTATGGGATTTTTTGGTGGAAGTTTTGAAACATACATGTTTTCAAGTATGCCAGATTCCCTGAAAAAGTTGTCACCTATTTATCATGGCAATCGTGCATTAGTAGAACTTTCCTGTATGGGTAAGAGTGATTATGTAGCAAGTGCAGTGATATATTCTTTAACGATTACGGTTATTTGTTCCATAATAGCTATATTTGCAGGTTATGTCAGAAAGAGAGGTAAAGCATGATTGCATTAGTGAAAATGAATTTTAAGTTGCTATTACGAAACAAAGGTTTTTTGTTTTTCTTAATAGCAACGCCCATATTATCAGCAATAATTTTAAGTATAAAAATGGAGTATACCATATATAGTGATAATTCGGATAAAGAACTTGTTATAGAATTGCGTGATTCTGCTGAAAAAGCTGTATATGTGGGTGATACATCGAAATGCATCATAAAAGTATATGATGCATCAAATTCTGAATTGTCTGAATATGTATTAAAGCAAATGACAAAGCTGGGTATATTTTCCATTTGCCGTGCAGATGTTAGTGGGGTGACAAAGGAAGAAATAGATGAAATGGCTAAAAGAGATGCGTTTGATGACCGGGCTGGAATGTTACTTTATCTGGGAGCTGATTTTGATAAGGCGGTATTAAGTGGAAAGTGGGAACAAGGAATAAAGTTGTACGACGTATCAGCGGATGAGAGAAAGAAACTTTTTATAACAGAGCTTACAGACGTATTTACCCGAATAAAACAGGTTCAAACTATTGCGGGAGATGATGGAACGGTAATGCGAAAGATGCTTACAGAAATTGAAAATGAATTACCACAAAAGGAAGTTGTAAATTTTTCTGGTAAAGAATCCATTGAATTAACAGAAAGGCAGATAAATCAGAGGAACCAAATTGGTTATGCGTTTGCTATTATTACATTAGGATTTTTGTTTTGTGGAGTATGTGTAGCACATTCTGTGATTGAGGAACAGAATAATAGGGTGTTTACACGAGTCTTACTAACCAAGTTAAGTGATAGGGATTATTTTATATCCAAATTTATGATAGCATTTGTAATTAGTTTGATGCAGACAATTGTACTTGCTATTTGTCTGTTCCTTGTTCCGGCACTAGATGTTGGAATAAACAGGATAAGTTTTCTTTTTATTATTTTTCTGCTAGGTTTGATATTCTGTGTCTTGAGTCTGTTGATTGGTATAATCCTTGGAGATGTTATGAGTTCCAATTATGCCGTATTTGCAATTTGGAGTATATCAGCATTATTAGCAGGTTTGTATTTCCCTTTAGATAATACAACAAAAGCATTAAAAACACTTTCTTATCTTATGCCACAAAGATGGTTTATGGATGCATCGGAATTATTATTAGTAGGGGACAAAAGTGCGTATTCTATGGTATTATGTGTAACGGCAGCTTATTTGATTGTTATTATTAGTGTAGGTAGCGTAGGAATTAAAATTAAGAGATACGAATAGAAAGGATTTGCATATGGAGGAACGATTCCGGAATCAATACTTTGTCCTGCTTCGAATTGCATTGTTATTGGTATTGGAGGTATATATCATATTATCCCAGTCCGTGCTGACAGGGGCATCTGTAGAGGTGCTCCTGCTTCTTGCGTTATTTGTAGGTGTGATAGCAGGGAAGGAACTGATAGAGCGAAGGTATCACATTATTTGGTTGGTAGTAGCAGGAATTATATGGGGTATTATGTTGTTGGTGGTAGGAACCACTGTAACGCTATTAGGTGTTTACTTGTGCTACGAAGCATTGACATATTTTACCCCTCGTTTGTTTTGGTATATACTTCCAGTAGGAATTGCTTTTATTCCTAGCGAAGTAGGCGGCTCTGTACAGTTGATGATGACTATTTTAATAGGGTTGCTTTATTGCCAGCATGATTTTATAGTAGAACCTTATCGTAAACAGACAAAAGAGGATACGATTACAGAGCAAAGACTAAAACATGACATAAACTGTAGAGAACATGAAATGCAGGAAGAAGTTCGCAAGAGCTTTTTAATGGCAGAAAATCAAATGTTGGAAGAAAGAGCAGAGCTATCTCAAACTTTACATGATAAGTTGGGGCATAGTATTAATGGTTCGGTATACCAATTGGAGGCCGTTAAAGTTTTGTTGGAAAAAGATCCAGAAGTGTCTAGGAAAATGGTACAGGCTGTGATTGACCAATTGCGTAGTGGAATGGATGAAATTCGGATAATTCTTAGAAAGGAGCGTCCTAAAAAATATAAACTTGCTGTATTACAATTGGAAAAACTATGTGAAGAATGTAGGGCAAAAGGCGTAAAGGCTGAGTTGATAACAGAGGGTGAATTAAAAAACATTCCAGGAAAGTATTTAGAGGTTATTTTGGATAATGCCTACGAAGCGATATCCAATTCTATGAAGTATGCAAAGTGTAGCAAAATAAAAATTAGCATATATGTGTTGAATAAAATGATACGATGTAGCATATCGGATAATGGTATTGGTTGTAGAGAGATCATTGACGGAATGGGGATTTCTGGAATGAGAAAAAGAATACGGGAAATCAATGGTATTTTAGATTTTGAAACTGAAGTAGGTTTTACAATCAATATGTTGTTGCCGCTATAGAAGGGTGTGAATGTATGGATAAGATAAAAGTAATTATTGCGGACGATAGTGACTTTGTAAGAGATGGAATGCGGATTATATTGGAAGTGGATGAAGATTTTGAAGTGATTGGTTGTGCAAGAAATGGTCGAGAGGCAATTGAACTTGCCCAAAAAAGCACACCAGATATTTTTCTTATGGACATACAGATGCCGGAAATGGATGGAATTGAAGCTACCAAATATATTGTAGAAAATAAATTAGGAAAAGTTTTGATTCTTACCACGTTTGATGATGATGAACTGGTACAAAATGCATTAAAAAATGGTGCGAAAGGCTATCTGATTAAGAATCATACGCCAGAACATTTAAAACAGATGATAAAATCAGTATATCATGGTACGGGTGTTATGGAAGAGGTTATATTAGAGAATTTGGCAAAAAATACAGATATGAAAGCAAGCGGATTTTCTGAAGAAGGATATACCGCCCGTGAGATGGATATTGTTAGGGCTGTGGCAGAGGGGCTTTCTAATAAAGAGATTGCAAATAAACTTTTTATTACAGAAGGAACTGTAAAAAACTATATAACTTCTATTTTGGCAAAAGAAAATTTATCACATCGTACTGCATTGGCAGTATATTATCTAACAGGGAAGAAGCAGGGCTAAAGAGGAGTGTTCCGTTTGATAAACGTAAAATGTTTTGAAGTGGAAATTCTTTTCCTCTCCGGAAATACCGTCATGGCACTGGACTCTTTCTATTCGATGCTCCATATTTGCATGAATAAATACATGAAACGCATCCTTTCTTTCTGCTTTGTTATACACAGTAGGGTCCCAGAAGATTTTTGTTTGACTTTTTTGAAAAAGAGAAATATAATAATTTATTGAACGAGTAGCAAACTAGCGTAAATCCAGTTTTGCTGCTCGTTTTTCTATTATAGAGTGGATAATGTCATAAAAAAGTGTGTAGCTTATCAGCGTAAATCCAGCTTATAAGTTATGCACTTTTTTGCTTTATAGGAAAACGCATTCTATAGAGTAAAAACGCTTTGCGGGCTGTGGAGTTGTCCACTTTGTTTAGCAATGTACTCTCGGCATCTCCCTTGCACCCACTTTTGCGACTGTTTTTCCGCCAGCTATACACAAATTTAATCAACGTACGCTCCACGTACGCCTCATAAATTTGTGCATATCTGACAAAAAACCATTTTGCAAAATCAGGCACAAAGAGACTCCGAGAGTACATAGCAGAAAAAAGGAGGATTTAGTTAAGATGGAAGAAAGTAACAAGATGAAGGAAATGCCAGTGAATAAGCTCATGGTGCAGATGGGAATACCGATGATCTTATCTATGGCATTGCAGGCAGTGTACAATATTGTGGATAGTGCCTTTGTTGGAAACATGAAAGAAGGAAGTGAATCTGCATTAAATGCACTTACACTGGTATTTCCGGTGCAGATGCTCATGGTAGCAGTCGGAATTGGAACAGGTGTGGGAACCAATGCGCTTCTTGCAAGAACACTCGGACAGGAAAATCATAAAAAAGCTGCGAAGGTAGCTGGAAACAGTCTGTACTTGGGCGTGATTATTTATGCGGTATGTTTGTTATTTGGAGTATTTGGAGTAAAGACATACATTTCATCACAGACAATTGATCCACAGGTTATTTCAATGGGAACGAATTATTTACGAATATGCTGCATCATTTCTTTTGGAATTATTTTCTTTTCCCTATTTGAAAAACTATTGCAGGCTACGGGACGTTCCCTTTATTCTACAATCGGTCAGGTTGTAGGAGCAGTGGTAAATATTATTCTTGACCCGATTATGATTTATGGTATCGGACCTGTTCCTAAAATGGGGGTAGAGGGTGCTGCATATGCAACCGTAATCGGGCAGGTGGCATCAGCAGCGTTGCTGTTTGTTTTCCATGTGAAATTAAATAAGGAATTTAAACATGATGTAAAATACATGAAACCAGATGGCGGCATTATCAAGGAAATATATTCGATTGGACTTCCGGCAATCATTGCACAGGCATTAATGTCCATTATGGTATATGTGATGAATCTGATTTTGAAGTTTAGTCCTTCTGCACAGACCGCATACGGATTGTTCTACAAAGTACAGCAGTTTGTCCTGTTCCTAGCATTTGGGCTTAGAGATGCCATCACACCGATCATTGCTTTTGCCTACGGTATGCACAGCAAAAAGAGGATTAAGGATGGAATCAAATACGGATTGATCTATACGATTGTACTTATGATTGTTGGTGTGGCAATTACAGAAATTTTCCCGGGTGCTTTTGCAGCTTTATTTAATGCTGGGCAGTCCAGAGAATATTTTATCGGAGCAATGAGAATTATTTCTATCAGCTTTATTTTTGCAGGAATCAATGTGGCATATCAGGGAATTTATCAGGCATTGGATGGCGGCATTGAGTCGCTTGTGATTTCACTGCTTAGACAGCTAATAGTCATATTACCGCTGGCGGGCATTTTTTCCGTTTTTGTTAGAAACGGACAGATGGGAGTTTCGTTGACCTGGTGGGCATTTCCAATAACAGAGATTATTGCGTGTCTTGTGGGATATGTATTTTTAAAGAAAATAAGAAAGAACAAAGTGGAAAGTTTAAGTTAAGGAGGAAGCGGTTATGACAAAGAGAAGCATTACGATCAGTAGAGAATTTGGAAGTGGTGGTCGATTTATCGGTGAAGAAGTGGCAAAGAAAAATAATTATGGAATGCAGTAAATAACTAGAAACGAAAATTCTATTTCTACAACTTTTGCAGTGAAGATAGTCAAGAAAAAAATGTGAATTGTTAAATTTAGCTTCTATAGTAAAAATGACTATATATACAGGATAAAATATTGTAAAAAATGCCCTTTGCATTTAATGCCTACGGTTTGCTAAAATAATCTTTGCGCAAAAGGAAACGATATTTACGGAGATATGACACAAAAGTGCATATCTCTTTTTTTGTGCATTTTTAGCAAATATAAGGAGGCAGGCAATGAAAAAAGTAATTACGATCAGCAGGCAATATGCCAGTGTCGGAAGAACAATTGGAAAAATGGTAGCCCAGGAATTGGGAATACCATTATATGATACGGAAATTATTAAGGATACCATGAAGAAAACAGGGCTTTCGGAAGAAATGGTGGAGGCAGCGGAACAGAGAGTTACAAATAGCTTCCTGTTTAATCTGGCAATGGGGGTAGATGATGCACACAATCATATGAAGCAAATTGAAAAAGCAGAACATGAGATTATACAGGGATATTTTGAAAAGGGTGCTTGCGTAATTGTAGGAAGATCAGCTAACTTTGTATTAGAAAAAGCTGATTCTTTGAATGTTTTCGTATTTTCGAATATAAAACAGAGAATAGCATATGCGCTAAGTCATTATGATGTAGACGAAAAACAGGCAAAGTTAATGATTGAAAAAACAGACCGTGAGAGAAAAATACATGCGATGAGTTTTTATAGCAAAGAGTGGGGAAATAAAAGTAATTATGATCTTCTTTTAAATTCAGGAGAACTTGGAATTGAAAAATGTGTAAAATTAATTGTAGATGCAGTGAAATAAACAGGATGGTGAAAGAATGAATAATAAAATAAAAGTACCAGAAAAGCTTGCGTTGTCTGTAGTGGCGGCATGTCTAGTATCATTTTGTGGTTTACTTACAGAAACCACAGTAAACATTGCATTTCTGGCAGTAATGAGTACATTTGGTGTATCAACGGAGATGGTTCAGTGGCTTACAACAGGAAATTTACTGATTGTGGAAATGATTACCCCATTGTCGGCTTTCTTACAGAAACGTTTCAAATTGAAGCAGTTATTTATATTTGGAACTATGTGTTTTGTTGTAGGAACGGTAGTAGCAATTTTTTCTCCCAATTTTGTCTTTTTGTTGCTGGCAAGATTGATTCAGGGAATTGGAACCGGAGTTGGTGTACCAATCGCATTCTGTATTATTCTGGAACAGATTCCATTTGAAAATTCCGGGAGCTGGATTAAATGCTCTTATGGGACCATTCAGTGGTGCTGCATTGGATAAGATTGGGGCAAAACTTCCAATTTTGATTGGAACGGGGCTTATGACAATAGGTATTATTTTATTTGCCGTATTTGGAATGCAGTTGAATACGGGAATGGTGATTGGATTCTATATTATTTTGGGAATTGGATGTGGAATTGCATTTGGAAATACAATGACAATTGGAAATTTAAGACTTCCGGTTCAGCAGAAAGCATATGGAAATACCTGTTTTAATACATTGATGCAGTTTGCAGGTGCAGTGGGAACCAGTGTATGTGCGGCTTTTGTATCTGCCTCACAGATGCAGAATAATGCTTTAAGTTATGAAGTGAAGACTGCGACAGGTTCTACACATGGTTTTATATTTCTACTAATACTAGCTGTTGTATGTTTTATCCTTCAGGTTATTGGATTTAAAAAATATGAAAAATCGGAAGAACAGTGTTAGTGTATAATTTTTATTGGCAAAAATAAAGAGAAGTGAACGAATCCACTTCCCAATCATATAGTTTTTCTTTATGATGTTAATTGTGCCAGAAAACACGCAAATGGGACCAAAGAAATCCCCGTTCTGTTTGAAAAAATGGACAGCGTAATAGCTGCCCATTTTTCTTTAATCATAATAGCGAAGTGTACAGGAAAATATCCCTGTTTTTCAACTCACCTGACGTATAATTCATTCTGTATTGCTCTTTTACGGTAATGTATTACCGGCAGATAAATAAATTTCATACCATTCTTTTTTGGTAAGGGTAAATTCTGTTGCTTTTGCTGCTTCTATGACTCTTTCTTTTTTGGTTGTGCCGATAACTGCCTGTGTCCTTCCAGGATATCTAAGAATCCATGCAAGAGCAACGGCCATACTTGTCACTCCTTTTTCCTGCGCAATACGTTCCAGGGCTCTATTTAGATTTGGGTATTTTTCTGAACCTAAGAATACACCTTCAAAATATCCATACTGTAAAGCAGACCATGCCTGGATCACAATATCATTTGCATGACAATATTCAAAAAGCCCTCCATCACGCATTACCGCTGCATCATCCTCCATATTTACGTGAAAACCGGCATTCAGGGATGGAGTAAACGCACATGAAAACTGTACCTGATTCGTTGCAATCGGAAATGGCACAAATTTGCGGATCATATCCATCATTACCGGATTCATGTTGCTGACACCAAAATTCCTTACTTTACCTGTATCATAGAGCGTTTGAAATGCTTCTGCAATTTCTTCCGGGTCCATAAGGGCATCTGGTCTGTGTAACAGCAGACAGTCCAAATGGTCTGTCTGCAATCTTTTAAGGCTGCCATCTACTGCTTCAAGAATATGCTCTTTAGAAAAATCAAACCATGTAAAGTCAGGATCATTTCGGATTCCACATTTTGACTGTAGAAATACGTTCTCTCGAAGTCCCTGATTTTCTGCAAATACGTTTCCTAAAACAGATTCTGCTTCTCCGTTTCCATAACAGTCTGCAGTATCAAGAAAATTAATGCCCTGTTCCAGTCCTGTTTTTATCAGTGTTGCTACATCATCGGATTTCATATCATTAATCCGCATCAGTCCCATCACAATTTCAGAAACTTTGTCTTTTCCAAATTCAATCATCCGCATTTTATATCCTCCTATTTAAAGTCATAATTTTATGTTATAATAACATATCTGAACTTCTGAAACAAGCTGTCTGGTCGGTACAGAGCGGAAAAACTTGGATTTATCAATAATTCTGAAACATGGCTACTACAACGGATGCATCACTTGTGGAGGGAGTGCAGTACTTATAATTTAAATGATGAAAAAGAAGCTAGATGGAAATGGAGAGTGATAAAATGAATCGTATGGAGTTAGAACAATTTATTCAAGATAATTACAATACGGAACCAGATTATCCATGGATAAAATCTCCGAATGATGCGGTTTATCGACACCATAACAATAAAAAATGGTTTGCACTTATTATGCGTGTATCGAAAACTAAGCTGGGTTTACAAGAGGAGGAACTTTTAGATATAGTGAATTTCAAATGTGATCCCGTATTAATTGGTTCGCTGCTCGGTGAGAAGGGTTTCTTCCCTGCCTATCATATGAGTAAAACAAACTGGATTACGGTTACTTTAGATGGAAGTGCGACAGATGATAAAATAAAAATGCTTTTAGATATGAGTTATGATGCAACAGCACCTAGATTATGAAAAAATAGTATTGGGAATGGATTTTACATGGATGATTATGTGTATTGTTTGGATTTTTCAATGCATATTTTTAAAAATGGAAATTGACCGAGCTGAAAGCGAGGAATGCTTCTTGGCCAGAAGGGTAAGAAGACGAAAATTAGAAAAAGTTTAACAAATCGGAATTTGTGGAGAGATTTCTTGAACTTTCCTTATTTTACGGGCTTTCCAGCCCCTTAAATAGTGAAATGATATGTATTTTCCCTTATTTTTGACCTTATGCGGAATCAGCAAGGGAAATAAGGGAATTTTTTATTTAGTCGTTGCCTGCCACTTTATCAAGAAGTCTGGCGGAGTTCCGCTTTGCCTTTCTTGTAGAGTGGGCGTAGACATTCATTGTGGTACTGACATCAGAGTGCCCTAACAGTTCCTGCACATCTTTTGGGGCAGCTCCGTTTGAGAGGAGGTTGCTTGTGTAGGTGTGTCGCAACTGGTGGAAATGGAAATTCTCAAATCCGTCCAGCCTTTTTGCAACTGATCGGCAGGCAATGCTGAGTGTGCTTGGCAGTTCCAGACATCCGTCCGGTCTCAGGCAGACAAAGGAGATTTCCTTGTAATCTACCGGGATTTCTTCGGTTCCGTCCAGATGATAATATTCATAATACACTCTGTTTTTGTCCTGTGCTTCCTTGTAGAAATTGCGGTGGTAAAGTTCACCATACTGCATCCGGCTTTTAAGCTGTTTTTTTCTGGCGGTTTTCAGTATTTCAGTCAGAGTATCGCCAAAATCAACAATCCTTACTTTCTTTCGCTTGGTCGGTCCGATGATGTTTTTATGTTTTGTGCCATCATAGCGGATACTTCTTTTAATGGTCAGGCATTGTTCTTCAAGATTGATGTCCTGCCATGTCAATCCGCAAACTTCACCGATACGAAGTCCCGCATAGTATGCGATCTGGATTGGCAGGATTGCAGGTGGATTCTTTACTTTGAGGTATTCTATCAGTCTCTCATAATCTTCATGGGAAATAGGCTGTATGCCTTCTTCTACCTCATCATCTGAGAATAAATCCACATCCTCTGCCTGTTTTTTCAGCTTAATATACTGCATAGGATTAAAAGTAATCAACTGTTTTGGAAATACTGCAAACCGGAAAGCCTGTTGTAATACTGCTGAAAAGGAATGGATGTAATCTTTACTGTATCCTTTTCTCACTTTTCCATCTGGAAATTCCCCACCGAATGTAAGCAGATCGAGAAATGCCTGTAAATGTTCAGCAGTAACGGTTTTTAATTTGCGTTCTGCAATCGGATGTTTCTTGATACAACGGATTGCACCAAGATAATTTTCCACTGTACCATTGCTGAGTGTTCCGACTTTCAGTTCTTCTTCCGCCCACATATCAAGAAGTTCTCCTACAGTAAGATTATCTGTCTTTGCGACAAATTTCTTGCTTTCGTAATCATCCATTGCCTGACGGAGCAGTTTTTCCGTTTCACTTTTACTTTCTGTTCCAGCGTATTCTTTCTGAACCAGATTGCCGCTTGCATCTTCTACATAGAAGCGGTAGTACCATTTCTTTCCTTTTTTTCTTACAGATCCTTTTGCCATAATCGTATGTCTCCTTTCGATATTAGACAATCGGAACTGATGAAATGCTTCGTGCGTGTAAGTATATCATAACTCCGGTTGTCTTACTATACCGATTCGGAATCTTCGTATAAGACTTCTGATAAAAGATTTGCAAGCCTTTGTTCTGCTGTTTTTGGTTTCTTGGAATAGAGCCTTACAATGTCTGCCATCTCATTAAAAGCATTGATGGTATGAGTGATTTCCCTTAAGAACATAATCTCATTATATTCCTCATTCGATTCAAACCCTATTGTTTTGGCAATATCCGTCTGACCAGCATTTCCCTTGAAGTTTTTGCAGGCGAACTGGAAGGAATCCAAAAACAGACCATATTGTTTTAACATCAGCAGTAATAAATCTTTTGAAAAAGCATCTTCTTCTTTGGTAAGGGCAAGCGGTAACTGTTCCAGAATATCTCCCATCGCATCACGAATCTGTAATTCTCTCTTATCCGTAATGTCGGTTTCATATTCATCTGTTTCCCCTTTGAGCCATTCCACAGATACATGGAGTGCTTCCGAAAGACCTTCCAGCACCATTTTTTTCGTATTGTCAATCGAACCATTCTCATAACGCAGGATTGTAGAAGCGGTAACTCCCATCTTCTCTGCGACATAAGGCTGTGTCAGATTCAATTCCAGACGGCGCTGTTTTATTCTGCTGCCTATCAGCTTGCGTAATTCTTTATCTTTCATGCTGACTGCCTCCTTTTTCGGTATGTATGAATTATAGCATTGTTTTTCCGAAATTGCAATATGCAATGCAATATTTATTTTTAACATTTCGTAACGCTTGACAAAAAGATGTGAAAAGGATATACTTACATCACAGGAATTGCATAATGCAATTTATAAGGAGGTGATTATATGACGCAAAGAAAAATTGCATTATCCATCGAAGAAGCTGCCGACTATACGGGAATCGGCAGAAACACCTTAAGACAGCTTGTAGAATGGAAGAAACTTCCGGTATTAAAGGTTGGTCGTAAAGTCCTGATTAAAACCGATATTCTGGAAATGTTTATGGAAGCGAATGAAGGTCGTGATTTGAGGGATAGAGGAAATGTAAAAGCCGTAACAAGAACTGCGGCAAATTAAAAAGGCGGCTTCCCAAGAAACCGCCAAAGGTTCTATCAGACCGAAGCCATGATATACCTACACGCAAGAAGATTATACCATGTGCTTCTTCTGATACGCAACCAAGAACTTATGTTTGTGAAGGAAAGGAGAATGTAAGAATGGCAAAATCAACAAAAAGTTATGAAGCACGAATGCTTGAAATGGAAAAGAAAGAGCAGGAAAGCCTTGAAAAGGCGAAACGATATGCGGCACAGAAGAAAGAACTTCTGAAGCGAAAGAAAGCCGAAGAAAGTAAAAAACGAACCCATAGGCTCTGTCAGATTGGCGGTGCGGTGGAATCCGTTCTCGGTGCGCCTATTGAGGAAGAAGACATCCCAAAGCTGATTGGTTTTCTGAAAAGGCAGGAAGCCAACGGGAAATTTTTCTCAAAGGCAATGCAGAAAGAAGTCAATACCGATATGGAGGAAGTGTAATGGCGGAGGGGATGAGTTTTTCATTCCCTTCATTGCTTTTTCATGAAGGGCGCACTTATGGACAACCAGAGGTCGTCCCAATAAGTTTGCCACAAGTGGCAACCGGTCTGCGTTCACGCTTGCCGGGCTCGTTCCGTCGGCGGGGCTTTCAGCCAGACCTGCTCATGCCG